>Ga0209401_1000078_pt1 | contig 66912 bp, 62 predicted proteins | sample M_140807_MF_Meta_FD_187318 | JGI IMG/M metagenome (GOLD analysis project Ga0209401, IMG submission 187318) | Freshwater microbial communities from Lake Montjoie, Canada to study carbon cycling - M_140807_MF_MetaG (SPAdes) (version 2) | ecosystem: Environmental > Aquatic > Freshwater > Lake...
AGCCTGGTTGGACCGCTTTCTGGGGCTGCCCGATGAGGCGCTGGCGGTGCTGCGCTGCCGGCTGGTGGCGGGTTGAGGTGCGGGGGGGGGCAGCCGCTCCGGTTGCGCCTGGGTCCGCACCGGCTTGTCTGGGGCCCCCATCCCCATCCGTGGCCCTGGAACCCCCAGGCTCCGTCTGCGCCGCCCCGACCGCTGCCTTCAGCGCAGCAGGGGGCTGGTGATCTGTTCGATCAAAACGGTGTTGAGGTTGTTCTCGCAGCCCAGCTTGAGCAGCGGCTGGATCGAGCCGCCGGCTCCCCGCTCGGCCGAGTGGCTGCAGACCGCCAGACGGGCGGTGCGCCAGCGCTCCAAGGTGTTCTCGTTGCCCAGCAGCCTCCGCAGGCGCAGATCCCCGCGATCCCGCCGCTGCCACAGGCAGGCCACCATCTCCTGGGTGTTGCCATCGCAGCGGGCGGGGAAGGGGAACTCTTGGCGGCGCTGGATCGACTGGCTGAGGCTTTCCGTGGCTTCGCTTGCGGGTTGGGCTCCGGCGTTGGGGATGGCGGGGATGGCGCGGGTGCCTGGGCTGGCGGCATCTGCGCTCCTGGTGCTCGAGCCCTCAGGGTCCTTGCCCTGGCTGAACGCGCGCGGGGTGCCCAGGCCCAAGGCGATCAGAAGAAGGCTCGCACCGATCGGGGCGATCCGGCGCGCTAGCGACGGAAGCCGGCGGGCGATCAGGGTCGTGGCGCCGGCGGGGTGAGCGGCAGATTGGATGCTGGGTTCAAGGGCAGCTGGGCTGCGGGTGCTTTCGGAAGGCTGATGACCTGACGCGCGGGACATCAGCGATCCAGAGCGGCGGGTGGGATTCTCCCATTGGCCAGCGTGCTGCCATCGCTAGGCCCCTCGAGTTGTTGGGCCCTTCGGTCGCGGCCCCCTCGGGTCACCGGCCCGTGGGACTGGCGATCGCCTCCCGCATCTGCCGCGCCCATGGCGGCCGCATCCAGGCGAGCAGCGAACTGGGCCAGGGCAGCTGTTTTGTGGTGGATCTGCCGGGGTTGCGCGGCGAGGGTGCTGCGCCGCTTCAGCGGGATCCATTTCGCACCTAGGAGAGCGGCAGGCAAGCGCTTCCCCATGGCCTGTAGCGGTTCGGACGAGGGAGACGACCGGGGCGATCGCGGCCCTCAGGCGGCCGGGGAGGAGCCCGCCAGGCCAACGCGGCAGGCGGCGATCAGCCGGGAGATCCGACGCCGCGGCGGCGACCCAACCGCCCTGATTGAGGTGCTGCACCAGGTTCAGCTGCAGGAGGGCCATCTTTCCCCAGGAGCGCTGCATCAGGTGGCTCGAGAGCTGCGGCTGCCCCTGAGCCGGGTGTACGGCGTCGCCAGCTTTTATCACCTGTTTCGGCTCAGCCCGCCCCCCCGGCGTCGCCTCACCCTTTGCCACGGCACCGCCTGCTTCGTGAATGGGGCGGAGCGGCTGGAGGTGATTCTGCGGGCGCGGTTCGCCGTGGGCGTTGGCGAGCCGTCACGCCGGGGGGCAGCCCCATCGATGGCGGCCGGATCCGCTGTGCGGATGAGCGATGGCCGGGCCTGGGATCGGGAAGGTCCGGCGCACGGCGACGGCACCGGGGGCTGGCGGCTGGAGCGCAGCGGCTGCCTCGGGGCCTGCGGCCACAACCCGGTGCTGCGCCTTGAGGATGGCCCGGTGGTGCCGCTTGAGGCTGGCCCCGTGGTGCGGCTAGCGCTGCTGCCGGCCGCCTCCTTGGTGGATCGCCTGGCGGCGCTCGGGTTGCCGTTGTTGCCCCAGACCCCGGCTCCGGCGTCATGACCATGCCGGCCGGGACCATGGAGCTCGGGGTTGCCATAAGGCCTTCGGGGGCAGGCACCGCGTCCGGGGAGCCGCCCCGCCTCCTGCGCGATCTCAATGCGCTGGTGCTCGACACCGAGGTGTACTCCAACACCGGCGGCCAGGCCTCCAAGGCCACGCCACTGGGAGCGGTGGCCAAGTTCGCCGCCGGCGGCAAGGCCTCCGCCAAGAAGGACCTGGGCCTGATGGCGATCACCTACGGCACGGTATACCTGGCCAGCGTGGCGATGGGGGCCCGCGATGAACACACCATCCGCGCCTTCCTAGAGGCCGAGAGCTACGGAGGGCCATCGCTGATCCTGGCCTACTCCCACTGCATCGCCCACTGCATCGCCCACGGCATCGCCATGGAGCGGGGCATGGAGCAGCAGCGCCTGGCGGTGGCCTCCGGCCGCTGGCCCCTTTACCGCCACGACCCCCGCCGCAGCGAGCGGGGCGAGAACCCGTTGCAGCTCGACAGCCCGGCCCCCTCCATCCCCCTGGCCGAGGCGATGGCCAGCGAGCAGCGCTTCCGTCTGCTGGCCTCCACCCAGCCGGAACGGTCCCGCGAACTGGCGCGTCAGGCCCAGGCTGGCGTGGATCGGCGCTGGGCCTTGCTGGAGAAGCTGGCGGGAAAGGGCTGAAGGGGGCGGCTCAGGCCTGCCGTGCTGCTTCGGTGGCGGCCTGTTCGCTCTCGAGCAGGTCCTCGGCCAGGATCAGCAGCGACATGCCCATCAGAGCTAGGGCCATGCCCCGCTGGGATTCACCGGCATGCTCCACGGTGCGGGAGGCCTGCAGGTGTTGGGGCCAGCTCAGCCGCATGTCGAAGCACAAGCATTGCTGATAAGGATCTTGGCAAATGCTGATGGTTGCAAGGCACTTCGTATTTCGCAACATCGGCAGGCGGCGCTCCGGTAGCCGCTGGTACGACGCCACGGCCCCTGCTCACGACGTTGAGCCCACCTTGAGACCGGCCCCATGACCATGCCGATCGCCACCCACTGGCTGATCCGCCAGCAGGTGGAGCAGCCCTTTGCCGCCGATCAGCGCCCCTGATCCAGGCCGCTGCGCGGCCGCACACTCACGGAATCGGGGTGATCCGCAGTTCCCGGAATCCCTGCTTCGCCAGGGGCAGGTCCTGGCAGGCTTGACCATCTCGCTCCAGTTTGCCGTCGTCGCTGAGCACCACCAAGCTGTCGCCATCGACCAGCAGCGCCTCCGGGTTAAACGCCCCACCGCTCACAGCGTCGAAGCGGCGCAGCCGCACGGCGGGGCTCTCGAACTGGCCGCTCCAGCGGTACAGGGCCGAGCCGGAGGATTTGCCCTTGGATCCTTCAGCCGGACCCGCCACGATCAGCAGGTTGCCGTTCACCCGCTCCAGGCTGCGGACGCCGAGGCCGCCGAGATCGAGCAGCACCGGATCGCCGAACACGGCCTTCTCGCCGCTCAGCACGGCGTTGGGATTGGTGAGGGGCACCAGCAGGGCCTTGCCTTCTGGCAGCGGATTGCGGAAGCCGATCAGCAGGGCGCCGCTGGGGGTGGCCGCCAGACCCTCGATGCTGAGGCCGCCCTTGGCCTTGGCCGGCCGGCGCGAGGCAGCCTCCAGGTTGAAGCGGGCGTAGCGGGGGTCGGCGCTCAGCTCTTCGATCAGGGTGGTGAAAGGCTGTCCCACCGGCTCCAGCGTGAGGGTGATCGTCTTGCTGTCGTCGGCGGCCCGCACACCCAGGGTGGTGGCGAACAGGCGTTGCCGGTTCGGGCGGGGCTCACCGAGCTTCCCATCCCCCTTGCCTGCCTTGCCGTTGCCCCCAGCCGTCCCATGGGAGCCGATCCAGTAGGCCAGGGGCCCGATCCGGGCCGATGCCTCCAGATCCAGCTCCGGATGGCCATCGTTCACCGGCGCCACGGCCCGCGCCGCAATCAGGCCTGCGCCCACCGGCGGCCCCTCCTGGCCGCTGCGGTAAAGACGCAGGGTCACCGGCGGCTTCTCCCGGTTGTCGCCCACCACGAAAAGTCCCCGGCCCATGCTCAGGGCCGTGGAGGCATTGCAGGGGCCGCTGTGCAGCACGGTGGACTGCTCCGGCGCCGCCAGGGCGTAGTGGGGCAGGCCCAACGCCACCAGGAGCGGCAGCAGGGCCCTCAGGACCCGGCATCCGCGCTGATCGCGCCCGGATCGTCCGGCCGGCATCGCCGCGGCGGGAGATGGGGGGGTGGGGGCGTTGCTGAGGCCGGGGACGTGCATGGAGGTGGCGGAGCGGAACACCCCGCAGAATGGCGCCCCAGGCAAGCCCCGTGAGCCGGCTGCTAGCCCAGGCAATCCGCCGGATCGGCCAGGCCACCTGGGAGAGCGCACCACCCTGCTGCGCTTCGGGCGCCGTTGCGCCGCGCTCCGCCGCAACTGGCCCGCCAGCCACCGGCGAGGCGCCCAGCATGGAGATCTGAGCGCCGCCTTCCTCCCTGGCTCCCTCCGCTCCCCTTCCGGGGGCCGTGTCCGCCGCCCTGGCCGCTCAGCTGGCGGCCACGGCCGCCGAACTGGCCGCCTGCACCACCCGCCCCTGGACCCTCATGGAGGTGTGCGGCGGCCAGACCCACGCGATCCTCCGCTGGGGCCTCGCCCAGCTCCTGCCGCCGGGCGTGCGGCTGATCCATGGCCCGGGCTGCCCGGTGTGTGTCACCCCCGCCGCCACGGTCGATGCCGCCCTGGCCCTGGCCCGGCGCCCCGGGGTGATCCTCTGCTCCTACGGCGACATGCTGCGGGTGCCGGGCAGCACGGCCACCAGCCTGCTCGCCCTGCGGGCCGAGGGGGCGGACGTGCGACTGCTCACCTCCCCGCTGCAGGCCCTGGCCATCGCCCGCGCCCATCCCGATCGCGAGGTGGTCTTCCTGGCCGTGGGCTTCGAAACCACCGCCCCCGCCACGGCCGTGCTGGCCCTTGCTGTGCGGGCCGAGGGCCTTGCCAACCTCTCCCTGCTCTCGGCCCATGTCCGGGTGGCGCCCGCCATGGAGGTTCTGCTCCAGCCCGACGCCGGCTCGCCGGACCCGCTCTGCGCCGTGCAGGGATTCCTGGCGGCGGGCCATGTGTGCGGTGTGATCGGCACCACCGAACTCGAGGAATTGGTGGAGCGCCGAGCGTTGCCGGTGGTGGTGAGCGGTTTCGAGCCGCTGGAGCTGATGCGGGCGATCCTGGCCTGCGTGCGGCTACTCGAAGCCGCAACACCGCGGTTGCTGAATGCCTACGCCCCCGTGGTGCGCCCGGAGGGCAATCCGGCGGCCCGGGCCCTGCTGGCGGAGGTGTTCGCAGTGGTCGACCAGCCTTGGCGGGGCCTCGGGCTGATCCCCGGGGGCGGCCTGGCGCTGCGGGAGTCCTATGCCGCCAGCCTGGATGCGGAGCGCCGCTTTCCCCGGCCCGGCGCCTTCGGCAGCGCTTCGGAGATCACGGTTTCCCCGGGCCCCGGCTCCCTCGCCAGCCCCCGAGGCGGCATCGCCACCCCCATCCCAGAGGCCGATCCGGCTTCGGCTTCGGGACCCTGCATCGCCGCCGCCATCCTGCGGGGGCAGGCCAGCCCGCTCCAGTGCCCCGCCTTCGGCCAGGGCTGCACCCCGGAGCATCCGCTCGGAGCTCCCATGGTCTCCAGTGAGGGGGCCTGCGCCGCTTATCACCACGACCGGCCGCCGCCGCACTCCGCCCATCCGGCACCTGAGGTGCCCCGATGAGCGAGCGAATCCTGCTGGGCCATGGCGGTGGCGGCAGCCTCAGCCAGGGGCTGATCGATCGCGAAATGCGCCCCCTCTATACCGATCCCGGCGCGCCGCTCCATGACGCCGCCAGCCTGGCGCTTCCCCATGGCCGCCTGGCCTTCAGCACCGACGGTTATGTGGTGAACCCCCTGGAGTTCCCCGGGGGTGACATCGGCCGCCTGGAGGTGGTGGGAACCTGCAACGATCTGGCCATGGCGGGGGCGCGTCCCTGGGCCCTCAGCCTCGCCCTGATCCTGGAGGAGGGTCTGGAGCTGGCGCTGCTACGGCGCATCCTGGCCTCGGTGGCCGCCGCCGCCACGGACTGCGCCGTCCAGGTGGTCACGGGGGACACCAAGGTGGTGGAGCGTGGTAAGGCGGATGGCGCCTTTCTCACCACCAGCGGCATCGGCCTGCTGGTGGCGGCGGAGCCGATCGGACCGGGACGCATCGAGGCGGGCGACCAGCTGGTGGTGAGCGGCGACCTGGGCCGCCATGGCATGGCGATCCTGATGGCCCGCCACGGCATCGAGCCCCACCCTCCCCTGCTGAGCGATTGCGCCCCGCTCTGGCCCCTGGTAGAGGCCCTCCTGGCCCGCGGCGTCCGGCCCCACTGCCTGCGGGATCTCACCCGCGGCGGCCTCGCCAGCGCCCTGCAGGAGCTGGCCACGGAGGCCGGGATGGGGGTCCGGTTGATCGAGGAGCGGATTCCGGTGGCCGCCGCCGTGCGCCGCGGCGCCGACCTCCTGGGTCTCGATCCGCTCCACCTGGCCAGCGAGGGGAGGCTGGTGGCCGTGGTGGCCCCCGCCGATCTGGAGGCCAGCCTGGCGGTGCTCGAACCCCAGGGCGGCGCCTGGATCGGTGCTCTCGAACGGCAGGAGGATCCGCAGGGATTCGAAGGTGCCGCCCAGGCCGGATCGCGGCTGCTGCTGCGCACGGCCTTCGGCAGTGAACGGGTGCTCACCCCCCCCTCCGGTGACCTGCTGCCGCGGATCTGCTGAGCCGCCCTTGGCCCGTTCGAGGGCCGCCGGCCAGGGGGGATCAGTTGTCTTCCGAAGCCACCCCCCTCACGATCCGGGAGAGCTCGCTGCGCTCATCGGTGGTGATGCGATGGGGCACGCCGCTGATGATGCGCTCAAAGTTGGAGAAGGAATCCTTGATCTCAGGCCCGTTGCTGGTGATCACGAATTCGCGAATGCCCTTATCGTGCCAGGAACCGCGCATCTTGAACACATTCAATGCGCGGGCCATCTCACCCCTGATCTCCACATATTGCAGCATCAGGATCGTGTCGGTGATCGTGGAGATATGGGAGTCTGTGATCGAATGGCTGCCCATAAATTCTTCGGAGGTGTTGGTAAAGAAACCAGCGATCTCCTCCTGCTTGGCGTAGCCGGTCACACCGATCACAAACTGGCGAAAAGCGTTGTGACTCACCCCCCTGGCGAGGGCGGAGAGTGAATCGATCGCCATGCGGGAGGGCTTGAACTCGCTGATCTCGGTCTTGATGATCTGGAGGTGATCCTCCAGGCCGGTGGATTCCGGGTAGGCGCAGATGATCTTCAGCAGTCCATCCTGCTCCATCTGCTCAAAGTCGATGCCCCAGCTGGTGGCGTTACGCAGCAGCTGGGCCCGGGATTCCTCGTAGGCAAACAGGATGGCCCGCTCCTTGCTGCGGCAGGCATCCTCGATGAACTTGCTCACCAGCAGCGTCTTGCCCGTGCCCGTGGCGCCGGTGGCCAGGATGATCGAATCCTTGAAGAAGCCACCACCGCACATCTCGTCCAGCTTTGGCACGCCGGAGCTGAGCCGCACGTTGGAGGAGCGCTGGGTGAGCCGCATGGCACCCAGGGGGAAAATGTTCACGCCGTGGGCCCCCATGGTGAACGGAAACTCCCCTTTCATGTGGGTGGTGCCGCGCAGCTTGAGAATCTCCACGGTGCGCCGCCGCCGTTCGCCCTCCAGCACGTTGCGGAGGATCACCACGTTGTCGCTCACAAATTCCTCCACCCCGTAGCGGGCGATCGGGCCATATTCATCGATGCGTTCCGTGGTCATCACCGTGGTCACACCGATCTCCTTGAGCCTGGCGATCAGGCGAAAGATCTCGCGGCGCACCACCGAAACGGCGTCGTACTGCTGAAACACCGCGGTGATCGAGTCGATCGCAACCCGGCGGGCCTTGTATTTGCGGATCGCATAGTTGATGCGCTCGATCAGGCCGGAGAGGTCGAAGCTGCCGGCCACATCCTGGCCATCGGGATCGGGTGAAGCATCGAGAATAAAGAGCTTGTTTTGCTCCACCATCTCCTGGAGATTCCAGCCGAAGCTGGCGGCATTGCGCAGGATGTCGAGGGGCGATTCCTCGAAGGTCACGAAGATGCCGGGTTCATTGAAATCGCGGATGCCGTTATAAATAAAGTTCAGTGAGAATACGGTCTTGCCCGTGCCGGAGGTGCCGCTGATCAGCGTCGATCGGCCAATCGGCAGACCGCCATGGCAGATATCATCAAAGCCCTCGATGCTGGTCGGCAGTTTCTGCACCTGCATCAGCGGTGTGGCGGGGCTGGTGAGGCTGGGGTCCTGCATCGAAGGAGGTCTCGGGAATGCGGTGAGAGAGGGGTGGAGGCGAAAAGGAGGGGGTGGAGCGGAGGTCAGGGATGGGGTGAATCAGCACCGCCGCCACCGTTCCTGATCGGTTCCGAATCGAGCGGACCGTGACTGAGGTCGTCGCCTTCCTCCTCGAATCCATAGGTTTCATCGCTGAGTTCTTCGTAGAGAAGATCGAGGCCGATCAACACCCGCTCGCGGTCGGAAAGGTCGCCGATGATCCGCCGCACCGGCGGTGGAAGGATCTTGGCGAGGGTGGGCGTGGCCAGGATTTTATCCTCCTCGGCCAGCTGGGGATTTTTGAGCACATCAATCACTTTGAGTGCGTAGACACCGCGGAACTCGGTTTCCAGGATATTGCGCAGGGTCTTGAGCGCCCGCATCGAATTGGGTGTGTTGCCGGCGACGTAGAGCTTGAGGATGTAGGTCTTGCGGGCGGGCATCGCAGTGAGCTCGTGGGGGTGGAATCGATGAAGCGGGCTGGTGGAAGTCTCGGGGTAATGGTTCAACTGGGATGGTCGCTCGATGCCGGCACGGTCGTGCTGGTGAGGGGCGGATCGGGGGGAACAGCGCGGCGATACATTTCACACAGGTGGGCCATCACATCCAGAAGGGCAAGGCGATAATCCTGAAGAAAGTCGTTGTGATGGCCCTCCAGCTGGAGCTGTTTGGCAAAGCCATCGATGAGATTCATATGGATCTCCACGGTGTTGGTGATCGTGAGATCGCTGAAGAAGGCGGTGTTCACGAAGCTCTCCAGGGCCTGATTGGCACTGGCGGGATCGCGGAAGTAGCTCAGCAGCAGATCGCGGTAGGTGCGGGTCAGGGAACGCAGCAGTTCCTTCCGCTCGCCGCTGGAAAGGTTGCGAAGGAAGCGGGCCGGGTCCCGCTTGTAATAGACGCCCAGGTAGCCCAGCCGCCCCCGCAGGCGGTTGGTCAGCTTCCAGCGCTCGCCCCCGTCGCCAGAGCCGCCCGTACCCGCCTCCCCCTCCGCCGGCTCGGCTCCCAGGCTGGCCGTGCTGGGCAGGCCCCGGCGCAGGAACCGTGAGACCGCGGCATCAAGGCTGTAGCTGAGCTGTTCGAGCTGGTCGGGGGGCAGATGGACTTCCGCGTCGTGAATCTCCACCTTGCCGGTCACCTCGCCGATCACCACGGCCGGCAGCAGCAGCCCCCGCTCGATCAGGGACTGGCGCATCTCTGCGGCCAGCACCCCCTGCTCAAGGAGCAACGCATCGAAGGATTCGGGCTTCCCTTCGAGAATCACCACCGGATCGGCCTGCGGGTCCAGCGCCTCCATCCGGTACGGACCCTCGCGCAGCCACTGGCCACAGGCCTGGGCCAGGGCGGGGTCGCGCACCAGCGACACGATCGTGAGTGGCTGTCCTGCCATCGGCCGGAACGGAGGGAAACCCTGCTGGGTTCAGGAATGTTGACGGATGGCGGCCCCGAATGGGAAAGTCTTTGTTTGTCTTTCGATTGCCACGCGCCAGGCTCAATGGTGGCAGATTCCTGCCGCCAGCCTGGCCGTGCCCCGAGTCCCATGGCTGAAACCACCACCACCGCGGCCAGCGCCCCGAGCGCAAGCGCCGCCCCGGCCACCTCCTCGGGACCGGTCGCCCCGGGTCCCTACGCCATCGTGGAGACCTCCGGCCAGCAGTTCTGGCTCCAGACCGATCGCTACATCGACATCGATCGGCTCCATGCCGAAGTCGACAGCATCGTGACTCTCGAGACGGTGTTGCTGGTGAAGGATGCCAACGGCACCACCCTCGGCGCCCCCTATGTGACGGGAGCCACGGTGGAACTGCAGGTGCTGGCCCACCGCCGCGGCACCAAGATCATTGTGTACAAGATGCGTCCCAAGAAGAAGACGCGGCGCAAGAACGGCCACCGCCAGGAACTCACCCGGGTGCTGGTCAAGTCGATCCAGGTGGCCGGCAAGGCCATCGCCTGATCAAAGACCTGGCTCCATCGCCCCTATTCCCTTCTCTTTTCTGCAGCACCCATGGCCCACAAGAAAGGCACAGGCTCCACCCGCAACGGCCGGGACTCCAACTCCAAGCGCCTGGGCGTCAAGCGTTTCGGCGGTGAAGCGGTCACAGCCGGTTCGATCATCATCCGCCAGCGCGGCACCTCCGTGCTGCCCGGCGTGAATGTGGGCCGCGGCTCCGATGACACCCTCTTTGCCCTGGTGGATGGGGTGGTGAATTTTGAATCGATCACGCGCGGCCTGCGCAACCGCAAACGGGTGAACGTGGCCGTGGGCTGAAGCCCCTCTGCGGCGGCGGCCTGTGGCAGCAATCCTTTCTCCCGTCTCCGCGGAATGCCCCAAGGCACTCTGCGGATTTTTGGTGATCGATAAACCCGCCGGTCCCACCTCCCATGGCTGCGTGGCAGCCGTTCGGCGGGCCTACGGCCTGCGGCGAGTCGGCCATGGCGGCACCCTCGATCCCGCTGTCACCGGTGTACTGCCGATGGCCGTGGGTCCGGCCACCCGCCTGCTGCCCTACCTGCGAGGCGACAAGGTGTATCGCGCCGTGGTGCAGCTGGGCGTGCGCACGAGCAGCGATGACCTGGAGGGGGAGGTGCTGGAGCGCCGCACCCCGCCGCCGTTCGACACGGCCGCCATCGAAGGGGCCCTGACGGGCTTCCGCGGCGAGATCCTGCAGCGCCCCCCGGCGGTGTCGGCGGTGCATGTGGGGGGCGAGCGGGCCTACGCCCGCGCCCGAAGGGGTGAGCTGGTGGAGCTGGCGCACCGGCCCGTGACCATCCACAGCCTGCAGCTGCTCGGCTGGGACCTGGCCGAGGCCCAGGCGGAGTTGGAGGTGCGCTGTTCGGCCGGCACCTACATCCGCTCCCTGGCCCGGGACCTCGGCGACCTCCTCGGCTGCGGCGGGGCCCTGGCCCGCCTGCGCCGCACCGAAACACTCGGCTTCGACCTCTCCACCGCCGTGGATCTCGAGCGGCTGGCCAGCGCCCCGCCGCCGACCCTGCTCGATCCGCTGGCGGCCCTGGCCCACCTGGAGCGGCGCCAGCTGAGAGAAGAGGAATGGCCCAGCTGGCGGTGCGGGCGCTCCCTGCCGTTGCGAGCCAGCACCGCTGACCAAAGCGGCGACGCTCCGGCGGCAGCCTTGCCCATTGCCGGAGCGGATACCGATGGCCCCCCAGACCCTGCCGCTTCGGAATCCCCGGAAGGCCCGGCCTACGCCATCCTCAACCCGGAGGGCAGCCTGGCCGGGATCGCCCGGCTCGATCCCGCCGGGCTGCTGCGGCCCCGCCTGGTGTTCGATGCCGCCGGTTGAGCAGGGCAGCCCTGCTGGGCTGCCCGCCACACCTCACCCGGAGCCTTCGGGCTCCACCACCCCGTTCCGATTCCCTCTGTTCCCCTGATGGCCGGCCACAGCAAATGGGCCCAGATCAAGCGCACCAAGGCGGTGGTCGACGCCAAACGTGGGGCGGTGTTCACCCGCCTCGGCCGCGAGATCACTGTGGCGGCGCGCGCCGGTGGCGATCCCGCCGGCAACTTCCAGCTCCGCACCGCGATTGAGAAGGCCAAGGCGGCCGGGGTGCCCAACGCCAACATCGAGCGGGCCATCGCCAAGGGCTCCGGCCAGGCCGGCGGCGAGGGCGATCAGTTCGAGGCGGTGCGCTACGAGGGCTACGGACCGGGCGGAGTGGCGGTGTTGATCGAGGCCTTCACCGACAACCGCAACCGCACCGCCGCCGACCTGCGTCTGGCCTTCAGCAAGCACGGCGGCAACCTCGGTGAAACCGGCTGCGTGAGCTACCTGTTCGAACAGCGATCGGTGGTGCGCCTCGAGGCCGCCGCCCTGCAGGAGGAGGCCCTGCTGGAGCGCCTGCTGGAGCTCGAGGAGGGTGGCGGCCCGGCGGTGGTGGGCTACAACCTCGATGCCGAAGGGGCCGATGTGTTGGGCGCCTACGCCGACCTCGAAGCCCTGCAGGACGGCCTGCGCGCTCTTGGCCTGCCGGTGGCCGGCTGGGAGCACCGCTGGATCGCGCCGGTGCCCTGCCACCTGGACCACGAGGACACGCTGCGCGCCTGCCTGCGCATGCTCGATGCCCTGGAGGACCTCGACGACGTGCGCAGCCTGACCTCCAACCTTGAGGCCGATGAAGAACTCTTCGATGCGGTGATGGAGTGAGGCGGTGGTCTGGAGGATCACAGCAAGGCTCTGCCCATCAGCTGGCGTGGCCGTGGCAGCGCACTCCGGGGGGCATCCAGAGCCAAGCAACCCCTCGATGAAGCGCTTTAGGACAACTCCTTGGGGAAAAGCGCCCGCCAGACGTTGCAGTCGTGGTGAGCAGCCGCGTCATAGGTTGCGCTCTGGCCAGGTTGCAAACGCATCACGGTGCTGCCGTTGTTGAACAACGGCCAGGTGGGCAGCCCCGCAGCGCTCGGCACGCCCCGAGTGGCAAACGACGCCACCATCTGCTGCATCTGGGTGGCCAGGGGCTGGGATTCGGCCAGGAGATCGGGGCCGTCGATGCGGCTGGTGTTGGAGAGGTGGGGGAACAGATAGTTCAGGGCAGAGGAATGGACCGCACCAAACTCCATCTTCGGATCGGGGGTGGCGGCGATCCCCACCCCCAGCACCAGGGCCTTGGGATCCGCGAATTCAAAGCTGTAAAGCGGCAGGCCGCTACGGCGGACCAGCTGCGTGGCCGTGTGCAGATAGAGGCAGTTGTTGATGCCCACCTGCGGGTTGTAGTGGGAGATCACCGAGCCAAGGGTTTCAGGCGCCCGATTGGGATCCTTAAGGGGATAGCGGCTCAGGATGCGCTGCCCCAGGGGAGTTCCCTGCGCTGTGCCGTAGTACATGAGCAGCCGATCGGCGTAATTCGCGGCGGTGATCGGATCAGAGGATTGTTGGTCGTAGCCCATGTAAAGGCGGAGTTCATCGCGGGCACCGCCGATCAGTAGGGGCACCTTGAACACCTTCCCTTGGGCGATGGCATCCGCCATGGAGCGTGGGTTCGCACCACTCGCGCCAATCGATGGGCTGAAGGTCAATGTCTTTCCCTTGGTGGCCCGCGCACCCGCCTCCAGCAGACCCTTCGCTGGGTCGACGGGGTCGACGAGCGGCGTGGACCTCAGACAGGCCAGGAGCGGCGTGCGATCCGGCTGCGTGCAGCCGACAGCCTTGGCAATGTCGTTGCCGAGTGTGCTGTAGTCGCCCACCAAAGGCAGGGGCGCCAGGCAACCGGCGCTCAACACCAGGGCCTTGTGAAACAGACCCCGGCTCAGCTCCGGAGCGGCCAGATGCATGCAGATCGAGCCCGCCCCCGCCGACTCCCCCGCCACGGTGACATTGGTGGGATCCCCGCCAAAGGCGGCGATGTTGCGCTGCACCCAACGCAGAGCTTCCCGCTGGTCCAGCAGTCCAACGTTGCCGTTGGTGGCGGGATCAAAGGCGGGATGGGGCATGAAGCCCAACACACCGAGCCGATAGTTGGCACTCACCACCACCAGCCCCTGCCGGGCCAAAGCATCGAGCCGATAGAGGTTGGAGCTGCCGCCCACGAAGGCGCCCCCATGGAGCCACACCAGCACGGGCAGGCGGCGGTCTGGCGGGATCGTGAGCGGCCGGCTCACATTCACACTCAGGCAATCCTCCTCGCTGCTGGCCTCGGTGAGGTTGAAACGAGCCTGCTGGGGGCAGGCTGGGCCGAAACTTCCCCCATCCCGCACCCCCTGCCAGCCCGAAAACGGCTGGGGAGCACTCCAGCGCTCGGGCTTGCGGGCATAGGGAATGCCGCGGTATTCGTTCACGCCGTTGCGCACCACGCCGCGGACCTGGCCCTGGGGCGTGCTGATCACCGCCGTCCGCCCCGGGGGGATGGCTTCCCCAGCGGACTGGCTGGCCGCCAGGGCCGGCAAACCAAGAAGGAGCACAACCCCGGACACCAACAAAGGACAAGACGAAGGCACGGCGAGGCTGAGCAACTTCAACGTTGAAAAGCTACCCGCCTGGCTCAAGAGTTCAACGACAGCGGCAATGTGAGCTCCCCGTTGGCTGCCCAGTCCCTTCCATGGCCGAGGGGAGGGCCCTGCACCCCTGGCGCCGATCGCTCAGGAGCTGGCGCTGCGGTTGGCTCAGAACCCCGAGCCCGGCGTCTGCAGAAAGGCCAGCTCCTCGGCACTCGACACCCGTCCCAGGGCGGCATTGCGATGGGGAAAGCGCCCAAACCGCCCGATCACATCCCGATGCCGTCGGGCGAAGTCGGCGGTTCGGACGTCCACGAACTCCCTGAACAGCGGCAGGGCCGCCTCCTGCACCGCCAGCTCCTCGCTGTGCATCAGCGGCATCAGCCAGAACTGCCGCCGGGCCCGCTCGGGCTCGGCCTCCACCCAGCCCCGATCCACCGCCTGCTCGCTCAGCGCCAGGGCCGGAGCATCACCGGCAAAGGCCATAGCCGAAGCCCGCCAGAGCTGGCGGGGGAACTGATCGAGCAGCAGCACCAGCGCCAGCCCGCCCGGCGGGGTTGCGCTCCAGGGGCCCAGCTCGTCGGCGATGGCCTGGCGGGTGAGGCCCAGGAATCGCTCCCTCACCCGCGCATCAAAATTCGGATCCTTGCTGAACCACTGGCTCGGGGGGGTGTCGTTGAACCAGAAGTTCAACACCGCTTCGGCGTCGATCACCACGGCTTCGGCACGGCTGTCTTTCCCCATCATCGATGCAGCCGGGGCGGCCTCGCTTGCGGCCGTCGGCTGGAGGCGCGGCCGGCGCGGGCCGGCACTCTGGCTGCACCCTTGCTCAACCCATCAAGCGCCGGAAGGTCTTCTTGCCGAGTTGCAGCACCTTGCCCTGCAGCTCGGCCGCGTCCGTGAACTCCTGGTTGGGGTCGCTGAGCTTCTCGCCGTCGAGTTTCACCCCTCCCCCCTGGATCTGGCGGCGCGCCTCGCTGCTGCTGGCGCACACGCCCACCGCCGCCAGCAGATAAAAGGCCTTGGCCGGAAAGTTCACCGCCGCCAGTGAGGCCTCGGGCACCTCCGCCTCCGCGGCCCCGGCCCCGGCGGCACCCGCCACCAGGCGGCCCGCATCGGCCTGGGCCGCCCTGGCCGCCGCCTCGCCATGGCGAGCTGCGGTGATCGCCAGGGCCATCGCCTGCTGGCGTTCGCGGGGATTCGCCGGCAAAGCCGCCAGATCGAGGCCGGTGAGCAGGGTGAGGTAGTCGTTCACCACCGCATCGGGCAGCTTCTCGAGCTTCGAATACATCGAGAGCGCATCCTCCGCCAGGCCCACGGTGTTGGCCAGGCTCTTGCTCATCTTCTGCACGCCATCGAGGCCCGGCAGGATCGGCAGCAGCAAGCCAAACTGCGGCCGCAGGCCGTGGTGACGCTGCAGGTCGCGGCCCATGGCCACATTGAACTTCTGGTCGGTGCCGCCGAGTTCCACATCGGCCTGGATCGCTACTGAGTCGTAACCCTGCAGCAGCGGATAGAGGAATTCGTGCAGGGAGATCGGCGTGCCAGAGCCATAACGATTGGCGAAATCCTCCTTGGCCAGCATCTGCCCCACCGTGCTCGTTCCCAGCAGGTCGATCACTGCCGGCAGGTCCATGGCCGCCAGCCACTCGCTGTTGCGCCGCACCTCCAGCCGGCCCGGGGTTTCAAAATCCAGCAGCGCTCGGGCCGGATCCTGCCCGAGACCCAGCTGCACCAGATAGGTTTCGGCGTTGGCCTCCACCTCGGCGGCACTGAGCTGAACCCGGGTGGCGCTCTTGCCGGTGGGATCGCCGATGCGGGCGGTGAAGTCGCCGATGATAAGAACGGCGGTGTGGCCCGCATCCTGGAAGGCCCGCAGCTTGCGGAACAGGATCGAGTGGCCCAGGTGGATGTCGGAGCCGGTGGGGTCGATGCCGAGCTTCACCCGCAGCGGCCGGTCCTGGGATTCGGCCTCGGCCAGGCGGGCGGCGAGGGTCTGGTCCGGATCGGCGGCGGCCTCGGGCGCCGTGGCGGCCGGGAAGAGATCGACCAGGCCGCGGCTCAGCCAGGGAGGCAGCCCAGCGGTGAGGACCTGAACTCCAGCGGCGAGCCTGGCCGAGCCCAAGGCTCCCGGGAGCCCCACCGCGATCGGTTGGGAGCCGGGTTGTTCAACCATCGAGAACCGCAACCACGGGTGATCAACAGCCGGATCGTAGGCAGCGCCTTGGCCCCGATCCGGACCCTGGCCCTGCGGCCCATCCCCAGACGCTCAGATCTCCTGCTGCAGCTGACCCTTCATCCGCTCGAGGGTCTGGTGCATCTGTTGGAACATCGTTTCGGGCGTCATGCCGAACTGGCCGAGCTGGGTGCGCAGCTGCTCCACCGTGAGCTTGGCCTGGAAATCCTCCGAGAGCTCGAAGCGTTTCATGAACACGCGGTAGCGGTCCATCATTTCCTCCATCCGCTCGATGTAGAGCTTCTTGCCTTCGCGGTCGAACTTGCCATACTCACTGCCGAGCTGCATCAGCTGTTGGTAGTCGCTGAACAGCCGCCTGGCTTCGTCCTGAACGATTTCGGAGTCGAAGAAGGCCATGGGCAGGCACGGGGCGGGAGGCGGGAAGTGCGTCGAGCTGATTCTGCTGAGCAGCATCGGGCTGGGCGAGTGCGGATCCACGCACGCGGAGGGGTTCAAGGCTCCTCTTGGTAGCAATCGCTGCGTCATCTTCTGCGTTCCTTAACCAACTTGTGATACCCCCACGGCAGACCTCGTGGACTTCACCCCCTATCTCTCCCAGCTGCGCACCGACCATGCCCTGGCCGCCAGCCAGCTGGCCCAGATGAGCCAGGTGTACTGCCTCGGCAGCCGCCTGCTGCTGAGCGCAGTGGTGCGGGCCGCGCCCCGGCCGGAACGCATTCTTGGGGCCGTTACTACAGCGGAGGAAGGGTGGGCCAAGGTGGTGCGCCATCAACCCGACCTCCTGGTGGTGAGCGAGGGCCTGGAAGTCGGCTGTGGTGTGGAGCTGACCCTGCGGGTCAAGCGAGACCATCCCCGCACCCGCGTGCTGCTGCTGGTGTCGAGGAAAGCCGGCCGCAGCCGGGCCCGGGAGGCAATCGCAGCCGGCTGTGACGGCGTGTTGCGGGATGCGGGGCTGGGAGCCGGCGGCGAACTGGCCGCGATTCGCACCATCTGCCACGGCGGCCAGGTGATCGACCGCAGCCTGGAGGATCTCTGGCGGCAGCCGGTGGAGACGCTCCCTCGCCTCAGCCAGCGGGAGAAGCAGGTGATGGCGGCCGTGGCGCAGGGCTACAACAACCAACAGATCGCCCAACACCTGATCGTCAGCGTGGACACGGTGAAGACCCACGTGAGCCGGGTGCTGGTGAAGCTCTCGGCCCGGGACCGCACCCATGCCACCGTGCGCGCCCTGGAACTTGGCCTACTGGAGTGGCCCTCCAACGGCAATCACCGCTAGCTTCAAGCGCGATGTGTCGGGAAGCCAGGCGGTGATGGCCAGGCGCCACTGGTTGGATCCCTTGGCGCGGCGTTTGCTGATCGCCAGCGGGCAGATCAAGCCGCCCGTCGCCCCTGGCTCCGGGGCTGGTGCGGCCGGCTCCGCGGAGGGCGGCGGCACGGCGGCGAGCCCGACAGCGGGCCCGACAGCCGCCGCTGGGCACTCCTCAGCCGAGGCCCTCCACAACGAGGCCGTGGATCGCGATCTCCTGGCCCTCCGGCTGGCCCAGAACCCCGCCCTGCCCCTGCGCGATGCCAGCGAGGTGCGCCATGCGGCGGCCCTTGGCTGGAGCCTGGATGTGAACCGGGCCACCCCAGCCGACTGGGGGCGGCTGCCGGGCTGCGGCAGCGAGCAGGTGGACCTGCTGCTGCGGCTCCAGAAGGGAGGGGTGCAGCTCAGCGGTCCGGAGGATCTGAGGGCCTTGCTGCAGCTCGATGCCGCAATCCTGGCAAGCTGGCTGCCGCTGCTCCGCTTCCGCTGGTATGGCGAGCCACCGCCCCCGGCCGGCCCGCTGCCGGTGGCGGTGAACCAGGCGAGCAGCCGTGAACTGGCCGCCCTTCCGAACCTCACGGCGGAGCGCGGCGCCCGTCTGTTGCGGGAGCGGGCCCGTGGAGCGTTCCGCGATCTGGCCGACCTGCGGGACCGACTGGGGCTCCCCCCCGCCGTGGCGGAGCAATGGATCGGCCGGGTGTCGTTTGCGCCGGGGCGGCCAGGGCCCGACCTGCCCCTGGGCTCCCCGGCGCCAGCCGCTCCCGATGGGGAGCCAGCAGCACCCCCTGGAGCAACAACGGCCGGGCCATCGCCTCCCGCAGCGCCAGCTGCCGGGCCATCGGCGCCGAAGGGAGCAGCGGGCCCCAGCCTGCCCCCCGGACGCCGAGGCGCCGGCGGTCGGCTCCGATGACGGTGCCATGAGGGAAGCCATCGGCGGAGCGCGCCAGGGGGAAGCGCGGCAGGGGGAACTGTTCCGCGCCGATTCCAGCGGGTCTGGCGGGGCGGCACCCCTTCCACCCCCCCTGCTGCGGGAGCAGCTGCTGGCTTGGCAGGGCCGGGTGGCGGCCCACCAGGGTCCCCTGTTCCGCCGCGAGGACAGGGGAGCCACACCGGCCCAGGGGCTGCTCTTCGAGCCCCCGGCCGCCGGGGCGGAAGCCGCCGCCCACGCGCTGGATCCGCTGCGGCTCGAGGCCCAGGGCCTCGCCTTCTGGCGCTGGCCCAGCGCACCCCAGCGGGGGGCGGCCATCTATCTGGTGCTCGATCGCCCCGCCCAGCTTGAGGAACCCCTGCTCCTCTACGTGGGGGAAACGGGCCGGGCCGACCAACGCTGGAAGGGCGACCACGATTGCAAAACCTATTTGGCCGCCTACAGCGAACTTCTGGCCAAGGCCAATCTGGCGCCCCGGTTGGGCATCCGCTTCTGGGGGGATGTGCCCACCGACCTGCGGCCGCGCCGAGCCCTCGAGCAGGCCCTGATCCGCCACTGGCTGCCACCCTTCAACAAAGAAACCCGGGACCGCTGGGCCACCCCCTTCACCGCCGATCCCTCCTAAGGGCCACGCTGGTTACGATCGCCGATCAGCCCGACCGCCGCCCCTCGCGCATGGAGTTCCGCTGCCTCACCGCCGCCCTGGCCGATCCGGGAACCCTGTTGGAGGCCTGGCAGGGCGACACCCTGGCCGTGGGCCTGTTCAGTGACCCGAACCATCCAGCCCGGCCCCAGCTGACGAACCTGCTGGGGCCAGGGCTGGAGGAGCTGCTCGAGCGACGCCGCTTCAAGAGCAAGCCTGGCGAAACGCTAACCATCCAGAGACTCGAGGCCCGTCCCGCCACGGTGATCCTGGTGGGCCTGGGTGAACCGGCCGACTTCGATGGCAACGGCCTGCGGGCGGCGGCAGCCAGCATCGCCCGCGCCGCCGCCGGCTCCCGTTCCCTGGCGCTGGCCCTGCCGGTGGAGGGCCTCGAACCGGGCGCAGCCGCCTCTGCCATGGCCGAGGCGGTGCGGTTGTCGCTCTATGCCGACCATCGCTTCCGCAGCGAAGCGGATCCCCAGCCCGTGCCTGAGCTGGTGACCTTGCTGGGGCTACCGGAGGGCAGCGAAGTCGCCCTCCGGTCCATCGATGGGATGTGCGCTGGCGTGGAGCTGGCCCGCCAGTTGGTGGCCGCCCCCCCCAACGTGGCCACACCCGCCGGCCTGGCGGCCACCGCCGCCGCCATCGCGGCCGACCACGGCCTCGAGCTGAAGGTGCTGGAGCGCAGCGACTGCGAAGCCCTGGGCATGGGTGCCTACCTCGGGGTGGCCCAGGGCTCCGACCTGCCGCCCAAGTTCATCCACCTCACCTACCGCCCGGCTCAAGAGACGCGCCGCCGGGTGGCCCTGGTGGGCAAGGGGGTCACCTTCGATTCCGGCGGCTACAACCTCAAGGTGGCCGGCTCCCAGATCGAGATGATGAAGTACGACATGGGGGGCAGCGCCGCCGTGCTGGGGACCATGCGGGCCATCGCCCAGATCCGACCGGAGGGCGTGGAGGTGCACGCGATCGTGGCCAGCTGCGAAAACATGATCAGCGGCGGCGCCGTGCACCCCGGCGACATCCTCACCGCCTCGAACGGCAAGACGATCGAGATCAACAACACCGACGCCGAAGGCCGCCTCACCCTGGCCGATGCCCTGGTGTACGCCGGCAAATTGGAACCCGACGCCATCGTCGACCTGGCCACCCTCACCGGCGCCTGCGTGATCGCCCTGGGAGGCGAGATCGCCGGCCTGTGGTCCTCCAGTGACGCCCTGGCGGATGCCCTGCTGGCCGCGGGTCAGGCCGGTGGAGAGAGCTTCTGGCGGATGCCTCTGCGGAGCTCCTACAAGGAGGGCCTCAAAAGCGCCTTCGCGGATCTCAAGAATGCCGGCCCCCGGCCGGGAGGCTCGATCACCGCAGCCCTCTTCCTGCAGGACTTCGTGCCCAGGGACCTCCCCTGGGCCCACCTGGACATCGCCGGGACCGTATGGAGTGACAAGGGCCGGGGCCTCGATCCGGCCGGAGCCACCGGCTTCGGAGTGCGCACCCTGGTGCACTGGATCAGCGATGGCGCCCCCGCCTAAACCGTAGGTTGGAGCGATCAGCCGGTTGTCCGCCGATGCCTGCCCGCAAGATCCGCTGGTATGTGAAGGCGCAACTCGGGGTGCTGCTGCTGCCCGCGGGTTTGTGCCTCTTCGCGGAGGCTGCGATCCGCAAGGGCATCCTCACCTGGCGCACCCTGGCCACCGCATCCACGGAGCAACTCCCCGCCGTGCCGGACACGGGTCCGTGGTTCTGGTATGGAATGCTCGGCCTGATTCTGATCAATGCCGGCGTGGGACTAATGGTGGAGAGCGGCCTTCGCAGGGGCTACCCCGACAAGGGCTGATCCCGCTCTGCTTTCGTTCGGCTTCACACCGCCAAGGAGGCGGCTAGCGGCTAGCCACCGGATCCGACCAGCGACCTGCTGGTCGGATCCGGTGCCTGGATCTGCCCTTCCGCGCAACAGGGCCCCGGCCATCGCGGCAACGGCCTCAGGGGGTCGCCGCGATGGCCGGGGCCGCAGGGAGGGGTGCCCCACCGGAAGCTGCTCCCGCTTCGGCGGGGCCGGCGGAGGATCCGGTGGCCGGGGCGGGCCCGGCCCTGCCGGGGATGGCGGCCGCCGAGCCCCCTGGGGGCAAGGTTGCCGATCCGGCAGGGGCGCCTGAAGCGCTGCCGGTGGCGGTTGCCGGGGCCAAAGTCGCGGCGGCACCCGTGGCCTGGCCGGCGTTGCGCCAGCGTTCACCCCCGCGGGCCTGGCCTCCCCACACGGCATCGAGGCGCTGGTCGCGGCGGCAGGCCCAGCGGTAGTAGCGGTAGCGCAGGCCGTTGCGCCGGGCGTAGTTCTGGTGATAATTCTCAGCCGGCCAGAAGCGGGTGAGGGAGCGCACGCTCACCTTGAGCGAAGAGGCGGGTTTGCCCAATTCCCGGGCCGCGGCCACCAGGCTGTTGCGCGCCTCCACCGCCTGGGTGGCACTGGTGGTGAAGATCACCGGGCGGTAAGAATCGCCGCGATCACAGAACTGGCCGTCGCCGTCGAAGGGATCGATGTTGCGCCAGTAGGCCCGCAACAGGCCCTCATAGCGGAGCTTGGTGTTGTCGAAGCGCACCCGCACACTCTCCTGATAGCCCGTGCCGCCGCCGGACACCTCCTGATAGGTGGGGTTCGGCTTCTTGCCACCGCTGTAGCCGCTCTCCACATCCAGCACGCCGGGAAGCACCTCCAGATCGTGCTCCAGGCACCAGAAGCAGCCGCCGGCAAGCACCGCCTCCTCGGTGGCCGCCAGGGCCGGCGCCCAAGGGCTGAGCAGCAGGGCCACCGCGATCAGCAGGCCCAGAAACCCGACCGGAAACCAGGGCCGGCAACGTTTCCGCTGCGGCTCGGTGGCCAGGGATCTGGCCTCCCCTCCCGGCAGGGAGGGGGGCCGGCACGGGACCTCGATGGAAGAAATCCTGCTCACGGGCATGGGGCGCTCAGCTCAATCTGATCCAGGATGGCGGCGGCGGCCCGCTGGGTGACGCCGGGTTCCCCCAAGGCTCCACGCAACCGCCCATAGCCCTCCAGCATCGCCCGACGCTCCGGACTGGAGGGCTCCAGCAGGGGCTCCACCGCCGCGATGATCCCGGCGGGATTGAAGGCCTCCTGCAGCAACTCGGGCACCAGCCGTTCCGCCAGCACCAGGTTCACCGGTGAGATGTGGGGCACGTTGAAACGCAGCAGATGGCGGGCCACCAGCGCGGTGGGTCGGCTCACCCGGTACCCCGTGACCTGGGGCACCTCCCGCAGGGCCAATTCGAGATTGGCTGTGCCCGACTTGGCGACCGCCGCATCGGCGGCTGCACAGAGATCGGGCTTGAGGGCATCGGCCTGGCGGGCCGGGATCACCCGGGCCCGAAGGCCGGCGGCGGCGACCGCCCGCTCCAGGGTGGGCTCGAAGCCCTCCAGTCCGGCCGGCAGCAGCACCTCGAGGCTGGGATGGCGACGCTGCAGCTCCGCCGCCGCCGCCGCCATCGCCGGCAGCAGATAGCGCAGTTCCTGGGGGCGTGAGGCGGGCAGGAGCAGGAGCACCGGGGCCGTGGCGGGAAGCCCAAGGCGCCGCCGCGCCTCCTCGCGAGCCGGACGATGGCCGACCGTGTCGATCAGGGGATGGCCAACCCAGGTCACGGTGGCCCCATGGGAGGCATAAAACCGGGCCTCCTCGGGGAAGATCGCCAAGATGCGGTCGGTGAAGCCGATCAGGCGGGTGGTGCCCCCATCCCCGATGCGCCAGGCCCACTCCTGGGGGGCGATGTAATACGAGATCGGCACCCGCGGATAGCGGCGCTTGAGGCGTAGCCCCAGGTTCACGTTGGCGCCCATGTAATCGATCAACACCACGCCATCGGGAGGGTGCTCGGCCAGCCAGCGCCGCAGCCGGGCCTGCAGTTTCAGGGTGGGGAGCACCAAGGGCAGCGCCTCCCAGAGTCCGATCGCCCCGAGCCCGGCGGTGTCGGCCAAGAGCTCGGCACCGGCAGCCTCCATTCGCCGGCCTCCCAGGGCGACCACCTCCAGCAGCAGCTCGCGACGGGCGGCCTCAAGGTGCAGGGCCGTGATCAGCAGGCTGCCCTGCAGATCACCGGACACCTCCCCCGTGCTCACCAGCAGGCGCACCATTAGCGCGGCGGCGGCAGGGGACCGCGACGACCGGGTCCCACCGAGGCTTCGAGGAAGGCGCAGAGCTCGGCGGCAGCCGGCAGCAGGGGTTGGCGGCGGGCCTCCAGCAACGCATCGGCCAACACCCGGTCGCTGCGGTAGAGGAGGTTCCAGATCTCCTGGAGCTGGCGCAGCTCGGCGCCCCCCTCCCGCTCGGCCAGGCCGCTGCGGCGCAGCCCGATCTTGTTGAGGCCCCGCACCCGGCCCGGGTGGCCTTCCACCATGGTGAAGGGAGGCACATCGCGGTCGATGCGGCTCATACCGCCCACCATCGCCAGGCTGCCGATGTGCACGAACTGGTGGATGCCCAGCACGCCGCCGATCACCGCCCGGTCGCCGATCACCACGTGGCCGGCCACCGCCACGCCGTTGGCGATCACGATGCGATCACCCAGGTGGCAGTTGTGACCCACGTGGCTGTAGGCCATCAGCAGATTGCCGCTGCCCAGCCGGGTCTGCTCCCCCTCGTGGGTGGCGCGGTTGATCGTCACGCATTCGCGGATGGCGTTGCCATCGCCCATCACCACCTCGGTGGGGGCGCCGTTGTATTTGAGATCCTGGGGTTCGAGACCGATGCAGGCGCCAGGAAAGATGCGGTTGTCCCTGCCCATCCGCACCCGGCCATCGATCACCACATGGGGGCCGATGCGGCAGCCATCGCCGATCTGAACCTCGCCGCCGATCACGGCGTAAGGGCCAACCACCACGCCCGTTCCCAACTGGGCGTCGGGATCAAGGACCGCCGTTGGATGCACCGTTGTGGCCAGGGCTGTGCTCGTCATCGCTTCAGTCGACCAGGGAGAACATCAGCTCGCCGGAGCACACCAGCTCGCCGTCCACGGTGGCCTCGGCCTTGACCTTGCCGAAGCGTTTGCGCTTGAGGCTGAGCAGCTCGCAGGTGATGCGGAGCTGGTCGCCCGGCACCACCGGCCGGCGGAAGCGCACCCCATCGATGCCAGCGAACACGAACAGTCCCTTGGGCAGGTCGGGCATCTGAGTCACGATCAGCCCGCCCACCTGGGCCATCGCCTCCACGATCAGCACACCGGGCATCAGGGGGCGCCCTGGGAAATGGCCCTGGAACTGAGGCTCATTGACGCTCACATTCTTGATCGCCACGGCCATCCGACCCGGTTCGTGGGCGATCACCCGGTCCACCAGGGCGAAGGGATAGCGATGCGGCAGCAGGCCCTGGATCTGCTCGCAACTCAGCACCACCGGATCAGCATCGACCGACTTCAGTCGGTTCCGGGGCCTGGCCACGGGGGACCCTGTGGGCTCCGCAGCCGGGTCGGCCTCGGTGGGGGTTGGCACGGCGATGGTGGGGGGGGCGGTCAAGGGCTCAGGCGCTGGGGGGAGGGGTGGAGGCGGTGCTCTCGGCTGGCAAGGGGGTGAGGTTGGTGCTGGCGATGGCGTTGGCCAGGGCCGTGTGGAGGCCGTGGGAACCGCGGTAGGCAAACACCTGGGCCTTCGGCAAACCCACCAGGGCCAGGTCGCCCAGCAGGTCTAGGAGCTTATGGCGCACCGGTTCGTCCGCAAACCGCAGCGGCGGGTTCAGCCAGCGGTCACCGTCGCAGACCAGGGCATTATCGAGGGCGCCCCCTTGAATCAGGCCGGCGGCACGCAGCTGCTCCACCTGCTCGCGAAAGCCGAAGGTGCGGGCCGGAGCGATCTCGGCCACAAAGGCCGCGGGGGTGAGCGCGATCGAATACAGCTGCCGGCCGATCGCCGCCTGGGGGTATTCCACGGCGGCCGCCAACCGCAGGGACTCGGCCCGGAAGGCGGTGATGAAGCCGATCCCCTGCTGGAGAGTGAGGGGTTCAGCCGGCAAGGCCGGCACCTGCCGTTCACCCAGGGCCTCCAGCCCGGCCTCCGCGATCGCCTCCACCCAGGGCAGGGCCGAACCATCGAGCAGCGGAATCTCCTCCCCTTCAACCCAGATCTCGGCCTGGCTCACGCCGGTGCCGGCCAGCGCTGCGAGCAGATGCTCCACGGTGGCCAGGCGCCGATCGCCGAGCTGAAGGGCGGTGCAGAGGCGTGTATCGGCCACCATGGCGGGATTCAGGCGCTGCAACGGCCTGGCGGGATCATCCAGCCAACCCACCCGGTAGCCCGGCAGGCGTGAGGGAGCCAGTCGCACCCGGCAGGGCAGGCCTCCATGCAGGCCAACGCCGGCACGCTCGACGGCAGCGGCCAGGGTCCAGGCCCTGGCGTAGTCCTGGGGCCAGGTGGTCACTAGAACTTCCAGCCGACGCCGAGGTTGAAGCGCCAGTTGGTGGTGAAGTCCTGGCTGGCCACCTCAAGCCGGAGGGGGCCCACCGGGGTGGTCACGATCACGCCGGTGCCCACCGAGAACCCTTCGCCCGGTTTGCCCAGCAGAGGGCCGAGGTTGCCGGGCACATTGCTCTGGCTGCCGAACGTGGTGCCGCCATCGATGAACAGCTCCCCGCTCACGATGCTGAACAGGGGGAAGCGATATTCGATGGTGGCCTCACCGAAGCTCTTGCCCACGCCGAGATCGCAGTCGTAATAGCCGCGCACCGAGTTGCCACCGCCCACGCAGAAAGCCTCATACGGCGGCAGATCGCCCACCACGGTGCCAGCCGAAACCTGAAAGGCAAGGGCTTGCTTGCACTGGCCGGGCTTGGCCCCGGGGCGGCAACCCTTGAAGAACTTCAACCAGTTCACCGGGATGAAGTGGGTGTAGCTGCCGCGCAGGCGGTTGAAGGTGGGTGAATCGGGGCCTACCGAAACGAATTGCTCGGTGCCGAGGCTCAGAAAATCGCCGCGGGTGGGATTGCGGGGATCATCGAGGGTGTTCATGGTGGCGGCCAGGCGGAGGCCCACCAGCTGGTTCTTGGTGGCGCAGTTGTAGGCAACGCACACGATCGAATTGATCGGCACGAAGCTGCCGGTGGAATCGAAGGCGTTATTGAGAACGCCGTAGGGCATTGAGGTGCCCCCCACGTTCATCGGGGTGACCTGCTGGGCATTGAGACCGGCGATCAGACTCCAAGGCGCCCGCTGAAAGGGGTTGCCGCCGTTGAGGGGGCGGATGAACTGGAGGTTGCCGCCAATCCGCTGTACAACCACGGAGTTGCCGTTGTAGTTGAACCAGCTGTTATCGGGGGAGAGGGCTGAGGCTTGATCAACCGAGCCGATCGGTCCATTCAGCGGATTGCTGGAGCCGTTGATGTTGTAAGCGAGGTTGGTGCCGGGAGCCTCATAGAATTCAGAAACGGTATAGATGTTGCCGTTGTTCTGGCTCTGGAACACCTGCGGCACATCGCGGCTGATGAAGGCCTTGGCCCGGAAGGCGGTGCGGAAGGGATCCCCCTTGATCCAGGGATCGGTGAAGGTGACATCAAACAGGCCGCCGAACTGGCCGTAGGTGAAGCTGGTGGAAAGATCCCAGGCTCGGCCGAACAGGTTGCTGTCCTGCACCTGGATCTGGCCGAACACCCCCTGGCTCTGGCTGTAGCCCAGGCCGCCGGAGAGGGAGCCGGTGGACTGCTCCACCACCCCGAGCACGATCGTGATCCGGCCCGGATCCTCCGGGGTGGGCCGCAGCGTCACCTTGACGTCGCTGAACAGACCCGTGCCGTAGAGGCGCTTGATGTCGTCCTCAAGGTTGCGGCGGTTGAAGATCTCACCGGCACGCATCGAGATCTCGCGGCTGACCACCCAGGTCTTGGTCTTGCCGCGGATCGCCCGGCCCTTGTCGTCGGTGGTGTTGCCCTCCTTATCGAGGAACTGAACCTCCACGCCCGCCACAGTGCCTTGGCGCACCAGCAGCTGCACGGAACCATCCGGACTGATGCGACCGGGTCCGGTGACCCGGGCCAGGGAAAATCCCTTGTCGGCATACCAGCGCTGCAGATCCTGCATGCGGGTCTGCAGGGTGTTGAGGTTGAGGGTGCGGCCGTAATCGGCGGCGAAGGTCTCATCCACAACCTTGGCCGGGACCTTGGCATCGGGCGGCTCGAGGGTCACCTTGGTGAGCACCGGGTACGGCAGCACGGTCACCACCAGGCGCACGCCAAGGGGGCCGTCCTTGGGAGCCATCCGCACATCCGAGAACCAGCCGGTGGCATAAATCGCCCCGAGGTCCTTGCGAAGCTGGCTGCGGGTCACCTGGCTGCCGGGGGTCACCGTCATCGCCCCGTACACCGCCTGCTCAAGGCGCTGCTGATCGGGGTGGCCCGCCAAACCATCGACCACGACTTCGCTGAGCTGCACCCTGGGCTCACTGACCGAGGGCGTTTCCACCAGCGGCGCCTGACCGCCCTGGGGCTGCACTGCCGCGGGGGGCGTTGCAGGGGTAGCCGCCGGCACGGCAGGCCTGGTGACAGGTGCCGCCACCGGGGGGGTGGCGGCGGCAGCCGGCTTCGCGGTGGTCGGCGCGGCCGGAGGGGTCGTGCTGGCAGGGGAGGGCTGGGCAACCGCCGGCACGGCGGGCTTCGGGTTCGGGGCGACCGAGGGCGTCGACGGGCTGGCCGGGGAAGCCTGGGAAAGCAGCTGGGGAGCGGCGGACTCCGGAACGGGCGTGCCCAATCGGGAGGCGATCACCAGAGCAGGTTGGGCAGCCGCAGGGAGGGGAGGGAGGGGGGGCGGCGCTGCGATCGGTAGGTTGACGGCTCCGGTGGACGCCGTCAGGGCTTCAGAGGCCCGTGTGGGGCCGGCGGCGATCCCCGCCAACACCACCAAGGGAAGAACGGCAAGCGGGAGGCGGCAGCCGGCTGAAGAAAGGAGCACAATCCTGCGGGGGCTGGCGCCGGCCATGGAGGGAGGGAGGGGAGGCTGGTGCGGCGAAGCCGCGAGTTCGGCCGACCTTACCTGTAGATCCGGGGTTCGGCACAGACCCCTTGGACCCGTTTGAGGACCTCCCCGTAGGCCTCGACAACACCACCGAGATCCTGGCGGAAGCGATCCTTGTCGAGAATGCGGTCGCTCACGTCACTGATGCGACGATCCCAGAGGCGGCAGGTGTCGGGACTGATCTCATCGGCCAGCAGCAGGCGGCCATCGGCGGCGAAGCCCAGCTCGATCTTAAAATCCACCAGCTCCAGATCCACCGAACCGAACAGGTCCCGCAGGCCCCGGTTCACCGCCATAGCCAGCTCCGTGATGGACTGAAGTTGGGCGGCGCTCACCAGCTGCAGACGTTCGAGCCGGGCCTCGGTGAGCAGCGGGTCACCCAGGCCATCATCCTTGTAATAAAGGTCGAGCAACGGTGGATCCAGGGAGGTGCCGGGCGCGATCGGCAGCTGACGGCAGAGTGATCCTGCCGCCACGTTGCGCACCACCACCTCGATCGGCACCACCTTCACGGGACGCACGAGCATCCAGCGATCACCCCCCAACCCGAGGTAATGGGTGGGCACGCCCCGGGCCTCCAGCCACTCGAACACCAGGGCGGAAATGCGGCAGTTGCGTTCCCCCTTACCAGCCAGGCTGGCTCGCTTCTCGGCGTTGAAGGCCGTGGCATCGTCCTTGAATTCCACTGCCACCAGGTCGGTCTGGTCCGTGGCGTACACACGCTTGGCCTTGCCCTCGTAGAGCAGGGGGCCGAGGGAATAGGCGGTCATGGCTGGGGAACGACGGGCTTGCTTGGGGTGGACGAGGGGGAGGGGGAGGGGATAAGCCGCGGAGCGGCTGGAGGCGGAACCTCCCGGTGGCCCCCCCGGGCCTCGGGGGAGCGCAGGCGCCGCTCGAGTTCGGAACTCCTGACGGCGGCGGCCGGATCCTGCCGCAGGATCAGCCATTCGCCATAGGCGTCATCGATGCGGGGGCTGAGGCGCAGGCGGCGCTGGCGGGCCCGCTCGGAGGGCAGGGCGGCCTGGGCATCCAGCAGCTCCCCGACCAGGCTCCAGGCCCCCACGGCCGCAGCCTGGTCGAGGGCCGATTCCAGCAGGGCATCGCGCTCGCCGGCCGGCAGGGCCTGCAGGAGCCGCAACGCCTCCAGTCGGCGCTGGGCGCTGATCACGCCAGGCTCCTGGGAGGCCAGCAGCAGGGTGGCGGCTGCCTGGGGAAATCCGCGGGCCTGGAGGTGATCGGCGAGCAGATCCAGCGCTGGCCGGCTCACCACGCTGCCATCCTCGCGGCGAAGCACCGGCAGCAACAGCGCCTCCAACCGCGCCGGTCGGGCCGCCCCAAGACGCTCCAAGGCCAGAGCGGCCCGGCGGTGGTCCATGGCGGCCTGGGCAGCCCTCCACTGCATCAGGAGCCACTGCAGCCGCTCGGCCCCGGCCGCCGGGCTGATCCGATCGAGCACCGTGAGGGCGGCCTGGGGCTGGTGGCAGCTGAGCAGCACCTCGGCGTTGGCGAGCACCACGGGCAGGGGCTGGGGCGCCGGCAGGATCAGCAGCAGCCGCTCACGGATGCGGCGGAGGCGATCGAGACGCTCCTCCGCCTCGACCCGCTGACAGCCCTCCGCCAGCTGCTCGAGGCTGCCACGGCGCAGAAGCTCCTGAAACTCGGCCTGGGTGAGGGGCGGGACCGCCCGAGCCGAGGCGGCCGGGACCGAGGCGGCCGGGACCGAAGCGGCCGGGACCGAAGCGGCCGGAGCCAAAGCCGGGGCCGGGGATCGCGGCGGCGGGGGCGCAGGCCCGGGGCCGGAGATCGCTCCCGGGAGCGGGTCCTTGGGGGAGACGGCGGCTGGGCTGGAGGCCGCCGACCCCGCCACCCCGGCAAGGAGCGGCGCCGCGGTGGCCTGGAGCAGCAGCACGACCACCCCCACCCCGAGCCCCACCCCGCGGCCGCGGGGGCCTCGGCCGGCCTGGGCGGAGCTGCGGGAAGGGAACGCGGGCCGGGGCGGCATCACGGGGTCAGGGCGTAGGCGACGCACGCAGGGCAGGCGCGGCATGGGGAACGGAGATCGGGCGGCGATGGACGCCAATCCCCCTCCCGCAGCGATCTTCCCAACCTAAGGGGCCCGTCCGCCGGTGCCCCGGTGCACGGGTCGGCGGCGCCGGTTGGCAGGATTGAGCCCAGCAGCGCCCCACCGGATCGGCCCCGGTGGCCTTCCCCCACCCATGGCCCCATCCGATCCCACCGCCAGCGCCCCGGTCCCCCCCACCCCGGGAGCGGCGACTCCCGGCGCCGTTCCGGCCCGGATCCTGGTGGTGGGGGGCGGCGGCCGCGAGAACGCCCTGGGCTGGGGCCTGGCCCGCTGCCCCGGCGTGGAGGCGGTGTGGATCGCCCCGGGAAACGGAGGCACGCAAGGCCTGCCGGGCTGCCAGGTGTTGGCGATCGCCGAGAGCGACGGGGAGGCCCTTGCGGCCGCCTGCCGAGAGCGGGCGATCGAGCTGGTGGTGGTGGGCCCCGAGACCCCCTTGGCGGCGGGCCTCGCGGATCAGCTGCGGCGCGAGGGGCTGGCGGTGTTCGGACCCGGTGCCGACGGCGCCCGGCTGGAGGCCAGCAAGCAATGGGCCAAGGCCCTGATGGTGGAAGCGGGCATCCCCACCGCTGGCTACTGGAGCGCCTCCAGCTGCCAGGAGGCCCTGGAGATTTTGGAGCGGCTCAACCGGCCCTTGGTGGTGAAGGCCGATGGACTGGCCGCCGGCAAGGGGGTGACCGTGGCGACCAGTGTGGAAGAAACAAGGTCGGCGATCGAGGAGGTGTTCGACGGCCGCTTCGGGGCGGCGGGGGCCTCGCTGGTGCTCGAGGAGCCGCTGAGCGGCCCAGAGGTGTCGGTGTTCGCCCTCACCGATGGCCACTCGCTGGTGCTGCTGCCGCCCGCCCAGGACCACAAGCGCATTGGCGAAGGCGACACCGGCCCCAACACCGGCGGCATGGGGGCCTACGCCCCGGCGCCCCTGCTCGATGCGGCGGGCCTGGAGGCGGTGCGCCGCAGTGTGCTGGAGCCCACCCTGGCGGCCCTGCGCAGCCGGGGCATCGACTACCGCGGCGTGATCTATGCCGGCCTGATGCTCACCGCCAGCGGCCCCCAGGTGATCGAGTTCAACTGCCGTTTCGGTGATCCCGAATGCGAAACCCTCATGCCCCTGCTGGGGCCGGAGCTGGCGGCGGTGCTGCTGGCCTGTGCGCGGGGGAACCTGGCCGCGGCCCCGGCCCTGGCGATCGCACCCCGCTGCAGCGCCTGCGTGATCGCTGCCGCCGCCGGTTACCCGGGGGAGGTGCGCCGGGGCGACACCATCCACAGCGCTGTGGAGCCCGACGCCAACCTGCAGCTCTTCCATGCCGGCAGTCGCCGTGAAGGAGATGGCCGCTGTGTGACGGCCGGGGGGCGGGTGCTGGCGGTGGTGGCCCAGGCCGACGACTTCGATGCGGCCTTCGAGGGGGCCTACGCTGCGCTGATGAAGGTGAGTTTCGAAGGCATCACCTACCGGCGCGACATCGGCCATCAGGTGCGTCGCCGACCGACCCGCCTACCCGCCTGATGGCCTCTTCCACCCCATCCACGGTGGCCGATCCCGCTGGCCCCACCGCCGCCGCCGAGGCTGAGCTGCCCGCCGAGACCAGCACCCAGTCCCTGGGCTGGCCGGCCTCAGCCGCCGCGGCCTCGGCCTCCGCCAACAGCAGCCCGGCCTGGCTGGAGGCCCTGGCCCGCTGGTGGGCCGAATTCAGCCTGCAGACCAAGCTGCTGGCGGTCGCCACCCTGGTGGTGAGCCTGCTGATGACAGGGATCACCTTCTTCTCCCTCAACAGCATCCAGCAGGACGCGCGCATCAGCGACACGCGCTACGCCCGCGACCTGGGCCTGCTGCTCTCGGCCAACGTGATGCCGCTGGTGGCCCAGGGCGAGGACCGGGAGCTGGCGGCGGTGGCAGAGCGCTTCTGGCAATCCAGCCGCAGCCTCCGCTACATCGTGTTCGCCGATGCCGATGGCGTGATCTACCTCGGCATCCCGATGGGCAACGGCGGTGAAGGCACGGCATCGGTTGGGGAACAGCTGCTGAGCCGGCGCCTGGAGCTCCCCCCCGACCTGCAGCGCCGGCCCGACAACCCCCTGATCCGCCAACACCTCACCCCCGACGGACAGGTCACCGATGTGTTCGTGCCGATGGTGAGCGGCGATCGCTACCTCGGCGTGGTGGCGCTGGGCATCAACCCCAACGAAACCCTGCTGGTGAGTTCGGCCCTCACTCGGGAGGTCACGGTGGCGGTGTTTGTGTCGATCTGGGTACTGGTGATCCTGGGATCGGTGATCAATGCCCTCACGATCATCCGGCCGGTTAAGGAGTTGCTGCGGGGGGTGCGCTCGATTTCCGGCGGCAACTTCGAAACCCGCATTGCCCTGCCGGTGGGTGGGGAACTGGGCGAATTGTTGGAGGGATTCAACACGATGGCCTCCCAACTGGAGGTCTACAAAGCGGCCAACATCGAGGAATTGCGGGCCGAACAGGTGAAGCAGCAATCGCTGATCGCCACCATGGCGGATGGGGCGGTGCTCCTCGATGCCGAGGGCCGCATTGTGCTGGTGAATCCCACCGCCCGCCGGCTGTTCCGTTGGGAGGCCCGCAATCTCGAAGGCAAGGAGGTGATCGGCGAACTTCCCGACCGGTTAGCGATGGAGCTGGCCGGCGCCCTGCAGAACCTGGTCAGCAGCGAACGGGAAAGCACCGATGTTCGCTGCAGCTTCGGGGAGCCTTCGCGCACCCTGCGGATCGTCCTGCAGTCGGTGCGCGATGCCAGCGGCGAAGTGCTCAAGGGCATCGCGATGACGATCCAGGACCTGACGCGGGAGGTGGAACTCAACGCCGCCCAGAGCCGCTTCATCAGCAATGTGTCGCACGAACTGCGCACGCCCCTGTTCAACATCAAGAGCTATGTCGAAACCCTGCACGACTACAATGATCAGCTCAGTGATGAGCTGAAACAGGAGTTCCTCGGGATCGCCAACGCCGAGACCGACCGGCTCACTCGGCTCGTGAATGATGTGCTCGATCTCTCCCGACTCGAATCCGATCGGGTCTGGGAGCTGGAGCCGCTCGAGTTGGGTCCGGCCATCGAGCAGACCCTGCGCATCTACCGCCTCAATGCCGGGGAAAAGGGGGTGAACCTTGGCTTCGAAGCTGATCCCCAGCTGCCCCGGGTGTTGGGCAACTGGGACCTGCTGCTGCAGGTGTTCGACAACCTGGTGGGCAATGCCCTGAAGTTCACGCCGCCCGGCGGCGCTTTGCAGTTGCGGGCCTATCCCTGGCCCGATCAGTGCGTTCTCGATCCGGACAGCGGCCCGGGCACCCATCCCACCTGCGCCCTTACCTCTCCCCTGCCGCGGCTGCGGATCGAGATCGCCGACAGCGGCTGCGGCATCGCCGCAGCCGACCAGCAGCGGATCTTCGAGCGCTTCTACCGGGTGGAGAACGCCGTGCACACCGAAGCCGGCACCGGCCTGGGTCTCTCGATCGTGCGCGGCATCCTCGAAAAACACGGCACCCAGGTGCGCATGGCCAGCGAGAGCGGCGTGGGCACCACCTTCTGGTTCGATCTGCCGCTCGAGCACTCCGACTCCGACGAACTGGCCTTGAAGGCGGAGCGGCGGGGCTACGACCGGGCCCGCGAGGGCGAAGTCCAGACCCTGAGGAGCTAATTCAGCCCCCTCCGGATGCGTCTCCGCCTGCGTCGGCCCCGATGGCCCCGGGCCGCCCCCTGGGGTTGGCGGGGCGGCCCCCTCATCCCGGCCTGGCCCCGCTGGCTGCTCCCTCCAGGGATGGCCGCAGCGGCCATCCCCCTAAGCCCTCGGCTGCTGCTCACCCTGCTGCCCTGCGGCCTGGTGCTCGGCCTGGTGATGCTGCCGCTCCAGGGACTCTCCGCCCTGGGCTTTCTGCTCCAGCGCCAGTGGCAGGCTGGGGTACCCGGCCTCTTTGATCCCCTGCTGCCCCTGGGGGTGGCCTGCGGCACCCTCACGGCGCTTGCCCTGGCCTGGGGTCCCTTGAAGCCCGGCCGGGGCGGGGGCCTCAACGGCGTGGAGACCCTGCAGCGCCAGCCCCTGGCTGCCGAAGGGCGAGATCGGGCCCTGGTGGGACTGCGGGGGCCGGCCCAGCTGGCCAGGCTGGTGCTGCTGGCCGTGAGCCACCTGGGGGGCCTGGCGGTGGGCATTGAATCCCCCGCCGCCTCCTTCGGCGCCTCCACCCTGCTGGCCCTGCGGCGACGGCTCAAGGTGCTGCAGGCCTTGCCCCTGCCCCTGGCCGCGGCGGTGGGAGCGGGCGCGGGGCTAGCGGCGGCCTTCCGCTCCCCCCTGCTCGGGGTGACCTACGCCCTGGAGGAACTGAGCGCCGAGCGGGGACTTCCCCTGGTGCTTCCCACCCTGCTCCTGGGGGGCGTGGCCAGCCTGGTGACCAGCGTCCTGGGGGAACCGGCCCGGGTGCAGGCGCTGCTCATGGGGCCACCACCTCTGAGCCTGCTCCCATGGGCCCTGCTCCTCACCCTGGCAGCGGCCCTCCTGGGGGTGATCTTCCTGAGGCTTCTGGTCGCCCTCACACCCCGGCTGCAGGGGATGCTGCAGAACCACTTCCTGCCCACCGCCCTCGCTTTGGCCCTGCTGCTCGGCCTGCTGGCCCAGCTCAGCGGCGGCCTCAGCCTCAACGATGGCTCCCTCGCCCTCGGCCCGGCCCTGGCTGGCCAGGGCAGCAGTCCCCGCTGGGCCTTCCTGCCGCGGCTGATCAGCCCGCTGCTGGCCCTCGCCGCCGGCGCCCCGGGCGGCCTGATGCACGACTGCATGGCCCTCGGCGCCGTGTTCAGCGCCGCCCTGGTGCACCGGATGCCCCCCGATCAGCAGGCGATCCTGGTGGCCATCGGGGCCACGGCGGTGTTCAGCGCCGCCAGCCGCACGCCCCTTTTCTGCGCGGTCTTCGTGTTCACCCTGCAGAACAACGCCCAGCTGGTTCCCTGGCTGCTGATCAGCAGCGCCCTGGCGGCAGCAATCGGAACGGTCTTCGGCGGCCCCCCCTGGAACGGGGGGGACCCGCTGGCGGAGCTCGAGGGCCTCAGACCAGCAGCAGCCGATCCAGGAACGCTGACCAGCTCAGCCGACCATCCCCCGCAGCGAACAGATGGCGCTCCTCCTGGGGATTAAGGGGCGGCTGGCCGACGCTGCCTAAGAGGCGCCTCAGCTCGGCGGGATCGAGCTGGTCATCACCATTCACATCGACTGGCATCAGGTAGCGCATCAGCCGCTCCTCGCCCTCGCTCAGCCGCCGCAGCCGCAGCATCAGGGCCGTGAATTCGTCCTCATCCACGGCGCCGTCGCCATCCACGTCCATGGCCGCCAGCAGCTGGCGCAAACGCTGGAACAGGCTGCGGTTCACCAGATCGGCCTGGCCGCCACGGCGCCGCTGCATCAGTCCGGTGGCCAGTTCTGCCACGCTCAGGCGGCCGTTGCCATTGCGATCGAGCTGGCGGTAGAGCCGCCGCAGCTCGCTGGCAGCCTCCCGCTCCAAGGCATCCCCGGACGCGCAGGCCATGGCCGAAGGAACGAAATGGTGACGCCCCCCCACCACAGCGCGCAGGCGATGGCGGAAATCCCCGAGCAGGGCTCGGCTCACCTCGTAGCGACGGCGATGCTCCTCGGGGGTGTAGATCGCGTGCAACGCAACGGGCAACAGCGAGTGCAGCGACCAGCGAATCACCAACATCATCGCCAGGGTGGCGACGATGAAGGGGAGCTGGAGCAGGGGAAAACCAGGCGCCAGGGCCCGGGCTAGCAGAGCGGAGAGGCCAGGGGTGATCAGGCTGGCCGCCGCCGCCCCCATCAGGCCCACCGCCACGCTCAAGCGGGTCGGTGCATAGAAGGTGCCGCCAATCGCCATGGCGGTGAGCACGCCGTTGTAACTCCACAGGCCCACCGCCACCGCCTCGGGGGTGGCCCCGATCAGCAGGCCCGTGATGGCCGCCACGGCCCCCCCCAGCAGACCCACCAGGGCCGCCAGCGGGCTGGCCACCGCCGTGGCAAGCAGCACCAGCACCCCAGGCAGCAGACCGGGGCAAAACAGCACCTGGCCGAAACCATGGGGCAGGGCCAGCAGCAGGGCCTCAAGCACGCCGCTGCCGCCCTGGAGGGCGGGATGTTCAGCCAGCTGGAGGGCGGGATGGTTGAGGCTGGCCACCAGATCGAGCAGCAGCCAGGTCACCAGGCAGAAGGGAAGGGTGAGCGGCGGCAGGCCCACCATCCGAAAAACCCAGCGGCCCAGGCCATGCAGCAACACAGTGGTGACGATCGCCCCGGCCACCACCACCACCAGCCAGGCCAGCAGGCCGGTGTCGCGGCCGAAATGGACGAAGGCCGCCACCGCCGCCCCCACCAGAGCCCCGTTGAAGCCGTAGATGCCGTTGCTCCAGGCCATGGGCTCGGCGGCGAAGGCTCGGGCGGTGAGGTTGGCCGTCACGGTGCCCACCACGGCGAAGAGGGCCATCCAGGGGGACTGGATCAGCAGGGCCAGCAACAGCAGCAGGCCGCTCACCGGGTTGTTGATGAAGATCACCTGGCCCAGCCCGCGCAAGGCGCTCAGCAGCGCGGCCGGAAGCCCCCCTTCACCCCAGCGCCGCTCAAGCCAGGGAAGCGTGCCACCGGTGGGCAGCAACCGCTGCAGGGCGGAGCCGTCGGCGGCAGCGGCGCCACTGGGTCGGCCACTGGCGGCCTGGGGCTGGAGAAAGTCACGGAGCAGGCTGTAGCCGTCGGGAGCGGAATCGCTGGCGGGGCTGGACATCGTGAAGGCCGGAGGGCAGAAGGCGCCCGGGCAAAGCCGGACCTGGGCCCATGTTGGCGAGGGAGCCCGATGCCGGCATCGTTGCCCGATGGCGTGGTCAGCGCCTCAGCGCAGGCAGGCCATCGGATGGCGAGGCGTGAGGTCGAGGGCGCGGGCTACGCCGGGATGGCACACCGAACCGTTCACCGTATTGAGGCCGGAGAGCAGCTCGGGCCGTTCGGTGACCGCCTCCGTCAGGCCCCGGCCCGCCATCACCAGGATGTAGGGCAGGGTCACACTCACCAGGGCCTCGGTGGAGGTGTAGGGCACGGCGCCGGGCATGTTGCCCACGGCATAGTGCTGCACGCCATGGATGCTCACCACCGGATCGGTGTGGGTGGTTTCGCGGCTGGTGGCGATGCAGCCCCCCTGGTCGATCGCCACATCCACGATCACCGAGCCCGGCTTCATGCGCCGCACCAAGTCCTCATCCACCAGGGTGGGGGCGCGGCCGCCAGGGAGCAGCACGGCGCCGATCAGCAGGTCGGCCCCGGGCACCAGCCGTTCGATCAGGGCGCGGCTGCTCACCAGGGAGATCATGCGCCCACGGCGATCCGACTCCAGCACCCGCAGTTTCTGGGGAGAGCGATCCAGCAGGAACACCTCCGCATCCATGGCAGCGGCGATCCGGGCGGCGTTCCAGCCCACCGTGCCGGCGCCTAGCACCACCACCCGAGCCGGACGCACGCCGGTGCAGCCCCCCATCAGGATGCCGCGACCGCCATGGGGCTTCTCCAGCAGGTGCGCGCCCACCTGGGCCGCGAGCCGGCCGGCGACCTCGCTCATCGGCGCCAGCAGCGGCAGGCTGCCGTCCTCGAGCTGCACGGTTTCGTAGGCGATGGAGGTGGTTCCCGCCTCGAGCAGGGCACGGCCCACCTCCGGGTAGGCCGCCAGATGGAGGTAGGTGAAGAGCACCAGGTCGGGCCGCAGGAAAGCGAATTCCTCCGGCTGGGGTTCCTTCACCTTCACCACCAGATGGGCTGCCCAGGCCTCCTCGCGGCTCACCAGCCGGGCCCCCGAAGCGCGGTAGTCGTCGTCGGTGATGCCGGCTCCGTGGCCGGCGCCCGCCTGCACCCGCACCTCCATCCCCTGGCTCACAAGTTCCCGAATCCCATCGGGTGTGAGAGCCACCCGCTGCTCATCGCGCTTGATCTCGGTGGGCACGCCGATGGTGGCCATCGGTGAGACCAGGGGAGCCGCCAGGCCGGGGGATGCCATGGGCGAAGACAAAGGCTGTGAACTGACCCTAGATCCGCCAGGGGCTGGGGTGATCGCAGGTGCCGAATCAGGCGAAGCCCCCCTATCCCCCCGCGGCGATCGGAAAGCGCCAGCCGCTGCCGAAGGCCCGGCCGCTCACCTTGAGGGCCGGCGGAGCCTGGCGGCGCTTGAATTCAGCCCGTCGCAGCAGGCCGGCCACCCGTTCCACCAGGGCCGCGTCGGCGCCGGTGGCCACCAGCTGTTCCGGGCTGGCCAGCTCCTCCACCAGCCCCTTGAGGATCGGATCGAGCACGGCGTAGTCGGGCAGCGAATCGCTGTCGCGCTGGTCGGGGCGGAGCTCAGCGCTGGGTGGCTTGGTGCGGATCGCGGCACCGATCAACTCCCCTGCGGCGGGCAGGCCAAAGGCAGCGCGGCAGGCGGCGGACTCCGGCGCATCCAGCCAGGCACAGAGGCGGAACACGGTGGTCTTGTAGAGGTCGCCGATCACGGCCAGGCCGCCGTTCATGTCGCCGTAGAGGGTGCAATAGCCCACCGCCAGCTCCGATTTGTTGCCGGTGGAGAGCAGCAGCTGGCCCTCCTGGTTGGCCACCGCCATCAGCAGGGTGCCCCGCAGCCGCGACTGCAGATTTTCGGCGGTGAGCCCGGCCGGGGGGCCACCGAGGGCGGGGGTGAGGGCCCCCTCCATCGCCTCCATCAGCGGCGCGATCGGCAGCGTGCCCAGCGCCAGTCCAAGCCGCGCCGCCAGATCAGCCGCATCGGTGAGGGAGCCCTCCGAGCTCCAGGGAGACGGCATGCGCAGCGCCCGCACCCGCTCAGCGCCGAGCGCGGCGCAGGCGATCACCGCCACGAGGGCCGAATCGATGCCGCCGCTCAGGCCCAGCAGGGCGCCGCGGAAGCCGCATTTGCGGGCGTAGTCGCGCACACCGAGCACCAGGGCGCGCAGCAGCTGCTCGGGCGCCTCCGGTTCGGCCAGGGGTAGCTGCGGAGGAAGAGATGCGGGCGGGGCGAAGGGGGAGTCTTGCGGTGACCCCGAAACGGCGGCCTGATCGGCCGGGACGAGCAGTGGCGCCGGTGAGGCGGCGGATGCTGGCGCGGCCGTAAAGGCAGACGAGGCTGGCGCAGCCGAAGCCGCGAAGGGCGGCTCCTGAATGGAACGCGACACAGCATCGGGTCCCCGCGTCGCCAGGGATGCGGTGGAGTCCGGCGGAACCGCACGTTCGGCGATGCCCTGCGGGCCAACCGCATCCCACACACTGAGATCCTCCCCCGACCAGGCCTGCTGCAGCACCACCACCCCGACCGCGTCCACCACGAAGCCAGCCCCGTCGAACACCAGGTCGTCGTTGCCACCCACCTGGTTCACGTACACCACCGGCACCCCGAGCCGGGTGGCGGCCCGCGCCGCCAGGCGGCGCCGCAGGGCGGCCTTGCCCTGGCCGAAGGGGGAGGCCGAGAGGTTGAACAGCAGATCGAGCCGCTGCGCCTGTAGATCGGCGATCGGATCGGCGCCCGCCAGGCGATGGCCCTGCAGCTCCTCCTCCACCCAGAGGTCCTCACAGATGGTGAGGCCCAACCGCCAGGTGCGGCCAGCGCAGTCGAGCTCCAGTAGCGATGGCGCTTCGGCGGGGCGGAAGTAGCGGCGCTCATCGAACACGTCGTAGCTGGGCAGGAGCCGCTTGCGGCCCACCACCCGCCAACCGCCGGCCTCCACCAGGGCCACGGCGTTGTAAAGAGCTGGCCGCTCGGAACCGGGGATGGGATCGGCCATGCCCACCAGCACGCCAGTCCCCTCCGGCATCGCCACCGCCAGGTCCTCCAGCACCCGGCTCTGGGCCTCGAGCAGGGAGGGGCGCAGCAGCAGGTCGCGGGGGGGATAGCCCCAAAGAGAAAGCTCTGGGGTGAGCACCAGCCGGGCCCCGGCCCCGGCGGCCCGGCGACAGGCATGCAGCATCCGCTCGCCATTCCCCACCAGATCCCCCACCAGGGCATCGAGCTGGGCGAGGGCCAGGCGCATCAGGAGCGGTCGGGTGGGGGGAGCGGCCCTTGCAGACCGTAGAGATTGTGCTCCAGGAGCACCGGCCGCAGGGCCGGGGGCACCTCCTGCAGGGGGTCGCCCGGCTCGGGCTCCGGGCGCCGGACCCGGCTGCTGGCGGTGGACGGCACCTGCAGATCGAGCACGTCGAGGGAGGCACCGAGCCGCCGCAGCGCCGCAAGCTCCTCGCCGCGCAGGGGCCATCCGCCCCGCGGCGCGACCGCCAGCCGGCAGGCGCCGAGCAGCCGGGAGGCCTCGCGCCAGCGGGGGATCTGGACCACCAGATCACTGCCCACCACGAACACCAGCGGCTCGCCGGGCCAGCGCCGCGCCGCCCGCTCCAGGGTCTCGATCGCCCAGGGGCTGCTGAGCTCCTGCTCCAGGGTGAGGCGAGGGTCGTGAAGCGTTGCCACCAGAGCCCCCAGCAACTCGGCACGCAAGGCCAAGGGGGCGCCATGGTGCTTCTGGGGGTTGTCGCTGGCCCAAGTGGCCACGCGGGGGTACAGGCTCAGCAGCCCCTGCAGCAGGACGCGATGGCCTTCGGTGGGGGGATCGGCGCTGGTACCGAACAGAGCGATCACCACGGTGGTCAGGGCAGCAGGGGCGCGATCGGGCCATCGCCCGGCCCCGCCGCCTGCCAGGCCCGCAACCAGTGGCGGGTGTCGGGATCGTGGGCCAGCAGGCGTCGCAGCAGGGCGCCCGGCTGACCCGCAGCGGTGGCGGAGCGCAGCAGTTCGGCCGCCGCCAGACGCCCCGTGCGCCGGGTGGTGTGCACCGCCAGGGCCGCCTGGGCGAGGGCCACCGGCGCCGCCGGGGCCAGGCTCAGCCCGCCGCTGAGCGGCACCGCCAGCAGCAGCAGCTGACGCAGGCCACCAAGCAGCAGCTGGAGGCCGAGCTGGGCGCCCCCCAGCAGGGCATTGTGACCGGAGAGGCGCGCTAGCAGCTGGCGGGCCCCACGGCGGCCCATCGGCAGACCGTAGAGCTGGCAGAGCTGCAGCACCAAGGCGCTGTCGCAGGCGAGGCCTCCGGCCAGATCCAGCAGCACCAGGGGATTCACCGCCACCCCGGTGGCCTTGGCCACCGCGAAGCGACCGATCATCTCCTGGGCCTGCCTGCGCCCGTGCTGGAGGCGAGAGCGATGCAAAGCCTGGCTGAAGCGATCGGCGGCGCGGAGCGCATTGAGGGCGAGCAGCAGGGGGCCGTGGCGCTCAAGGAGATCGAGCAGGGCCGTCTCCAGCGGAGCGATCCGGGGGGCAGCCAGCTCGCTGCGAACCCGCCCGTCGGCCATCAGCCGCGGCAGCCGCGGCGCCGCCGCCACCACGATCGGCTCCAGGTGGGCCGCTGCGGCCGGCAGGCGGCGGCGGATGCTGGCCTGAAGGGCCGGCAGCTCATCGGCGGGCCAGCAGTCGCTGCGGTTGAGCACCAACAGCAGCGGTTTGCCGCTGGCGAGCAGGGTCTCGAGGGCCTCGATCTCCACCCGGCCCAGGTCGGCATCGAGCACCAGCACCACCAGATCGGATCCCAGCGCCACCCGGGATGCCAGCCGCGCCCTGGCGGCGGCGGCGATTTCGTCGATGCCCGGCGTGTCCACCAGCTCCACACCCGCCAGGCCCGGCACCGCCCGCTTCCAGGGGCGGGCCTGCTGGTGGCGGGTGCAGCCGTGGGCCACATCGGTGGCGAAGCTGGCTTCCCCCAGCAGGGCATTGAGCAGACTCGACTTGCCCACCCCCACGCGGCCGAACACGGCCACCCGCGGCCGCCGCTGCGCCAGGCGGGCCAACTGCCGGTCGAGGCCCGCCAACTCGGGGGCCAGCAGGCTGCTCTCCCGGGGGCTGAGGTCGAGATCGGCGCGCCAGTGGTCCAGCAGCTGGCGACAGCGCTCTGGGGTGGGAGGAGCTGCAGACCAAGGATCCGGCGGAGGAACCTGCCGCGCCGCGTTTGGACTCCGCGGGTCTGCCGTCGCGGTGACCTTCCGGGCAGGCGTGCGGGTCATGGGAGCACCTCCGGGCCGCCGGCGGGTCGGCGCCGCCAGCCGGCCAGCATGGCCAGCACGGCCTCCGGACCGATCACCCCCACAAAACCGCCGAATTCATCCACCACCACCTTCACCCCGGAGCTGTTGCGGCGGAAGCTGGTGAGCAGGCGGTCGGCGCGGATCATCTCGGGCACGAACTCCACCGAATCCACCAGGTCGGCCACGCGGGCCTCCCCCTGACCCTCCAGTAGCAGGGTGAGTAACCGCTCCCGGCTCGCCACGCCCAGCACCTCATCCACCTCCTCACCCAGCACCACCCACCAGGCGGACGACTGGGCCAGCAGCAGCGGCCGCTGCTCGGACAGGGTGGCGAGGCCATCGAGGGTGGGGGCAGCCACCCGGGGCACCATCAGATCGCGGGCGGTCAGATCGTTGAGCTGGAACACCTTGGCGATCATGGCCGCCTCGTCGGCCTCGATCTGCCCCTTCTGGGAGCCGAGCCGGGCCAGCTGGCGGATCTCCTCCTCATCGGTATTGAGCTCGTTCTCGGCGGTGATCGAGGGCAGCACCCGCTCGAGCAGCAGCACCACCGGCGCCATCAGCCACACCACCAGGCCTACGGCCGGAGCGGTGCTGAGGGCCACGGGCAGGGCGAGACGACTGCCAATCGACTTGGGCAGGATCTCGCCCAGCAGGATCAGCAGCACCGTGAGACCCACCGAGAAGAGCGGTAGGGCAGGGCCGCTGATGCCGCGTTGGCTGAACACCGAGGCGGCGATAGCGCCCACCATGAGGCTGCCGAAAATGTTGAAGATGTTGTTGGCGATCACGAGCACCGCCAGGGTGCGCCCGAGCCGCTGACGGAGACGCTCAAGCTCGCGCGCCCCCGCCACGGCCCGCTTGCGCCGCGCCAGCTCATGCACCTTCACCGGGTTCACGGTGAGCAGGGCCGCCTCCACACCGGAGCTGACGAAGGAGCCCACCAGCATCAGTGCCACCACAAGCGTTAGCAGCAGCAGGTCGTTCATCGGGCGGCCGGCGCTGCGGCCTGCTCAACGATCGGCACGGGGGTGGGACAAGGAGCGATCTCTGTATTTAATCGCCTGTACCCTCCCTGTGCCGTAGGGATGGCCGGACCGGCGCATGGCCGGCATCCTTCGCCGCCGCGCCCAACCGGGTCAAGCCATAGGGTTGCGGCAACGCCACCCTGGGTTGCTGGGCCGCTCACGCCTGCACGCACCCCATTCCATACGCGCTCCATACGCACCCCGTGTCCCACCTCACCGCCGCCTGCTCCGATCCGGCCCTGTTCGCCGACCGGCGGGACCGCTTTCTGCATCGCCTCGGCGGCGCGGCGGCGGTGATTCCAGCGGCACCGCTGGTGACCCACCACGCCGATGTGGAGCATCCCTTCCGCCAGAACAGCGACTTCTGGTACCTCACCGGCTTCGATGAGCCCGGGGCGGTGGCGCTGTTCCTGCCCCACCAGCCGGCCAACCCCTTCGTGCTGTTCGTGGCGCCCAAGGAAGCGAGCGCCGAGGTGTGGCACGGCTTCCGCTGGGGCTGCGAGGGGGCTGTGGAGCGCTTCGGCGCCGCCCTCGCCCATCCGATCGAGGAGCTGGCCCAGCGCTTGCCGGGCTACCTGGAGGGAGCCGAGGGCATCGCCTTCCGGGTGGGCCGCCACCCAGCGGTGGAGCCCCTGGTGCTGAAGGCCTGGGGCACCCAGCTGGATCGGGCTCCCCGCAGCGGCCGCGCCGCCCTGGGGCTGGTGGCTCCCTGCCCGCTGCTGCACGAGCTGCGCCTGCGCAAATCCCCCGAGGAGCTGGTGCGGATGCGGGAGGCGGCCCGGATCTCGGCCGAGGCCCATGAGCTGGCTCGCCAGGTGGCCCGGCCCGGGCTGAACGAGCGACAGGTGCAGGCGGTGATCGAGCAGCACTTCCTCGAGCAGGGCGCCCGCGGGCCGGCCTACGGCTCGATCGTGGCCGGCGGCGATAACGCCTGCGTGCTGCATTACACCAGCAACAATGCAGCGCTGCGCGATGGCGACCTGCTGCTGATCGACGCCGGCTGCTCGCTCAACGATTACTACAACGGCGACATCACCCGCACCTTCCCGATCAACGGCCGCTTCAGCGGCGAGCAGCGGGCCCTCTACGAGCTGGTGCTTGAGGCCCAGGAGGCGGCAGTGGCGGTGGTGGCCCCGGGGCAGACCGCCGAAGGGGTGCACGACACCGCCGTGCGGGTGCTGGTGGCAGGGCTGGTGGAACTGGGCCTGCTGGCGGGCGAGGTGGACGGCCTGATCGAGCAGGGGGCCTTCCGCCACCTCTACATGCACCGCACCGGCCACTGGCTCGGCCTCGATGTGCACGATGTGGGGGCCTACCGGCTGGGCGAGCACCACGTGGAGCTCGAGCCGGGCATGGTGCTCACCGTGGAGCCCGGGCTCTACGTGAGCGACCGGCTGCCGGTGCCCGAGGGTCAGCCCGCCATCACCGAACGCTGGAAGGGCATCGGCATTCGCATCGAGGACGACGTGGCCGTGAGCGAGCGGGGCCACGAGATCCTCACGGCCGCGGCCCTGAAGGCACCGGCTGCGATGGAGCGCTGAGGCCCGTCAGGCGCCTTCAGGCTTCCGCCAACAGCGCTTCGAGGCAGGCGAGCACTGCGGCGGTGGCCGGCAGGATCCGGTCGGCCCCGGCCTGGCGAAGCCGCTCTTCGTAGGCATGGCGGGCCTCCAGGCGCTCGGGGCCCTGCAGATGGGGCGGCGCCACCGCCAGGCTGATGAATCGCTGCTGGGGGCAGGCCTGCCGGGCCCGCCGCACGGTGAGCACATCGGCCACCGTGTCCCCCAGGTAGGCCACCGGCGGTGATGCGGCCCCGAGGCCGGTGCCGGTGCCCTCCGCCAGCAGCCGCTCCGCCAGCCGCAGAAAGCCGGTGGGATCGGGCTTGTCCGGGGCATCTCCCATGGCGATCCGGGGCGGATCCAGCAGCCCCAGCCGCTGTTCCAGCACGTAGCGCACCGAGGGGGGCTCGGCACCGCTCACGAAGCCCCAGCTGATGCCGGCCCCGTTGAGTTCGCTGAAGAAGGCGGGTTCCACCAGCAGCGGCTCGCTGCCGATGAAGCCCCGCCAGAGGGCCGGGTCGCCGTTGGGGTCGCCACCGAAATAGAAGCCGCCAAACACCTCCACCAGGTCCGCCAGGGAGGGCAGGGGCGATGGGGGGGGCAAGACCGATTCAGTGGGCTGCGCTGGAGCGCCCCTTCCGGCCGGTCGCGACAACGAAAAATCAGACGGGGCGGCGACAGCACCGGAGCTGCAATGGCGCCGCAGCAACTCCAGCGAGGCCTCCCAGTCGTTGTTCCAACAGCCCTCCGCCTTGAGCGCATCGATCGCTGCCGGGTCGGGGCGCCAGCCGCTGTAGTGGTGCACTGTCTCCACGATGGCGCGTCGATAGCTGCCGGCCACATCCCGGATCACGCCATCGATATCGAGGAGCAGAACGGCGCGGGGGAACAGGAGAGCCCTGCGATGCGGCTGGTAGGCTAGTTGTTTGACTGCGCGCCCCTTGGCCCCCGAGACCATGACAGCTTCCGATAGCGCCGTTGATGCGGCCGAGCTGATCGCTGCTACCGGGGCCGAGGTGGGCGTTCCGGTCGTGACAACAGAAGGCAGACCGGTGATGCGGGGCGGCAGCGCAGCCCTGGCCACCGCCACCATCGACGAAGACGGCGTTCCCTCCGGCTATACCCCCAAGGCCGATGAAGGGCGCTTCCTGCTGAAGATCCTCTGGCTCCCCGACAACGTCGCCCTGGCGGTGGATCAGATCGTAGGCGGGGGCCCCAGCCCCCTCACCGCCTACTTCTTCTGGCCCCGCGAGGATGCCTGGGAAACCCTCAAGGGCGAGCTCGAGGGCAAAAGCTGGATCACCGATAACGAACGCGTTGAGATCCTCAACAAGGCCACCGAGGTGATCAACTACTGGCAGGAAGAGGGCCGCGGCAAGTCCCTTGATGAAGCCAAGCTCAAGTTCCCCGACATCACCTTCTGCGGTACCGCCTGAGTCGCGGGCCGTTGCCAATCTCCTGAAGGCGGTCCCTGCGGCCGCCTTTTTTGATGGTCAGTCCCCCAGGGGAGGGGCTGCGCGGCCGCACCCGAAGCGGGTGTTCGGGCATCAGCGGGAAGGGCGGGCAGAGGTGGAGCTCTTGTTTGGGATGGCTTCCGTGCTCGAAGGAAGCCAGAGGCCCCCCAGCGCGGACTGCAGAGCGGGACAGAACCCCAGGGAGGGTTCTCCGCTGGGACGGCCCGCTTGCGGATGGTGCTCCAGGAAGCTGGCCGCGATCAGGGCGCCGAAGGGATCGCGGGCGGCATCGGTGAGCAGGGGCTCCGGGCGGAGCGTGCCCTGGCGCAGCCCCAGCACCTGGCTGTGGCGGGTGCGGAGGCTGGGACCCATCAGGGCCGGGTCACGGCAGAGGCGAGCCACCTCGCGGCGCAGGATGTCGCGGCCGGCTGTCGGCCACCCCGGCCGGGGCCCCAACAGCGGACCAGCGGGACCCAAGGAGAGCGGGAGCCTCCGCCCCAGGGCGAGGGCGAGCAGCAGGGCCAGTCCGCCGGTGAGCAGCAGCAGGAGCCCATGGAGGGGCCTTCGGGGTTCGTGGGCCTTCGGGGCGACCGGGGCAATCGGAACCAGGCGATCGAAGGGGGAAGGGGCCTTCTCGCCCGGCTGCCACCGCCCGATCGCCACACTCACATCATCCCCGCAGCCCTCGGCCGTGATCCGATCGAGGGCCTCAACCAGGAAAATCTCGTCCCCAGCCCCGCGAACTTCCGGCCCTGCCGCGAGCCAAGCGGTCAGGGCAAGGAAATCGGCATCCGTTGCACAGGATTTGCGGATGCCGTCGGTGCAGAGCACCAGGGCAAATGGGAGCTCTTGATCGTCTAGGGGCCAGACCCAGGAGCGGAACCACCCGCCCAGATCCGCCCCCTCCTGGCAGAGGCTGGCGGTGGCCTCGCCAGCCCCGGCGGCGGCAACCTCCTGGCTGAGCAGTTCAGCCGCCCCCGCCTGATCAATCCGCACCAGATCCCAGTCGCCCAGACCGGCCAGGGCCCACCAGCGCGGCGTTAGCAGCAGCAGTCCCAGGGTGGAGCCATAGGGCACCGGCGAAAAGGCTGCTCCTGCCTCCCCCCGGCCAGGGCCCGCCAGCCAGTGCTGCCGCACCGCCGCCAGCCAGCGCTGCTGAAGGGCGTTGGGGAGATCCCCGGCCAACCAGCGCCGCAGCGTCATCAGGTCCGCGCCCGTCGGGGTCGTTCCTCCAGCCGGCAGGCGAGCCAGGTCGGCCGCCACCACCTCGGCGGCGGCCTGGCAGGCCAGGGCACTGCCCACGTCGCTGTGGTGATAGGCCAAACCCCCATGGCCATCGGCCACCGCCAGCAGGGTGAGGGGAAGGCCGCCCGGCAGGGTGAAGTCGAGGTGCAGGCTGGCATCCTGGCAGGGCTGATCGCGACGGCGATGGGCCGCTCCCCGGCGGGAGCACACGCCGGGTACAAGCCAGCGCCTCACCATGGCCGGCTCACCACTTGAGGGGGTCGGGTTCATCGAGCGGGTCGAGTTCGGTAGGAGGGAGCTCCGGCAGGGGAACGGCCTCCTGGCTGGCGGCGGCTTCCGCCAGGCGACTCGCACTGCTGGAGGCGGCCCCCACCACCGCCGTGGAAGCCCATTGGATGTAGCGGGCCAGGGTGGTGGCGTTGGCGGCCTGCAGCGGGCGCCGCGGCGAGCGGCCCGGCCCATGGCGGGGCCGCTCGCCGCTGGCCCCGGGCACTTCGCCCGGAGGCAGGGATCCGGCGGCGAATCCAACGGCAGGCTCCGAGCCGATGAAGCGCTGCAGCACCTCTTCATCGGCGTCATGACCCATGGCGATCGCCAGCCGCACGGCCCGCCGCGCCCAGGGCTGGGCCATCAGGGAATCCAAGCCCGCCTCGAAGTCGTCGGTGGGCTGGCCATCGGAGATCAGCACCAGCACCGGCGGCAGGGCCCGCTGCTCCATCGGGGGGCTGCGCAACTCGGCCGCCACGAGCTCAAGCGCTTCCCCCATCGCCGTCACCCCCCTGGCCTGCAGGTCGACCCATTGCAGCTCCTCCACCGGGGTTGGCGTAGCGATGTGCCAGGCGGCCCGGTCGGCGAAGCGCACCACCCGCACCAGCACGCGGGCCTCAGGGTTGTCGCGGGCCACGGCCGCCATGCCAGGCAGCGACTGGCGGATCGCCTGGTTGAGCGACTGGATCTTGCCCTGGGCCTCCATCGAGCCGGAACAATCGCACAGATAGATGAAGTGGAGCGGTCGACTCGCCAGCCGAACATTGGGGAAAGCCATCGGGGCGCTAGATCGGGGGCTGGGGGAATGGGAGCGGCCGGGAAGCGGCTCTGAGGGCCGAGGAACGGCTTCGGGGAAGGAAGGAGGGGGGAGGGGGCGAACAACGAGAGTCGCGTCGGAGGCGCGGGAAGATCGGGCGGGGGAAGCCACTCGAGTCTGTCCGGTCGGTCTGAGTGAAAGACCTGATCAAGAGTCCCGTGCCCTATGCGGCCCCGGGAGTCGATCACCGGGGGGGCGCTGCCGCGGAGGGTTCGCCGGGCCGCTCGATCAACACCTCCCCGTCGGGGGTGCTCAGGGTTGCCACTGTGGCGAGGCTACCCGTTTCACCGGGAGCCACCGTGACCGCCTCGCCACCCAGCACCGTCAGGGTCCAGGAATGGGGTGAGAGGTTCCGCAGACCCAGCAGACGGGGACGCCGGGGATGGGCCACCACCCGGGCCAAGGGGTGCTCCAGGTCTTCCGGCAGCAGGGTGTCGAGGTGGTGGGGGTGGAGTTCGTTACCAGCGGCCACGGCCACCAGGCCCGCCGCGGCGCGCAACCGCATCGGCGGCGGCAGGGGGATGCCACAGGAGCGGCAGAGCCCGCCGAGCCGGACATCCAAGAGATTCTCCTCGGCACAGTCCGGGCAGAGGCGCCGCTGATCGAGGGTGGCGGCGAGCTGCTGGCACCACTGGCCGGTGAGGGTCCGGCTGCGGGGATCGGCCAGCCCCGGGCCGAAGGTCCGCTCGAACAGCTGCTGGAGAGCCTGAGGGTAGAGGGGCCAGGTGAGCAGGGCCGCCGCATGCTCGATCGGATCGGGGCGATTGCGGCCATCGCGAGGATCGAACACGAACAGCGGCTCCTCCGCATAGAGACGGCGGCGGGAAGGAAGATCCAGGCAGGGGATCGCCCGCTCCAGGGCTCCCTTAAAGGGGTCGTGGCGGGTGAGCAGATGGAACAGCAGCACGGCCAGGGAGAAGAGATCGGAGCCGCCATCGGGCCGGGCACGGCCGAGGGCCACCTCCGGCGCCATGAAACCCCAGGTACCCACCACGGCCCCGCCGCCGCGGCCGCTCACCTCCACGTTGTCGTTGTCGCCGATCAGGATGCGGCCCCGCCCGGCATCAAGGAACAGATTCCCCAGGGACACGTCCTTGTAGCAAAGGCCGCGGCTATGCAAGGCATGGAAGGCCCTGGCCAGGAAAAAGGCACTGCGCAGCACGTTCTGAAGGCTGATCGTGAGCCGGCCCGCCGCGTGGTCCACGGCCCCGCAAAAGCTGGCGGGGCGCAGGGGCATCAGATAACCAAAGCCTCGATCGGCGCCGGTCGGTGATCCGCTCGGGCGGTCAAGGGGACGCACCAGGGCCAGGGGCCAGAGGAAATCCGCGTTGGGAGCGCCCCGACGGATGCTTTCCGTCAACCGTTCCGCCAGGCCGGGATCACGCCGCAAAAAGCCGCGTTGATACCACTTCAGCGCCAGGACTTCGTCGCCGACCACCACCTCGAACACCTGACCCTGGCTACCACCCCCCAACCCCCTCAGGATCTGCACCGATGCATCGATCCCGTCAAAGCGGTGGGTGCTGCCGATCGTCAGGATCCAGTCCATGGTCAAGGAGCCGGGCCCTGAACCTGGCCGAGGGCCCGCCGCACCCCCTGGCCATGGGCTAAGGCGGTGGGGCGATCGGCGAAGACGTGGCGATGGGCCCGGCCGTCCCGCAGGGTGAGGATGAGAGTGTGCTCCCGCCGGCGGCCCAGCAGGATCGCCACCGCCAGGGCCGCAGCCTGCCAGGGCCAGAACAGCAGCGGAAAGGGCAGCAGCAGCAACCCCCCCAGCCAGGCCGGCAGCCACCAGCTGAACACGTGAGGATGAAGGGCCTGGCTGTGCACCTCCACGCCACGGATCTGTTGCAGGGGGATGGGTCGGCCGGCCACGGTGATGCTGCCGGGGAGCACCCCCGGGTTCGGAGGTGCCGGCTGGGGAACGGCGCCGGCAGGGGATGCGGGGCGGTCCCTCGGTGAGGCCGACCGGAACGGCGGCTGGGATGGAATGGTCTGGGCCCTGGGAGGAGCCGATCGCAGCGGAACGGATTCCGCATCGGAGGCGAACGGGGCGGGCTGGGGCGCGGCGGTCTCCGGAGCAGCCCCCACCAGGAACTGGAGCAGCGCCCCCCGTCGCCCAAGCCGGATGCGATCACCAGGAGCCAGGGTGCGGCAACCACTCAATCGTTCCCCCTCCACATAGGTGCCATTGCTGCTGCCCAGGTCGCAGACCAACCACTGGCCCTCGCCGGTGGGACGCAGCTCGGCGTGGTGGCGGGAGAGACCCGCTTCAGCGGCCAGGCAGAGGCGGTTGGCGGGATCCCGCCCGATTGTGAGGGGGGTCCCTCCCGCCAGCGGCACCGCCGCGGCCGACCGATCGAGCCACACCAGCCGGGGGCCGCTGGCCATCAGGGTCCCTCCCGCCAGCGCTGCACCCGCCCCGGCCGCAGCAGGGCCAAGGCGGCCAGCAGCAGGGCCACCAACACCATCAGCAACAGCACGAAGCCCGGGATCGCCCCAAGCAGAGTGGTCACCAGGGCAGCCCTGAGGGCATAAAGCCCGATCGTGAGGGCGATCCAGATCCGGAAAGGGGCCCAGGGATCCCGCCGACGCTGCACCGAAAGGTTCCGATCCACCCCGGTAGCCTATGGGCCCCGGGTCCTAGCTCGCCACGCCGCGATGGCCACCTTCCCCCCGGCTCCAGGCGCCAACCCGAGTCCCGTCCAGGGCACCGGCGCCATCCCGGCGTCGGGCGCCCTCCCCTCCTCCGAGCGGTCTTCGGCCCCTGAGCGGCGACCTGAGGGTGCCAGCCCATCCCCAGCTGACCGGTGGGGCCTGCCGTTCTTCCCCCTCACCACCGTGCTTTCCCCCTGGAGGGAGCTGGGTCGGGCCTTGGTGGAACCGGCCCCCTGGCCAAAGCGGCGCCACGCCCTAGCGGCCGCCTGGCAAGGGCTCACCCAGCACCAGGCCCAGCTGGAATTGTGGGAAGGCGAGCGCTGCACGGGCCGCCTGGCCCTGGCCCAGGAGCGGGTGAGGGTCGGCCGGGATCCCGACTGCGAGCTCCCCTGCCAAGCAGCCGGCATCAGCCGGGTTCACGCCTTCGTCGAACGGGAGCGACGCGGTGACCGCGATCACCGGCTCGAGGATTTCAATTCCGCCAATGGGATCTTCTGGCGCGACCAGCGGATCCGCTCGATTGGCCTGCGCCATGGCGACCGGATCCAGCTGGGTTCCGCCCTCAAGGGGGACACCCCCACCCTGCGGTACCGACACCCGCCCAGCCCCTTGGAGCAGCTGCTGCGGATCGCCGGCCTGGGTGCCCTGGTGGGTTCCGCCCTCCTGGTCACAGCCCTGCTGGGGGCCAGCAGCATCGCGGGCGGTTCCAGGATCCGCTTCTACGGCGGCCCCCTGAAGATCGTGTCAGCCGATTTCCGCCGCATCGATGCCCGCGAAGGGGCAGCCACCGCCCTGCCGAGCCTCGCCGATTACCCCAGCCATCTGCGCCTGGCCCTGCTCGCCTCGGAGGATGCCCGCTTCGGCTGGAACAGCGGCCTCGACCTTTTTGGCACCCTGCGCTCCCTGCTGAAGGGTACGGGCGGCGGCAGCGGCCTCACCCAACAGGTGGCCCGCCTCTATGACCCGGCCGTCGGCAACGACGTGAGCCTCGGCCGCAAGCTGCGCGAACTGTGGGTGGCCTGGCAGCTGGAGACGGGGTATAGCAAGGGCCGCATCCTCAAGATGTACCTCGACCGTGCCCCCCTGGGCCTGGGAACGGAGGGCTTCGAACAGGCGGCCCAGCTCTATTTCCGCAAATCGGCCCGCGGCCTCGACCTGGCCGAATCCGCCTTCCTGGTGGGGTTGCTGCCCAGCCCCAACGGCTACAGCCCCTGCTTCGCCCCGTTAGCGCCCGATGACCCGGTGGACAGCTGGGCGCCCCTGCAGCGGCGCAATCTGGTGCTGGGGCGCATGCATGAGGAGGGCTTCATCGACCAGGACAGCCTGCGCGATGCCCGGCGCCGGCCCCTGAACATCGATCCCTCCGCCTGCCGCGAATCGAGCAGCGAAACCTACCCCTATTTCAGCGACTACGTGCGCGGCGAGCTAGAGGGTCGCCGCTTCGGCCTCAACCTCGACCCCCAGCGGGGCGGCGGCAACTACGCCGTGGTGAGCACGGTGGATCCCCGCCTCCAGAAGCTGGCCCAGCGCGAGATGGGTCGCTTCCTGAAGAAGGAGGCCAAACCGATGGGCCTCAACCAGGCGGCCCTGATCAGCCTGGATGTGCGCAGCGGCGCGATCCTGGCCTACGTGGGCGGCGGCGACTACCGCAAGAGCAGCTTCGATCGGGTCCAGGCCCTGCGCCAGCCAGGCTCCACCTTCAAGCTGTTCACCGTTTTGGCGGCCCTCGGCCAGGAGATAGAACCGGCGGAGCGGTTCAGCTGCGCGCCGCTGGGCGGCGTGGCGGGCTGCAGCCATGGCGCCGGCAACAGCGATGGCAGCACCAGCCTGGCGGCGGGGTTCGCCAAGTCGGAAAACGTGGTGGCGCTGCGGCTGGCGGATCAGGTGGGGCTTGAGCGGGTGATCGCCCAGGCGCGGCGGCTCGGCATCAGCACAGCCCTCCATGCCGACCACAACATGGTGCTGGGCGGCGATGCCACCTACCTCTACGAGATGGCGCGGGCCTACGCCGTGGTGGCGAACGGCGGCCGCTCCGTGCCGATGCATGGTGTGCAACGCATCATCGATCTGGGCCTCTGCCCCGACTACACCCGGCCGGCGGGCTGCCCTCCCCGGGCCATCACCGATCCCGTGGGCGAGCAGGCTCGCCAGCTGATCGATCCCGCCGTGGCCGCCTCCATCGACCGGCTGCTCCGTGATGTGGTGCGCGAGGGCACCGGCCGGGCCGCCGGGGTGATCGCCGATGCCCGCGGCAAGACCGGCACCACCAACGACGGGGTGGATGTGCTGTTCATCGGCTACTCCCCCGCCAGCGGCATCCTCACCGGCGTGTGGATGGGCAACGACGACAATCGTGCCGCCGAAGCCGCCAGCGGTGTGTTGGCCGCCGAGCTCTGGGGTCGCTTCATGAAGGCGGCCCAGGGCCCGGTTGGCCAGGGGGCCGCCTGAGCCAGGGGGGTCAACCCGGGCGGTTCCTCAGCCATCCCTGCAGCAGCAGTGATCCCCAGCTCACCAACGCCCAGCCCAGACCCAGCATCAGCCCCCACCACCAGGGCGAAGCCAACAGCCTCTGGCCCGGCCTGCCGGGGTCGCCGGGGTGGGCGCGGGGCAGGATCCAGGCGAGCTGGAGGCTTCCCACCACCACCAGCAATACCCAGGCGGGAATCGTGATCTCGCCGATCGAGAAGCCGATCACGCGCCAGCGCAGCAGGCTCAGTCCCACCGCCAGACCCACCAGGGCACCCACGGCACCGGAGGCACCGCCCCAGTTCTGGTGGCGCAGGCCCTGGTGGCGGGCCATCAGGGCGGCGAGGGCCAGGCAGGCGAGGGAGGTGAGGGTGTAGCGCAGCACCACCTGATCCAACCCCAGGGGAGTAGGCCCAAGGATCAGCAGCAGCAGCAACACGTTCACCAAGGCCTCGCCATGGCGGCGGTGCAGCCAGGGCGCGCTCACCCACCGCCAGGCGAATCGGGGCTGGCCGCTCTCACCCTGAAGCAGAAGCGCTGAGCGGCGCAGGATGGACAGGGGCCCCGCCAGGGTGGCGATCTGCAGACAGGCGAGGGCCAGGACGAGGGCCAAGCCGGCGCTCCACTGACGAGGGGCCAGCAGTTCTTCATCGAGCACACCGGCTAGCCAGGCCAGCACCAGAGCCATGGCGGCCCCCAGCGCCAGACCCGGACCAAGCGGAAGGAGATCGCGTCGCAGGTTCCGCCAATCCAGCGGTGGCTGGCGGCGAGCGAAAGGGGCGCCCTGAGGATCAGCGGGTGAGAGCAGCGGCGGCGATCCAACCGCCTCCGGAGGCACAACCGCGCCTGCTTTCAGGCCCTGTCCCCCCTCGGGCCCCTGCCCCTGGGCCAGCTGGGCCGAGACCACAACCCGGCCTGCCGCGACAGACGCGGGCCCTGCAGCGGAACGGGTGCCATCCAGCGCCCCGGACCCGTTGCCGTTCCCGACAGCGGTCTCAGAAAGAGCCAAGCCCCCCACCCCCAGCCCAACCTCCAGCAGTTCGACCAACTCGGCCAGAACCGCCGGCGCATAGGTGCTCCGCAGATCCACCACCAGAGCGGAGAGGGCCGCCCTTCGCGCCGTTCCGGAGCTGGCCAAGGCCTGCCGCAGCTGCGGCCGCCGGGCCAGGTCCCGCAGCGGGCCCGCCAGGGTCTGGTCGGCACCGAGCCCATCGACCAGGCGGTTGCCGAGGGCCACACCGTTATCGAGGCCAGGGCTGCCGGCTTCAAGCCAGCCGGCCAGCGCCAAACCCAGGGACCTCCCGCTGCCCATCAACCTTTATCTGTGGAGCAAGCTTAGGCAGCCCCGTCGCCCAGGTCCTCAGTCCGCACCCGCGGCCTCCGCATCCCGCTCAAACTGCGCCGCCGCGTCGGCCGTGGGGTCGATCGCGAAGAGATCCGCGGCCAGCGCAGGGGCCATTGTGAAGCATCCCACGCCAGCGGCGGCCAGCCGGGATAAGTCCGTGGGGTGGCGGAGACTGGCCACCAGCAGCCGCGTGGTGGCGCCGACACCATCGAGGGCCTGTTGCATCGCGATCAGATCGGCATGGCCATCCCGGCCGAGATCGCCGATGCGGCCCAGATAGGGGGCGATGTAGCGAGCCCCAAGGGCGGCTGCCACCAGCACCTGGGGCACGGAATAGCAGGCGGTGAAGGTCACCGGCACACCGGTTTGGATCAGGTGCCGGGCCGCCTCGGCTCCGGCGCGGGTGATCGGCAGCTTCACCAGCACCCGTCCCGGAGCGAGGGCCGCGAGGTGATCTCCGCAGGTCGTCAGGGCTTCGGCATCGCCGCCCCAGGCCTGCAGATGGATCTCCTGCATGCCCCAATCCAAAGCCTCGCGGGTGAGGCGTTCGAGTTCGTCGAGCCGGCAGGGCCTGGCCGCCCGCCTCAGCAGGGTGGGATTGGTGGTTATGCCGTGGAACAGACCGCTGGGCAACCAGTCGGCCCAGGCAACCGGATCAGCCGAATCGAGCAGCAGACGCAGATGCATGACACGAAGCCGGGGCGCCTGTCCCGCAGGTTGTCGGCGCCGGGGGCGCAGGTCAACCTGCGGGACAGGCGCCCCGGCCCTTTGGGCGGGGGAGAGGGGATTCGTGAGGTGCGGGTCATGGGGGGCATGGCCAGGGAACCCTTACCTGGGCCCGGGTCGTGAAGGGAACCGAGGGATGCGTGAGCCGGGTTGCCGGGAGAGGGGTGGTGGAGCCACCGAAACCGCAAAAAAAAGCCCCGGACGATCGAACGGGGCTGCGGACCGTTGGGTGGCAATCGTGAGATCAACCGCCGCGGCTGGCGGAAAAGCGGGCGCGGCTGCGAGCCAGGGCCTGCTCGGCCTTCACCTTCTCGGGGCTGGGGGGCTTGCCATCAAAGCCGTCGAAGGCCTGGCGGGCCTGCTCGTACTCCTTCTCGGCGGTGGCGGTGTCGATGGTGCTGCCCAACTGCGCGGCATTCACGAGCACGGTCACCTCATTGGCCTCCACCTCGGCGAAACCGCCGCTGAGGGCGATGGCGGTCCAGGTGTTGCCCTCACGCAGCCGCAGAACGCCGCTATCGAGGGCCGTGAGCATGGACACATGGCCGGTGAGAATGCCCATCTGGCCGGTGGTGCTGGGGAGAATCACTTCGTCGGCGCTGCCGTCGAAGACGCTTTGGTCGGGGGCGAGAACGCGCAGGTTGAGGGTCATCAGGAGGTCCTCCGATCAGCTCTTGGCTTCGGAGAGGATCTTGGCGGCCTTGGCCTTCACATCCTCGATGCTGCCCACGAGATAGAAGGCGGCCTCGGGCAGACTATCGAGTTCCCCGGCGAGGATCTGATTGAAGCCCTTGATGGTGTCGTCGAGCTTCACGTACTTGCCAGGCATGCCGGTGAAGATCTCAGCCACGAAGAAAGGCTGGGAGAGGAACTTCTCGATCTTGCGGGCCCGGTCCACCGTGCGACGGTCGTCCTCGGAAAGCTCATCGAGACCCAGGATCGCGATGATGTCCTGCAGTTCCTTGTAGCGCTGCAGGGTGCTCTGCACGGCGCGGGCGGTGCGGTAGTGCTCATCGCCCACCACGGCGGGCTGGAGCATGGTGCTGGTGGAATCGAGGGGATCCACGGCGGGATAAATGCCTTTGGAGGCCAGGCCGCGGCTCAACACCGTGGTGGCGTCGAGGTGGGCGAAGGTGGTGGCGGGGGCCGGGTCGGTGAGGTCGTCGGCCGGCACATACACCGCCTGGATCGAAGTGATCGAACCCTCCAGGGTGGAGGTGATCCGCTCCTGAAGTTGACCCACGTCAGTGCCGAGGGTGGGCTGATAGCCCACGGCCGAAGGCATGCGGCCCAGCAGGGCGCTCACTTCCGAGCCGGCCTGCACGAAGCGGAAGATGTTGTCCACGAACAGCAGCACGTCCTGCTTGTTCACATCGCGGAAGTGCTCGGCCATGGTGAGCGCCGACAGGCCCACCCGCATGCGGGCGCCGGGGGGCTCGTTCATCTGGCCATAGCAGAGGGCCACCTTCGACTTGGAGAGATCCTCGGAGTTGATCACTCCGGATTCCTTGAATTCCTCGTAGAGGTCGTTGCCTTCGCGGGTGCGCTCACCCACACCGGCAAACACCGACACCCCGCCATGTTCCTTGGCGATGTTGTTGATCAACTCCTGGATCAACACGGTCTTGCCCACACCGGCGCCACCGAACAGGCCCACCTTGCCGCCCTGGCGATAGGGGGCCAAAAGATCGATCACCTTGATGCCGGTTTCAAACACCTTGGGCTTGGTTTCCAGCTCGGTGAGCTTGGGGGCCTCGCGGTGGATCGGAGAGGTGAGGGTGGTGGCAACAGGGCCCTTCTCGTCGACGGGCTCGCCGAGCACGTTGAAAATGCGGCCCAGGGTGGCCTCACCCACGGGCACGGAGATCGGAGCACCGGTGTCGAGGGCGGCCATGCCGCGCACCAGGCCATCGGTGCTGCTCATCGCCACGGCCCGGACCCGGTGGTCACCCAACAGCTGTTGCACCTCAGCGGTCAGGGCCACGTCCTGACCAGCGGCATTTCTGCCGGTCACGCGCAGGGCGTTGAAGATGCGGGGCAGCTTGCCGGCGGGGAATTCAACGTCCAGCACCGGGCCGATGACCTGCTTCACAACACCTTGGGTGCCGGAGGCGGCGGGAGCAGCAGCAGCCATAGGGAAGAGGGAGTGGGGGGAGTGCCAAGGGGGTGAACCAACCCTCCTGAAGCGGCGCAACCTTACCACCGCGTTCCCCGCTAGGAGGCTGGCGCCGGGTCAGCGGCGGACTGGGACGCCGACAGGGGGCTGGTGGAGGGGGGAGTTCGGTCACCCGAACTGATGGCTTGTCCTGCGCAGGGCACCAGCAGCCCTAAGTTGGCAGTCGACGGGCACGAGTGCCAGATTCGCCCCTGCGCGATCCGCCGCCAGTTGTTCCGGTCCCGGTCCTGGTCATTCCAGGCAGCCGTTCACGTTCAACTGGGCACCCGGCCTCCTCCGAATCCCAAGAGGAGAGCCTGTCCGATCCGAATCCAATCCACCGCGACAACCCATGGCTGCTGTTTCCCTCAGCGTCTCCACCGTCAAGCCCCTCGGCGATCGCATCTTCATCAAGGTGTCGGAATCCGAGGAGAAGACCGCCGGCGGCATCCTGCTCCCCGACACCGCCAAGGAAAAACCCCAGGTGGGCGAAGTGGTTCAGGTAGGCCCCGGCCGCCGCAACGACGACGGTTCCCGCCAGGCCCCCGAAGTGAGCATCGGCGACAAGGTCCTTTACAGCAAGTACGCCGGCACCGACATCAAGCTCGGCTCCGAAGAGTTCGTGCTGCTCTCCGAGAAGGACATCCTCGCCATCGTGAACTGAGGCCCCGGAGCGCCAGCCCATCGAGGCTGATCCGTTCCACCCGCGATCTTCCAGGTCAGAGCGCTGAACGCTTCCGACCAATCCCTTCACTCTTTCCCTCCCCGGAGACCCTTCATGGCCAAGCGCATCATCTACAACGAACAGGCCAGACGTGCCCTCGAGCGCGGTATTGACATCCTCGCTGAGGCCGTGGCCGTCACCCTCGGTCCCAAGGGCCGCAATGTGGTGCTGGAGAAAAAATTCGGTGCCCCCCAGATCATCAACGACGGCGTGACGATCGCCAAGGAGATCGAACTCGAAGACCATATTGAAAACACCGGCGTTGCCCTGATCCGTCAGGCCGCCAGCAAGACCAACGACGCCGCCGGCGACGGCACCACCACCGCCACCGTGTTGGCCCACGCCATGGTGAAGGCTGGCCTGCGCAACGTGGCCGCCGGCGCCAACGCCATCACCCTGAAGCGCGGTATCGAAAAGGCCTCCGACTTCTTGGTGGGCAAGATCAAGGAGCACGCCAAGCCGATCAGCGACAGCAACGCCATCGCCCAGGTGGGCACCATCTCCGCCGGCAACGACGAAGAAGTGGGCCGCATGATCGCCGACGCCATGGACAAGGTGGGCAAGGAGGGCGTGATCTCCCTTGAGGAAGGCAAGTCGATGACCACCGAACTGGAGGTCACCGAAGGGATGCGCTTCGACAAGGGCTACATCTCCCCCTACTTCGCCACCGACACCGAGCGGATGGAGGCGGTGCTTGAGGAGCCCTACATCCTGATCACCGACAAGAAGATCGCCCTGGTCCAGGACCTGGTGCCCGTGCTCGAACAGATCGCCCGCACCGGCCGTCCCCTGCTGATCATTGCCGAGGACATCGAGAAGGAAGCCCTCGCCACCCTGGTGGTCAACCGCCTGCGGGGCGTGCTCAACGTGGCCGCCGTCAAGGCCCCTGGCTTCGGTGACCGCCGCAAGGCCATGCTCGAAGACATCGCCGTTCTCACCAACGGTCAGCTGATCACCGAGGACGCCGGCCTCAAGCTGGAGAATGCCAAGATCGATTCCTTGGGCACCGCCCGCCGGATCACGATCAATAAAGACACCACCACCATCGTGGCCGAAGGCAACGAGGCTGCCGTGAAGGCGCGGGTGGAGCAGATCCGCAAGCAGATCGAGGAAACCGACTCCTCCTACGACAAGGAGAAGCTGCAGGAGCGCCTCGCCAAGCTCAGCGGCGGCGTGGCCGTGGTCAAGGTGGGCGCTGCCACCGAGACCGAGATGAAGGACAAGAAGCTGCGCCTCGAGGATGCCATCAACGCCACCAAGGCGGCCGTTGAGGAAGGCATCGTGCCCGGCGGTGGCACCACCCTGGCCCACCTGGCCCCCGCCCTCGAGGAGTGGGCCGCCATCAACCTCTCCGGCGAAGAGCTGATCGGCGCCCAGATCGTGGCCTCCAGCCTCACCGCTCCGCTGATGCGGATCGCCCAGAACGCCGGAGCTAATGGTGCTGTGGTAGCTGAACACGTGCGCAACAAGCCCTTCAACGAGGGCTACAACGCCGCCACTGGTGAGTACGTGGACATGCTGGCCGCCGGCATCGTGGATCCCGCCAAGGTGACCCGCTCCGGCCTGCAGAATGCCGCCTCGATCGCCGGCATGGTGCTCACGACGGAGTGCATCGTGGCTGATCTGCCCGAGAAGAAAGAAGCGGCCCCCGCCGGCGGCGGCATGGGCGGCGGCGACTTCGACTACTGATCGCGTTCGCATTCTCGGTTCGGCGGGCCATGCCCACCGACACCGAATCAGCAGGAGGGGCTTCGGCCCCTCCTTTTTTGATTGCCGTGCGAGCCGCCCGCTCAGCGGAGGGGCGCCACGCGATCGCCGACCGGATTGATCAGGCCTGGGCCGGAGCGCTGCGATGACCCAAACTGCCGAGCGGGTCCATAGGGCTGGCGTCCTGGCGCGGCACCAAGGGCTCGGGGCGGTCGATGGCCTCACGCAGCAGCTCCCGCTCGAGCATGCGGATCCGGTTCTGGCGTAAACAAAACTTGCAGCCGCCGGTGGTCTGCAGGTGCTTCTCCGGGGTGATTGAAATCACCTTCACCGGATGGAGACGGCAGCGGATCCCCACCGGGGTCTTGAAGCTCTTGTAGACGATGGCCGAGTAGTCGTACTGATCAGCAAAACGGGCCCGGGCCCGGGCCAGAAAGATTTCGCGGCTGATCGGACTGCCCATAGCAGCGCCGGCTGGCTGAGTCAAATCACCGTACCGTGCTTGGCACTAGGAGGCCGCCGCTGCGGCGGATTCGATAGCTACCGCAAACCGGAGCTGGCATGAATGCCGGCAGGCCCCTCAGGCCGGCAGGAACACCAAGGCGATCCCGTTGTTGCAGTAGCGCTTACCGGTGGGCGGTGGACCATCGTTAAAGACATGGCCCTGATGCCCGCCGCAGCGGCGGCAGTGATACTCGCGGCGGGGGACGATCAACTTGAAATCAAGCTTGGTGACCACCGCATCCTGCAAGGGCTGCCAGAAACTGGGCCAGCCGGTGCCGCTGTCGAACTTGGCCGCGGAGGAAAACAGCGGCAACCGACACCCCGCGCACAGGAAGGTCCCCCGCCGTTTCTCATGCTCAAGCGGACTGCTAAAAGGACGCTCCGTGCCCTCCTGCCGCAGCACCGCGAAGGCGGCCGGAGAGAGCAACCGTTTCCACTCGGCCTGATCAAGACGCCAGCGGGGATCAGTGGCCGGTGAGGCCGCTGCAGCACGACCCGGCCAGCCCACCATGCCTACCCCCAGGGCCTGGAGGGGGAGACTGCCGGCCAGATGGCCAAGGAACTTACGGCGCGTCAGCGGCACACCAACACCTAACCGAGCCATCCGGCACTCAGCACCACGGCCAGCCCCAGAAACAGCGCCAGCAGCGTCCAGCTGATCCGGTTGAGGGTCTGTTCGGCGCTGCGGGCACTGGTGAACATCGATCCGCCGCTGGAGGCCAACCCCCCCATGCCGTCCCCCTTGGGACTGTGAAGGAGAACGCTCACGATCAGCAGCACGGCGCTGAGCATCCAGAGGGAGGAGATCACGGTCTTGAGCATGGCGGCTGCAATAGAGAGAAGTGGAGCGGGGGTAGGAGTCCTGGAGGGGTCTGGACCCGATCAGACCCGCAGGGAGTGGGGCACCGGGCTTGCCTCCGGTGAGGCTCCGGCCGGGATGATCAGGGATTCACCGGTCATTCGTTCCGGCTTCGGCAAACCGAGGATCGCCAGCAGGGTGGGAGCGATGTCGGCCAGACCCCCATGCTCGCGCAGATGCACATCGGTGCCGTGACCAGGCAGCTTGCGTTTTTCTCCCTCCACAAGAATGACCGGCACCGGGTTCGTGGTGTGGGCGGTCCAAGGACGGCCGTCGGGGCCCTGCATCAGCTCGGCGTTGCCATGGTCGGCCGTGATCAACAGGGTGCCGCCCATGCGGTTCGTGGCCTCCACGAGCCGGCCAACGCAGCGATCCACGGTGGCGATGGCCTCGGTGGTGGCCTCCATCAGCCCGGTGTGGCCCACCATGTCGGGGTTGGCATAATTGATCACCACCAAGGAATAGATCCCCTTCTGGATGGCCGCGACACAGCTGTCGGTGAGGATCTCGGCGGACATCGCCGGAGCCAGGTCGTAGGTGGCCACCCTCGGCGAGGGAACCAGGTGGCGGTCTTCGCCGGGAAAGGCCTGCTCGATGCCCCCATTCATGAAATAGGTGACATGGGGATACTTCTCGGTCTCGGCGGTGCGGAACTGGCGCAGGCCGTTGTCGGAGATCACTTGGCCAAGCAGGCCATCGAGGGACTCGGGAGGGAAGGCCACGGCAACAGGCAGACCCCTCTCGTATTGGGTGAAGGTGACCAGGTGCAGCGGCTCGATGCGGCGCCGATCGAATCCCTGGAAGGGCTCAAGCACGAGGGCTCGCACGAGCTGACGCACCCGGTCGGGGCGGAAGTTGAAACACACCACCCCATCACCTGCACCGATCAGCCCCGGCGCCAGACGCACCGGTTCAAGGAATTCATCGGTGATGCCGGCGGCATAGGAGGCCTGGAGGATCTCCCGGGGTGTGGAGCCGTTGAGGGGGGACTCCTCCGTGAGAAGCCGGTAGGCCTTTTCGGTGCGCTCCCAGCGATTGTCGCGGTCCATGGACCAGTAGCGGCCGCAGAGGGTGGCGATCCGACCGACTCCGGCGGCAGCGATCTGGCCCTCGATCGTGGCCAGGAAGGCCGGGGCGCTGTTGGTGGCGGTGTCACGACCGTCGGTCACCACATGCACACACACATCCGTAAGCCCCCGGCCGGCCGCCCAGCGCAGCAGCCCGCCCAGGTGGTCGACGTGGCTGTGGACCCCGCCATCGGAGCAAAGGCCGATCAGGTGCAACGTGCCCCCTTCCGCCAGGAGGGTATCGGCCAGGTCGTTGAGGGCGGTATTAGCGGCAATGCTGCCGTTGCGAACGGCCTGGCCGATCCGCACCAGTTCTTGGCGAATGATGCGGCCGGAGCCGATGGTGAGGTGCCCCACCTCGGAATTTCCCATCTGGTGGTCGGGAAGGCCCACGGCCCCACCGCTCGCCTCAATCAGGGTGTGGGGATAGGCATGCCACAGAGCATCCATCACCGGCGTGGTGGCGCTCCGGATGGCGTTGTGATCGGAATCGGCCCGGTAGCCCCAACCATCAAGGATGGCGAGCACCACCGGGGCCAGGGATGCTTGATCGGCCAGGGGAGAAAGCCCAACATTGGACCCCAGACCATTGGTCGGGCCCTTGCCGAGGGTTGAATGGTGGGACGAGGACGCTGCGTTCACCCGATCGGCCAGCGGCATCAGCGGTGTTCCACAGCCAACTTACAGCCGTGCCCAGAACCGCTTCGCTGATGGCTGGCGTCGGTCAGCCTTTGGGCACAGGCTGATCCCAGCCGAAGGGCGTAACGAGGGGAGGAAGCGGCTCCATCGGCCTGCCCAATTAGCATCCAAATCTCGTTGCCTCGCCTGCTCCGACCGGTCCCCCATGACCCGCTCCGTGTCCACCGCAAGCCCAGGCCAGGATTCGGATCCCGAAAGACGCTTGCGGTTCGAACTGCTCTCAGAACCAGAATTGGGCCGCACCCTCGATCGGCTTGCCTCCCAGGTGCTCGAGAGCGTCAGCGACAGCAGCTCGCTGCTGCTGTTGGGGATTCCCACCCGGGGCGTGGCCCTGGCTCGGGTGCTGGCGGGCCGCCTGAAGGGCCTGAGCGGCCATCCCATCGAACACGGCAGCATCGATCCCACATTCCACCGAGATGATCTCGAGCGCATCGGCACCCGACTCGCGGAGGCCACCCAGTTGCCGGCTTCGGTGGAGGGCCGGCATGTGGTGCTGGTGGACGATGTGATCTTCACCGGGCGAACCGTCCGGGCGGCCCTCGAAGCCCTGCACACCTGGGGGCGACCGCGACGCGTGCAGCTGTTGGCCATGGTGGATCGGGGCCACCGGGAACTGCCCATCCAGCCCGATTTTTGCGGCCGGGTCGTGCCCACCACCCGGCAGGAGACCATTGAACTGTGCCTCCGGTCGATCGACGGGGAGGAGGGGGTGTATCTGCTGCGGGCCTGACCCGAAGCGGGGCCGCCCCCCAGGCCCCGATCCCAGGCCTCAGACGGGGGTCAGTTCATCGTCGCGAAAGTGGGCCCGGAACTTCCCAAAGGCCACCACCACCGGCAGGGTGGGACTGATCGGCTTGCCTTTCCATTCATTCAACACCTGCAGCACCTCCCCCTCCTGACCCTGAAGATCGAAGGCGGAGCCCCGATGGCCCGGATGGGTGTAGACCACCACGCTGCTGCAGACCTTGACCCGATCTCCTGGCTGCATCGTGTGGCATGACGTCATGGGAGCAATCTTCTCATGGCCCGATCAGCGTTGGCAGGCCGTTTCGGGACCGGCCTCGACCACCCGGCCACCGAGGGCCTGGCAGCCAGCCTGGAAGGCCTTCCATTCATCCATCCCGGCGGCGATGCGCCGGCGCACCTCGGCATCGAGCTGGGCCATCGGCACCGACCGGGGAAGATCGCCGTGGCCATCGTGTTCACGCTCCTTGCCCTTGAGCTGCTGGAGGCCTGCCTCCACCCTGCGATTCAGGGCCTGGGCCCGTTGCTGCCACCAGGGGTGATCAATGCGATTGAGGCTGTCGAGGGCCTCCCACCAGCGGGCCTGACCCACAAGCCTGGAGGCGCGCTCCCACTCCAGCCGGTTGCGGTTCCAGTTCAGTCGCAGCTGATCCCCAACCGCGGTGCCATCGGCTCGGTGCTTCTCGCCCATCGGGGCCAGGGCGGCCAGGGCCGCTTCGAGATCACCGTTGCGGAAGCGGGTCAGGGCCATCCGGTGCAGGGCCGACTGCCAGTCATCGAGGCGTTGCCGATCTCCCCGGCCACCGGCGGGGGAATTGAGCAGCTGCCGTTGCAGGCCGAGGGCCGCGGCCCAACGCCCCTGCCTCCACAGCTGGGCGGCCTTCTCCCGCCGGCAGCGACCCTGATCCAGCGATGCACGGCCGGGAAGCCAGCTGAGCGCATCGAGCTGATCGCTGTAGCGGAGGCAGACATCAAGCTGGCCGCGGGCAGCGGCCTCAGCCACCCGGGCCGGCAACTGGCGCTCCCACCAGTACACGAAGCCGATCCCGGCGGCAACCGTTCCCAGGGTGATCGCCAGCCAGACGAGGGGTAAGCGGGGCCGGCGGGCCAAGGAGCACGAGTGGCAATTCCACTGTTGTATTCAGTCCGCCCCGGCCGGGCTGGTTGCAGTGGTCGCTCAACGCACCGGCCCCAGGCAGCGCTGTTCCAGGAACGCTCCTGTCAACAGATCCTCCCCCTCCAGCCGGAGACGGGCCTCATCATCGATCCAGAAGCGGAGGCGAAGCCGATCCTGGCCGTTCTGGCCCGGCGGCTGCAGCGGCAGCGGATCCGGGCCCTGCCGCCAGGGGGCCACGGCCGCCTCGCCGGCGGGCCGCCGCCGCAGCTGGGGCACCCCATCGCGGAACACCACCTCGGAGCGCGCCTCCCCGAGCGGTTCGCCCAGCACCAGGTCGATTGACTTCTGGCCATCGCGGCTGCAGGCCAGCACCAGCTCAAGCGGTGCGGTGGAGGGCCAGCCCTGGCCAGCCACAAACAGAGGATGCCAACGATGGGTGCCGCTGCGGCGGTCCCAACAGCGCAGGGAAACGCCGCGGCCCAGCACATCCCGCAGCTTCACCCCCGGCGTGAGGGCGAGGGCGCCGAGGGCGACGGCTTCGATGGGCCGCTCGCCCCGCAGGGGCACCCCGGGGCAGTGCTCTTGGAGCCAGCGGCGGATCAAGGGGATGCGGCTGCTGCCCCCCACCGGCAGCACGGCGTCGATGGCGGTCTGGGCCAGCCCCTCCTGCCGGGCGCCGGCCCAGACCGCCTCCAGCAGGGTGTCGAGCTGCGCCAGGAGCCCCCGCTCCTCCAGAAGATCCTCGAAGCGACGGCGGCTGAACCGCAGCTCCCGGGCCGGCAGACCTGCTGGACTCCAGAACCGCACGGCCTCGTCCGCTTCGCTCAGTCGGCACTTGAGCGCCTCGGCCGTTCGCAGCAGCTCCCCGTCGGGCCCGGTGTCGGGGACGAGTTCAGCGGCGATCCAGCGATCGATGTCCCGCCCACCGAGGCGGAGGCCGGCCTTGCCCAGAACCCGGGCACAGCGCAGCGCCTGGCCGCTGGCGTTGAGATCGCGGCCGGCGAAGCGGAGCAGCTGGGCGATGGGGGCGGCCCTGCCCTCGCCCCCCTCCAGCTGCACCAGGGAAAGATCGAGGGTGCCGCCCCCGAAGTCCACCACCAGCACGCGGCTGCCGGGGGGGAGCCCGGCGCCGATCGCGGCAGCGGTGGGTTCATCCACCAGGGCCAGCTCGGGCACCGCGAACGATCCGCTCACCTCCCGCAGCCACTGGCGGTAGCCGCGATAGGCCTCGATCGGGGCGGTGAGCACCAGCCGATCCGGCTCCACCCCGGGGGGCAGGGCCCGCCAGAGCCGCTGCAGCAGCAGGGCACCGGCAGCCTCGGGTGTGAGCCAGGGCTGGCCGGCGGCCTCCGGACCCACTGATCCGTGGGGCTGGAAAACTCCTGCCCGGTCGGGGGCCCCAGAGGGGAGCCCTGCCGACGAGGGATCAGGGGGCGC
>Ga0209401_1000079_pt1 | contig 66783 bp, 52 predicted proteins | sample M_140807_MF_Meta_FD_187318 | JGI IMG/M metagenome (GOLD analysis project Ga0209401, IMG submission 187318) | Freshwater microbial communities from Lake Montjoie, Canada to study carbon cycling - M_140807_MF_MetaG (SPAdes) (version 2) | ecosystem: Environmental > Aquatic > Freshwater > Lake...
CTGCGGTTGAGCATCTGTGCATTCCACGAACGGGCGGCGGGGGCTGACACCACGCCACCAGATTCCTCACTGCCGCCCGGTTTCGCAATCCACCCCACGCCCGCGTCATCAATGCGGGCGCGGACGCCTCGTTCACGGTCAGCGGGCGTCGAGCCGCGCAACGACGGCGGCCAGCAGCCGGTCGAGCCCCTGCCCGGTCACGGCGCTCACGCCGATCACGTCGCGGCCGATCGCCGCCGCCAACTCCTGCCTGACATCCTCGGCACCGGGCAGCTCGCTCTTGCTCACGACGACGATCTCCGGCCGGTCGCCGAGCGCCGCGTCGTAGCGGACCAGTTCGTCGCGGATCGCCCGGTAATTGGCCAGTGGGTCGCTGCCGTCGACCGGGGCCGGCTCGACCACGTGGACGAGGATCCCGGCCCGCTCGACGTGCCGCAGGAATTCGTGGCCCAGGCCGACGCCCGCGTGAGCCCCCTCGATCAGCCCCGGCAGGTCGGCCAGCACGAAGCTGCGATCCCGCGACACCGCGACGATCCCGAGCATCGGGGTCTTCGTCGTGAAGGCGTAGTCGGCGATCTCGGGGCGGGCGCGGGAGAGCCGCGAGAGCAGCGTGCTCTTGCCGGCGTTGGGTTTGCCGACGAGCCCCACGTCGGCGATCACCTTGAGCTCGAGGAGCAGGTGGCGGACCTCGCCTTTTTCGCCTGGCGTCGTCTCGCGGGGCGCCCGGTTGGTCGACGACTTGAAGTGCAGGTTGCCCCAGCCCCCTGCCCCGCCCTTGGCCGCGACGATCGACTCGCCCGCGGCGGCCAGATCCTTGAGGACGAGCCCCGTGCCCTCGTCGATCACGACCGTGCCCGGCGGCACCAGCAGCACGAGATCCTCGGCCATCCGGCCGTGGCAGTTCGCCGGGCCGCCCGATTCTCCAGCCGCCGCCCGCCACTGCCGGCGGTGCGCGAGCGCCGCAAGCGAATCGACGCCGGCCTGGGCCCGCATGATCACGCTGCCGCCGTCGCCGCCATTGCCGCCGTCAGGGCCGCCGAGCGGGATATATTTCTCGCGCCGAAAGCTCTTGCAGCCACGTCCGCCGTTGCCCGCCGCCACTTCGATCTGCACGCGGTCGACGAACATGCGGGGCGATCAGCCGCCGAGCACGGAGATGCGGCGGCCCTCGCGGTCGAAGCCGACGACACCGTCGACCAGCGCGTAGAGCGTGAAGTCGCTGCCCATGCCGACGTTCTTGCCGGCGTGGAACTTCGTGCCGACCTGCCGCACGAGGATGTTGCCCGCACGGACCTGCTCGCCGCCGAACTTCTTCACTCCCCGACGCTGGGCGTTGGAGTCGCGACCGTTGCGGCTGGAGCCCTGACCTTTTTTGTGTGCCATTGCGGTGTTCCTTATGCAGCGAGCGGTGTGCGGCGAGCGAGCGGGGAGGGCGTCAGGGCGAACGTGACCGGAAGCATGAACGGAAGGAGGCCGCGGTGACCGGCCACCTTCGGGCCCAGCTCTTGGGCCCGCCATCCAACCGAGACAGCCCCTGCGACGGGAGCCGTCTCACGGCCCCGGCATGTCGATTTCGTACCTCAAAACCCAGCTGTGGTCAATGCCCTCGGCCACCCTGGTGGCGGCCGCGTAGAGGGCCGGCCCCCGCGGGCCGAACAGGCCGACGAGCAGCCGCTCGCGGCCCCCGGCATCCTCCCGGGCGTTGACGGCGGTCTGGATCGCGTTGAACGCGGCCAGGGCATCGGCGGTTTCCAGGCGGCGGGGATCCACCTCCAGTTCGTCCAGCACGGCCGCCGTGCCGGACGCCGCCAGCTCCTTCGACAGGCTGGCGACGCGGACCGCCGCGGGGCCGAAGAAGGCCTCGGACCGCCGGCGCCGGGCGGGGCCACGGGGCGTCTCGTCGAGCGCTTCGAGCACCATGGCGAGAGACTCGAGCGGCTTTTGTGCCGCCGCCTCCGGAGTGAGGTCGAGGGCGGCCAGCGCCTGCCGACGGGCGGCGTCCTGTGCCGGCGGCACCGGCGCCGCCAGCCCCCGCGACAGCTGCTCGAAATACTCGAGGGCCAGGTCACCGAACACCGCCTTCACGATCCGGCCACGGGCCGTCGGCTCCACGACGCCGGCGAGCTTGCGGACGACCTTCGCCAGCGGCGCGAGGTCGCTGCCCTCGGGCGGCCTCTCGGCGGCTTCGGCGAGTTCGGACCAGGTGAGGCCGAGGTCGGCCAGGCCTGCGACCGGCCGCGACTGCACCACCTTCTGCCGCCCCGCCGCCTCCAAGAGCCGGCTCCCGAGCGCGAGCCGCTCGAACATGCCGGCATAGCCGACATGCACATCCTCCTCGACCTCGTCCACGTCGTCGCCCGGCCGCCAGAAGTCGAGCCGCAGGCTGGCCAGGGCGTGCTCCATCTTCGAGGCCGGAACCGTGTCGGGGTCGAACGAAGCGTCGGGCTTCAGCTTCCAGCGGATCGCATTCGTGAGCCCGCGGATCGAGATCGTGAAAAAATCGATCCGCGGATCGACATCCTCCCACATCGCCACACCCCAGCGTTCGCCGCCCGGGGGGATGTCGCTGGCTGACATGCTCGCACTGTCGAAGAACTCACGGTCCGGATCCTCGCGGCGTCGGATGGCGGACAAAGCGCCGGGAATGACGCGATCCAGGTAGCCGCGGTAGGCCGCCTCCCCCTCGTCCTCGGAGAGTCCCTCGAGGCTCTCGAGCACGAAGTGCGGGACGAACCGGACGGGCGTCTCGAACGACTCCGTCGTCCGCTGCGTGCGGTCTTTGGGATCGATCACCGTGCGGCGACCGCCCGTGTTGCGAACGCGATAGACCAGGTACCAGATCTTCTTGCGCCGCATCTTCAGGTCCGCGACCGGCACGTCCACGTCGATGGACCGCGGCGGCTTGAAGGCGAACTCGAGACACCAGATGTCGCGGGGAAACTCGATGCCCTTCGCCCGCTCGATCAGCGTGCTGTTGCCTGCCGCCCGCTTCGGCGTCCAGGTCCGCTGTTCGGCCAGCCCACGGGTGACCTCGAAGAGTTCGAGCGGCTCGATCTCCCGCCGCTCCCCCTTCCCGTCGGCGTCACGCCGGCCAGCCTCCGCGCCGCCGCCCGCCGAACTGCCGCCCGCCGAACTGCTGCCCGCCGAGCTGTCAGGGTCGAGCCTCCAGAGCACCTGGTAATCGCTGCTCGTGTTGGGCGGGATCACCGTGAGGACCCCGGGGGCGAGCCGCCGAAAGCCACTGCGGGCCCCGGCACGATCGGCCGCTCCAGCCGGCACGACCAGGCAGAAGCCGATGGCAAGCCAGAGGGGGACGACAATCGCTCCCCCCGGCCGCCGCGATCGAACCCAGCTGCAAATCCCCACGTTCATGGCAGGCTCCATCCCCAAAATACTACCAGAAAAAGGCGTTTCGAGCCCTAAATCAGCACAGTTTCGCCATATTCTCCAAATTCACTTGCCTATCCATTCCACGCAAAGCAGACTCTCCGTAGACGATGGATCCTTCCGGGAAAATTGGCCTCCTTCGGGAACACGTTCCGAAAGACACTCCCGGGGATCGATCGGTTCGCGTCTCCCGCACCAGGTCAGTCGTTCTCGACTGACACCCTCGACCGACAAGCAAGACCGACAAGCACGCATGCTCGACCGGAATCGACTCCAACCGCCGCCGACTGGGACGCAGTCCGAGGACTGCCCGGCCTCGGGCTGGGATTGGGCCGCGTTGGCGGACTACGGGTCGGCCGACTACGGCCTGTTCGCGTCGGCCGAGGATTACGACGCCACGGGCATCCTTGCCGGCGTGGATCCGTGCGAATCCCGATATTGGTGGATGCCGGAACTGCACGCGTCGGTCGATGGCCCGCCCACCATCCTCGGCCACGCCGCCGCCGTCGAGCGACCGGCTCGCGGCACTCATGCGGCCAGGCGGGCCGGGTCCCGCAGCACCGCCGCCGCCTGAGCGATCTCGGCGGCCAGCGCACCGTAGTCGGCGGCGCCGTGCGAGTCCGGTGCGTAGTCGAAGATCGACTGGCCGAAGCTCGGGGCCTCCGCGAGGCGGATGTTCCGGCGAATGCGGGTCTCGAAGACCTTGGCCTCTCCCCAGGCGGCATGCCGGCTGGGGGCAGACGCAAAGAACGACTGCACATCGCGGCCGACCTCGGCGGCCAGCCGCGTGCCCGCCTCGTACATGCAGAGCACGATGCCCAGCAGCCGGAGCCGCGGATTGACGTGCTCCGACACCAGTTCGATCGTTTCCAGCAGTTTGCTCAGGCCGTGCAGGGCGAGAAAGTGCGGCTGCAGCGGCAGCAGGACCTCGTCCACGGCCGCCATGGCGTTGAGCGACAGCAGGCCGAGCGACGGCGGACAGTCCATCAGCATGAAGTCGAACGGCTCGTCCGCCCCATGTTGCCCGCCGCCATTGCACCGCGGCTCGGCCTCGATCCGCTGCCGCAGGATCGCCTCGCGGCCACCGCGGCCCGCCAGGGCCACCTCGACCGCCGACAGGTCGATGTGCGACGGCACGACCCAGAGGTTTTCGCCCGCGGGCACGAGCGCCGCCGACAGCGGCTGGCCCGACACGAGCACGTCGTAGGCGGAGACGGGGTGCGATCCCGGCATCACGCCGGCATGCAGCGTCGCGTGCGCCTGGGGATCGAGATCGACGAGACAGACACGGTTGCCCAGGCGGGCCAGCGCCACGGCGAGATTGACAGACGTGGTCGTCTTTCCGACGCCACCCTTCTGATTGGCCACGGCGATGGACCGCATGGAAGAACCTCGCTGGAGGGAAGGCCCGCGTGTGCCAGAGGTGCCAGACGTATCCGGAGTGTCAGGAGCGTCAGGAAACGGGACGGCATGCCCCGCTCCACCGCAGGCTGCCAGCGGACCCACAAAGGCGTCCGCCAGCGGCCCACGGGGCGACGGAGCATAGGGATTCCCCACGTCCGATAAAAAGGCCGATTTCCCGGTCGAATCCGCCCACCCGCTCGGGTCCCGGGGTCACTCAGCCTGACGTCGCCGATTCCCTGCGGCCCGCTCCCCGGCGTCGCGATCCCCGGCGTCGCGACTCCACGTGGCCCGAATCCAGGCGTCCAGCCCCCGGCCGATCCTGCCGAGGCCGATCCACCCAGGCTGCCCAACCACCGCCAGCGCACCGTCGGTCGCGTCGAGGTCGACGACCAGCGTCGTCTGGCCGCCGCCGTCCCGGTCCGTGAACACGAGCGCGGCATCCCAGCGATCGAGCGGCCGCGGCGCCTCCGAAAGCACATCGCCCCGCGGATCGTTCTCCGCGAACCGCTCCGACCAGCTGAAGTTCGCATCCTCGACGAGCCCGCGTCGCAGGTGCACGAGGCCCGGGGCCTGGGAAACGTCGAGCCTGGATGAGACCGCCAGCCGCCGCGGACCGCCGCCCGGCTGCACGGCAAGCAGCTCGACGCCGGCGGCCGAGGTGATCCTCCGCGCCGCGGCCGGGCCGTAGAAGGCAAGGCACTCTCTCGTCTGCTGCCGCTGAAACAAGATCGCCCCCACGGCGGCCGTCACTCCCAGCAGGAGCAGCCCCGCGACCAACCACGTGCCGCGCAGGCCGCCGGCCCGCGGCCCAGCCGAGCCCTCCATGCCCGAACTCACCCCAGCCCGGCGGGCCGTGGCCATGGAATCCGGCATGGGCGACGCGGGAGCGGTGCTCCGCGGAGCGTATGGATCTCGTGGCATGGACGATGTCTCCACGGCGACGCGACGTCGCCGGCGGCACTGTATACTGCGAGTCGGTCGCGGTCGGCAGCCGATCGCCAGCCCCACCGGCCATCCCGTCGGAGACGACCAGCATGCCCAACGCCTTCGATCCCTACCGTGAAGCGCTCGTCGTCGAGCACCACACGATCTGGCCGGAAGACTTCGAAGACTGGTCGGACGGCGACAAGACGCGGGTCGAATCGCTGCTGCACGCCGCCCCGCAGGAGGCTGCAGACCTCGACTACCTCCGCCAGCATACCGGGTTTGCCCGCGTGATCACCGTGACGCCGGCCGACGTCGACAGGGTGAGCGTCTCCTGAAACCGGCCGCGTTGCGGCCGCCCATGCGGCCGTGGCCGATGCCTCGCCCCTCGCCCCGCTCCTCGCCCCGCTCCCTGCCTCGCCCCTCGCCCCGCTCCTCGCCACCCGTGCCAGCCGACACAGCCACCATTCGCGTCACCCTGCCGGCAGGAGGCTCCGGCGCGGACCGCTCCTATGAGATCGTCGTCGGCTCGGGCCTCCTCGACACGCTCGGCCGGAGCGTCGCGGCGGCCGGCGGCAGACGGGCACTGCTTGTCGCAGATGCGGCCGTGACCCAGTCGCACGCCCGCCGTGTCACCGCCGGGCTGGCCGCCGCCGACGTCGCCGTCGACGTGGTGGAGATTCCCAGCGGCGAACCCTCCAAATCGGTCGCCGGCCTCGAGCGGCTCTGGGACGAGATGGGCCGTCTGGCGATCGACCGCCACACGCACGTGATCGGTGTGGGGGGCGGAGTGGTCGGCGACCTGACGGGCTTCGCAGCGGCCACGTTCAACCGCGGCCTGGCGGTCTGGCACGTGCCCACCACGCTCGTCGCGCAGGTCGACAGCGCTATCGGCGGCAAAACGGGCATCAATCTCGCGACGGGCAAGAACCTGGTGGGCAGCTTCTGGCAGCCCCGTGGCGTGCTCTGCGACGTCGCGACGCTGGGCACGCTGCCCGAGCGGGAATTCCGCAGTGGGCTGGCGGAGGTGGTCAAGTACGGCGTGATCCTCGACGCCCCGTTCTTCGCCTGGCTGGAGGGGAACGTGGCGGACATCCTGGCCCGCCGGCCGACGGCGCTCGAGCACGTGGTCCGGCGTTCCGCGGCGCTCAAGGCGGCGGTGGTCGAGCAGGACGAGCGGGAAGTCACGGGACTGCGGGCGATCCTCAACTACGGCCACACGTTCGCCCACGCCTACGAAACCTCGGCGGGATACGGCACGCTCCTGCACGGCGAGGCGGTGGCGATCGGCATGGAGGACGCCGCCACGCTCGCCGTCTCACTCGGCCGTATCCCCCGCGAGACCGCGGATCGGCAGCGGGCGCTGCTCGAGGCGTTCGGGCTGCCGGTAGCGGTGCCCCCGGCCGCGTGCCAGCCGGTGGATCGGCTGCTCGACGTCATGGCGCGGGATAAGAAGGCTGTGGCCGGCAGGCTGCGGTTCATCCTGCCGACGCGGCTCGGCCACGTGGAACTCGTGGACGACGTTCCCACCGACGTCGTCCGGCGAATCCTTGGCCGCTGAATGGCCGCTGACTGGCTGCTGACTGACTATGGAAAAAGGCCTCCATGGCCTTTGTCCAGTCGCTCGTCGCGCGGGCCAGACAGGCGGGCCAGGCAGGTGGTGCGAATCACCCCACGCCCCGGTCGCCAGCGACCAGCCGCTGGTGCGAATCGCCCCACGGACTCTGGCGGCCCGGCGTGATTCGCACCACCCCGGATGCATCCTCGGAACGGGATCCGGGGGGCCGAAAATCGCCGTCCCCTGCGGAAAAGGCTGCTTTTCTGCGGAAGCCACCGCGATCTCCCGCGTGCAGTTCGGATGGCGGGGGCGTTTTTGGCACGGGGAATGCAATTCAGATCCGGCACGGGACGGGTGCCGCGAACGTCGGTGTCCCGCCCCCACCAACGCTCTCCCAGCACGCTCCACGCTCACCGCCTCGGCTCATTTGACACAGAAAGTATCGTTGACATGACCCACACAGCACCCGTTCCCCACGAAGCCGTCGCACCCGCGGCGGCCTGCCTCGCCCGCCGCCCGCTGCTGACGCCGGCCGACGTCCTTTTCTGCGTCGTGCCGGTCGCCCTGTTCCTGTCGATCGTGTCGCTCGTCTGACGCCGCCTGAATCACCGCAGTCACGCAGAAGTATTTTTCGAGGAGTGTTTTCGATGAACGCATCGTTCGGCCATGACTCTTTCGACCATGACTCTTTCGACCGTGCTTCCGACGACAATCTCAGTCGGCTGTGCACGCTCGCCGAGGTCGGCATCCGCGAGGTGGTGATCGTCGATCCCTCCTTCGACCGCTACGCCGACTTCGTCGCGGAGGCTCAGGCGGGTGCCGTGGGCCTGCACTTCTGCGTCGACGGCCGGTCCGCCATGCGGCTCGCGCGGCGATTCCGGGCCGACGTGTGGCTCGTCAGCGACCAGCTGCCCGACGTCTCCGGCCTGGATCTGATCGAGATGCTCTCGGCCGAGGTGACGCGGTCCGAGGCCGATCCGTCGCTGACCGGCGGCTCATCCGGGTGTCGGACCGGCCGTGGCATGCGGTCGGGAATCTTCGTCGTCGCCGACGAGTATCGGATCGAGGACGAGCAGCGTTCCCTCGCGGCCGGCGTGGCCGGATATCTCGTGCGTCCCGTGACGATCGACGTGCTCGTGGCCATGCGGTCGCCCGCGGAGCGACTCGACGCGACGACGAGCGCCTGATGGCCGGCTTCGGGATGCCGCTCATGCCGCGATGCCGGCGCCTCGCCCACTGCCGATGGGTTCGGGCGGTGCGTGCGCCTCTCGCCGTCGCCGTGCTGCTGACGGGCATCTGCCTCGTCAGTGAGGCCCGCGGGCAGAACGACTGGCAGTATCCCGATCCCTACTTCGGCATCCTGGAGATCGAGAAGTCGCACGACGCCGCCACGCGGCGACGGTATCGCGCGGAGGTCTCCCCTGCCCCGCAGGTCTCCCCTGCCCCGCATCGCGATGCGACGACGGCCCCCGACCGAGGAACGTTCGGCTCGGCCCCGGCGGATCAGGCCCCGGCGAACCATGGCCCGGCTCCCCGGCAGAGCCGCTTCCGCTGGCGCACGAGATCTCGCCGCTAGCTGGCTGCCTCTGGCTGGCCGTGGAAAAGCCCTCCCTGGCTTTTTCCGCTGCCGCCCGCCGCTACCGGGACCGCTTGTCGCGGCGTGCCTGGGCCCGCTTGCCTGAGGCGAGCACGTGACCGCCGCGCCGGGTCGACACGCCCTTCAGCGCCAGGCGGGCCTGCTTGGCGCCAGCCCGGGCCGACCGCTGCTTCGAGCGATCGAACCGCACCGCTTGTGCCGCGCCGACCGTCGCCGCGATCGGAGGCCGCGGCTGGCGGCGGGTGCCGGAGGCCTTGGCAGCGTCTGCCGTGGCGGCTGCAGGCTGCGCCGCGACGCTGGCGGAAGCGACGGCCGGCTTCGCGGCTGGTTTCGTGGCCGATTTTGGCGCTGACTTCGGCGCTGACTTCGACAGACGGGCGCGATTGAGGTCGGCGGTCTTCTCCGCCAGGGCCGCCCGCATGCCCGCACGGGTGGCACGATGCGCCGCGACGCGACTGCTCTTTTTCACGGGCCGGCTGCCCGCCGCCGGCTTCGCCGGCGCACCCTCGAGTGCCGCGAACCGTTGCTCGAGCCGCGCCACCGCCCCATGCAGCAGGTCCGCCTTCTCGCGGCTGCGGGCGTTTGCCTCGGCGACCGCCTGCGGCGACCGCTTCCCCTTGCGAGCCTGGTGGCCGAGGAGGTCGCGCCACTTGTCGCGCAGCGCCCGCACCCGCTTGAGCCGGTCGAGGACCGCGGCGCGGTCGGCGCTGTCGAGCGCGGTGCCGGCGGTCTCGGCGAGCAGTTTCCGCTCCGCCGCGGTGAAGAGATCCGGCCGCTGCGATCCGGTCGCCACCGGCCCCCTGCCCGTCTTGCCCCGCCTTCCGGACGCCACCCGCCGCGACTTCTTGGCCATGCAACAACCCACTTTCATCGTAGAAGGATCGAAGTAGAAGGATCGAACGGCCGTCACCGCCGCACGCGCGGACGGGATGCCGAGCACCCATCATAGCGGCTGCGCGGCACGAAGTCCGAACGGCCCCGGCGAGCCGCCCCTCACCACTTCGCCTCGACGGCGAGCCCGCCGAGGTCGGCGGTCGGCAGCGGCACCACCCGCACCTCCATGCCGGCGAAGTGCATCTCGGTGCGATTCACGGCCATCGAACTGGCCCAGGCCAGGTACCAGCCGAGGAAGATCTGCGAGGGGTAGTGGGCGTTGTCGGTCATCCGCGAGAAGCCGACGAACGTCGAGCAGACGTAGAGCGTGCCCTTGGCGAGCGGGCTCTCCACCATTTCGGCCGCCGCGAGGAACGGGATCGCCCCCACGAACGCGTGGCCGCTGACGCCGTTGTTGTCGTTGAAGAAGTGCCAGTCGCTGCCCGCGGAACCCTCCCCCGGCCGCGAGGCTCCAGTCGCCATCTGCAGCACATAGAGCGGCGGGGCACCCACGGCGAAAATTCGCAACGAACGCGAGCCCCATTCGCCAACGATGTCCCCCGCCGGATTTCCCTCGAAGACGAGCCCCGTGGCCGCCGCCGCCCCGAAGATGGCCAGCGCGTACTTCCCCTCGCCGATCGGCTTACAGTCGGAGAAGAATGTGCCGACGTCGGTGGGCCTCACACCTGTCTGCCAGGCGTTCTGCATCGTCGTGTCGAAGCCCGTGTTTGCCATCAGAGCTCCGGCCCCGAAGGCGGCCGTCAGGCACGTGAGCGATTCGCAGGAGTAGAAGTTGCGGTAGTCCTGCAGCACCTTGTGCCCCGCCCGCGAGAGCCGTGGGAAGCGGCTGTGGGCCCAGGGCGGCTCGGGCGGCCCGCTCCACTCGTCCTCGAGGGAGGGAAGCGCGTAGATCGGCTCCGCCACGCCGCCCGGGGCCGTCGCCATCCTTGCGGCGAGCGTGGTCGTGATGTCGGTCCGCGCGGCGTCGGGCGTGGCGCCGGGCCAGCCCCCGGTCAGTTCGATCCGTCCCGGGGCGGCCGGGGCGTGCGCGTCGGCGATCGATTGAGTCTCGACGATGGCGTCGATCCAGGCGCCGTTGACGGCGGGCACCACCCGCACGACCACACGCTGCCGCCGGGGCGGCCACGCCCGGGCGCTGGTCGGCAGCCCGCCGGGAGCGATCCTGGCCTCGGCCGGCTCGATCCAGGCCGACTCGATGAGCCCGTCGCGTGGCGGCACGGAGTGGAAGTCGGGGTCGATCTTCCGCACGACGGGCCAGTCGGCCGACACGGTCTCGAGCGTCTGCCGCCAGAGCCGCTCGCCGTTGGAACTCGGCATGAACATGCCGCCGGTTTCCTTCGCCGCAGGCGGCTCTTCGGCCGCCGTCCGCGGGGCGACGGCATCGACCAATTCGAAGTCGACTGCGATCGCGTTGCCATCCAGCGCGATGGCCAGCGCTATGGCCATCGCGATGGTCAGCGCAATGGCCAGCGCGAGCCGGGCGCAGTGCGTCACCGTGCGCAGGATCTCCGCAGGATGTCTGGGCAGTGGTGGCGGCATGGTGGGGGCCGGGACTGTCCCAGCACGGCTGGCGGTGGGCAAGGCAGGTTTGCCGCCTTACCGACCCCTTCCCCATCGACTTCGCAAGCCGCTCCTTCGGCAGCGTTGCCAGCTTCCCCCGCTTACCAGTCGGCGGCGCGGTCGGCGGCAAGCTGGGCAGCGTCAGCGGTCTGCCTGTACGGCACGTTCCGCGGCGGCCGGCGTTGCCGTCGCGTCGATGAACACCTCCATCTGCTGCCCCACGAACAGGGGCGGCAGCCCGGTGGGGTCGAACTGGTAGATCACCTGCAGCACCCGCGTGTCGACCCGCTCGGTGTTGTCGCCGGTGAGCGACTTCTTCGGCACGACATAGGGGTGCACCCGGAAGAACCGCAACGGATACCGCATCTGCAGGTTGCCCCGCGGCACCGCGGTGGCCGTCGCCGCGCTGTGAAACCGCGGGATGTCGAACTCGTCCACGTCCACCCGCACGTGCAGCCTGTCGACGTTGCCGAGCACGATGAGCGGCTGCCCAGGCGGCGCGCCCACGAACTCTCCCGGACGCACGTTCACCTGAAGCACGCGGCCGTCGACGAGCGCCCGGACGATCAGCCGGTCGAGGTCGACCTCGATCTTGGCGAGCTCCGCCTCGGCCATGTCGATCGCGGCCCGGGCGACGTCGCGGTCGTACTGCCAGGAGCCGGCCTTGAGCAGGTCAAAGTCGGCCTGCGTCTTGTTGAGGTTCGACTGCGCGTAGACGGTCGTCTGCCGCTTCTGGACGAGGTCCTGCTCGGTCGTGACCTTGCGGGCGAACGTCTCCTCGGCCCGGGCCAGCGCATCCTTCTCGATCACCAGCAGCGAGCGTGCCTCTTCGACCTGCGCGGCCAGGACCGGGATCTTCTCCTTGCGCGGCTCCGCCTCCAGCTTGACCAGTTCGCTCTTCGACTGCGACACCGCAGCCCGCTTCACGGCCAACTCGCCATTGAGGTCGCGGTCGTCCAGCCGGAAGAGCGGCTGCCCCGCCTTCACGTCGTCGCCCACCTTGACGAGCACCTCGACCACGACGCCCGGCGTGGCCGAGCCGACCGAGATGTTCTCCGTCTGGGCCTCGACGATGCCGGCGGCCGCCAGCGTGTCGGCGTAGGGGCTGCGGGCCGGCTGGATCGGCGGCGGCGGGCTGGAGAGGACCGGCCGCGTCCGCATCACGAACCAGCCGGCGAAGCCCAGGAGCGACAGGCCGATCAGTGGCAGCGCGAACTGCGTGAGCACGTCGGCGATGCTGCGACTGCGATCCAACGACCGCCGCCGTGGCGGTCCCGGCGGCGCGTTCGACATGTCGGAGGGTGCGGAGGTCATGGCCTTCATCGTACGCAGACAGCCGGAACCATCCAACGCCTGACGGCCGAGCGGAAGGAATCGCCCGTCAGGCCGACGGTCGCTCAACGCCCGTGGCCCGCGGGGCGGCCTCGACCGACACGATCCTGCCGTCCTCCATGGCGGCGATCCGGTCGGCGAAGGAGTAGACCCGCGAGTCGTGGGTCACCACGATCACGGCCCGGTCGGGCTGCACGGCGATCCGGGAGATCAGCTCCATCGTGATGCGGCCGTTCTCGGCGTCGAGGGCGCTGGTCGGCTCGTCGCAGATGAGCAGCCGGGGGTCGTGCACGAGCGCCCGTGCGATCGCCACCCGCTGCTGCTGGCCGCCGGAGAGCTCGCCCGGCAGCCGCGTGAGCCGGTCGCCGAGGCCGAGCCGCTCGAGCACGTCGGCCGCCGCCTCCACGGCCCGCCGCCGCCGCCAGCCGGCGATGAGCAGCGGCACGGCCGCGTTCTCCACGGCCGTGAGCGCCGGCAGGAGGTTGTAGGACTGGAAGACGAAGCCGACCTGATCCCGGCGGAACCGCACCTTGCGGCCGGGCCGCATGGCCACCAGATCCTCCCCCAGCACGACCACTTCGCCGTCCGACGGCTCGAGCGTGCCGGCGACGATCGAGATGAGCGTCGTCTTCCCGCAGCCGCTCGGGCCGACGAGCATCAGCAGTTCTCCGTACGGCACGTCGAGGTCGACGCCCCGCAGGGCCTGCGTGAGCGAGCCTCCCGCGCCGAACGACTTGGTCACGCCCCGGACCCGCACCGCTGAGCCGGTGGCCGCGGCGTCGATGCCAGCGGGCGATGTGTCCGGCAGCCTGGTCTCTCGCACCGTCGCGTCTCCTCGGGGCGGCGGGGCCGCCCGCTCTCGTCTTGTGGCGGCGTGGCCGCCCGTTCTCGTCTTGTGGCGGCGAGGCCGCCAGCTCTCGTCAGCCGCGAAACACGATCGCGGGATCGACGACGAGCACCTTGCGGATCGACAGCAGGCTGGCCAGGAGCACGATGACGAACACCGCCGCCGCCGTGATCGCCAGCACCTGCCAGGGCATGAAGAACGAGAGCCGCGAACGTCCGCCCGCGATCGCCTGGCCGAACAGGGCCGCGAGCCCCACGCCCACGCCGTAGCCGATCACACCCACCTGCAGAGCCTGCGCGAGCACCATCATGAGGATCGTCGAGTTGCTCGTGCCCATCGCCTTCAGCGCGCCGAACTGGCGGATGTTCTCCACGGTGAAGAGGTAGAACGTCTGGCCGGCGATGGCCGTGCCCACGAGGAAGCCGAGGAACACGGTGATCCCGAAGTTGACCGGAATGCCCGTCTTGGCCAGGTAGTAGCGGATCGTCTTCCAGATGAACCGCTGCCGCGTCTGCGCCTGCAGGCCGGTGTGCGCCTCGATTTTGCGGCAGACCTCCTCCGGATCCTCGCCGGGCGCCGCGTCGGCGAGCACGAAGGAGAGCACCTTCCGCTCGGGGGGCGCGTAGCGGATGGCCTGGCTGTAGCGGGTGTAGACGATCGGGAAGCTCTGGAACGTGCGGCTGGCCTTGGTGATGCCGACGAGCACCGCCCGGTGATCGTTCATCTCGAACACGCGGCCGAGCCGGTAGGGCTCATTCGGCCAGATCCGCCGGTAGCCGGCTTCATCCATGATCACCGCGTCGGGGCTGCGCAGCCCCGCGATCGACCCCATGAAGATCCCCCCCGGCGCGCCGACGAGCGTGGCGTCGTCGAGCCCGAGCAGGATCATCTGCTCGTAACTGCCCTCCTGGAGCCGCGCGCGGGCGATTCCCTTGTAGAACGACACCGCCCAGGCGACACCCGGCACGCCCTTCACCCGGTAGAGGGCGGTGTCGGGCAGCGGCTTGACGTCGTCGACGAACTGGACGTTCTTGTCCATCACCCAGATGTTCGCCCCCTCGACATCGCGGATCTGGCTGATGGTCAGCGACATCAGGCCGCAGAAGATCGACGACTGCTGGGCGATGAGCAGCGCCGCGAACACCACCCCGAACACGATGCCGAGGTATTTGACGCGGTTTCCGATCAGCATTTTCCAGGCGACCCAGAGCATCGTCGGAGTATATCCGGCCATGGAGGACGCGGGGGAGCGAGCGCCGCCATGGGGGACGCGGCCCATCGCCGGCTTCTGGTATCCTGTGCGGCCGCCTTCTTTCCGACAGGTGCACCCGTGCCAGGGACGGCCGACCCAGCCCCACTGCCCGTCGACGACGCCCGCATCGCGGAGATCCTCTCCCGCTGGTGGGGCTTCGAGCAGCTGCGGCCGCTGCAGGCCGATGCGATCCGGGCGGCGATCTCAGGCCGCGACTCGCTGGTCGTGATGCCGACTGGCGGGGGAAAAAGCCTCTGCTACCAGCTGCCGCCGCTGCTCGGCGACACCACCGACGTCGTCGTGTCGCCACTGGTCGCGCTCATGAAGGACCAGGTCGACGCGCTCGAGGCCATCGGCTATCCCGCCGCGGCCATCCACTCGGGCCTCGACGCCGACGAGCGGCGGCGGATCCGCGACCGGCTCGCGGCCCGCGAGCTGCGGCTCCTGTTCACTGCGCCGGAGCGGCTCGTGAATTCCGGCCTGCTCGACCTGCTGGCGCAGGTGGGCGTGCGCCGCTTCGCCGTCGACGAGGCCCACTGCATCAGCCAGTGGGGCCACGACTTCAGGCCCGAGTACCGGCAGCTCGCCCTGCTCCGTGAGCGGTTCCCCACGGCCAGCGTCCACGCCTTCACCGCCACGGCCACGCCGCGGGTCCGCGACGACATCGTCGCGCAGCTGCAGCTCCGCCAGCCCGACGTGCTGGTGGGAATATTCGACCGCCCCAACCTCGTCTACCGCGTCGTGCCGCGGACCGACCGCATCCAGCAGACGCTCGAGGTGCTCGGCCGGCACGCCGGCGAGGCCTCGATCGTCTACTGCATCTCGCGGAAGGAGACGGAGCGGCTGGCGGCCCGGCTGGCGGCCGAGGGCATCCTCGCCCGGCCCTACCATGCGGGGCTCGACGCGGCCCAGCGGCACAAGACGCAGGAAGCCTTCGCGCACGAGACGATCGACGTGGTCGTGGCCACCGTCGCCTTCGGCATGGGGATCGACCGCTCCGACGTCCGCCTCGTGCTCCACACCTCGCTGCCCAAGAGCCTGGAGGCCTACCAGCAGGAGACGGGCCGCGCCGGCCGCGACGGGCTCGCCGCCGAATGCGTGCTGCTCTATTCGTCGGCCGACGTTTTCAGCTGGGAGGCGCTCGTGCGGAAGAGCGCCGAGGAATCGGAGCTGGAGCCGGAGGAGGCGGAGCGGCTGATCGCCGCGCAGGTGGCCCACCTGCACTCCATGCGGCGCTACGCCCAGGCGGCCCGCTGCCGGCACGCGGCGCTCTCCGAATACTTCGGCCAAGCCTACGGCACCGCACCGTGCGGCGCCTGCGACGTCTGCCTCGACGAGACGGCCAACCTGCCCGAGTCGACCGTCACCGCGCAGAAGATCATCTCCTGCGTGGCCCGGGTCGGCGAGCGGTTCGGCGTGCGGCACGTCTGCGAGGTGCTCCGCGGCGCGAAGACCGAGGGCATCCAGCGGCACGGCCACGACAGGCTCTCCACGTTCGGCCTGCTCGCCACGCTCGACCAGCGGGCGACCGAGAACCTCGTCCACCAGCTGCTCGACCAGGACCTGCTCGCGCGGAGCGGCGGCGACCGGCCGGTCGTCGGCCTGAACCCGCGGTCGTGGGAGGTGCTGCGGGGCGAGCGGCCGGTGGTGCTGCTGGAGCCCCGCGTCGGCAAGACCCGCGCGGCCAAGGCCGACGTCGATGACTGGCAGGGCGTCGACCGCGACCTCTTCGAGCGGCTGCGGCTCTGGCGGCGGCGAGTGGCCGACGCCCGCGGCAAGCCCGCCTGGACGATCCTCGACGACAAGTCGCTGCGGGCGATCGCCCGCGAGAAGCCGGCCTCGCCCGCCGCGCTGCTCCGCTGCAAGGGGATCGGCGAGAAGCGGCTGGCCGACTTCGGCGCCGCCGTGCTCGACATCGTCTCCGGCCGTGAGCCGTCCTGACGCCGCATCGCGGCGTCAGCAGCCTGTGGGACAGATCTGCCGTCGTTTTCGGACGCCAGCAGGCCGTTGACCACCTCACCCGTGATGAGCACGCAGGTACGGCCGGGTGTCGTCCGCACCGGCTCGGCGCGGTGACGACACGACCCTGTCCGGCTCTTGTAGACTCCACGGGGGACGACCTCCCACCCGCAATGACGGGCACGGCGACCGGCGCGTTCAAGGGCGCGATGCCTCGCATCGCCGTGAGCAGGATCCCCGCGATGAAACGCGTCTTCAGCGGCCTGTTGTTCGCCATGCTCCTGGGCCTCGCGGCCCTGTGGATGAGGCTCAGTCGCCCTGAGAGCATCGCGCCGCCGCCCGAATCCGAGGTGGAGCTGACGGCCGTCGAAAAGGGCACGACCTACAAGGTGCACGGTGGCAACGCCTACCGGGTGGAGCCGCGGACGGGCCGGTGGGAGTTCGTGCAACGGGTCTACGATCCCGGCTTCTACGCGAAGCACTACGTCGAGCGTGACGGGGCGATCTTCCGCAAGGACGACAACGGCGCGCTCGTGCCGGTGCGGCGCCGGTTCGCCGAGGACTTCGAAGGCACGACGCGGCTCGCCGACCTCATCGGCCCGGAACGCGGCTGGACGTCCTGCTCGCTGCAATCGCCGCGGTCGCCATCGGTGGCCGACTATGTCGCGCTGCGGAAGCGCATCCTCGGCGGCACGGGAGACTTCCTCGACAACCGCCTCGAACCCAGCGCCGACGCGGCGCACGGCGGAAGCGTGTCGCTCAGGAGCGTCTCGATGCCGCCGGCCCGCGGGATGGTCACGGCCAAGGCGTCGCTCTCCACCGAATTGCTGCACTTCGTGAAGGGGGACGACGTCTGGATCTCCCTGTGGTGCCAGGTGCCTGCCGACAGTGGCATGCCCTTCACCGTACTGGATCTGGAGACCACCTGGATCGAGCAGCATCCCGGCATCCGTGTCGCGATCGCCGACGGCAAGCACGTCTGCCTCCAGCTGAAGTCGCTCGGCAATCCCTATTACCGCCAGCCGCAAGGCAAGGAAGTCGTGTTTCCCAGGGGCCGCTGGGTGCGGCTTCGCGTCCATCTCGGCCTGACCGAGGCCGACGACGGCGTGATCGAGGTCTGGCAGGACGACCAGAAGATCATCGACACCCGCGGACGGACGCTCGTGCTCGCCACCGCGATCTACAACAGCCTGGAGGTGGGCATCACCGCCTACAACGAGCAGGGCCGGCCGGCGACGCTCCACGTCGACGACGTGTCGATTTCCAGGGAGCCGTTCGCGGACTGACGCGACGCCGGCGGCCGGTCAGCCCTCGCCCAGATACGCGTCGCGGACGCGGCGGTCGCCCGCGAGGTCCTTGCCGCTGCCGGCAAGCGTGACGCGGCCGGTTTCGAGCACGTAGCCGCGGGAGGCGAGCCTGAGCGCGGCCCGCGCGTTCTGCTCCACGAGCACCACGGAGATGCCGCGGGCCGACAGGCCGGCGATCACCTCGAAGATCTTCGCGACGATCAGCGGCGCCAGCCCCAGCGACGGCTCGTCGAGCAGGAGCAGCTTCGGCCGCCCCACGAGCGCCCGCGCCAGCGCCAGCATCTGCTGCTCGCCGCCCGACAGCGTGCCGCCCAGCTGGCCCATCCGGTCGCCGAGCACGGGAAAGAGCCCGCAGACCTCGTCGATGTCGCGCCGCATCGCGGCCCGGTCCGCCTGCGTGAAGCCGCCGAGCTCGAGATTCTCACGCACCGACAGCCGCGGGAAGATGCGGCGGCCCTCCGGGGAATGCCCCACGCCGAGCCGGACGATCTCGTGCGGAGCGAGCCCCGTGATCGGCCGTCCCTCGAACAGCACCCGGCCGCCGCGGGCGGGCACGATGCCGGAGATCGCCATCAGGAGTGTCGTCTTGCCGGCCCCGTTGGCGCCGATGATCGCGACGAGTTCGCCCGCGGCGACCTCGAGCGACACGCCGTCGAGCGCCTTGATCGGGCCGTAGCCCGCCGAGAGTCCGTCGACCTGGAGCATCGGCGATTCCATGGAGCATCCTCGTGGCCCGGACGGGCCTCACGCCTCGCCACCCAGGTAGGCCGCGATCACCTTTTCGTCCCGCCGCACCTCGGCGGGCGTGCCCTCGGCGATCTTCACGCCGTGGTCGAGCACCGCCACCCGGTCGCTGATCCGCATGACCACGTTCATGTGGTGCTCGATGAGCAGGACCGTCACGCCGCGTTGCCGGATCCGTTCCACCAGCCGCGCGAGCTCCTCGGTCTCCGCGGGATTCATCCCGGCCGCGGGCTCGTCGAGGAGCAGGAGCTTCGCGCCGGTGGCCAGCGCCCGCGCGATCTCCAGCCGCCGCTGGTCGCCGTAGGGAAGCTGGCCGGCGATCCTGTTGGCGGCGACCGACAGGCCGACGAAGTCGAGCGACTCCAGCGCCCTTGTGCGGGCGGCGGCCTCCGCCCGCCGGTTGGCCGGCGAGCGGAAGAGCATCGCCGGCACGCCCCCGGGGATCGTGCGGTCGAGGCCGACGAGCACGTTCTCGAGCACCGTCATGTTGGAGAAGAGGCGGATGTTCTGGAACGTCCGCGAGATGCCGGCGCGGGCCACGACGTGGGGCGACCGCCGTCCGCGTTGCCACACGGCGATCGTTCCGGCGACGCCGAGGAGCCCGCCGGCCAGCAGGCCGAGCCAGCCGCGGCGCCGCACCCGGGACTTGCCGGCGGCCAGCCGCGTGAGCACCTCTTCCTTCACGAGCGGCCTGCCCGCGGCAGTCTCCGCGACACCGGCGAGATCGCTGGTTACGGGAACCGTGCCGGGGCCCACCCGCCGTGCCGTGACCTCGGCCTGCAGTGCGTTGCGGACGGCCAGCGCCTCGGCCAGGTCCCGCTTGATCGCCAACACGTCGACGCCGTCGGCGCTCACCACCCGCCACTTGCCGGCCATCTGGTCGATCGCCAGGTCGGCCCGGAAGTATCCACGCAGCCGCTCGGCGGCGCCGGCGAGCGTAAAGGGCTCGCCGGTGATCATGCCCCGCTTCACGACGGCCTGCCAAAGCCGGTCGACGTCGACCGCCGCGGCGGCGAAGAGCAGCCCCGTCAGCAGGCCGACACCGACCGCCGACCAGAACGTGCCCGCGGTGAACGACCGCTCGAGCCTGCGGCCCTCGAACCGCACGGTGCCGCTCGTCGGCGCGTAGATGCCGCTGATCGTGTTGAAGGCCGTCGTCTTGCCCGCGCCGTTGGGCCCGATGAGCGAGACGATGCTCCCCGCCGGCACGTCGAGGTCGAGGTCCGAGACCGCGACGAGGCCGCCGAACCGCACCGTCACCCGGTCGACGTCGAGCAGCGGAGCAGCCGTGCCGGCGTGCGGCGGCGCGGCTGCGGACGGATCGAGGACGGTCATCCGTGCACCTCGCGAAGTTCCGCGGCGAGCCGTCGCGACGGGATGAGGCCCTCGGGCCGGAACCGCATCACGAGCACCAGCGCCAGGCCGAATATCGCGAGTCGCCAGCCGCTGAAGGAGAGCAGGCTCGACCCGGTGGGGTTGATGTTCATCTGCTGGATCCAGGAATCAGCCCACGGCGCGAGCACCGTGTCGAAGCCCACGAGGATCGCCACCCCCAGGATCGTGCCCGGGATGCTGCCCAGGCCGCCGAGGATCACGGCGCACAGCACCATGATCGACCGGTTGAAGTCGTACGCGTTCGGGTCGGCGGTCGTCGACAGGCTCGCCGCATAGAGGCAACCGGCCAGGGCCGCCACCGCCGACGACATGGCGAACGCCGAGAGCTTCACCCGCGTGGCCGAGATCCCCATCGCGGAGGCCGCGAGCTCGTCCTCGCGGACGGCCACCCATGCGCGGCCCAGCCGCGAATGCTCGAGCCGCCGCATCGCCACCACCACTCCCGCCAGCGACAGAAGCGACAGGTAGTAGAACCAGCGGGGATCGATCGCGAAGGCCAGCCCGAGGTCGAGGCCGCCCACCGACACGCCCGCCCCCGGAGGCGGCACGGGGTTGAGTCCCTTCATGCCGCCGGTGATCTGCTCGAGGTTGCGGAGCGTCACCTTCACGACCTCGCCGAAGCCGAGCGTGACGATCGCGAGGTAGTCGCCGCGCAAGCGGAGCGTCGGAGCCCCGAGGGCCAGGCCGACGCCGGCAGCCGCGAGCACGCTCACGACGGCAGCTGCGAGAAAGCCCGTCTGAAACGGATACATCGGCACCGTGAGGATGGCGAGCAGGTAGGCCCCGATGCCGAAGAACGCCGCGATGCCCAGGTGCACGAGCCCCGTGTAGCCCACCATCACGTTGAGGCCCAGCGCGAGGATGCAGTAGATGAAGAGCGTCGTCACCTGGCCGCCGAGGGCGCCGCCGAGCGCGGGGACGAACAGCGGCGCGGCCGCCAATACGGCCAGCGTGACGAGCTCCCAGCGTTCCCGCAGGAACGCGGCCACCGATTCGCGCCCCGCCATCGTGCCGTTGTCGTTCACACCTTCTCCTTCGTCCCGCGGCCCAGCAGCCCCTCCGGCCGGAACACGAGGATCACGATCAGGATCGCGAACACGATCGCCCCGGTCCACCGCTCGCCCACGTAGGCGCTCGACAGCGACCGGACGAGCCCGATCACCAGCCCACCAACCACCGCCCCCGGGATGCTGCCGATGCCGCCGAGCACGGCCGCCGTGAAGGCGTAGAGGCCGTTCTGGAAACCCATCTGGAAGCCGATGGTGTTGATGTAAAGGCCGTAGATCACGCTCGCCGCGCCCCCGAGCGCCCCGCCGATGAAGAAGGTCGCGGCGATGACGCGGTCGACGTCCACTCCCACCAGCGCCGCGGCGGTCGGATCCTGCGAGACCGCCCGCATCGCCCGGCCCAGCCGGGTCGTCCGCACCAGCAGCGTCAGCCCGATCATGAGCGGCGCCACGACGACCAGGACGAGCAGATCCTTCCAGGTGAACTGCAGCCCCTCGCCGGGAAGCAGATTGGCGGAGGGGAGAAGCTCCGGGAAGGAGCGATCCGCGGGGCCGATCCAGAAGAGCGCGACGTTCATGAAGATGAACGACACGCCGATCGCGGAGACGAGCGGCGCGAGCTTCGGGGCGGTCCGCAGCGGCTTGTAGACGATCCGGTCGACGCAGACGTTGAGCGTGCCGCAGAAGAGCCCGCAGACCGCCACCAGGAGCACGATACCCAGCCAGGTCGAGGCCGGGCCCGCGACCCCCAGGCCCAGCGCCGTCACCAGCGTCAGCGCCAGGCACGCCCCCAGCGTGATCAGGTCGCCGTGGGCGAAGTTGATCAGCCCGATGATGCCGTAGACCATCGTGTAGCCCAGGGCCACCAGCGCGATCAGCGCGCCGTTGGTCAGCCCGATCAGGCACTGCTGCAGGAAAAACTGGACGGACACGGGGAGCCTTGCGGAAAAACGGGACGGCCTCGCTGCAGCGGTTGTACAGCGTCGATCGCTCCGGTGCAGCGCCGGCGTGCGATCACGGGGGCGGAGCCGCCCCCGTGGCGTCGCCTGCGAGCGAGGCGTCGATGACCTCCTCGAACTCGAATCGGCCGTTTTTCACAGCGCTGACGGTGAGCGTCCGCATGGTCGTGTCGCCGTTCTCGTCGAACCCCCAATGGCCGAGGGCGCCGTCGAAGTCGCGGATCGCGAGGGCGGCATCGGCGATGGCCCGGCGATCCTTGGTGCCGACCCGCCGGATCGCCTCGAGGGCCACCCGCGCGGCCTCGTAGCCGTACACGGCGTAGGCCTCGGGGGTCTCGTGATGCTTCTCGCGATAGCGATCGACGAACTCCTTCCCCTTGCCGGTGAGCTTCTCGGGCGGCAGCCCGCCGAACGTGACGAAGCAGCGGCCCTCCAGGTTCGCCGCGCCGGCCGAATCGATAAAGACCTGCTCCCGGCAGCCGTCGGGCACCATCAGGATCGCCGTGATGCCGGCGCTGGCCATGTCCTTCGCCAACTGCCCCCCCTTGCTCTGCGTCGTGCCGCCGAAATAGACGAGGTCGGGCTTCGCCGACTTGATGCTCGCCATCAACGACTTGAACTCCTGCGCCTTGGCGTCGATCGAGTCGTGGCCGAGCACCTCGATGCCGATCTCCCGGCAGCGCTCGTCGAAGAGGTCGGCGATTCCCTTCCCGTAGACCTCGTTGTCGTCGAGGATGTAGACCGTCTTCACTCCGCGCCGGCCGGCCCAGTCCGCCGACAAGGGGCCCTGGAGGTCGTCCGCCGGCACCACCCGCGTGTAGTTGAGCCGGCCCGTGGGGCGGTAGACGCCGGGCTCGCCCGGCGCGCCGAGCCCCGGCTTGGTGAGCCCGACCGCCGTGTTGGCGGGCGACACCATGAGCAGGTCGCCGAGGTTCAGGATCGGCATCGACACCTTCGCCGCACCGGAGTTGAACGTGCCGATGTAGGCGACGACATCCGGATCCTGCAGGGCGCGGCGGGCGTTGGCCGCCTCCGCCTCGCTCGTCCACTGGCCCGCCGCGGCCGTCGAATCGTCGAGGTCGAGGTACTCGACGCGGAACGGGCCCACGCGGCCGCCGGCCTCGTCGATCGCCATGCGGATGCCCCGCACGATCGTGTCGGACTGCTGCTTCGCGCTGCCGGTCCGCGGCAGGCTGGAGACGATCGTCACGAGCGTGGGGTCGGCCGGCCGGCAGCCGGCAGCGATCAGGCCGCAGGCCGAGAGCAGGCAGGCGATCCAGAGCAGCGGCAGGCAGAGCAGCGGCCGGCAGGACAGCGGCAGCCAGCGCAGCGGCAGCACGCCGACGAATCCATTCATGCGTGTCATATGAGTGAATGTAGAAGCCGCGGCAACCGGCGGTCAAATCAGCCGACGGGGCCACCGGCATGCTCGCGCTTCACCATCCGCCACGCCCGATGGATCCGTTCGTTCCGAAAGTCCTCCGGGATCGTGCGGCCGGTGATCTCGCGGATCGCATAGAGCGGCTCGAGCCGCGCCGCATCGAGGTGGAACCGGCGGAAGTTCGTGGAGAAGTAGACGATGCCGCCCGCCGTCATGTTGGCCGCGAGCAGTTCGAGCAATGGCCCGTGGTCCTGCTGGATGTCCCAGGGTGTCTCGCTCTTCGCGGATCGCGAGAACGTGGGCGGATCGACGACCGCCAGGTCGAACTTCGGCTCCCCCCGCCGCGCCCGGTGCTCCAGAAACGCCCGGGCCTCGTCCCGCACGACACGGTGCTTGCCCGCATCCTTGAAGCCGTTGCGCGAGAGGTTGGTCCGTGTCCACTCGAGGTAGGTGTTGGAGAGGTCGACGCTCACCGTCTCCCCCGCGCCGCCCGCGGCCGCGTAGACGGAGAAGCTGCCGGTGTAGCAGAAGAGGTTGAGCATCCGCCGCCCCGCCGCCTCGCCGCGGACCATGGCACGTGTCTGCCGGTGGTCGAGAAACAGCCCCGTGTCGAGGTAGTCGGAGAGGTTGACCTCGAAGGAGAGCCCGCCCTCCTTCACCGTGAGCACCGCCTGCCGCTGGTCGACCTTTTCGTACTGTCCGCCATCCCGCTGCCGCCGACGCATCTTGAGGAACGTCCGCTCGGGAGGCACGCCGAGCTCCAGCGCCGCCGCCTCGATCATCCGGTCGAGCCAGACCTCGTGCTCCACGTCGGTGCGCTCATGCGGCCGCTCGTATTCGGCCGCGTGCAGCCAGCCGGCATACCAGTCGATGACGAGCGGGATCTCGGGGATGTCGCGATCGTAGACGCGGAAGGCCTCGATCCCCTGCCGGCGAGCCCACTTGGAGAGATGCTTGAACCGCTTGGCGAGCCGGCGGCGGAAGTCGCCGATCTGATCGGCGGTCGTGCGCGTGCTCGCGCGGCCGCGGTCCGACGCTGCCGATGCGGGGCGATTGGCGCCGTCTTCGCCGGGACGGTACGAGGTGTCTCGCGGGGGCACGATCGCCCCATGCTCGCCATCCTCGTCCCGATCCCGGCTCGCGGCGGCGCGGTCGCGGGTGGTGGTCGGTCCGCTGCCTTCGATCTGGGATGGTGGCTGTGGGGGCCTCGACCTGACCTCCACCTCCAGCAGCCGGCAGGCGATCGGGCCGTTCGCCAGCGGGACGCGGTACGTCGGCCGCAGGCCGAGCTGGCCCGCCGCGGGCGTGTCGGCGGCGAGGATGGCCGCCCGCCAGCCACCGCAGTGCCGCACGAGCCAGTCGCCGAACCGGCGGGAGAACGCCCCCGCCCGCGGCAGCGGCAGCCGCTCGCCGTAGGGAGGGTTCGTGACGACGAGCCCGGGACCGCCGGCAGGGACGGGACGCGCCTCCTCGAAATGCTTCTGCTCGATCGTGATGGAGCCCGCCACGCCGGCCGCGTCGGCGCAGGCCCGCGCGGCGGCGACGGCCCGGGGATCGAGGTCGCTCGCGTGGAACAGGGGCGTCGGCTCCGTCGCGCGGGCCTCGAGCTCCGCCACGAGCCGATCGAAGAGGCCGCGGTCGCAGTCGCGAAACCGGTAGAAGCCGTGGGCCTTCCGCCGCGCCCGCCAGAGCCCGGGCGCGATGCCGGCCGCGATCGTGGCGGCCTCGATGACGAGCGTGCCGGAGCCGCACAGCGGATCGAGCAGCGGCTCGCCGCCGGTCGCCGCCTGGTCGGGATCGCCGTCCGGCGCCCCCGCCCGCCACCAGCCCGCGATCGCGAGGATGCCGGCGGCCAGAACCTCGGAAAGGGGCGCCTCGACCTCACCCATCCGCCAGCCCCGCTGGTGGAGCGACCGCCCCGCGGCATCGCGAAAGATCGTTGCCGTCCCGCCGACGAGGTGCAGCCCGAGCCGCAGTGTCGCCCCGCGCAATTGCACGCTCGGCCGCTTGCCGCTGGGCGTGCGGAGCTGGTCGACGACCGCGTCCTTGACGATCTGCGCCGCGTAGAGCGAGTGGGTGAGGAACGTGTCGTGGATGGCGGCGTCGACCCGCAGCGTGTCGCTCGTCTTCAGCTGCTCGGTCCAGTCGACCTCCTGCATCGCCCGGTAGAGGCTCTCAGGGGAATCGACGCGAAACCGGCCGAGCGGCTCGAGCACGCGGATCGCCGTGCGGCTCTCGAGCACGGCGCGGTAGAGCGTCTCCTTCTCGGCGCCGGCGGCGGCCGAGAACTCGATCGTCCGCCGGCCGATGCGGAGATCCCTCGCGCCGACCCGCTCCAGCTCACGGGCCAGGATCCATTCGAGCCCCTCGAGTGTCCGCGCGGTCAGCCGTGGCGGCTCTTCGGGAGACGGCGCCGGCAGCGGCCGGGGCGCGGGGGGCACGGCGGAAAACGAAACGTCCATGCCGCAGGATAGCAGCCCGCCGGCGCCGGCCGTGGCGGCCTGCGTCAGGTCGCCGCAACAGCCCGACGTCGACGACGGACCATCCAGCCGAGGCCGGCGACCGCAGCCGTCGCTGCCATGGCGATGCCGCCGGGCTCCGGGAGCAGCACCGTGCTGGGACCGGTGCCGAACCCGAACGTCACGTTGCCCTGCACCCAGCTCTGGCCGAACGAGTCGAGGTTCTTGCTGCTGCCGAAAAGGAAGAGGGCCCGGGTGTTCACGAGCACGCTCCCGTCGAGCTTGCCTTCCGGGTCGATGTCGCCCGGCAGCGGCTGGTTGCCATTACTGTAGATGCCGAGATTAATCATCGTCTGCCCCGGTGGGCCGGATTGGCTGACGATCTTGGGATCGAACGTCGCCCCTGCCTACGCTGGCCCGGCGATGGTGGCGATGTCGCTGTTGCCCACGGTGCCGATGCCGAAGCCGAGTTGCGGGGCGATGTTGTTGAGGGTCCGGAACTGCCAGCCGCTGTCGCCGTTGACGCGGGCGACGAGATTGGACGGCGCGAGGGCGGCGGTGCCCGTCGTATACAGCTGCTGCGGGCTCGTCTGCCAGGAGACGAACGTGTCGTTCCCGCTTTCCTCCAAGACTTTGCAGGCCGTGCCGGTGGCCGACAGGTAGGTCAGCGTCGGCCGCACTCCGTCATTCGGATCGGCGATCCCGAAGTAGAAGCTCGTCAGCACGTCGGCCGGGGCCTTCGTCTTGGGGCCGATGTTGCTCAGCGCGATCGACAGCGTGGTGCCGCTCGTGATCAGCGTGGCCGACACCGTGATGGGATTGCCGGCACCGGAGATGCCGCTCTCGGTGAACGTGACGGTGCCGCCATGACCGGCACCGGCCCACACGAGCACGAGGCCGGCGGCGAGCAGGCCGGGCAGGGCAGCGGACGTGCGGCTCGGGCGCAGGGATCGACCACGAACGAAGAAGGGCATGGAAAAGTCTCCACGACTGCGCCAGCCATGGCGGCTTGCACACACACGGGCCGCATTCGTGCACAGCACGCGCCGACATTCGTGGATCGGCGCAACGAAAAAGGCCGCCGTGGACGAACGCTGGAGCGTTCACTCACGTCGGCCTACGCTGCACCAGGGCTTCGCACGGTGGCGAAGGGCCCAGCAACTCGTCTTCCGAGATGGCTGCCAGGACATCCACGCGAGCCTGTGGCTCGCCGGAATCTCCCGACACCTCCAACCCTCGGCACCCAGCCCGCCGCGGGCAAGACGCCGCGGGCGATCGACCGTTTCCGGCGGTTTTTGGCCGCCTGCCGGGGCGGACACCTGCGCGGGGGCTGCGCCAGTGGCGGGCCGCCGCCTGAAACTGGCCTCGCAGCGGTGCCCGGCGGCGGCCCAAAATCCCCGTGAAATCAGGGCGAAAAAATTTTTGTGACACGGCGGGCCGCGGCGGCAACCAATCTTGTGGCGGCCGAAAGCGGCAGGCCGGAGGACGGCACGCGATTGGACGCCAACGCACGCGACACCACCGGACTGTCTGACGAGCAACTGGCAGCCGAGGCGGCGCGGGAGGGATCCGACGGGGTGGCGTTCACCGCCCTGATGGAACGGTTCCGCGAGCGGGTGTGGCGGGTCTGCTGGCGACTGATGGGCAGCGAGCACGATGCGGAGGACGCGGCACAGGAGGTTTTCGTCAGGCTCTTCTTCGAGAGGACCAGGTTCGAGGGGCGATCTCGCTACGCGACGTGGGTGCACGCGGTGGCGATCCGCACCTGCCTGAGCCTGCGGAGATCAAGGTCGAGGCGGAGGAGGCGGGAGGATTCGGGCGACGGCGAGCAGATCGAGACGGTAGCCACCAGGCAGCCGTCACCGGGGGACGCGGTCGCCGCGACCCACGACATCGCGAAGCTGCTGGAGGGATTGGACGAGGAGGATCGGGCGCTGGTGCTGATGCGGTTCGCGGAGAACCACGACTACGAGGAACTGGCGGAGATGTTCGGCACGACCCCGGGGGCCTGCCGGATGAGGATCAGCAGGATTCGGGAAAAACTGACGCAGAAAGCCGGCAGGCTGTTCGGCGAGACGGAACGGGACTAGAGACGCGAAGGACGACGACGGATGGACGTGCTCGAACAACTCGCCGCCGCGCCCGTGCCGCCCGTGCCGACGGCGCCGAGCTTCACGGCCGGCGTGCGGCGGAAGCTGCACCCGCGGCTGCTGGCCCTGCACATCCTGGAATTCGCCGTCGGCGGGATGCTCTGGTCGCTGCTGCACCTGTTCACCGCGCTCGCAGCGGCCGCGCACTACACGCTCACCGGAGCATGGCCGGCACCGCGCGACGCGGGCCGGGATGAACCACACGGAGGCGGCAGCGCCGCGTCATGACGATACACCCGCCGGCTCGTGGCCGGCGGAGCACAGATTGGGTTGCGGGCCAATCGAGAATTCCCGCACAGGTTTGGGGGGGGCGATCGTCCGGGGTGGACGGCCGCCGCAACGCAGGAGTTTCGCAATGAACGAGTTCGCGAACGTCGGGCAGACGGCTGCTGAGACGGTCACGGTGTCGAAGCAGGCGCTGGTCGACAGCTTCACGCAGGCGTGGACGCAGGTGATCATGCTCGCGCCGAAGATGGTGGCGATGGTGGTGGTGCTCGTGATCGGCTACGTGCTGGCCCGCTGGGTGGGCAGCTTCATCGCGGTCGTGAGCGAGAAGATCGGCCTCCAGACCGCCGCCGAGAAGAGCGGCCTGGCCAAGTCGATGAACGACGTCGGCATCCGTCGGCCGCTGCCGACGATCGTGGGCGGCCTGGTGTTCTGGCTCCTGATGTGCGTGTTCGTGATGGCGGCCTTCAACATCCTCGGCCTCGACAGCGTCTCGGCTGCGATGGGCGAGGTGGTGAACTACATCCCGCGGCTGCTCGTGGCCACGGTGGTGGTGGTGATCGGCCTGCTGGCGGCGACGTTCCTCCGGGGCGTCGTGGCGACCAGTGCCGACCGGGTGGGCCTGACCTACGCGGAATACCTGGCCGGCGGCTGCTACTGGGTGCTCTCGCTCCTCACGTTCATCGCGGCCTTCAACCAGCTCGGGATCCAGTTCGCCCTGCTCGAGAAGCTGATCCTGATCGGCTCGGCCGGGCTCTCGGCTGGCTTCGCCCTGGCCTTCGGCCTCGGCGGCCGCGACGTGATGTCGGGGATCCTCTCCGGCTACTACGTGCGGCAGCGGCTGCAGACCGGCGACACGGTGAGCGTGGCCGGCCTGCAGGGCACGGTGCGTGAGGTCGGCCCGGTGGCGACCGTGATCGAGACCCGCGAGAACGGCATGCTCCACCGGCACTCGGTGCCCAACGCGAAGATGCTGCAGGAGGCCGTGCGGTAAGGAGACCCCGGCCCCTCGGCGACCGACGGTGCACTGAAGTCTGCCCGTCGCCACATCTCGAGCCCGCGGCGTGAAAGCGCCGCGGGCTTTTTTCTTTTCGTTTCGCGCATTGGGTCGCATTGGGTGTCATCTCGCCCAACCGGCCCGGGGCTGCCCACGCCCTCGCTCGGACGTTCGCCTCGGCCCTCCGAGGCCTCGGCTCTCTGCATGTCCGCTTCGCTTCGCCATCCTGGCTGCGCTCGCTCCCATAGCCCGCTCGAGGGCATGGGCAGCCCCGAGCCTTCCTCGAGGAATCGATTGGTGCAGGTGCCGTTCGCTGCGGGAGGCTCCGGGATCCCCGTGCCCCGGGAGCCGGCGTAGCTGACCAGCGCAGGCATGGATGCCGAAGCGCAGTCAGCTTCGAGAGAGCGAAGCCCAGGATGGGCGCAGCGAACGTCCGGCGACGGGGTGCGGGGGTCCCGGAGCCGGGCCATGCTCTGCAGATATCGCGCGACCCCGGCATCGATCCACGGGGTGGAGCCGATCGCGGCCTAGCTGCGGCCGATCGCCGCGGCCTCGGGGAAGCGATCCTGGATCGGCTGCACGCCGAGCTGCTCCGTGCGGAGCGCCTCCATGGCCAGCACGCAGGCCTCGGCCGCCGGCAGCGTGGTGATGCAGGGAACGCCGTAGAGCACGCTCGCCGCACGGATCCGTCCCTCGTCGGTGCGGGCCCCCTTGCCTCGCGGCGTGTTGAAGATGAGCTGCACACGGCCGTCGATCAGCGAGTCGAGCAGATTGGGGTGCCCCTCCTGCAGCTTCTTCACGATCTCGACCGCGATGCCCGCATCGGTCAGGGCCCGGGCGGTGCCCGACGTGGCGATCAGTTCGAAGCCGAGGGCGACGAGCCGGCGGGCGAGGCCCACCATCATCTCCTTCGCCTGCTGGCTGGCGACGCTGAGGAAGATCCGGCCCTCCCGCGGCAACAGGATCCCGGCGGCGATCTGGCTCTTGGCGAAGGCAATGCTGAACCGGTCGCTCACGCCCATCACCTCGCCGGTGCTCCGCATCTCGGGCCCCAGCGCGATGTCGACGCCGGCGAACTTCACGAAGGGGAACACGCTCTCCTTCACGCTCACGTGCGCGGGCACCGGGTCGGTGTCCACCCCCTGCTCTGCCAGCGTCATGCCCGCCATCACCTTCACGGCCACCTTCGCCACGGGCAGCCCGGTTGCCTTGGCCACGAAGGGCACGGTGCGGCTGGCGCGGGGGTTCACCTCGATGACGTAGAGCGTCGGGCGGCCCTCTTCCTTCTTCACGGCGAACTGCACGTTCATGAGGCCGACCACGCCGAGGCTCCGCGCCAGCCCGGCCGCGGCCTGCTTGATCTCGGCCACGACCTCGGCCGACAGGCTGTGGGGCGGGATGCAGCAGGCGGAGTCGCCGGAGTGCACCCCGGCCTCCTCGATGTGCTCCAACACGCCGGCGACGATCACGTCGCGGCCGTCGCAGATGCAGTCGACGTCGACCTCGATCGCGTCTTCCAGGAACCGGTCGATCAGCACGGGCTGGCCCTGCGCGACCGCGAACGCCTCGGCGACGTACCGCTCGAACTGCACGTGGTCGTAGCAGATCTCCATCGCCCGGCCGCCGAGCACGAAGCTCGGCCGCACCAGCGACGGGAAGCCGATCCGCGCCACCTCGCGGCGGGCCTGCTCGAGCGTCCGCGCGATCCCGCTGGCGGGCTGCTTGAGCCGCAGCCGATCGAGCAGCTCGCGGAACTTTTCCCGATCCTCGGCCATGTCGATCGTGTCGACCGTCGTGCCGATGATCGGCAGGCCGGCCGCTTGGAGCGCCCGCGCCAGGTTCAGCGGCGTCTGGCCGCCGAGCTGCACGATCACACCGTCGGGCTGGATGCGGTCGGCGATGTTGAGCACGTCCTCGCACGTGAGCGGCTCGAAGAAGAGCATGTCGCTCGTGTCGTAGTCGGTGCTCACGGTCTCCGGGTTCGAGTTGACCATCACGCTCTCGATCCCCATCTCGCGGAGCGCGAAGCTCGCGTGGCAGCAGCAGTAATCGAACTCGATCCCCTGCCCGATGCGGTTGGGGCCGCCGCCGAGGATCATCACCCGCTTCCTGCCGGGCTGCTTGGGGCTGATTTCGTCCTCGTCCTCCCACGTCGAGTAGTAGTAGGGCGTCTGCGCCTCGAACTCGGCGGCGCACGTGTCGACCGACTTGTAGGTGGCGAGGATGCCGCGGCGCTTCCGCTCCTCGCGGATCTCCATTTCCGAGCCGCCGAGCATCACCGCGAGCTGCCTGTCGGAGAAGCCCGCCTGCTTCGCCTGCCGCAGGACCGCGTCGTCGAGCGCCGCGAGCGTGCCCGCCTCGCGCACGAGGCTCTCGATCTCCACGATCTGCTGAAGCTGGTCGAGGAACCAGCGGTCGATGGCGGTGAGCTCGTGCAATTCCTCCACGGAGATCCCCGCCTTGATCGCGTAGCGGAGATACCAGACGCGGTCGGGGTCGGCGGTGGCCACACGGGCGCGGATGTCGTCGAGCGACGGCTCGGCGGCGGTGCCCCAGAGGTCCTTGCCGTCGCAGCCGAACCCGAAGCTGCCCACCTCCAGGCCCCGCAGCGCCTTCTGGAAGGCCTCCTTGAACGTCCGGCCGATCGCCATGGTCTCGCCCACGCTCTTCATCTGCGTGGTGAGCCGGCTGTCGGCCTCCGGAAACTTCTCGAAGGCGAACCGTGGCACCTTCACGACGACGTAGTCGATCGAGGGCTCGAAGCAGGCCTTCGTCCGCCGCGTGATGTCGTTGGGCAGCTCGTGGAGCCGCCAGCCGACGGCCAGTTTCGCGGCGATCTTGGCGATGGGGAAGCCGGTGGCCTTGCTCGCCAACGCGCTCGACCGGCTGACCCGCGGGTTCATCTCGATGACGATCATCCGGCCGGTCTGCGGATGGACGGCGAACTGGATGTTCGACCCGCCGGTCTCGACGCCGATCGCCCGGATCACGGCGAAGCTGGCGTCGCGCATCCGCTGGTACTGCCGGTCGGTGAGCGTCATCGCCGGCGCCACGGTGATCGAGTCACCCGTGTGCACGCCGCAGGGGTCGAAGTTCTCGATGGAGCAGATCACGACGGCATTGTCGTCCGCGTCGCGCATCACCTCCATCTCGTATTCCTTCCAGCCGAGGATCGACTCCTCGACGAGCACCTCGCCGACGGGCGAGAGGTCGAGGCCGCGCTGCACCTTCTGGTCGAACTCCTCGCGATTGAAGGCGATGCCCGACCCCGAGCCGCCGAGCGTGAAGCTCGGCCGGATGACGGCGGGCAGGCCGATCTCGGAGAGCACCTCGCGGGCCTCGGCGAGCGACTTCACGATGCGGCCCCGGCAGGTGTCGAGGCCGATCGCCTGCATCGTCCGCTTGAAGATCTCCCGGTCCTCGCCGCGGCGGATGGCCTCCGCCCGGGCCCCGATCATCTCCACTCCGTGCTTCGCGAGCACGCCGTGCCGGTCGAGCTCCATGGCGAGATTGAGCGCCGTCTGGCCGCCGAGCGTGGGAAGCACGGCGTCGGGCTTCTCGGCCTCGATCACCTTCTCGAGCACCTGCCAGGTGAGCGGCTCGATGTAGGTCCGGTCGGCCGTGCCCGGATCGGTCATGATCGTGGCCGGGTTCGAATTCACGAGCACGACCCGGTAGCCGTCCTCGCGGAGCGCCTTGCAGGCCTGCGTGCCGGAATAGTCGAATTCGCAGGCCTGCCCGATGACGATGGGCCCGGAGCCGATGAGGAGAATCGTGTGGAGATCGTCGCGGCGGGGCATGGATTTCCTCGGAGCGCGCAAAACTTCCAGAGATTAGCATCCAGGCCGTCCGGCCTTCAACGAACAGCTACAATCCCCGCGACCGGCGCCGTCCGCTCGTCCGACACGACCTCCCACCAGGCACTCCCATGAGCATCGCCACCCCCGCGCTCGACGCCCTCCGCGACACCCTTCCGGAGGAGCTCAAGGACATCCGCTTGAACCTCGGCAGCGTGCTCGCCGGTGAAAATCTCGCCCCGGCGCAGGCCTTCGGCGTCGCCCTGGCCGCGGCGGCGTTCGTCCGCTGCCGGCCGCTCGTGCAGGCGTTCCAGGCGGATCTCCGGGCCGGCGAGCCCACGGCTGCCGCCGTGATCTCCGACGCGGTCGCGGCCGCGGGGCTCATGGCGATGAACACCGTCTATTACCGGTTTCGCCACATGATCGGCAAGGAAAGCTACGCCGCCCGCCCGCCCCGCCTCCGCATGAGCCGCATGGCCCAGCCGGCCACGAACAAGGCCGACTTCGAACTGATGAGCCTGGGCTGCGCGGCGCTGGCCGGCTGCGAGTTCTGCCTGCAGAACCACGAGGCCAGCCTGCTGAGTCTCGGCGTGAGTGAGGAGGCGTGCCACGACGCCGTCCGCATCGCCGCCGTGGTGAACGCCACCGCCTGCGGGCTGCCCGGGGCCTGAGACGGTGCCCGCCCCCGGCCAGTCCGCGACGTGCGGGGATGCCCGTGCCCCTCACAGATGCAACCGCACGGTGCGCTGCAGAGTCGCGGCGATATCTTCGCTGCGTGATCCGAAAAAACGGGAGCCGGTCGGGGGGTCGCGCGCAGACGCCGGTGAATCGTGACTGGACGAGTTGGCGCTCCATAGCCCATACGGCCCGAATCGTCACGATCCGCCGGCGGCGAGCACGAGCCCCCCGGCCGGCGCTGCGGGCGAGTCGGCTCCGCCGGCAAAGGAGCATTGGCAGTCGGGCAACGACGCCCCTCCGCCTCAGGGCTTTTCCGGGGCGGACGGGCCGGCCGCGGCGAGCTCGTGCAGGTATTCGAGCGTGTAGATGCCGCTCGAGTGGCCGTCGGAGAATTCGATCGAGTAGGCGTACCGACCGACCGGCGTCATCCCGACGACCGCCAGCGGCGCGACCTCCTCGGCCGTGAGCACCGGCAGCAGCGCCGGCTTCGGCGGCTGGGCCCGCCGCTCGCGGCAGGTCGCGCACGGGCAGGCGTCCCGCAGCAATCGGGGCGAGTAGCGGCCGCAGAGGCCGTCGCTCCAGGTGATCTCGATGCCCCCGGCGGCCATCCGGCCGATCGACACCGGCATGGGACTGCTCATGACTGCCCCCTCGTGATGCCGCGGCGGTCGACGAACCGGCGGCCCTTTCCCTCGAACCGCGGCAGGCTGCCGATCGGCACCGTCGCCACGTCGACCCGCAGGCCGAGCCGCAGCTGCAGCTCCTCGGCCACCCTGCCGGGAGCCTCGAGCCGATCCTCGATCTCGATCAGAAGCTCGTCGAGGCTCTCGCGCCGCGACACCGTGACGCGGTACTCGACGACCTCCGGAAAGCCGCGGACGATGCCGTCGATCGCCCCCGGAAAGACGTTGACGCCGCGCACGACGAGCATGTCGTCGGTGCGGCCGAGGATGCCCCCCTCGAGCCGCACCCAGGGGCGGCCGCCGCCGACGGCCGCGGCTGGAGCCGGCCAGCGCGGCCTCACGAGGTCGCCCGTGCGGTAGCGGATCACCGGCGCGCCCGCCCGGCCGAGCGTCGTCAGCACCAGCTCCGCAAGCTCGCCGGCCGCCGCGGGCCGTCCGGTCTCGAGACTGAGAAACTCCGGATGAAACCAGGGCTCGAGCACGTCGAGGCCGCGGCCGGCGGGATCGCCGACTCCCCACGGGCCCACTTCGGTCGCCCCCGCATGGTCGAGCACGTCCGCATGCCACGCCTCGCGCAGCCGGTCCCGGACGGAGGGAGACGAACCGCCCGGCTCGCCGGCCACGATCACGAGGCGAATCGGCAGCTGGGACGTGTCGATCTTGTGGTCCGCCGCCGCCTCGGCGAGGTGCAGGGCGTAGCTGGGGGTCGCCAGCAGCACCGTCGCGCCGGCCGATCGGGCCAGTTCGAGCCGTGCCAGGCTCGACATGCCTCCCGTCGGAATCGCCAGCGCCTGCCGCGACACCACGCCGTCGAATCCGCTCCAGAAGCCGGCGTAGGGACCGAACGACGAGGCCACGAGCACGCGGTCACCGGGGCCGACGCCACCACGGGCGAGGATCTCGGCCCAGCACTCCATCCACCAGCGCCAGTCGGCGGCCGTGTCGAGCACCGGCAGCGGCCGCCCGTGGGTGCCGCTCGTCCGGTGAAACCGCACGTAGCGGTCCGCCGGCCAGGTGAGGTTGCCCGGCAGCCCGTCCTCAGCCACCGCGACGAGCTCCTCCTTCGTCGTGAACGGCCACGCGGCGAGGTCTTCCAGCGACGCCACATCGTGCCGCACGCGCGCGAGCTTGGCCGCATAGAAGCGGTTGTGCGGAAGGATCTCCTCGAGCAGGCTGCGGAGCCGGTGGAGCTTGAGGGCGTCGAGCGCCGCGCGGTCGGCGGCCGCGTCTGCGGAAGAGGTGCGATCCATGCAGTGATTATGGCATCGGCTCGGGCCCCTGCCATCCGCGGCACGTGCGGCGGCCGCCACTACGGCCGCGGCACGAGTCCGGGCACGCCCTGCGACGGTGCGTTTTGCAGCGGCGGCTGCAGCCCCTGCATCGGCGACGGCGGCGGGAGCGTCAGCCCTCCGCTTGGCGGCGGGAGCGCAAGTCCACCGCCTGGCGGTGGGAGCGTCAGCCCTCCGCCCGGCGGCGGCAGTGGCTGCGGCGGCGGCGGTGCGGGAATCGGCCGCGGGGCGGCGGGCGGCGGCGTCACCACGGGCGCCGGCGGCACCGGCAGGGAGCCGGCGGCGAGCCGCACCTGCTCGGCGCGGGCCACGACCGACTCCGGCGGCGTCGAGGCGGTCGTCGACATCGCGAGGTCGACGACCCGCTCGTCGCGGATCTCCCATGGCCAGAGGTTCTCGGTCACGAAATCGAGCGGAAAGTACTCGTACCAGGGCGTCGGGAACGGCTGCCGCACGGTGAGCGTCTCGTAGCCGTCCTTCACGAGGCGAATCTTCCGCGTGCCGTAGTAGATGAAGTCGGTGGACACCGGCGTGGTGCCGATCTGATAGTCGTCCACGTAGACGAGCGCCCCCGGCGGGCTGCTGCGGATCGTCATGCGGCGCTGCACGCAGCCCGTCGCGTGGCAGAGCAGGCAGCCGAGGGCCGCCGCGGCGCAGCCGAGCCGCCGGGCACGCGGGGCCCGCGCGATCGATGGCATGCTCATGGTGGAGCTCCGTGGACGGAGGCTGGAACCGTGGCGGGACCATAGGCGAGGGCGGTTTCCATCGCCAGACCAGCGGGTTTTTGCGCATCCTGCCCGCTCAATCGTGTCTCGCCCCGGCACCGCCGCTCGGCTAGAATCCGGACCTTGTCCCGCCGGTTCCGCGTCGGCCCTGTTCCGCGTCGCCCGAGGCGTTTTCACGCGTGCGCAAAGTCTCGACCCTGGCCTACTGCGACCGCACCGACGTCGGCCGTCGCCGCGCGAACAACCAGGACTCCAAGTCCGTCCTGCCGGCGTCCCCGCAGGACTACCGCGGCCGCGGCTGGCTGTTCCTGGTGGCCGACGGCATGGGCGCACACGCCGCCGGGGAAAAGGCCAGCGCCATGGCGGCGGAGGGCGTGCCCAGGCTCTACGAGGAGCTCTCCGAGTTCTCCCCGCCACTGGCACTGAAACGGAGCATCGAGAAGGCCAACACCCTCATCAACAGGAAGGGCGAGCGGACCATCGAGTGCCACGGCATGGGGACGACCTGCACGGTGCTGGTGCTCCACCCGCGCGGCGCGATCGTGGGCCACGTCGGCGACAGTCGCGCGTACCGCGTGCGTCACCGCATCGTCGACCAGCTGTCCCGCGACCACTCCCTCGCCTGGGAAATCGAGGCGGCCATGGGGGTGCACGCCGAGGAGGCGGGCGAAGCGGTCCCGAAGAACATCATCACGCGGTCGCTGGGGCCGCACGCCAAGGTCGACGTCGACCTCGAGGGGCCGTTCCCCGTCGAGGCGGGCGACACCTACATCCTCTGCAGCGACGGGCTGACGGGGGTCGTGAGCGACGCGGAGATCGGCCTGTTCGCCGCCGAGTTCGAGCCCGCCGAGGCGGTGGCCGCCCTGATCGGGCTGGCGCTGGTCCGCGGGGCGCCCGACAACGTCACGGTGATCGGCGTCCGGGCCGGTGAGGAAGAGGTCTCGCGAAAGTCCCGCGGCGACGACCCGTGGCCGCTCTCCGAGGAGGCGACGTCGACGCAGCGGCAGGGACGGTGGGCATGGGCGTCGCTCGCAGCGGCGGCGCTGGGGCTGCTGCTCGCGCTCACGGTCAACCCGTGGAGCCTGCTCACGAAGCAGGCGTGCGCCGAGAGCGAATTGGTACGCGGCATCTGCGTCGCGACCAGCCTCGGTGGCGGCCTGCTGGCCGTCGGCGGCGGCCTCTTCGGCACGGTCAGTTTTCTGACAGCGACACGGCGGGGCCGGATACTGCAGGCGGGTGACCACCTCGGCAAGGGGCCGTATCGCACCCGCGACTGCACCCCCACGCCGGGACTCGTCGACGGCGTCGTGACGAGCCTCGAAATGGTGGCCGACTCCCTGCCCGTCGCCGCCCGCGACCGCACCGTCGGCATCCTCGCGCGTGCCCGGCAGCACGCCGCCGCCGGGGCCTACCACGAGGCGGTGACGGCCGTCGCCGAGGCGATCTCGGTGCATGTCGACGAGATCGAGGCGGCCCGCAGCGACGCCACCAACCGCATCGAGCGGCCCCCGGCGCCGCCCCACGCCTGACCTTTCGACGGTGAGGCCGCAATGAAGATCATCACCCGCTACGTGCTGAGCGAACTCCTGCAGGTGTTCCTCGTGGCACTCTCCGCGCTGACGCTGTTCATGCTCGTCGTCGGACTCGTCAAGGAGGCGCAGCAACAGGGGCTGGGATTGCTGCAGATCCTGGCCCTGGTGCCTTACGTGCTGCCCGAGGCGATGCGGTTCGCCGTGCCGGGCACGATGCTCTTCGCCGTCGCAAGCGTCTTCGGCCGCATGTCGGCCGCGAACGAGATCACGGCGCTGAAGGCGGCGGGCATCACGCCGATGGCCGCGGTCTGGCCGGCGGCGATGCTGGCGGTCGTGGTGAGCCTCGTGTCGGTCTGGCTCAACGACGTCGCCGTCTCCTGGGGACGGGACGGCGTGCGCCGCGTCGTCGTCAGCAGCGTCGAGGAGATCATCTACGGTCGGCTGCGGCAGCAACGGTCCTACAGCACCTCGCAGCTGTCGATCAACGTGAAGGGTGTCGACGGCCGGCGGCTCGTCCGGCCGACGCTGTCGTTCCAGCCCGGCGGGTCGAGCCCGCCCGTCACCGTGTCGGCGGCCGAGGCGGCGCTGCGGGCCGACGCGGCGGCGGGCACGCTGACGATCACCTGCCGCGACGGCACGGTGCACGTGGGGGACGTGAAGGCCGTGTTTCCCGACACGATCGAACGGGTGGTGCCCCTCGACGCCGTCAGCCGCAAGGGCGTCACCTCCGAAAGCCCCTCGGAGATCGCGCTCGCCGACTTCCCGCGGGCCCGTGCCGCACAGGTCGCCAAGATCGACCAGATCGACCAGATCGCCGCCGGGAAGATGGCCCTCGGCATCCTCTCCGGCCACATGGAGCAGACGACGCCGGCTGCCGTCGCCCCGGACCGCGAGCAGGCGGCATCGGCCCGTTCCCGGCTCAACCGCATCATCATGGAGCCATGGCGACGGTGGGCCAACGGCTTCAGCTGCCTCTGCTTCGTGCTCGTCGGCGCACCGATGGCGATCCGCATGCGCAACGCCGACTTTCTCACCAGCTTCTTCCTCTGCTTCCTGCCGATCCTGGTCGTCTACTACCCGCTGTTCATGCTGGGCGTCTCGCGGGCCAAGGCGGGCACGCTTCCCGCGCCCGGCGTCTGGCTGGCGAACATCCTCATCGCCCTCTGGGGCGCCTGGCTGCTGCGACGCGTCATCCGCAACTGACGTCAGCCATCGATCCGGGGCCGCCCCCGGGCCGCCCGGACTCGAGTGCTGCGTGCGGCACGCAGCGGGGTGCCGCGGCGAGCCCGCAGCCGGGCTCGGACACATTGGCATGGATGCCTCTTTCCGCCGACGGCTAGAGTAGATGGCGACGGACCTCCGCCGAGGCCGTGCCGACCGTGCCCGCGAAGGAGTCCCCATGCCCCGCCCCGTCACGCTCTTCACCGGCCAGTGGGCCGACCTGCCGCTCGAGGATCTCGCCCGGAAGGCGCGGGAGTTCGGTTACGGCGGCCTGGAACTCGCCTGCTGGGGCGATCACTTCGACGTCACGAAGGCCGTGGAGGAAAGCGGCTACTGCGCGGCCAAGCGCGACGTGCTCGAGCGGCACGACCTCGCGGTGCACGCCATCTCCAACCACCTCGCCGGGCAGGCGGTCTGCGACCGGATCGACGAGCGGCACAAGGCGATCCTGCCGCCGCACGTCTGGGGCGACGGCGATCCCGACGGTGTGAACGAGCGGGCTGCGGAGGAGATGAAGCGAACCGCCAGGGCCGCCCAGCGACTGGGGGTCTCGGTCGTCAACGGCTTCACGGGCTCGGGCATCTGGCACCTGCTCTACTCCTTTCCGCCGGCGCCGGCGGCGATGATCGACGCCGGCTTCGCACAGTTCGCCGAGCGCTGGCATCCCATCCTCGACGTGTTCGCGGAGTGCGGCGTGCGGTTCGCGCTCGAGGTGCATCCCACGGAGATCGCCTTCGACCTCGTCACGGCGCAGCGGGCGCTCGACGCGCTCGGCCGCCGCGAGGAGTTCGGGTTCAACTTCGACCCGAGCCACCTGCACTGGCAGGGTGTCGATCCGGTCGAATTCATCCGCACCTTCCACGACCGCATCTACCACGTCCACGTGAAGGACGCCGTCACGCTGCTCGACGGCCGGTCGGGCATCCTCGGCAGCCACCTCGCGTTCGGCGACCACCGCCGCGGCTGGGACTTCCGCTCACCGGGACGTGGCGGCGTCGACTTCGAGGAGATCATCCGCGCTCTCAACCAGATCGGGTATGACGGGCCGCTGTCGGTGGAGTGGGAGGACTGCGGCATGGACCGCGAGCACGGGGCGGCGGAGGCATGTGGATTCGTGCAGCAGCTCGACTTCGCGCCGAGCGGTCGGGCCTTCGACTCGGCGTTTGCCGAGGAGAGCTGATCGGTGAGGCAGCGGCTTGCCGGGCTGCCGCGGGCGCGAGGGCGTGAGGCCGCGATGCGAACGAGATCGTTGCTGCCGATCGTGGCCACGGCCGTGCTGTGTGCAGTGGCCGGGCTGTCTGCAGTGGCTCCCGCCGCCGAGCCGGTGCGGACGAAGACCGCGCCGGCCCTCGACGAGGAGTGGCGCACGGCAGTGGCGGCGCTCGTGCGCCGCTGCGAGACGGGTGGCCACGCGGAGCTGGCGGCATTCATCCGTGGCTGGCGGCTGCCCGACGAGGATGACCGGCAGTTCGTCCTCGCGATCCCGCCGCGCACGACGGCTCCCGAGTGGGTCGACACGCCCGAGGAGCAGACGATCTGGGAGGCGTTTCTGGTCGCCCGGCGGGCCCAGGCGGACGGCGCGCTCGCAGTGGCCGCGGCCACCGCCCGGGCCGCCGACGAGCGTCGGGCCGGCGTCGGTGATCCGGGGACGACCGCCGGCGGCGCGCCGGAGGCCGTCAGCCTGCTCTACCGGGCGCTGCGGGACGATCCGGACAACGAGCGGGCCCGCGAGGCGGCGGGCTGGGTCCGGCGCAAGGATCGTTGGGTGTGGCCCGAGGCGGCCCGTCGCCTCGACCAGGGCGAGGAGCACTCCGCCGAGTTCGGCTGGCTGCCGCGCGGCCGCCAGGCGCGCTACCGCGACGGTGAGCGATACGATCGCGGCCGCTGGATCAGCGCCGCAGCGACGGCCACGCCGGGCGATCCCGCGCACGGCTGGAGGTTCACGTCCGACCACTGGCAGATCACCTCCACGGCCGACATGCAGGCAGCCGCGACGCTCGCCGCGCAGCTGGAGGACACCCATGCCGTCTGGCGGCAGGTGTTCGGCGGCTACGAGCACGACGCGGTCGAGTGGGGACGTCGTCTCGCGGGGCGATCCCGGCCTGCGGCGGAGGGACGGCGGCCGCCGTTCGCCGCCACGCTGGTGGCAGACAGGGCGCAGTACGTCGCAGCGCTCGAACACCTCGAGCCCACGATCGCCCGCACGCTCGGCATCTACTGGACGCCGACGCACACCGCGTGGTTCTTCGACGGCGAGGGACGGCAGCCGACGACGGTGCATCACGAGGCCGCGCACCAGCTCTTCGCGGAGACACGGCGGACGAGCCCGCTCGCGGGCGAGCGCTGCGGCTTCTGGGCGATCGAGGCCGCGGCCTGCTACCTCGAGAGTCTGGAGCCGACCGACTTCGGCTGGACGGTGGGCGGCCGCGACGCCGGCCGGGCGGCCGTGGCGCGGGAGCGCCTGCTCGAGGACGGCTTCCACGTGCCGCTCGCCGAGCTCACGGCGCTCGGCCGCCGCGAGTTCCAGGCGGACGAGCGGCTGCCGCAGATCTACAGCGAAATCTCTGGACTGGCCGACTTCTTCATGAACGGCGAGCGTGGCCGCCACCGGGCCGCATTCGTCGAGTACCTGACGCGGATCTACACGGGCACCGTGGACGCCGACACGCTGGCCCGCCTGTGCCGCACCGACTACGCGGACCTCGACGACGCATACCGCCGGCACATGGCCCGCTGACCCGGCGGACAGCGGCTGCCGGCACGGATCATTCCTTCCTGCCGCGGCTCAAGACAGAGCACGGTGCAGGACAGGCCGCGATTCAAGACCCGTCACTGTTCACGGCTGGTCGTGGGAGTCGCCGATCACTGCGTCCTCCTCGTCGATGCCCGCGGCGATCCTGCCGTCGTGATTCCGGTAGATGTGGTCGTCGCCGTGGAGCTCGTCGGGCCGCAGCCGTTTCACATGCCCGTCCTCGAAGAGCACGTGGTGCAGCCCCTCGGGATGGTTGCTGCTTCGCTCGCCGCTCTCGTTCGGGGCGTCGGCCATGATCGGATGGTGCTGCCGATGACGGTTCATGTTGCGTTGCAGCGTGCCGTTGGGGTCGCGGTGGCCGAGCGTGTAGCCGTAATCCCCGCCCATCGATCGCACCAGCTCCTCAAACCGCGGCGTGCCTACCGCCGCCTTGAGCTCTTCGAGCGAGGGCACGCGGAACGTGCCGCTCCGCGACAGCTCGCCGTCGGGACAGAGCAGCGTGCCGTCGTCGGCCGCGAGACGATGCTCCGACACGAGCGTCGGCGCATAGAGGCCGGCCCGCGACAGCGGACCAGAATCGGGAGGGGTGGGAAACATGCCGTTCGCGTCCGCGTACCCCTGCAGGGCCGTCGAGGTCCGCATCAGGTTTCGCTCGGCCCGTCGCGCCCTGGCTTGGGCGATCGAATCGAGCAGCAGGGGCGCCACGAGCAGGCAGGCAGCGAGGGCCGTCGCCGCGATGATGGCACGATCGACCCAGGCGCGGCCGGACGCGCTGCGGCCGGCCGCCGGGGACGGGGCCGGCTCGGCCACCGCCTGCTGCGCGGCGATGAACCGCAGCGTGCGGCCCGCCAGGCCCGCCGGCGGCGGGAAGGGGCCGCGGTCCCTCGCCAGGGGCTTGATCGCCATTTCAAGACGTTCAAGATCGCGGCGGAGCGCAGGCCCCGCCTGCTGATCGGCCAACGCCTGCTCGATGTGCCGCGACTCCGCGGGTTCGAGGGCTCCCAGAAGGTGGCCGACTAGATCTTCTCGCATGGGAAATACTCACATCGTTCTCGACTCGGGACGGACCTTCGGTGGGGCGTCGGGTCCGTTGGCATCGATCACATCGTCACAATCACATCGTCGGGGTTCACTGTTCGTTGCCGCTCTGCTGCCATGATTCGTTGAGCTTGAGGAGGGCGGCATGCAGCCGGCTCTTCACGGTTCCGACCGGAATGCCGAGCACGTCCGCCGCCTCCCGATACTTCATGCCCTGGTGGTAGACGAGCACGAGTGCACTGCGAAGCGCGTCGGGCAGTTCCTCGACCGCCGACCGCACCCAGTTCTTCGCCTCCTCATCCTCCATCCGTTCATCGGCGGTCCGCTCCTGTCCCGACAGCATTTCCACGAGCGTCCCCACGTCGTCCTGCCCGCCCGTGCGGTGGTCGAGGCTCACCATGCGGTGGCGACGATTCCGGCGCTGGGCGTCGATGGCCTGGTTGGTCGCGATCGTGTAGAGCCAGGGACGGAACCTCCGCCCTTCCTCGAAGTTCTCCTTCTTCAGGTGCACCTGCAAAAACGTCGCCTGGAAGACGTCCTCGGCCATCTCCGCGCTGCCGAGGTAGCGGCGGAGATAGCTGAAGAGTTCATGTTCGTAACGATGCACGAGCGACTCGAAGGCAATCGCGTCGTCCGTGATCCGGAAACGCCGCAGCAGTTCCTCGTCCGACGGCCCAACACCGTGGTCCAACGACTCGACCGCGGCACCGCCGCCGGTCGGGGGCTGGGACCTGACTCCGGGGTTGGAATCGTGCAATTCCATCGCTAGTACGCGGCCGCGGCCGGGAAGGTTCGCAGGGAGAACCGGAAGCCGAAACCCGCCTGACCGGCCCCAATCTCGGCTCCGACCCCTGGAGTATAGCCAGCGTGCGGACCTCCCGGGGCGATTCGGGCACCCCCGCGTCGGCAATGCCGGATTTGACATTTCCGCCGCTACGCCCTGACATTCCGCCCTTCGGAGCGTCCGATCCCGTTCGCGGTCGGGCCCGAGACCCACGGCCCGCGTCACGGTTGCCCCATGCCCAGCCCCGCACCCAGCCACGATCCTCAGGCCTACCGCTGGGCCGGTCCCGGCGACGTCAACGCCTTCTTCGGCCTCTGTCTCGACAACCTCGCGGACCTCGTGCTGGCGGTCTCGCTGCTGGCGGCCGCCTTCGGCTATCCGGCGCAGTTCGCCGTGTCACACCTCGTCCCGGGCACGGCCATCGGGGTGGTCGTGGGCGACCTCGTCTTCACGTGGATGGCCTTCCGCCTCGCCCGCAGGACCGGCCGGACCGACGTCACCGCCATGCCGCTGGGGCTCGATACACCGAGCACCTTCGGCATGGTCTTCTTCGTGATCGGCCCGGCCTACGCGGCGGCGCTGGCGTCCGGCATGGATCAGGAGCCCGCCGCCCGCCACGCCTGGCACGTCGGCATGTGCGCGATCGTCGCCAGCGGCGTCTTCAAGATGCTCTGCAGCCTCGTGGCCGGCCCGATCCGCCGGCTCGTGCCGCGGGCCGGGCTGCTCGGCAGCCTGGCGGCGATCGCCCTGGCGCTGATCACGTTCCTGCCGCTCCTCGAGATCTTCGGCTCGCCCCTGGTCGGACTCGTCGCGCTGGGAGTCGTGCTCGCCTCGCTCACCGCGCGGATCCCGTTTCCCGGCGCGATCCCCGGAGCGCTGGCCGCCCTCGTCGTCGGCGGACTGATCCACGCGATCGGCGTCGGCGCCGGCTGGATCCAGGTGGGCGACGGGCATGCCGCCATCGACCCCCGCGCCGCGCTCTGGCCGACCGAGTGGCTGTCGGCCACCAGCTTCGCCTGGCTGGAGGCCTGGCCCGACACCATCAAATACCTGCCGATCGTCATCCCGTTCGCGCTCGGCACGGTCGTGGGCGGCATCGACTGCACCGAGAGCGCGGCGGCCGCCGGCGACGAGTACGACACGGCCTCGATCATCGCCGTGGAGGGGCTGGCCACGATCGTCGCCGGAGCCTGCGGCGGCGTCATCCAGACGACGCCCTACATCGGCCATCCGGCCTACAAGGCGATGGGAGGCCGCGCCGCCTACACGTTGGCCACGGCGGCGTTCATCGGCATCGCCGGCCTCACCGGCACGTTCGCCTACCTCTACCAGGCGATCCCCGGGCCCGCGATCCTGCCGATCCTCGTCTTCATCGGCCTGGAGATCACCGCCCAGAGCTTCCATGCCACACCGCAGCGGCACTACCCGGCCGTGGCCATCGCCTGCGTGCCCGCGCTGGCGGCCCTCGTGGCGATCCAGGCCGACAAACTCGTCGCGGCGGGGGCCGTGCCCGCCGGCCCGCTCGCCCGCGAGCTGTTCTCCATCCGGCTCCTGTCGTCGGGCTTCATCGTCACAAGTCTGCTCTGGGCCGGCCTGGTGGTCGCGCTCGTCGACCACCGGCTCCGCGTCGCGGCGGCATGGTGCCTCGCCGCGGCGGCGGCCACGCTCTGCGGCGTCATCCACTCGCCGTTCCCCGACGGGAGGCTCTTCCTGCCCTGGAGCGTCGGAGTCCTGCCTGCGGAGGCGGCGGGCCGCGGCCCGCTCGTGCTCGCCGCGGCCTACGCCCTGCTCGCCGCGCTCTTCGCCGCCTGGTCCATGGTCCCCTCGGCCGATCGCAGCCCGTCGTGAGCGGCGGTCTCAGGCCGCCGCCGCTGCCGCCGGCGGCGCGCAGTACGCGAAGTAGCGGGCGACCACCATGTGGCCCAGGAGCGCCTCGCGGTCGGCATCGAGGAACTGCCGCACGTAGGCGTTGGCGTTGTGGATGATCCGCAGCGCCTCCTCCGGATGCCGCTCGTAGTGCATGATCTTCTCCTCGACATCGCGGAAGTCGTCGGCGATCAGCACGTAGTGGTGGTCGGGCACCAGCCTGCCCTCCATGAACCAGGTCTCGTACCTGGGCCGCGGCGTCAGGCAGAGCGAGTTCGACGACATGATCCATTTCAGGTTGGTCGCGACGTCGTTCCCTTCGAGCGAGAGGATGTACTTGTAGGCCAGCTGGTCGCCGATCGACAGCGGCGACCGCCGGTACTCCGGATGGACGTCTCCGCCGTTGACGTGGCCGATGTCGCAGAAGGGGGCCCCGTGGAACTGCCGGAGAAAGTCGAGGCGGCGCTCCTTCCTCGACTTCAGGTGCAGTCGGCCCCGCCACACGAGCGACGGCCGCTTGCTGACGAAGGGCCTCTCGTCCGTCACGAAGCAGAAGTGCCGCGGTGAGTCGAGCTTCATCAGGACCGAGTTGGCGATGTCGCCGTCGATCGGCCGGCTCTTCACGAAGGTGGGCTCCGGCGGCACGTGGATCACGTCGCCGAAGAGAAACCTGAACCGGCGCGACGCCTCGAAGCACAGGAGGTGCGGCAGGAGATCGAGGTGGTAGACAGTCTTCTTGAGCGACAGGAACTCCGCGATGCTCGACGTGTCGTGGATGACGCTCGGCGCGGTGATCTGATTGCAGTAGTCGAGCCGCTCGAGCAGATCCTGGTCGGGATGCCCGGCCCGGCTCGCGACGCCCGCGATCCTGCGGACGTGGCGCCGGCGCGGCATGAGCATCGCCGCGGCCGAGCGCATGTAATAGACGAACTTGTTGTTCCTGTGGCGGCGATCGATCAGGACTCTGAGCATCGCTGGATCTCCGGAGGGGTCATTCGAGGCCGTAGGCGCCGGCCATCGGGATGTCGAGGCCGGTGCGGCTGGCGAACTGCGTCCGCGACAGGAATCGCGGCTCGAGGTTGAAGGTGACGCCGACGTTGTTGCGGCTGTAGTCGACGTTGAAGCCGAACGTCATGAGGAACGACTCGCCGATCCGCACGAGCTGGAAGTTCTGGCCGATGTTCATGCCGTTGAGGTTGAGGGCGGTGCCGAAGGAGCTGGCCCACTTGGGGCTCATGCGGTAGGTGTAGGAGCCGGTGAGCACGCTGGCCTGGATCGGGCCGCCGAACTCGTTGAATCCGAGGTAGAAGCTGCCGCGGGGCGTGCGATTGAGCAGGGCGCCCACCGTGTAGAGCTGCTGGCCGCCACCGAAGAAGTCGACATCGGCCGTGGAGAGCAGGGTGGTCCGGTCACCGACGTGCCAGCGGAAGTCGTACTGCCACAAGCCGAGCGTCTGGCCGAAGTTCTGGCTCGTCGTCGGGAAGAACTCGCCGTCGACGTCGAACACGATCCAGTCGATGATCCGCCGGTTGCCCATCGGCCCGCGCTTTGTCTGCCACCGCTGCCGGGCGGCGACGCGGAACGCCGTCAGGTCGTTGGCGATCTCCGTGGGACCGGTCACCCAGCCGGCCATGCCGCGGCGGACGGCGTAGGACCGCGGGTCGTACTTGTTGCTGGGGCCGAAGATGTACGGCGCCTGCAGCGGCGTGGCCTGGCCGGGGATCGCACCATAGTCCCAGTAGGGGATGTTGCGGCGATACTGGTTGATCGCGTCGTCGTCGATCTGGTCGTAGAGCGGCAGCTGCGTGATGTTCTGCGTGCTGTTGGTGTAGGAGAACTCGGCCTCGAACACCACCTTGTGGGCGAGGCCGTGCACGTTCCACAGCTGGCTCTCCACCGTGTCGTCGGCCGTCCACATCGGCAGGCTCGAGCGGATGCCCACCTGGCCGTAGGCCCGATTGAGACCGCCGGCGGCGGTGTTGGGATTCGTGGCGGAGAGCGAGTCGCCCCAGTGCGCCAGCTCGCCGAGGGCGTAGGGGATCAGCTTCACGGCGCCCGCCTGGAATGGCAGGTCGAGCTCGTGCCGCGTCGCGAGCCGCTCACCGATGACGTTGGCCTCGTAGGGCAGGAGCGTCCAGATGTTGAGCCCCTGTCCCACGGTCGGTGTCTGCGGCTCGCTCTGCCGGACGTAGGCCGCGTTGGAGTGCGAGTACCAGGTCACGGAGTCCCGGAGCAGCGGCTGGCCGAGCCAGTAGTAGTCGAGCCGCGGCCACCACTCGCTCTGCGTGAAGAAGGGGTTCACGCGGATGCTCGTGAGCAGCCGCAGCTCGCGGTTCTCGATGGGCCGCCGCAGGTCGAGCCAGGTCCGCTGCTCGTAGCCCTCCTCCCACTCCGCCTCGTAGTACTCCTCGAGGAAGTTCATGTCGCTGATCCAGCCGGCCGTGCCGCGGAGCTGCCAGCCCCCGAGGAAGCTGTCAGTCGAGCCGCCGAGGTCCTGCCGGTGCCGCCAGAAGGAGCGGCCGCGGAAGGTGCGGTTGGGATAGCCCGGATACGTGAAGGTGCGGCGGTTGAGGCCGAGGTTGTCGAGGCCGACGTCGCCGATGAACCAGGCGTCGAGGTCGCCGCTGGCCGGGCCGCCGAAGCCGAAGAAATCGGGGCGGTTGTAGAGCAGCGAGGTGCCGCCGCCCGGACCGCGCAGGCTGAGGTAGTCGACGTCGAAGTCCCAGTCGACGCCGTCGGGCGGCCGCCGCCAGCCGAAGACCTGGAACGCATCCCAACTGGTCAGGAGCTGCGTGCCGAAGATGCGGTCGTTCTTGACCTGGGCGTTGTTGATGTAGAAGGTCGGCTTCTTGGCGTTGGTGGCCAGCACCGGCCACCACAGCACCGGCACGCCGCCGAGCGTCACGGTGTTGTTGCGGCTGGTGATGAACTGCTGGTGGTCGACGATCGGCTCACCCGTCGCGGGGTCGATGGCGGGCTGGCCGCCCGGGCCGGCCAACGGCACCTGCTCGTCGGTGAACTCGAGCTCGCGCGAGCGGAACTCCCAGGTCGGCACCCCGAGCCGGCTGGAGGTGAGGCCGGTCTGCTGGGCGACGAAGCGGCTGCGATCCACCTGCCGCATCACGTCGGCCCGGAGCCGGACCACGCCCGAGTAGTTGTCGACCGGCGTGATCACCGTGGCCCCGGTGATCACGCCACTCGAGCGGGGCACGTCATAGAACATGCTCAGCGCCTCGACCACCCGCTGACCCTGGCGGAAGACGACGTTGCCCTCCATGTAGAGCTCCAGCGGCACGTCCGGCGCCTGGGCGGCATTGCCGTCGAGCGACGGCTGCGCCTGGCCGCGGGTCCAGATCACCAGGCGGTCGGCGGAGATGTCGAGCGGTCCCGCCGGATCGACGCCGTCCACGACGAGGTTCACGCCGGAGGTGATCACAGCCACCCACTCGTTGCCCGCGGGGCTGGGGAACCAGCGGATGTTCAAGGGCACGCTCGACCGGGGGAAGGCCCGGAGCCTGCGGGATGTCGCGGCCGTGTTCACCGTCGGCACCGGCGCGGCGCCGAACTCGCTGAACTGCGTCCGCTGGATCGGCGACTCCTCGGCCTCCGCCGCGGCCGGCACCACGCGGTCGGCCGGGGCCTCGTAGATCGGTGGGGTGCCGGCGGCGGGCACGATGCTGGAGAACCGCAGCGTCGGGTCGCGCTGCATCCAGAAGCGGCCGGTCCACCGCGGACCGCGCACGCTCGTCGCCACATCCGCCGTCGCACCGGCCCGCACGCTCACGTCGCCCGCCATCCGCACGAGCATGCTGCGGACCGGCGGCGAGTCCGGATCGTCGCGCTCGTCGGCCGCCGGCGCGGCGCCCGGCTCCTGCTCGATCCAGACGACCGCCTCGTGTGCCGCCGCCTCGGTGCCTCCCTGCGAGATCCGCACGCCGCCCGTGAGATGCCACACGTCGTACGAGCCCTCGGTCCAGCGCGACGCCTGCGTCGCGATGACCGTCACCGGCTCGCGTGAATCGACCGACGGCACCTCGATCCGCCCCGCTTCGGCGATGGCGGCCGCGAGCCCGCGGGCCGGCAGCGCGGCCAGTGCGCCCGCCGTCGCCGCCTGCGTGAAGGGCTGTTCCTGCCCCTGCGCCGACACCGGCCGCGCGACGACCGCGGACGCGCACGCGACGACGAGCCAGCTCGCGACGAATCGCGGGATGGCGCGCTGGCGCGCAGCCGGTCCGTCGGCGCCGAACGCGGCCCGTCGCGGGCGCGGAGGCGGCCGGCGCGACGGGCCTTCAGCGGGGCGTCGCGGAGGCGCAGCGGTGGCGTAGTGGGTGCGGAAAATCACGCGTGAAGCGGGGTCTCTGCGGCGGGAATTCGGGCCTGTTCCAAAAAAGCGCGGGACTATAGGAGTGCCTGCGCCGACGGGTCAAGGCAGGGCCGCAGCCGCTGGGGCACCGCAAGTCGAGCACTCGCACGGAGTTACCGCAGGCCTCCGGCGGCGGCCGCGACGCGGCGAGCGCAACTCGCCCGACCGACCGGGCGGGTGGCGTCCCGGAAGCCTGGGCAGTGCGGGGAGCGACGGTTCGGGAGGCGTTGGCGGTCTGGGCAACGGCCGACGGCTTCCCATCCTCCACGGTCTCGTCGCGGTACCATGGCAATGCCGTCCCCGTGGCCCGCGCCGGCGACGCGTCCTCGGGCGTTTGCCGGCGGCCCCGCCGCCACCGCCACCGCGTCAGTCCCCCGCCCTCCCCTTCCCCGCCGCCACACACGCACCATGCCCGCCGCCGATCGAAGTGCCGCGTGGCTGGTCAGGCACAGAAACGTGCTGGCCTGCATCGCCGTCGGAGCCGCCATCCTCTCGGTCCTCGAGTCGCGGCGGCTGGAGTTCGCCCGGTCGATCGACACGATGTTCGACCGCGCCGATCCGGCACTCGTGCCCTATCGGCGGATGGTCCGCACGTTCGGCTCGAGCGAGGTGGTGCTCGCGGCCTACGAGGACCCGGAACTCTTCTCCCGGGAGGGCATCGGGCGGCTGCGGACGCTCGCCGACACGATCGCCGCCCTGCCGGGAATCGCCTCGGCCACGAGTCTCGCCGACACGCCGCTGGGCGACGGCGTCGTCGACGTGGAGCGCAGCCCCGTGGCCCGCAAACTGGTCACGCTGCTGGAGGGCTACGCCGTCGGCGCCGATCACCGCACGGCCGCGATCGTCTGCGTGCTCGAGCCGCCGCCGCCCCTGCCGACGGCCCGGCAGCAGGCGGTGTCGCGGGCGGAGACGATCGACCGCGTGCGCAGCATCATGGCCGACCTCCCCGCCGGCACGGTGGCGGGCGAGCCGGTCATGCTCCGCGACGGGTTCGCGATGCTCGAGCGGGACGGCAACCTCCTCGGCACGGCCAGCGCCGTGCTGGCCGGCGCGGTCCTGCTCGTCTCCTTCCGCAGCCTGCGCTGGCTCGTCGTGCCGCTGGCGGTCGTGCTCTTGGCCCTCTGGACCACGCGGGGCGTGCTCGCCGTGGCCGGGCTCAAACTGACCATGGTGTCGACGATGCTCTCGGCGATGGTCACTGTGGTGGCGATCGCCACTGTGGTGCACCTGATCGTCGAATTCCGCCGGCAGCGGGAGGCGGGGCTGCCCCCGACCGCCGCGCTCGAACGGACGATCGCGGCCCTCTTCTGGCCGGTGGTCGGCTCGATCGCCACCGACGTCATCGGGTTCGGCTCGCTCGTCGCCAGCCGGGTGGGGCCCGTGCACGACTTCGGCGTCATGACGGCGGTGGGCGCCGTCATGGTGCTCGTCGCGACGGCGCTCGCCGTGCCGTTCCTCGCCCTGTGGGGCCGTTTCGACGCCGACCCGAAGCGGGCCTGGGGAGAGGCCACCCTCGAACTGGGCCTCGACCGTCTCGTGGCCCGGATCGTGGCGCATCCCGGCCCGATCCTCGCCGTGTCGGCGGTGCTCGTCGCGGCGGCGGTGGCGGGCATGCGGTGGCTCGAGGTCGAGACCGACTTCACCCGCAATTTCCGGCGCTCGAGCCCCGTTGTCGCGTCGTACGACATGGTGGAGTCGCGGCTCGGCGGTGCCGGCGTCTGGGACGTGCTGGTGCCGGCGGGCCGTTCCATCGACGGCGCGGTGCTCGGCGGCCTGGCCAGGATGGAACGGCGGCTCCGCGACGAGGTCACCGTGCCCGGGCCGGACGGCACGGCCGAGCCGGGGCTGACGAAGGTCATGAGCGTTGCCGACGTGCTCGACGCCGTGTCGCCGGTCCCGCTCGAGCGGCTGCAGGATTCGCGGCTGGGCGGCTGGCTCGTCGGCAGCGCGCTCGATGTCCTCCGCCGGCAGGTGCCGCAGCTCGGCAGGGCGCTCATCGGCACAGATCCCGATGACGGCTCCACCTGGCTGCGGGTCATGCTGCGGGCCCACGAGCGGCAGCCGGCGGCGCGGAAGCGGGCGATCATCGAGCAGGTGCGGCGGATCGTGGCGGAGGAGTTCCCCGCCCGCGACGGCAGGCCCGGGGCCGCCGTCACCGGCTTCTTCGTGCTGCTGGCACAGCTCGTCGACAGGATGCTCTCCGATCAGTGGCTCACGTTCCTGCTGGCGGCGGCGGGGATCTTCCTGCTCCTGGCGATCGCCCTGCAAAGTCCGCTCCTGGCGGCGGTGGCGCTCGTGCCCAACGCCCTGCCGATCTTCGTCGTGCTCGGCCTGCTGGGGTGGGCCGGCGAGCGGATCAACATGGGCACGGCGATGATCGCCGCGGTCTCGATGGGCCTGTCGGTCGACAGCTCGATCCACTACCTGGCGGCCTTCCGCCGCCGGCTCGCGACCGGCCAGCCGATCGCGGCGGCACTGGAAACCGCCCACCAGACGGCGGGCCGCGCCATGATCTTCTCGACGCTGGCGCTCGTGGTCGGCTTCCTGGCGCTCACCACGAGCGGCTTCATTCCCACCGTGTCCTTCGGCGCGCTCTCCTGCCTCACGCTCACCGGCGGGCTGCTCGGCAACCTCGTCGTGCTCCCCGTGCTGCTGGCGCTCCTCGCACCCCGGATCGAGGGCCGCTGACGGCGGCCGTTTGCGCGGCGGGACGCACCGGCTACAACAGGCGTCGCACGACCACCCCAGCCAGGAGCGAACCATGCCCCCGGAGTTCTCCCCAGCACGCGGCGGCGGCATCGTCGCCGACCCGTCGGCGCGTGCCGACACCGTCGAGGCCGACGCGCTCGTGACCTTTCTCACCGAGGGGGGCGTCGGCTCGGGGGCCGTGGCGACGGTCGATGCGGCGGCGGACGGCGTCATCTCCCGGCTCGCCTCCGCGGGGGAGATCACGGGCAAGCGCTACGAATGCGTGCCCATCCTCGCACCGCCACGGCTGCGGGCGGGCCAGATCGTGGTGGTGGGGCTCGGCCGACGCGAGGACGTCGACGCCGGTGTGCTTCACCGCGCCGCCGCCACTGCGGCCCGGCAGCTCGCCGGACGACCGCGGGCACGGGTGGCCTTCGTGGCCGACGCCCGCTGGACGCCGCGTGAGCTCGAGCAGGCGGTGGCCGGCGCGGCGGTCGGCATGGTGGGGCAGGACCTCTACCGCGCCGAGAAGAAGCGGACCAGCTTCGGGACGACGCTCTGGCTCGGTGCGGCGGACGACGTCGTGGCACGCGGGGCCACGATCGCCGACGGCGTGAACCTGGCCCGCCGGCTGGTCAACATGCCTCCCGACGAGCTCTACCCGCAGACCTTCGCCGAGGAGGCGGCCAGCGTGGCCGGCCGCACGGGGATGGAGATCGAGATCTGGGACGAGGAGCGGCTGGCACGGGAGCGCTGCCAGGCGATCCTCGCCGTCGGCCGGGGCAGCAGCCGGCCCCCGCGGCTGGTGCTGCTGCGGTATCGCGGCGGCGGCAGCGGCACAACGCCCGACCTCGCCTTCGTCGGCAAGGGGGTGACGTTCGACTCGGGCGGCCTCTCCCTCAAGCCGTCCGAATCGATGCTCACCATGAAGTGCGACATGTCGGGCGGCGCCGCGGTGGTCGCGGCGGCTGCCACGATCGCGGCGCTGCGTCTGCCCGTGCACCTCGTGGCCGCCGTCGGGCTCGCGGAGAACATGACAGGCCCCGCCGCCTACAAGCTCGGCGACGTGATCACGGCACGCAGCGGCACCACGATCGAGGTGCACAACACGGATGCCGAAGGGCGGATCGTGCTCGCGGACGTGCTCGACGTGGTCCGGGGCCTCTCCCCCGCGCGAATCGTCGACGCGGCGACCCTCACCGGCGCGTGCATGGTCGCCCTCGGGCACGACGTGGCGGGCCTGTTCGCCAACGATCAGGAGTGGTGCGATCGCGTGGCCCGCGCGGCGCGGGCCGTCGGCGAGCCGGTCTGGCAGATGCCGATGTACCCCGAGTACGACGACCACATCCGCAGCGAGGTCGCCGACATCAAGAACGTGGGCGACGGCCGCTGGGGCGGGGCCATCACGGCCGCCAAGTTCCTCGAGCGTTTCGTGGGGGGCATCCCCTGGACGCACGTCGACATCGCGGGCCCCGCCTTCGCGGAAAAGCCCCGGCCGTGGATCGACGGCGGCGCCACGGGTGCGTTCGTGCGGCCCCTCATCGAGCTCGCCCGCGGTCCGGGCTGACACGCCTGCGAGCGCTCGTGGTTCCGTGGAGCGATCGCCGCCGGGACGGCAGAAGTCTCCTCGCGGGATGATTTCGCACGACGGCCTGTGCCGCTGCGGACCTCTCGGACATGCGAAATCCTCCAAGCTCGTCGAGCTTCCGCCGATCCCGGCTCCCCGTTTTCCAGGCTTGCCAGGGCAACGCTCCGCCTCTGACAGATGCGATCTGGCAGGCCATGGATGCAGTCGGCCGCCGGTGGAGGGCGTTTTCCACAGACCGCTACAGCAGCGTGCCGAGCTCGTCGACGAGCTCGCCGAACCGGCCCAGCGCCGTGGCGACGGGCTCGGGCCTCTCGAGATCGACACCGGCGTCGCGGAGGAGATCGAGCGGCCACTTCGAGCAGCCGCCCCGGAGAAAACCCAGATAGGCCTGCAGCTCCTTCTGCCCGCCTTCGGCCACCCGCTTCGCCAGCAGGATCGCCGCCGACAGGCCCGTCGCGTACTTGTAGACGTAGAACGCATTGTAGAAGTGGGGAATCCGCAGGCACTCCAGCTCCAGCTCCCGATCGACGACGAACCGCGGGCCGAAGTAGGCGTCGAGGAGCTCCCGGTAGATGCCGCGGAGCCGCTCGAGCGTCAGCGGCTCGCCCGCCTCGACCGACGCATGGCTCCGCCGCTCGAATTCCGCGAACATCGTCTGCCGCACGATCGTCGCCCGGATCGAGTCGATCTCCCGCGCGATGATGGCGGCACGCTCCTGGGGCGACGTGGCCCGCTCCAGCAGCAGCCGCGTCAGCAGCTGCTCGTTGAACGTGCTCGCCACCTCGGCCACGAAGATCGTGTAGCCGGCGTACTGGTAGGGCTGGGCCTCGGCCGAAAGCCGCGTGTGCATCGAGTGGCCGGCCTCGTGGGCCAGGGTGAAGACGTGCTCGACCGCCTCCTCCTGGAAGTTCATGAGGATGTAGGGATCGGAGTCATAGGTGCCGGAACTGAACGCCCCCGACTGCTTGCCGGCGTTGGGATACCGGTCGCACCAGCGGCCCCGCAGCCCGTGATCCAGCCGCGTGACATACTCGCCGCCGAGCGGCTCGAGCGATTCGACGACCAGCCGCACCGCCTCGTCCCAGGTGTGCCGCTGCTCCAGCTCCGGCACCAGCGGCACGTAGCAGTCGTAGTGGTGCAGCTCGTCGAGGCCCAGGATCCGCCGGCGCAGGTCGTAGTAGCGGTGCACCGCCGGCAGGTGGCCGCGAACCGCGGCGATCAGCTGGTCGTACACGGCGATGGGAACGTGGTCGTGGAAGAGCGCCGCCTCGACGGCACTGGGGTACTTCCGCACGCGGGCCGCGTAGACGTCCCGCTCGTTCGACCCCGAGAGCGTCGCGGCGAGCGTGTTGGCATGGCCCTCGTACTGCGTGTAGTACTGGTGGAACGCGGTCCGGCGCACGTCCGGAACGGTGTCGTGCAGGAGCGTCACGAACGTGGCATTGGAGAGCTCGATCCGCTCGCCCCGGCCCGTCGTCACGCTGCCGAACTTCATGTCGGCGTCGGTAAGCTGACGGAACACGCGTGCGGCCGTCCCCGCGAAGGTGCCCTGCATCGCCAGCAGCTTCTCCTCCGGCTGCGACAGCGTGTGGGACCGGGTGCGGACGAGCCGCTCGAGCAGCAGGCGGTGGGGCGCGAGCACCGGCAGTTCCATCCAGGCCGCCAGCGTGGCGGGCGGGATCGACAGGATCTCGGGCCTGAGGAAGCTGGCCTTCTCGCCGGCGAGCGTGGCGACGTGCTGGAAGCGGCCGGTCATCCGCTGCGCCTCCGCCGCCGACTGGTCCTCGCTGGCCCGCAGGTGGGCGTAGGTGCCCAGGCGATCCCCCTCCCGGTCCAGGGCCAGGTCGAACTCGAGGCACTCGGCGAGCCGGTCGGCCGACACGCCGAGCGTGCCGGCGAAGTCCGCGAAGCCCGGGATGCGCCGTTCCCACGCGGCCAGCGCCTGCTCCCACTCGGCGTCGGAGGAGAAGAGGCTCGACAGATCCCACGTGTCGCCCACGGGCACGTCCCGCCGGGCGGGCAGCCGCCTCACCGCACCGTTCTCGTCAGCCATGGCTCTCCTCGCGTGACGTCACAGCCTCCACACCGCACTGCCCCATGCCAGACCGCCCCCGAACCCGCACACCACGACGGTGCTGCCCGGGCCGACGCGACCCGCCCGCCAGGCCTCGTCCAGCGCCAGCGGTATCGACCCGCTCGACGTGTTGCCGTAGCGGTCGATGTTCATCGCGAACCTGTCGGTCGCAATGCCGAGCGACTCGCGGGCACCCTCGATGATCCGGGCGTTGGCCTGATGGAGCACGAACAGGTCGACCGCCTCCATGGCGATGCCCGATCGCTCGACCACGCGACGGATGTTGTCGGCCGCGACCTGGATCGCCCACTTGAACACCGCCCGGCCGTCCATCTGCATGAACTGCTCCCGGCGGGCGAGCCCCTCCATGCTGACCGGCCGACGCGATCCGCTCATGGGGCAGGCCAGCAGGCCCGCGCCGCGGCCGTCGGAGCCGAGCGAGAAGGCGAGCAGTCCGTGCTCGCGGCCGGAGCCCTCCCCCTCCGCGGCCTCCAGCAGCACCGCGCCGGCGCCATCGCCGAAGAGCGGCCAGGTCTTCACATCCTCCGGATCGACCACGCGGGAATTGGTGTCGGCCCCGATCACCAGCGCCAGCCGGCTCGAGCCCGCCGCCAGGAAGTTGGCCGCCGTCACCAGCGCGTAGGCGAACCCGGCACAGGCCGCGGTCACGTCCATCGCCGGGGCGTCGAGCCCGAGCTTTTCCTGCACGATGCAGGCCGTCGAGGGGATCGACATGTCTGGCGTGAACGTGCCGAGCACGAGCAGGTCGACGTCATGTCGGTCGACCCGCGTGCCGGCGATGGCCGCCTCGGCGGCAGCGGCAGCCAGGTCGCTCGTGGCGATCTCGGGCGACGCGTGCCGCCGCTCGTGGATGCCGGACCGCGTTACGATCCACTCGGGATCGCACCCCAGCCGGGCGAGGTCGGCGTTCGTCACGACGGCATCGGGAACGGCGCTGCCCGTGCCGACGACCCGGAAGCCCGTGGCCCGGCCGAACCGCGCTCGCCGGGGGGAGGTGAGGATCTCGGACATCGCGACGGCGTTCCCCGGGTCAGTGCCGCGATGCGGCCGCCTGGCGCACGTGCCGCGGCTGGATGATGTCGGTGGCCAGGCCGAGACGGGCGAGCAGGAGGATGAAGCAGTAGGTGAGGTCGAATTCCCACCACTTGTGCCTCACCGACGCGCTGGCCGGGTCGTGATGGTGGTTGTTGTGCCAGCCCTCACCGGCCGCCACCAGCGCCACGAACCAGTTGTTGCGGCTGTCCTCGCCGGTGTCGTACGTGCGGTAGCCGAAGAGGTGCGACAGCGAATTCACGCTCCAGGTGATGTGCCAGACGAGCACGGTGCGGACAAACGCGGCCCACACGACCCAACTGGCCGCGAGGCGGACGCCGTGGTCCCAGTCGCCGCCCGCGAGGCGGCCGACCAGCAGGCCGGCCAGGGCGAACACGAGCACGTGTGCCAGGTAGATCCAGAGGATCGACGTCGGGTGCCGCTCGAGGAACCGGTAGTAGCGGTCGGCGATGATGTCGCGGGCGTACTTGTCGAAGAAGGCCAGCGTCCGCCTGTCGGGCGCCCGCCTCATGAGCCAGCCCATGTGCGACCAGCCGACGCCGTCGCGCGGGGTGTGCGGATCTTCGGGCTCGTCGGAGTGCACGTGATGGAGCCGATGCGTCGCCACCCAGCGGGTCGGCGTGTCTTCCAGGCAGCAGAGGGCCACCGTCGTCAACGCCCGCTCGAGCCACAGCGGCACCTTCAGGCTGCGGTGGGTGAGCAGACGGTGGTAGCCGAGATTGATGCCAGCGCCGAAGAGGATCGTCCCCGCGAGCGCCATGACAAGCCCCGACCAACTGAAGCACCAGGGCAGCAGGGCGAGGCACGCCAGCGAGTGCACCACGAAAATGGGCAGCAGATACTCCCAGTGCACGGCATCCCGGCGGGCACCGGCGCCGAGGTGCGTGTGGCGGACACCAGCGGACAACCGCTCGGTACCGGATGCCGCGGCCGGCGCCGCAGGGGATGAGTGCATGGCGATCCTGATGACGGCGCCGGAGGCCGGCGGGGAGGAATGGAGGGCAGACCCGTCATTATCGGGCCGCGGGGAGACTCCACAAGCCGGCGTGGCCAATCGCCCGCCGTGCGTGAACCGGCCGCCGGAGCGGCACGCCCCTGCAGGCTCGGGCGGCGCCGGGCCGGGCGGTCACTGTCCGTCCGCTGCGGGGGCCGCAGGCACGGGCGGGATCGCCCCCGCCTCGGCAGACTTCGCGTCCGCCTTCTTGACGACGTCGCCGCGGTCGAGATGGATCTTCGCGTACTCCTTGTCCGGAACGACGTAGTACCAGTCGGCGAACCGTCCATTGAGGTCGCGCACCCGCTTCTGCGCGGCCTTCACCTTGTCGTCGTAGTCGTCCTGCTTGCGGCGGTTCTCCCGCTCCACCCGTCGGCGGCTCTCGATGGCGGCCTGTGCCGCCGCCTCCGCCTCGTCCGCCTTCTTGAGCGCCTCGGCGGCGTCCGGCGTCGACTCCTTCGCGGCGGCGTCCTTCGCATCGTCGGCCGCACCATCCTTCGCGTCACTCTTCGCGTCACTCTTGCCGCCGTCCTCCGGGCCGTCCTTCGTTGCGGCGTCCTTCGCGGCCCCGGGCACCTCCGGCAACGGCTCGAGCTGCGGCTTCTCCAACAGCGACTCGTTGAACCGGGCCATCACGAGCAGGTACCTGCCGCTGGCATCGCCCCCGTCGTCCTTGCCGGAGTCGGCGCCCGGCTTCTTCGCGTCGTCCTGCCCGCCCTCGGCGGCCACCGTGGTCGCCGCCCCGAACCGCAGCACGTACTCCACGCCGTCCTTCATCCCGACGATCGTCTCGCCGTCGGTCGAGAGAATCTCCCCGGACTTCAGCGGCAGGAAGCCGCGCTGCTGCATCGACGTCACCGCCTCGCGGTCGTTGGTGAACGACTCGGCCGCCTTCAGCTCGGCACTCAGCCCGGCGGGCTTGCGGGCCACGTCGATGATCTTCAGGTCGGCCAGCGCGTTCTTCAGGTCGTTGAGCTTCTCGGACGCCAGCTCCTCCCCCTCGGCGAGCGTCTCCTCCTTCGCATCGCGACCGCCGGCGAACGACTCGAGCCTGACCAGCGACCACTTCGCCTGCTTGTCGTCGTACGCGATGTCGATCTTGCTCTCACGGTCCTGCTGCACGCCGACGCGGCCGTTCGACTCGACCGCGACGAGCTTGTAGTCCTCGAGCTGCAGCCGGCGCACGTCCCACGGGGAGAGCTTCAGCAGATCCTTCTCGATCCAGTCGCCGAACTTCGTCGTGAACTTCGACGTGTCGATCTGCACGCGGTAGATCGGGTCCTGGCCCGCCTTGCGGACGAACCGCAGCGGCGGCCCGTCGGCACCCTCGCCGGACCGCCGCTTGTCTTCCTTCCCCACGACGAGCCGTGCCAGCTTGTTGCCCGACGCGTCCCGGATCTCGACGAGCTGGCCGACGCCGGTCATGCCCGGCTTGATCTTTTCCGGGTCGGGCTCGATGACGCCGTACGTCTCGTGGTCGCCGGGCGAACGGCTCACCACGTCGAGCATCTTCAGGTCGACGAGCGACGTCGCGGCCGCGGCCAGGTGCTCCCTGGCGTCCGCCGGGTAGTTCTGGTGTGCCGGCAGCACCCACACCCCGCCCGACTGCATCACCTTGAACGGATGCAGCGTGGAGAGCTCGTCGTCGTACGAGACGATCTCGAGGCTCGCGGCCTTCGCCGCATCGGAGAGCTCGGGAAAGAGCACCCGCTGTTCCTCCGACTCGACCGGCGCTGAACTGAACCGCGGCTGCACCGCCACGCCGAGCCCCAGCATCCCGAGCCCGGCCAGCAGGAACAAGCCGGTGCGGAGCATGGCCGGCGACACGCCGCCCGGGGCGTCCTCCGGCTCGGCCACGTGCCGGGAGCCGTACTTCATGTCGGTATCGCGTGCTTCCATCCGAGATTCCTCCCGATCGTCCGTCGTGTCCGCTGTCCTGATTCGTCCGCCGCCGCCGTACGGGCGGCCGGCCCGCGTCACCGCAGCCGCGACTTCGCCACGCCCTCGCGCTCCAGCGCCCGCCGGCGGAAGTAGACGAAGAACGCCACCACGAGCGGCGGGATCGGCGGCAGCACCACCGCCAGCCACTTCTGCCAGTCCTGCTCCTGCCGGATCTTCGACTCGAGCTGCCGTTCGACCGCCTCCACCTCCGCATCGCGCTTCCGCTTGAGCTGCTCGATCTTGGTGTCGAGCCGCCGCTGGGCGAGCCGCTGCCGGCTGGCGAGCTGCTGCATCGCCTGCATCGCAGCCTGCGGATCGGCGTCGCCTGCCGTCTCCATTTCCTTGATCTTCTTCTCGAACTCGCCGACCTCCGCCCGCATCGATTCGTTGGCGCTCCGCTCCGCGTCGTCGAACTCGGCGATGAACTTCTGCCGCTCCTTCTCCGCCAGCTCCCGTGCGTCGGCCACGGTGCTCTCGATCCGCTCGAGCGTGCGGTGCTTCGGCTTCCGCTTGCGGATTTCGAGAAAACGATCGTCGCCGGCGAGCGAATCGAGGATGTTCAGCACGAAGGTCACGTTGTCGAAGTCGAATCCGAAGACCTCGTCGGGCCGATTCCGCAGGCCGAAGATCCGGCCGTCCATGAGGTCGATGTCGGCGACGACGACGGCGCGGATCGGCTTCTGGGCGCCGCCGGCCACCCCGGCCTTGGCCACCTCCTCCACCTGCAGCCCCTCGGTCTTCACCTGCCGTTCGATGGCCACCGCGAGCACCATCGACTGCTTCGCCTGTTTCTCGAAGAGCTGCAGCTGCCGCATGTCACCGCGGTTGCCCATCACCTGCGCGACCTCGATCGTGCCGGTGCGGAGGCCGGTCTGGGCCAGCGGCGTCCAGGTGACGTCGGCCTTCTCCTCCTTCTCCACGGCGCCGGGGAACGGGAAGAGCACCTCCTGCAGGCCGGCCGCGATCGGCTGCCGTGGGTTGAAGGCGGGCAGCTTGCCGGCGGCGTCGGTGGCGAGTTTGGCGTCGACGAAGACGAACTCGTCGGGCAGTTCGAGCTTGGGGTGCGGGTTGTAGTCCTGGCAGACGATGAGCGGATCGGAGCCCGCCTGCCCCATCGCCGGACGTCCGCCGCGGGCCATCAGCTTCACGCCGAGCGTCTGCCAGAGCATGCCGATGTCGCCCTTCGGCTGGCCCTGCGGCTGGAACATCGCCATCGGCCCCCCCGGGCCCCGCCGCGGCTGCGAAGTGCCCGGCACGCCCTGCATGAGCACCGGCAGCGGATCCTCGAACACGGCCACGGGCAGTCCGGCGCGGACGGCCGTCACGAAGTGCCCCATCTGTTCGGGCCCCAGCGAGGAGGGCTGCACAGCAAGGAGCACGTCGTAGCTGTCGGTGATCGGGGCCGACGCGTCCACCTGCACGACGTCGTACTGCTTCTCGAGCTCCTCGAGCACCGGCTGCCGCGGCCGCTGCTGCCCCGTGGCCATGTCGAAGCCGCCGAAGAGGTCGGCGTCGGTCGTGAGCACGCCGAGCCGGCGCCGCTTCTGCTGGGCGACGGTGCAGATCGAGCGGATGAGCTCGTACTCCACCGGCGTGCCCTTGTCGAAGAACGGCACCACGACCTTCTCCAGTCCGCTGGTGAACGCGCAGCCGAGGAAGATGCTCTGTTCGCGGTAGGCGCCGCGATCGCGCGACATCACGCTCACGGGCTCGATGCCGAACTGCTGCGACGCCAGCGCCGCGGCCTCCGTCTTCGGCTCCGTGGGAATCACCTCCACGTTCACCTTGCCGCGGCCGAGCCGCTGGAACTGCCGCAGCATGTTGAGCAGGTTGAGCCGGGCCTGCGTGTAGTCCTCCGGCACGGTGGGGCTGACGTACGCCTTGATCTCGATCGGCCGGGACGCCTGCAGTTCGTCCAGGAGCCTGCGGGTGTCGGGCGCCAGCGAGCTGATCCGCTCCTCGGAGAGGTCGGCCCGCACGTCCATCGCCCGGCACAGCAGCACGCCCCCGAGCGCCGCCGCCACCAGCCCCAACGCGCGGAAGACGTAGTGCACGCCCATGCGGGCGCCGTCGCGGCGGCTCGTCCAGTGCCGGCGGCCGATCAGCACCATGGCGATGTAGAGGCAGATCGCCGCGATGCCGAGAAAGTAGGCGATGCCCGACAGGCTGACGATGCCGCGGCCGAAGTCGGTGAACTGCTCCGCCAGGCTCCACGACCGCACCCGCTCGGCCAGCCGCGGGGCCATCACCGCCCCGGCCTGATCGGCCACGACGAGGGGCGCGTTGAACGCGAGTCCGAGGATGAACGCCACGGTGAGATTGTTGGTGAGGAAGCTGGCCACCACGCCGATGGCGATCATGGCGACGCCGACGAGCCAGTAGCCGAGATAGTTGGAGAGGAAGAGCCCGCCGTCCGGCGTTCCCCAGCGGAGCAGGATCACGAGGTTGCACACGCACGAGAACATCAGCGCCACGGTGTAGATGCCGACCGCGGCCAGGTACTTGCCGAACACCACCTCCCAGTCGCTGGCGGGGATCGTCAGCAGCAGCTCGTCCGTCCCCTGCCGCCGCTCCTCGGCCCAGACGCTCATCGTGATCGCCGGCACGAACACGAGCAGGATGTAGGGCAGGTAGCGGTTGAGCTGGTCGAGGTTGGCGAGGTTGGAATTGAAGAATTCCGGCGGCCAGAACGCGGCCAGCGAGCCCAGGAGCACGAACACGCAGATGAAGACGTATCCGGTCGGGTTCGAGAAATAGGCGACGAAGTTCCGCTTGAACACCGCGTCGAGAACGTGCCACTTCATGATTGCCGGTCCTTCGCTTGTGATGATCGATGACGATGCCACCGTCGGCATCGGGCCGCGGCCGTGATCGGCCGGATGCGGCTCACACGGACACGCCCCGCGTCAGCTCGTGGAACCGTTCGTCGAGGCCCTGCCCGCCCGACCGGAGCTGCACCGGAGTGCCGTCGAACCGCAGCCGCCCCTCCGAGATGAGGATCACCCTGTCGGCGAGAGCCTCCACCTCCTGGAGGATGTGGGTCGAGAGCAGGATCGTCTTCTTCTCGCCCAGCCTCCGGATCGTCTCACGCACGCCGCGGATCTGGTTGGGGTCGAGGCCGCTCGTCGGCTCGTCGAGAATCAGCACGTCGGGCTCGTGGAGGAGCACCTGCGCCATGCCCACGCGCTGCCGGTAGCCCTTCGACAGCTTGCCGATCGCCTTGCCGATGACGCTGCCGAGTTCGCACTGGTCGACGACGGCCTCGATCCGCTCCGCCTTGCGGGCGGCACCGAGCCCCCGGGCGTCGGCGAAGAACTCGAGCAGGCTGCGGGGAGTCATGTCCGGGTAGAGCGGGCCGTTCTCTGGGAGGTATCCCAGGCGGGCGGCCCCGGCGAGCCGGTCGGTCGACATGTCGTAGCCGGCGATGCGGGCCGTGCCGGCCGAGGGGGCGAGGTAGCCGGTCAGCATCTTCATCGTGGTGCTCTTCCCGGCGCCGTTGGGCCCAAGGAAGGCGACGATCTGGCCGCGCGGCACCTGGAAGGAGACGTCCTTCGTGGCGATGAACGCGCCGTAATACTTGCAAAGGCCGTCGGCCTCGATCATCGCGTTGCCGTCGGCGGGACGGGCGGAGTGCATCGTGCTCATGAAACCGTGCCAGCCCCTTGTCTGAAGGAAATGCGCTCGTTGCCGGCCCGATTCGACGACGTGACCGACCGGGCCCACCATTTTTTCCGGCCGGGCCGCTTCCGACAATCCCCTCCCCGCCGGCGACGACACCGGGATGCCGTTGCGGACGGCGGCCCCGTCCGCGTCCCGCACCCGCCGAGTGCCGCTGCATGGGGCTTCTGGAGACGGTCGCCCGCCGCGGGAGGCGGCGGCAGCGAGCGACTAAAAAACGTGGCTTTTGGCCGTTCACGTTCTCGGAAAAGGTCCTGGAGGGCTTTTTTCACAGCCAGTCAGGGGGCGGCCAGCCGGGTGATCTGCGGCTCGGTGCCGCCCCGCCGCCAGCCGATGTGGGCCCGCCATGCGGGGCTGGCCTCCGGATGATCGCCCCGGAAGTGCACGCCGCGCGTCTCCGGCCGCTCGATGGCGCCGCGGATCATCAGCCGGGTGACCTGGAGCATGTTCTGCAGCTGCCAGCCCTGCGGCTCGGCGAACTGCCGGGGCAGCACGTAGCGGCACCAGCCCTCGACCGTCTCCAGGGCCTCTGCGAGCGGCCCGCCCGACCGCTCAACGCCGACGTGCCGCCACATCAGCGCCCGCAGCGAGTTGCGGATGTCGGCGAGGTCGAGCGGGCCGCCGGTGTCGCCGCCCGCGTCGGACTTGGGATTCGTAATCGCGGGCACGCGGAACTCGACGTCGCCCGCGACCGCGTTGCCGGCCGCCAGGATGTCCGCAGACGCCGCCTCGCCGGCCCGCGCGCCGTAGACGAGCCCCTCCAGCAGGCTGTTGCTCGCCAGGCGGTTGGCGCCGTGCAGCCCGCTCGACGTCACCTCGCCGGCTGCGAACAGTCCGGGCACCGTCGTGCGGCTGCTCGCGTCGACCGTCACGCCGCCGATCATGTAGTGCGCGCCGGGCCGGACGGGGATGCGGTCGCGTGCGAGGTCGAGGCCGAACCGCTGGCAGATCTCCGCCATGCCCGGAAACCGCCGCCGCACCTCCGCGGCGTCGAGATGCGAGAGGTCGAGGAAGACGTTGGCCTGATGGGTCCGCTGCATGACGACGGTGATCGCCCGGGCGACCACGTCGCGCGGGGCGAGCTCGCCCCGCGGGTCGAACTCCGGCATGAACCGCCGGCCGTCGCGGTCGACCAGCCACGCGCCCGCGCCGCGCACGGCCTCCGTGATCAGGCTGCGGGCGCCGCCGGCGATGTAGAGCACCGTGGGGTGGAACTGCATGAACTCCATGTCGCGGAGTTCCGCGCCCGCCCGCCAGGCCAGCGCCATGCCGTCGCCGCTGGCGCCGGGTGGGTTGGTCGACTCGCGGTAGAGCTGCCCGGCCCCGCCGGTGGCCAGGATCGTCCGCCTGGCCCACACGAGCGTCTTGCCGTGTGCGGGATTCCAGACGAGGGCGCCGCGGCAGCCGCCCTCGTGCGTGACGAGGTCGATCGTGAATGTGTCGGGCCAGACCTCGAGATTGGCGAGCTTCCGGGACTGCTCGATCACCGCCCGCATCACCTCCCGCCCGGTGGCGTCGCCGAGGGCGTGCACGATGCGGTGGTGGCTGTGGCCCCCTTCCCGGCCGAGCTCCAGCGTGCCGTTGTGGGAGTCGAACCGCGTGCCCCAGGCGATCAGCTCGGCGATCCGCGAGGGGGCCTCGCGCACTACCGCGTCGACGACCTCCGGGTGGCAGAGGCCGCAGCCCGCGGTGAGCGTGTCGGCGACGTGGTTGTCAAAGCGGTCCTCCGGATCGACGACGCTGGCGATGCCTCCCTGCGCCCATTGGCTCGACGAGTTCTGCAGGTCGTCCTTCGTCACGACCGTCACGGAGAGCCGAGGATCGACCGCCAGCGCCGCACGCAGGCCGGCCAGCCCTCCGCCGAGGATGAGCACGTCGGTGAAGCAGTGCGGCACCCGCTGCGGCCCGAACGCCGCCAGGTATCTCGGCCCCTCGAACCACGGGCTGCGCTGGCTCATTCGCCGCTCGCGCCCTGGAGGAACGCCTTGAACCGCTCGCGATAGTCGCTCGGCGGCCTGCTGCGCCGGCCCTCCGCCTGGCCCCCCTTCACGTCGGCAGGCACGTCGCGCGAGCTGCTCGCGCCGCCAGGCCGCAGGCCGAGGCTGCGCATCACCCGATCGAACTCGCCGCGTTGCCGTGGGTCGGGACTGTCAGCGAGCCGTCGCATCGTCTCCCAGCGTTCGAGAAACGCGCGGGCCTGCTCCGGCGTCCAGCCGAGTTCGTCGAGCACGTCGTTCCTGCCCTGCGCGACCGCGTCACGCAGATGGGCGATCGCCAGATCGGCGGCGTTCCTCGCGTTCTCGAGTTCCTGCCGGCCCCACTCCATCTCGCGCGGCGTCTGGGTTCCAGCGTCGACGCCGCCCTCGTTCGCTGCGGTGCCCCCCTCGACACCGCCACCGCCGACTGGCGACGACCGACCGTCGGCCGTCGGCCGGGCCCTGTCATCCTTCTGGCCGCCTGCCTCGGACGGCTGATCACCCGCAGCCTGAGGTGCCCCCTGGCCACTCCCAGTTGCACCTTCCTTGCCGTCACCCTGCTTGCCGTCGCCCTGCTTGCCGTCACCTTGCTTGCCGTCGCCCTGCTTGCCGTCACCCTGCTTGCCGTCGCCCTGCTTGCCGTCACCCTGCTTGCCGTCACCCTGCTTGCCGTCACCCTGCTTGCCGTCACCCTGCTTGCCGTC
>Ga0209401_1000080_pt1 | contig 66698 bp, 60 predicted proteins | sample M_140807_MF_Meta_FD_187318 | JGI IMG/M metagenome (GOLD analysis project Ga0209401, IMG submission 187318) | Freshwater microbial communities from Lake Montjoie, Canada to study carbon cycling - M_140807_MF_MetaG (SPAdes) (version 2) | ecosystem: Environmental > Aquatic > Freshwater > Lake...
AGGCGGAGAAGTCGGGTGTGGGCAGTTCGCAGGAGCTGCGGAAGCAGCTCGACGAGGTACAGCTCGCGTTCGACAAGGCGGGCGTGCAGATCAAGGACCGCCAGGCGTCGGGCCAGCCGGTGGGCGAGGAGCTCTACCAGATGCTTTACGAGCTCGACGTGAAGCGGAAGGCGTTGCAGCAGCGGCTGGAGCAGGAGGGGCAGGAGCAGGGCAGGGAGGCGGCCGCGAAGGGCGGCCCCGCCAAGCGGCTCCTGAGACGCGAAGTCGGGTCGGAGGAGATCGCCGAGGTGGTGAGCGCCTGGACCGGCATTCCGGTGACGCGGCTGGTGGAGGCGGAGCGGGCGAAGCTGCTCGTGCTCGAGGAGCGGCTGCACCAGCGGGTGATCGGGCAGGACGAAGCGGTCGAGGCGGTGAGCAACGCGGTCCGTCGCAGCCGGTCGGGCCTGCAGGATCCGAACCGTCCGATCGGCTCGTTCATCTTCCTGGGGCCCACGGGTGTGGGAAAGACGGAGCTCTGCAAGGCATTGGCCGAGGTGCTCTTCGACGACCAGAACGCGATGGTGCGGATCGACATGAGCGAGTTCATGGAGAAGCACACGGTCGCGCGGCTGATCGGGGCGCCCCCGGGCTACGTCGGCTATGAGGAAGGTGGGCGGCTGACCGAGGCCGTGAGACGGCGTCCCTATTCCGTGGTATTGCTCGACGAGATCGAGAAGGCACACCGCGACGTGTTCAACGTGCTCCTGCAGGTGCTCGACGACGGCCGGCTCTCCGACAGCCTCGGCCACACGGTCGACTTCACGAACACCATCGTCGTGATGACGAGCAACATCGGCAGCCAGGCGATCCAGGAGATCACGAAGGAGGGGGGCAGCGAGCAGGAGGTTCGCGATGCGGTGAAGGAATCACTGCAGGCCCGGTTCCTGCCGGAGTTCCTGAACCGCATCGACGAGACGATCGTCTTCCATCCGCTCGATCGGTCGCACATCCACAAGATCGTGAACCTGCAGATCCAGCGGCTCGTGGAGCAGGCGGCAAAGGCGGGCATCACGCTCGAGTGCACCGAGAAGGCGATCGACGAGATCGCGCGGCTGGGCTACGACCCGGTCTACGGCGCGCGGCCGCTCAAGCGGGTGATCCAGCAGCAGTTGCAAAACGAGCTGGCGCGGGAGCTGCTGGGCGGAAGGTTCCCGGAAGGCAGCCGGGTGCGGATCGACTTCGTCCAGGACGAGTTCACGTTCGCACCGGCCGCGTGACAGCCCGTGGACCGCGGGCAGCCGTCGATCCGTCGCACGCCCCGTCGTGGCTGTGGCGTGGCTGCGGCCCAAGAGCCCGAAGAGGCTTACCGCTTCCGCTCTTCGAGCCCCATGGTGGCGATGAGCCTATCGCAGCCGGTGGTCATCTTGCGGAGCTTCGCAGCCATGGCCAGCTTCTCGGAGGTGGTGGCCTTCTTGAGCTTGCTCTGGAACTTGACGAGCTTCTTCCGCCGGTGCCGGCGCCGCTTGACTTCCTTCATCCGGTTGCTGATGCCGCCCATGCCTGTTGTTCCTGGAGAGATGCGGTGAGATTCGGGGGTGGCCCGCGTCGGTCGCAGGCCCGCGGGAAGCTGGAAATGTAGAAGACAGGCGGTGTTGCGTCAAAGCCTGCCGGCGAAATCGGGCGTTGGCGGGCCGGAGGACCGCGGGGCTCGGCTTTGGTTTGGGCTGGGCTCGGGCTGGGGCAGTGGCACGGGCTAGACTTATGGCATCGCGGGGCTCCTGCCGGCCGTGTGGGGCGGGCGTTGCTTCGAGGATGGGTGGCAGAGCGGTTGAATGCACCGGTCTTGAAAACCGGCAGCGGCGAAAGTCGCTCGTGGGTTCGAATCCCACCCCATCCGCCTTTGAGTTGTGCAGCGTTTCTCACAGCGTTGCATGGAGTTGCAGAATCGCTTCAGCGGTAACGAGTTGCGGCGAGTCGTGCAGTTCCCTGCAGTCGGCTGCCGCAGGCTGCTGCGTCGGATTGTGCGTCGTCAGTGCGTCGGATTCTGCGTAGTCGCCGGAGGCTTGGTGGGCAGCCTGATTCCAAGCCGTCGGCAGACATCGGGCACGTTCAGGCCCTTCCCAAGGTCTCCGTCAGCCTGCCGAAGCAAGCCGACTGTCTGCTCTGCACGGCGTCGCTTCTTCTTCATCAGAGAACCCTTTCCAGCCCCAGTCGGGGCATGAGGATTCTCTCACAAGACCTGGATCAGGATTTGGGGAGGGAGTCATGCAGGAGCGGGCGGGTCAGGAACCTACGGTATAGCTCTCCTGGATCTTGCCCTGGCTGTTGCCGGTGGCGTCCATCTTGTGAAACGTCCAACTGATCTTCGCAAAGCTGAAGCACACTCGCTCGAGCGGCCTGCCATCCTCGTGCCGGTTCGTCGACGAGTTGCCTTCCGCTGACGCCCGCGAGCCGATCGCATACTGGGACACGATCACGTCGTGAATCTCGTATTCGAGCGTCACCTTCGACTGGCCGTTGACGACCGAAATGACATGGATGACCACCTTCGGGAGTTTCTGCCCGCTGGCGCATGCCTTCTGAATCTTCGGCGTCGAGCCGTCGATCAGTTTCAGCACGCACACATCGCTGAGGTCCGTGCTCCCCACGGGGTTTTGCGACTTGATGAAACTGCCGACCTTGCGGGTGATCTCGCACTCGAGCCCCGTGATGTCGCTCCAGCCGGAGTGCTGCGCATCGGCGGAGCCGCCCTCGAAGTCGCCGATCTTGATGAAACCGGTCAGCCCTTGCCTTGCTGTGTTCATTGCTGGTGCCTCACAAAATCGATGCACCGCCATCCCGACTCGGAGTGCCGGTGATGGCGGTGCATGACAGGAACGGTTCCCGGATTCACACGAGATGAATCCCAGCGAAATCAGCCGGCCTTGGTCAGGCTGGCGTCGAACTTGCCGACCACATCGCCCTTCTTGTCGCCGGTCTTCGTGTCGTGCTCCGTGTACGTGATCTCCATTTTGGTCGGCTGGAATTCGACCTTCGCGAACGACTTGCCAAGTCCATCCGTCTCCAGACTCACTCCCGTGAACAGGCAGTCCTCGAACACGAACTTCATGATCGTCGCCTGCTTGCCGCCGACGGTCAGCGTCTCGAAAACCTCGATCTTCTTGCAGTTCTTGCCACCGAGCATGTTCTCGCAATTCTTCGGGTAGGCCTTGTCGACGTCCTGGGTGATCGTGATGGGCCCCATGACGGCGTTGCCCGTCGTCCGTTGCTGCGCCTTCGCCAACGACTGCTCATACTGTCCGGTTCGCGACGACTTGATTTGCAGAGACGTGGTTTGCACCATCTTGTCAAAGCCATCAGCCGTAGAACTGCCTTCGACACTGTCGTACTTTGTGAAGAGTGCCATGATAAGACCTCCTGAGTGAAATAAACGACTACGGAACACCTGGCCGGCTGCCGCCGGCATTCTCACACGTCAATCGATCTCATATCGAAAGCCGTTGTCTTCTCCGCCCATCTCCACGTGAACCTTCTCGACCGGCTTCCCCTCCGCCATGCGACCAAGCAGACGCGTGGAAAGTTCGGGAAGCATGCCTTCTGAGAGCACGTGATCGATGTTGCGGGCACCGCTGTCCACCTCGTGGCAGCGATCTACGACGGTTTCAACTACGGCGTCCGCATAGGAAAAGTTCGCTTTGTAGGCATTTTCCAGCCGGCGGCCGATGGCCTTGAGTTTGAGCCTGCAAATGCCCTGCAATGCCTCGTCGGCCAGCGGGTAGTAGGGCATCACGGTGACGCGGCCGAGAAATGCCGGCTTGAACACCTTGAGCAGGTCGCCCCGGATCGCGTCTGCCAGGGCAGGAGGCTCGGGCCGCGTGGCAGGATCGGCACAGAGTTTCATCACCGTGTCGGTGCCGGCGTTGCTCGTCATGATGATGACGCAGTTCTTGAAGTCGATGTCGCGGCCCTCGCCGTCGCGAAGCATGCCCTTGTCGAATACCTGATAGAAGATGTCCTGCACGCCGGGGTGGGCCTTCTCCATCTCGTCGAGCAGCACGACGCCGTAGGGACGGCGGCGGACCGCCTCGGTGAGCACGCCTCCCTCGCCGTAGCCGACGTACCCCGGCGGCGAACCCATGAGGAGCGAAACCTTGTGCTCCTCCTTGAACTCGCTCATGTTGATGATCGTCATGTGACTCTCGCCGCCGTAGAGCAGTTCGGCGAGCGCGAGGGCCGTCTCCGTCTTGCCCACGCCGCTGGGGCCGGCGAGCATGAACACCCCCACCGGCCGACGCGGGTCGGTGAGTCCGGCGCGGGATGTCTTGATCCGCTCGGCGATCGTTTCGAGCGCGTGCGACTGACCGACGATCCGCTCCTCCATCCGCGCCTTGAGGTCGAGGACGCCGCGGATCTCGTCCGACACCATGCGGCCGACGGGAATCCCGGTCCAACCTGCGATCACCTCCGCCACGGCCTGGCCGTCGACGCAGGGGCTCACCAGCGGCTCCTCGCCCTGAACCTCCGCGAGCGTTTTTTCGAGGGCGGCGAGTTTCTCTCGCAGAGAGTCCCGCTGCTCTTCCGAGAGCGATGGCGGCGCGACGGCCGGCTTGACCGGCGCCGTTGGGACAGCTGCGGTCGCGGGCGCGGCTGGCGTGCCTGTGGCAGCCGGCGTTGGGGCCGTCGATGCCGTCAAGGTTGCATGACCGGTGAGTTGCGTCCGGAGTTCGCGGATTTCACCGACGAGTCGCGATTCCTCGGCAAACCGTTTTTCGAGGGCTGCCAGCGTCGCCCCCACATCGGCTTGGCGGGTCTCAAGTTCGGCGATCTCCTTGACGTGATCGGCCCCCACCTCCTGTTCCCGCTTGAGGATCTCGATGGCCGTGGTCGTGGCGTCGATCTGCCGGCGGGCGTCTTCGATGGCCGGTGGCACGGCCGTTTGGCCGATTGCCACGCGGGCGCAGGCGGTGTCGATCAAGCTCACGGCCTTGTCGGGCAGTTGTCGGCCGGAGAGGTAGCGTCGCGACAGCTTCACGCTTTCCACAACCGCCTCGTCGAGGATCGACACATGGTGATATTTCTCCAACGTGGCGACGATGCCGCGAATCATGCGGATCGCCATCTCGTCGGAAGGTTCCTCCACCTTGACCACCTGAAACCGCCGGGCAAGCGCCGCATCCTTCTCGAAATACTTCTTGTATTCGGCCCATGTGGTGGCCGCGATCGTGCGGAGTTCGCCGCGGGCGAGAGCCGGCTTGAGCATGTTGGCCGCGTCGCCCTGTCCGGCCTGACCGCCGGCGCCGATGAGCGTGTGGGCCTCGTCGATGAAGAGGATGATCGGCACGGGGGATTTCTTCACCTCGTCGATCACACCCTTGAGCCGGTTCTCGAATTCGCCCTTCACGCCTGCGCCCGCCTGCAGCAGGCTGAGATCGAGCGAGCGGAGCGACACCTTCTGCAGCGGCTCGGGCACGTCGCCGGCGGCGATCCGCTGGGCAAAACCCTCGACGACGGCCGTCTTGCCGACGCCCGCCTCGCCGGTGAGGATCGGGTTGTTCTGCCGCCGCCGCATGAGGATGTCGACGATCTGCCGCACCTCCGCCTCGCGGCCGAGCACGGGGTCGATCTTGCCCGCCTTCGCCCGCGCGGTGAGGTCGACCGTGTATTGATCGAGGTTGGGAGTGGTGGTCGGGCCCGTGGGCTTGCCGTCGGGGCCGGTCGTTCCGCTGCCGCTGCTGGCGTCGGCATCCGAGCCGGGAAGATCCGACTCGATCGACCGCTGGAACACGCGGGTGGCCTCGCGGGCCAGCACGTCGGGAGCGATCTTTCGCAATTCGTCGGAGGCGGCCAGCGCCCGTGGGGCGATCGACTCCTCGGAGAGCAGGGCTTGCAGGATCCAGGCGCCGCGGACTTTGTTTTCGGAATGATCCACGCTGGCCACGAGCCACGCCTGCCGCGCCAGCACGCACACCTCGGGGGAGAGGAGCGGCGGCCGCGAGTTGCCCGTCTTGAATCTGTCGATCGCCTTGGCGAGGTCGCCGAGAAGCTTGGCCTGATCGACGTCGAACAGTTTCAGCAGCAGGCAGATGTCGTTGCCTGGCTGCTCGAGCAGTTTGACGAGCCAGTGCTCGATCTCGACGTTGTAATTGGTCTTGGAGAGGCAGAGGCCGGCCGCGCCTTCCAGGGCACGCTGGCACGAAGGATTCAGCTTGCCGATCAGACCTTTGAGATCAAGTCCGGCCATGGTGACAGAGACCTTGCGCAGGAGATGAGACGTGGACGAGAGACCGAGACAAGAGACGTAGAAAAGAGACCTACGATAAGCGGCCGGGATAAGCGGCCGAAGGTCCCGCGAGAGTCTATAACAGTGTGATTTTGGAATCCATCGTCGGCGTTTTCCCGAGTGAAGCGGCAGTGCCCATCGCCACCGGTGGTCGGAATGTGTGGTCTGTGCCAGCGTTGCGCGGGCGGTCAGCCGTCTGCAACGATCGGCCCGGGCGTTCGCCGGCAATCCGCCCCCGCCGGCCGATTGTGTTTTGAAAACCGATCGGCTATCAAACAGGGCATCGACCGCTTGTCGCCGGGACGGCGGCCCGGTTTTCTGGCCGGGATGCGGCCTCGAACCGGCTCGAGCCAGCCGAATCAGGGGGGCGTTCATGAGTTCCCAGCAGGCGAATAAGGCCAGCCTCGTCAGAAACGTGCTGGTCACGTCGCCACTGGGTCCCGGCGTCTTCCAATTGCAGTCGTGCCGCTACCGGGAGTCGCTCGGGCAGCCGTTTCAATTCGATCTCGAGCTGCAGAGCGACGACACCGCCATCGATCTCGACGGCCTGCTGGGCCGACCGCTGACGGTCGGGGTGACAGGCCTCGACGGAGAAGATCGCTTGTTCAGCGGGCTGGTCCGCAGCGTGGAGCAGGGCGGGGCAGAGGATCAAGCCGGACTCTACCGCCTCGCCGTCGTGCCCTGGATCTCGCTCTTGCAGCTGGGCTCCGACTGCCGGATTTTCCAAGAAAAAACGTCGCTCGAGATCGTGGAGCAGGTGTTCGCGGATTGCGGCTTCAGCGATTTCGACGCCGCCGTCCTGATCGGCCGCTACGATCCGCTGCCCTACCGGGTGCAATACAACGAGTCGCACTTCGACTTCGTTCACCGCCTGCTGCAGGCTGCCGGAATTTATTATTACCACCAGCACGGCGACGGCACGCACAAACTCATGCTCTGCGATGCCCCGTCCGCCCACAAATCCTTTCCGGGCCACGCCCGCATTCCCTTTCGCTCGCTGCGGAGCAACGCCCTCGTCGAGGAACACATCCACACCCTGCGGGTGCGGCAGGAGGTGCAGCCGGGAGGATACGCGACGAAAGACTACGACTACACCGACCCGAAGGCCGACCTGACCGCGTCAGACACGGCCAGCCACTCCTACCCCAGCGGTTCGTTCGAGCAATTCGAGTATCCGGGGGGCTTCGGAGTCGACGACGACCGCGACGCCATCGCCAGATCGAGGCTTGAAGTATCGGGCTGCCGCTCCCAAAGGGTTTTCGGCTCCGCCTACTCGTGGGGGCTGTCGGTGGGCTCGGTCTTTTCACTTGATCATTATCCGCGCCGGGACCGCAACGGGTCGTATCTCACGACGAGCATCGACCTTACGATCGAGCGGACCGACGACGAATCTGCCTCTGGGGCGGGCAGCAGGGCCGCCGCCCCGTTCACCTACCGCTGCGACTTCACCGCCATCCCGGCCGACGTGCAGTTTCGGCCGGAGCGGTCGATCAAGCGGCCGGTGATCGCGGGCGTGCAGCCGGCGCTCGTCGTCGCGCCCGCGGGGCAGGACGAAAAGAAGCCGTATACCGACTCATTCGCGAGCGCGAAGGTGCAGTTCTACTGGGACCGCAAGGGCACGAACGACGAGAAGAGTTCCTGCTGGCTGCGGTGTGCCCATTTCTCCGCAGGCAACGGCTGGGGAAGCGTCTTCCTGCCCCGCATCGGCGGCGAGGTGGCAGTCGCCTTCGTCGACGGTGACCCCGATCGGCCGATGATCCTGGGCCAACTCTACAACGGCGAGAATGCGCCGCCGCTGCCGCTGCCAGACAACGCCCAGAAGCTGGTCATCAAGGACGACGGCGGCAATTATGTGGAGCTCGAACCGACTGATGGTGATCAAACGGTCACGATCTACTCGCCGCCCGATGCGACGAGCCTCACCCTCGGGAAAACCTGATCAAGGCAGACACAGCAGACACAAAGGAGGCATGCAATGGGGACGAGCTGGAACAGTTGGCAGAAGAGCCAGCCGGAGATACAAAACACAACAAGCTGGGAACAATCGACGTTCCTCTGGCGAGCGTCGAACATTCTCGGCTGGTCGCTGTCGACCGTGGTCGGCTTGTCCAACACGTTTTGTGGAGCTGCCAGGCAGACCACTATTCTCGGCCCCGAGCGAAAGATCAACGCTGCAGAACAGTTCAATTGGCAATGGCTGAAGTCCTACAAGGTTATGCTGAGGGGCCAGGAATTGATCGACCTCGAAAAGGTCGAAAACGCCAATCCAAATCAGGTGTTTCTGTCATTCTTTAATTGTTCCAAAACCGCCCGAACTGAGCTGAAGACCGCGGAGAATGACATAAAGGCTCTGGCGACGACGGAAACAGTAGGCAGCACGAAAACAGAAACCTATGGCACGCATCTATTAAGCTGCGCGGTCGGCGGCAGCACGGAAGACGTCCTCCAAAAGACAATCACGGCGGAAGCCAGCCTCAAGCTTTCCGGTAGGACCAGCGTCGCCATCCAAAGCGGCGGCGTAAGCATTGCCATGTCTCCGACTTCTCTCATGTTAACTGCTCCGACGATCAACATCGGCTGACATGGCCATCGCAGGGCACCTCGGCCATGGAGATCGTCAACCGCAGCAGGGAGCACCTCACCCACGGCTGGCTCGCCGGCCGGTTTTCCACCCAGCGGCCCGGTGAGCAGACCGGCTTTGATACCGCCTTCATCGTCAAGGCAGCGTTTGCCATCGACGCGGCGGGGCGGTTAGTGCCGCGGGAAGCGGGGCCGCTGCCGCTGAGCGGCGATCTTTTCATCGGCGGTGATCCGGCGGCCGGCCTGGGCTATCCCTCCGACTTCGTGCCGGCGAAGCCGCGGGCCGAATTCATGGTGGTCGGCACCGCCCATCGCCCGTCGACTGACTCGTCCCACTCCTACCGCGTCGCCGTCGAGGTCGGCAGCCTCCGAAAAGAACTTGTCGTCCACGGCCACCGCTTCTGGGAGCCCACCCTCTTCGGGTGGCAACAGGCGGTTGGCGACACGATTTCGTCGCTGCCACTCACCTACGCCAACGCATTTGGCGGCCCCGGAGACCCGGCCAATCCGCTCGGTCGCGGCCGCGTGGGGCGGGACATGCCCTTCATCGAGCTGCCAGGCCAGCCGGTCACTTCCCCCCGTTCGCAGGCCGCTCCCGCCGGTTTCGCCCCGCTGCCAGCCGGCTGGAAGCAGCGGCGGCATCTCGTTGGCTCTTTCGGCGACGGCTGGCTCAAGGAACGCTGGCCGTGGGTGCCCGCCGATTTCAGCCCCGACCATTTTCTGGCGGCCCCGCAGGATCAGTGGCTTGATGGCTACCTGCGCGGCGACGAACGTCTCCTCTTCGAACATTTCGATGATCGGGTTCCAGAACTCCGCGTCCAGCTGCCCGGCCTGCGGGCGCTGTTGTTTGTGGCGCGGAAATCGGGAGTCCGCCCCAGCGATCCGGTCGCAGCATTCGAAAATGTGCCGCTGGCACTCGACACGCTCTGGATCGACCTCGACCAGCGGCTGCTCGTCCTCGCCTGGCGAGGGATCGCGCCGGTCGCATCGCTGGGGCTTCGGGACATCGGCGGCGTGATGGTCATGACCGAGCCGCTGGGATCGCCGCAGCGGCCGCTGGAGGAGTATCGGGCCCTGTTCGAGCAGGAGGTGGCCGCGAAGCGGGCCGGGTCGCCGGCCCCAGCCGCTGATCGGAAGCAGGCCAAGGCCGTCGCAGCCGCCACGGCCGCGGAGCTGCGGGAGAGCATCCGCCAGCAACTCGTCATCCCGCCGGAGCTGCGGCAGGAGCTGGAAAAGATGGTCGCCGACACCCAGTCGCAGTATGCACTGGCCGGCCGGGCTACAGACGCCCCCGACTTCTCGGCGGCGGTCGCCACCTTCGACCAGAAAGTGGCGGCCTTCAATCTGGCCCGCGATCGCATCTTCGCGCTAAAGCGGCCCACCGCCTCGCGTGTGGAGGCGATCCTCGCCGAAACGGTCGGCTCGCAGCCGGAGGTTTCCGCCGACACGCTCCGCGGCGAACTCGCCGCGATGCTCGAGGGCGTTGCTGCCGTCGCCGACAAGATGCCGGCGGAATTGCTGGCGAAGAGTCGGGCCGCGGTCGCCGACGTGCAGGCCAAGCAGGAGGAACTGCTGGCCTTCAGGGAGCGGTTACACGCGACGCTCGCCGAGCAGAACGCGAAAATCGATGCCGCTCTTCCCGCGTGGGCCCTGCGAGAGCCGCTCGACCCCGACGAGCCAATCGATCTGGAGGCGGCCCGTCGCGATGGGTTCGCCCACATGGATCTGAGCGACTTCGACTTCTCCGGCCTCGACCTGGAGGGGGTGAGCTTTCGGAACGCGATCCTTCAGGATGCCCGGTTCATCGGGGCCCGGCTGGTGGCCGCCGATCTGAGCGGTGCGAATCTCACCGGCACCGACTTCACGCGGGCCGACCTCCGCGGGGCGCGGCTCGAGGAGGCCGACCTCACGCAGGCGGTGCTGCACGACGTCCATTGGCAGGGGGTGCGGCTCGCCCGCGCCAAGCTCTCAGGGCTCGACCTCCGGGGGGCCGACTTCTCGGGAGTCGATGCGGCGCAGGCCGATTTCGCGGCGGCGCTGCTCGACGGCGCGAAGTTCTGCGGGGCCCGGCTCTCCCGGGCCATCTTCACGAATGCTCAGCTCGAGGAGGCGGACTTCAGCCAGGCCATCCTCGACAATGCCGCCGTCGCCGGAGTGCACGCGGCCCGGGCCCGGTTCGTGGGTGCCGACATCACCGCCTGGCGGGCCGGCCAGGAGGCCGACTTCTCCGCTGCGGTGTTCGTGCGGGCGGTCGGGCCGGGCTCGGTCTGGCAGGATGCCGTCGTCGACCGCGCTAATTTCAGCGGCGCGCATCTCGACCGGGCCGACTTCTCCCACGCCTTCGCGAGACAGGCCCGCTTCTACCGCTGCCGGCTTGCCGACACGACGTTTTCCGATGCGGTGCTGGTCAATGCCTCGTTCGTGCAGTCAAAACTCCTGCGGGCGAGCTTTGCGCGGGCCGACCTCAGCGACGCCGTATTCGACGGCGCCAATCTCTTCGCCGCCGGCCTCTGGTCCGCCGTGCTGACCGGCACCAGCTTTCGCGGGGCCAACGTCGGCCGCACGACGCTGGCGAGTCCCGCGGCCACGAGACCCGCCCATGGCTGAGCGTGAAATCCAGCGCACGCCCGTTGCCGCCTTCGCCGCCATGCGGCAGGCCGTTGCCGGCGGCTCGCTTGAGGCCTGTCTGGTGCGCGAGGTGAACCTCTCCCGCCGCGACCTCACCGGCATCAATCTCCGTCATGCTGTTTTGCAATCGGTGGACCTGTCTGAGTGCGATCTGTCAGGGGCCGATCTGACCGGGGCGATTCTCAGCGACTGTGATCTCTCCAAGTGCCATGGAGCGGGCATGGTGCTCGACAGAATGGCCCTGCAGGAGGGCACGCTCGCAGGGGCGACCTTTCGGGACGCGGCGGTCGGGGAGACGATCATCGACGCCGTCCTCGACGGGGCAACGTTCGAGGAGTGCCGCTTCAGAAAGGTGGCGATCGTCAATACCACGTGCGTCGGCGGCCAGTTCCTTGGCTGTGACCTGGAGCGGGTGGCATTGAGTCATAGCCGGTTCACAAAGGCCCGGTTCGACGGCTGCCGCATCCGGGAAGGGCTGATCAGCGGCTGTGATTTTTCGGGCGGCCAGTTTCCCGGCGTGGTGTTCGAGCGGTCGCAGATCGACACCTGCACGTTCACTGACGCTGATCTCTCGGCCACGCGGCTGGAACAGGCGCCGCTCTCGAACTGCGTGATGGGACCGGGCATCCGCCTCCCGAAGATCTGCGACGAGCTCTGGTTCACAGGCTGCGATTTCAGCGGCGCCGATCTCTCGGGCCTCTCATTGCGGCGGGCGATGCTGGACGACGCAGTGTTTGCCGGGGCCCGGCTCCTCGGCACCGTGCTCACGGGAGCTTACTGCCAGCAGGCACGCTTCGTGGGGGCCGACCTGCAGGGGGCGGATCTCTCGTCAGCCGTGTTGCGGGAGGCCGACCTGAGCACGGCGAATCTCACGGCGGCCCGCCTCGACGGCGCCGAGCTGCGGGGGGCTGTGCTCACCGATGCGACCCTGGAACAGGCGTCGCTGGCGGGGGCGAGCCTGGCCCGGGCCGTGTTCGAGCCCCGCCGGCTCGCTGTGGCCGATCTGTCGGCGACCCGTTACGAGGATGCCGACTTCTCCGGCTTCGATTTCTCGCGACGGGACCTGTCGGGCTGCGGCTTCGTCCGCTGCAATCTTGCGCAGGCCAACCTCACGGCGACGAGGCTCGTACAGACCTCGTTCGAGGGGTCGAACCTCGGCGGCGCCTCGTTTCGCGAAGCCGTGCTCGAGGATCCGGATTTCACCGCCGCTGATCTCACGGCAGCCGACTTCACCGCCGCGAGGGTGCTGCGCGGGAAGTTTCACGGGGCCACGCTCGCGGCCGTCATCTGGAGGCGGACGCATCTGCACCGCACCGATTTCGACGGCCTGCCGCTCGATCCCGCCGGAATCGACGAGACCGTGTTCGACATGTGCACGTTTCGCGGCGTCTCGCTCCCGAATGCCCGGCTGGCGGGGATCGACTTCCACGACTCCGTGTTTGCTGGCGCGGATCTCTCGGGAGCCGACCTTCGGCAGTCGAATCTGTCGCGGTGCAATTTCAGCGGTGCCAAGCTGGCCAAGGCCCTGCTTGGCAGCGCGAATGCCGACAATGCGATCTTCTGCGGAGCCGCGCTCGACGCCGCCACGTGCGACTCGGCATCGCTTGTGCAGGTGATGGCGAGCGGTGCGAGCGCCGTCGGCGCCAGCTTCCGGTCCTGCCGGCTGATGCATTCGAACTGGGATGCGGCCGTCGCCATCGAATCGACGTGGGAGGGGGCCGACGCCTCCGGGGCCAGCCTGCGGTGCGCGAACCTGAGCCGCGCGGATCTTTCGGGGGCGGATCTCACCCGGGCCGACCTGCACGGCCTCGTGGACGAAGCCGCCACCTGGAGCAGGGCAAAGCTTGCCGGCGCCCGCCGCACGGATCCCGAACTGCTCGCCGCGGAAGCCTGGCTGCCGCCGGATCTCGACGAAGCCGATGGTGCGGGCTGATGCGGCACTCACATAGCCTGGCTGAGGTGCCGTGGGCAGCCCTGGGGAAATTCCTCCGGACAACTGCCATGATGGGCGCACGAGCCGAACACGTCCAAAGCGTCGGGACATGCGCGGGAATGTCCGGGGCGTTGTCGCCGTCGCGATCGGCAGCGCATTCTTCCCACGATCCACATGCGGCCACTCGTTCGCGTTTCACCGGGCCGTAAGGAGTTGAGCCATGCTATTGCAATTCCTGTCCGCGGCTTGGACCCGTCTACGGACCGGCCAGTGGCCGGTGAGCGTGCCTTCTGCGATTGCATCTCAGCTGTCAGAACTCGCCGCCTCAGTCGCTGCCCCCGGCACGTTGATCGTCAACGTCGGTTCGAAATGTATGTGCGACAAGGGCCTCTCGCCGTGCACTGTGGCCATGGGATTGCCAACGGTGATCACGGCCACGGCGCAGTCACTCAATGCGCTGAACGGAACCCCGGCCGTACTGCCGACCTTCGGAAACTGCACGTCGCAGGCAAACCCGACCGTGTTCGCGGCGACGCAAGCCAACAAGGGAGTGCTGACGCCCATGCCATGCGCCCCGAAGTTGATATCACCTTGGTCCGAGCCGAGCACGACGGTGAACCTGTCCAACGCTCCTGCGGTCACCGCGAAGAGCACGCTGAAGTGCGCCTACGGAGGCACGATCATGGTGCAGGGAACCGCCAATCAGAAGGTGAAGGCGGGCTGATCGTGAGGTGAGATGGGCGTTTCCCCGGGCCCCACCTCCGAACGGACGGTGAACCTGATGCCGCCGAGCCGCGCGTCACCAGCGCCAGCCGAAGCCGGCGTCGGAAAAGAACGGGGCGGCGAGCTCGGTGATTCCCCAGCCGACGCGGACGCCGACCTCCAGCCGCTTCGTCAGCAGGTAGTGCATGCCGGGGCTGAAGAAGGCCCGGTTCGTGTTGACGACGTTCCGCTCGGCGAACGTCTCGAAATACTCCGTGTGGACTGAGGTGGACCCCATTTGTTGGACAGTCGGGGGCCCTGTTTAAGGTGTAGCGTTACTGGGCGGTGGCCCGCGAGACCCACTCAAAGGGTCTCGCACGGCCACGAGGCGGTTTACGTGTTGTGTTCCGTTTGATGTTCCTTCGTTCTGAGTCCGTCTCAACGGAGATTTGAGCGCGAACGCTTTCAGCGCGTCATCGCTCGGCATAGACCTCCGACGGCGTGCGGTAGCCAAGGGCCTGATGGGGCCGCTCGTGCCGGTAGAAGTCGAAGTACCTCCCCAGCGACTTCTTGGCCTGCCAGCCGTCGGTGTAGTCCCGCAGGTAGACCTCCTCGTATTTGACCGTTCGCCACAGCCGTTCGACGAACACGTTGTCGAGAGCTCGGCCGCGACCGTCCATCGAGATGGCCACGCCTCTCTTCTCCAATCGGCTCGTGAAGGCCGTCGCCGTGAACTGGGCGCCCTGGTCGGTGTTGAAGATCTCCGGCCGTGCCCGCGACAGCGCCGCATCCAGGGCTTCGACGCAGAAGTCTCCCGTGAGCGTGTTGGAAAGACGCCACGATAGGACGTTGCGACTGTAGAGGTCCATGACGGCCGTCAGGTAAAGAAAGCCATGTTGCAGCGGGATATAGGTGATGTCGCTTGCCCAGACCTGATCGGGCTTCGTAATCGCCATATTCCGCAGCAAATACGGGTAAACCTTGTGGCCAGGGGCTGGTCGGCTGGTCGATCGCTTCGGGCATACCGCCTCGAGGCCCATCAGTCGCATGAGCCGCTGGGCACGCTTGCGGTTGATCTTGAAACGCTTCCGGACCTTGCGAGTGCCGAAGAAGGGCAGCTTGATGTACAGGCGGTCGATCTCCCGCATCAGCGCCAGGTTCTCCGGCGACTCGCCGAGAGGCTCGTAGTACCAACTGCTCCGCGCCAGGCCAACGAGTTGGCACTGCCGCGCGACGCTCAGATACCTGTGGTTGGGGTCGATGCATAGCCGCTTGCCCTCAGCCGACCTCGGCAGCTTTTTTTTTCAACCATTCGACCTCCATCTTCAGGCGGCCGATCTGCTCGTAGAGTTCCTGCTCATCGGTGGTCTGGTCAGGCCGCCGCTGCCGCCCATCAGCGAACAGCTCGGCGACCTGGGCCATCAGCTGCTTCTTCCAGGCCGTCACCTGGCTCGTGTGGACCCCGAACTGGCTTGCCAGTTGGGCCGTCGTCCGGTCGCCCTTGGCCGCCGCCAAAGCCACCTTCGCCTTGAAGGCTGCCCCAAATACTCGCCGCTTCCCGGCCATCATCCCGCTCCTGATAGGGTGCCTCCCGCCAGGGAAACTCCACCTTATCAGGGCGCCCGAAAATCGGGGTCCACCTCAGCTGACAAGCGCAGCCATGGATGGCGAAGCGCAGTCAGCTTCGAGAGAGCGCAGGCCAGGATGGCCGGAGCGAACGTCCGGCGACGGGGCGCGGGCTGCCCCGGCGCCCCGCCATGCGTCGTTCCCGTCCAATCCCCGGCCCGGCCACGGGATCAGGCCGCCGGATGACCCCGGAAGGAGCCGCAGCAGCTCCGATCTCGGTCTATTCCTTCTTCCGCGGCAGCGCCCGTGTCGAGCCGGTGGTGATGCCGCCGTCGACGAGGAGCGTCTGGCCGGTGACGTAGCCGCTGGCATCGGAGGCGAGGAATACCACCGCCCCGTCGAGGTCGTCGGCCCGGCCCGGCCGCCGCATCGGGATCCGGTCGGTGATGTAGGCCAGCCACTCCTCGTCGCGGTAGAGCACGTCGTTTTGGGCCGTGCGAAACCAGCCCGGCGCGAGGCAATTCACCGTGATGCCGTGCGGGCCGAACTCGTCGGCCAGGGCCATCGTCATCTGCTTCACGCCGCCGCGGCTGGCGGAGTAGGGGACCAGGCCGGCGTAGCCGAACACGCTCGTCACGCTGCCGATGTTGATGATCCTGCCCCGGCGGCGGGGGAGCATGAACCGGACCATCGACTGCGCCATGAAAAACGTGCCGCGGAGGTTCGTGTCGACCACGGTGTTCCAGTCGTCCCAGGTGACGTCGATCGTGGGCTTGCGGATGTTGCAGCCGGCATTGTTGACGAGGACATCGATGCCGCCGCAGGCGGCCTCCGCGGCGGCGGCGGCCGACCGGATGCTCTGCTCGTCGCGGAGGTCGAGCGGCAGCGGCACGACCTTGTGGCCAAACGATTCGAGCTCACGGCGGGATTCCGCCAGGGAGTCGACGGAACGGGCCGTGATCACCAGATCGGCGCCGGCGCGGGCCAGGGCACGGGCCATCTGCAGGCCCAGGCCGCGGCTGGCGCCCGTGACAAGGGCCACGCGGCCGGCGAGGCTGAAGAGGTCGGGCGACGGCGGTGCGGCGTGTGGCGTCATGACTGCGCTTTTCCGAGGTTCGCGAGGGGGGAAGGCTTTGGGGCGTCAGGGTAGCCCAGCCTGCGGAAAATGCCCATCGATTGCCGTGTTTTGGGCTGGGACGCGCGTGGGGCGAGGGGCTTCTCGCCGGACGCCGTGCCGGTCGCCTGGGGCTGGCTTTGGACTCTGGGGTCTGAGGTCTGGAGTCTTGAGACTGGAGTCTGGAGATCGTTCCCCTGCGGGGGTGGTGCCGCGGCTCGGGCGACGACGTTCGCCGCTGCAAAACGTGGTGTGTTGACACGCCTCTCCGGCGGTCATAAATTCCTAGTCCCTCCGCAGCGACACCGTGGCGGCCTCGGCCGGCCGCGGATGTTCTGATGGCGCGCCGGCGGTGCATGGCGCGTCCTTCAGGACGTCTCGAAGGGTGTCGCGGAAAAGAGCCTTTTCGGAGGCTTTCTTCGGTGCTGACGAGCCGGGTTTCCGGCTTGCGCAGGCCTGCGATTGAACGAGTTCGTACGGGTCGTATTTTCGATCGGTTTTTGAGGAGATCGTCGTGGCTGGTCCGACGCAGGAAATCATTCGGATTCGCATGGAGGCGTACGACCACGCCGTGCTCGACCAGAGCGCTGCGGAGATCGTCGACACCGCCAAGCGGACCAATTCGGAAGTGCACGGCCCGATTCCGCTGCCCACCCGCATCGAGCGCTACACCGTGCTCTCGAGCCCGCACATCGACAAGAAGGCCCGTCAGCAGTACGAGATCCGCACGCACAAGCGCGTGATCGACATCGTCCAGGCCACGGCCAAGACGATCGAGGCGCTCAACAAACTGAGCCTGCCGGCCGGCGTCGACATCAAGATCAAGGCTTCCACCCGCTAGTCGGCCGTCGACGTTCGGGCCGACCGTCCATCCAACCCAACGTCCATCCAACCCAACAAGACCACCACCAACCACCATCAGGAGCGCACGACACGGCATGCTTGGAAGGCGTTGTGGGTAAGGCCCGGGGGCGAGACTCCCGGGTGCTCCCGCAGCCAACGGCTTCGAGCGTGATCGCGAGACGGAGCGGGGATGTTGCGGCATGCCGCAGATCCCCCCGGGTTCCGTTTCGACGGCGATGAATATGGCTGCAGAAACCAAGGCAGGTTCGGCTTCCGCCCCCGGGCGGAAGGGCCTCCTCGGCCGCAAGGTCGGGATGACGCAGATATTCGACGCCTCCGGCATCGTGGTGCCGGTCACCGTGATCGAGGCTGGGCCGTGCCCCGTGACGCAGGTTCGGTCGGTCGCCCGCGACGGCTACGACGCGGTGCAGATCGGCTTTCTCGACAAGCCGCGGCGTCTCGTCGGCAGGGCGGGCCGCGGACAGGTGGCCAAGCTTGACGGTCGTCGCGCGAAGCGGGCGGCCGAGGCCGGCGTTGCGGCGGCCCCCAAGGCCAACTGCGAGCCACAGCGTTTCGTCCGCGAACTGCGGGGCGCCTACGAGGGCGTCGAGGTGGGGCAGGTGCTCACCGTCGAGGTCTTCGACGGCGTCGAGTCGGTCGACATCGTCGGCACGTCGAAGGGCCGTGGCACGGCCGGCGTGATGAAGCGGCACGGCTTCAAGGGCCAGCGGGCCAGCCACGGCGTGAAGAAGGTGCATCGCCATCAGGGCGGCACGAGCATGAACACGTCGCCCGCCCGCGTCTTCAAGGGCAAGCGGATGGCGGGGCGGTTCGGCAACGAGCGGTGCACGATGCGGAACGTCAGGCTCGTGCGAGTCGATCGTGAGAACAACCTGCTGCTCGTCCGCGGGGCGGTGCCCGGGCCCAACGGCAGCTACGTCGTGGTGCGGCAGACCAACAAGGTGAAGCGACGCGGCGGGCCTGCTCCCGCCGGCGGCGCCAAGAAGAAGGCGGGTGCCAAGTGAATCTTGCTGTCTACGACATGTCGGGCAAGCAGGTCGGCTCCTACGAGATCGACCCCGCCGAGATCGCGCCCTCCGTCAACAAGCAGCTCCTGCACGACGCGGTGGTCATGTATCAGGCCAACCAGCGGCAGGGCACGTTTCGCACGAAGTCGCGCGGCGAGGTGGCCGGGTCGACCAAGAAGCTCTACCGCCAGAAGGGCACGGGCAACGCCCGTGCCGGCGGCAGGCGCAGCGGCACGCGGCGTGGCGGCGGTCACATCTTCGCCAAGCGGCCCCGTGACTTCGGCTGGCGGATGCCGCGGAAGTCGCTGCAGGCCGCCACGCGGATGGCGCTGGCCGCGAAGCTCGCCGACGACGAGGTCAAGCTCGTCAGCGGGCTCGATCTGGCCGCGCCCAAGACGTCTGCCGTCGCCAAGCTCCTGAAGTCGCTGGGCATCGCCGAGAACACCGTGCTCGTCGCCTCCGAGAAGCACAGCGAGATGCTCTGGAAGAGCGCCCGCAACATCGACGGCGTGTCGGTGTCGCCGGTGGGCGACCTGAATGCGTGGTCGATCCTGCGGCCCCGCGCGTTGCTGATGACGACGGCCGCCATCGACGCGTTTCGTGCGTCGTTCAAGGAATCCGTCGCCGTGCGGAAGCCGGCGGCATCGAAGAAGAAGCCTGCCCGTGAGAAGCCTGCCCGCGTGAAGCCGGCGGCGAAGACGACGACGCGGAAGACCGCTCGGCAGCCCGCGAAGAGGGAGAAATAAATCATGGCAGTGCCCGTCCCCCCGGCTCCAGCCCTCACCCCCCGGCTTTCGCCGCACCACGTGCTGCTGCGGCCGCTGGTCACCGAGAAGGGCATGCACCGCGCCACTCGGCACAACGCCTACACGTTCGAGGTGGTCACCGAGGCCACGAAGGCCGACATCCGCCGCGCGGTGGAGGAACTCTTCAACGTGAAGGTGGAGAAGGTCGCCGTGCAAAATCGCATCGGCAAGGCGCGGCGCAGCCGGATGCGGCGCACCAGCACGAAGGCCTGGAAGAAGGCGGTCGTCACGCTCAAGCCCGATTTCAAGATCAACCTGTTCTGAAAGCACGTTCATCATGGGCATTCGCACATACAACCCGACCAGCCCCGGCCGCCGCAACGCGAGCGTCTCCGACTTCGCCGAGCTGACGGCCGGCGCCAGCGCGCCGAAGCAGCTGCGGGTCCGCAAGCACAAGACGGGCGGCCGCAACAACCAGGGCAAGATCACCTCGCGGCACCGTGGCGGCGGCCACATGCAGCACTACCGGCTGATCGACTTCCGTCGCAACAAGGACGGCATAGCCGGCCGCGTGGAATCGATCCAGTACGATCCCAACCGCACCTGCCGCATCGCGCTGATCCACTACGCCGACGGTGAGAAGCGGTTCATCCTGGCTCCGGAAGGGCTGAAGGTGGGCGGTTCGGTCCAGAGCGGCGAGAACGCGCCGCCGGAAGTGGGCAACTGCCTGCCGATGTCGGCGATCCCGCTGGGCATGCAGGTCCACAACGTCGAACTGCAGGCCGGCCGTGGTGGCCGGCTCTGCCGCTCGGCCGGCTCGTCGGCGGTGCTCGTCGCCCGCGAGGCGCAGTGGGCCCAGCTCACGCTGCCCTCCGGCGAAATCCGCCGCGTGCCCGCGGCCTGCCGCGCGACCATCGGCGCCATCGGCAACTCCGAGCACATGAACGTGGTGCTGGGCAAGGCCGGCCGGAAGCGGTGGATGGGCATTCGCCCGACGGTGCGCGGCACGGCCATGAACCCGATCGACCACCCGCACGGCGGTGGTGAAGGCAGGACCAAGGGCGGACGGCATCCGGTGAGCCCCACGGGCAAGAGCGCCAAGGGCGGCGGCACGCGGAAGCCGCGGAAGCCGTCGGGCGCGGCGATCCTGCGCCGCCGTAAGAGTCGTCGGTATGGTCAGTTGAAGCTCAGGTAAACCGGATACGCACGGGCGGACGCACACGCAGGTCACAACAGCACGGAATCAAGAACCATGGGTCGCAGCGCGAAAAAAGGTCCCTACATCGATCCCCGCGTCTTCGAGAAGGTCGAGGCCCAGCTCTCCTCCGGGAAGCGGGATCCCATCAAGACCTGGTCGCGGTCGTGCACGATCGTGCCGGAGTTCATCGGGCTGACGTTTATGGTCCACAACGGCAAGCAGCACGTGAAGGTGCTCGTCTCCGAGGACATGGTCGGTCACAAGCTCGGTGAGTTCGCCCCGACGCGGACGTTCCGCGGCCACGGCGGCAAGGTGAAGGAAGCGGCGACGCCGGCCCCGGCCTCGAAGTGAGCAGCCAGCAACGGCACAGGTGATTCATGCCATACACAGCCATCCACAAGTACGCCCGCATCAGCCCCCGCAAGGTTCGCGCCCTGGCCGACCTCGTGCGGGGCAAGTTCGCCGACGAGGCCCTCGACATCCTCAAGTTTCAGCCGCATCGCGGCGCGCGGATGCTCGAGAAGGTCATCAAGAGCGCCCTGGGCAATGCGGAGCACAGGCAGGCCGCCGGGCTCGACGACCTCGTCGTCGTGGACGCCCGGATCGATCCGGGCCCGATGTTCAAGCGGATCCGGCCGCGTGCCCGTGGCATGGCGTTCGGAATCAAGCGGCGGATGTCACACATCAAGGTCGCCCTCGACACGCGGGCGGCGGAGTAACGGCCGGTCGTTCCACCGATTCGAGAAACAAGGCATCACTCATGGGTCAAAAAGTAAATCCGGTCGGCTTCAGGACGGGCATCACCGAGCCCTGGAAGAGCCGCTGGTACGCGTCGAAGAAGGACTTCCGGGAGCTCCTGCTCGAGGACTTCAAGGTGCGGCGGTACCTCAAGACCAAGCATCGCGCCGCGGCGATCCCCAAGGTGGAGATCGAGCGGACGCGGGACGAGGTCAAGGTGATCGTGCACTCGGCCCGTCCGGGCGTGATCCTCGGCCGCAAGGGCCAGGAGGTCGACCGTCTGCAGGACGAGCTCCAGGAGCTGCTCGGCCGCAAGGTAAACCTCAAGGTCGAGGAGGTCAGCCGGCCGGAGATTCAGGCCCAGCTGATCGCCGAGGACATCGCCGACCAGCTCACGAAGCGGGCCGCGTTCCGCAGGACGCTGAAGCGGGCGATCGACACGACCATGGACGCCGGTGCCAGGGGGGTGAAGATCCAGCTGGCCGGGCGGCTCGGCGGTGCGGAGATGTCGCGGTGCGAGAAGGCGATTGCCGGATCGATGCCGCTCTCCACGCTGCGGGCGAAGATCGACTACGGATTCTGCGAGGCTCCCACGGCGCAGGGTCACATCGGAGTGCAGGTGTGGGTCAATCAAGGCATGTACGAGGAGAGCGGCGATGGCGCTGATGCCCAAGAGGGTCAAGCACCGAAAAAGCCAAAGAGGTCGTATAAGAGGTGACGCTTCGCGTGGCAACCGCGTCGTCTTCGGCGACTTCGGCCTCCAGGCCGAACAGCCGGGATGGCTGCCGGCGGCCACGATCGAGGCCGGTCGCATCGCGGCCCAGCAGTACCTCCGCAACGAGGGAAGGCTGTTCGTGCGCGTGTTCCCCCACAAGTCGATCACGTCGATCCCGCTCGAGACCCGCATGGGTAAGGGCAAGGGCGAGCCGGAGTATTGGGCCGCGGTCATCAAGCCCGGCATGATCCTCTACGAGATCGGCGGCGTGACCGAGGACGCGGCCCGCATCTGCCTGGCGCGGCTGGCGCACAAGATGCCGCTGCGGGTGCGGTTCGTGAGACGCAGGGTGATGTGAGCTCCCGGGCTCCGAGGGCACGAGGGCGGGATAGCCGAAGAAGAGATCCGGAAAAGAATCAGAAAAAGACCCGGACAAAGATCCAGACAAAGAAATTCAGAGCAGATCGCAGTCGAGAGAGCGAGAAAGCAAGGCCGACATGACGCAGGCACGTGAATTGAGAGAGATGGCGGAGGAGCAGATCCGGCTCGTCTGGAAAGACGCCGCGGAGTCGCTGTTTCGTCTGCGGGTCCAGGCCCAGACGGAGAAGTTGGCGGCGCCGACCGAACTGCGGAACCACCGCCGCACGATCGCCCGTTGCCAGACGATCCTCGCCGAGAGGGGGCTGCTGAAGTCCGGCGAGGAGTCGGGCGAGGCGGCGTCGGTTGCCCAGGGCGAGCACTCTCCCCAGCACGAGAAGCACGCCAAGAAGCAGAAGGCCAGTGGCCGGGCCAAGATCCGGGCGGAAAAGACGGGCCGCGTACCGGGAAAGCGGCAGTTCCAGAAGAGGACGCAGAGCGGCAACTGACCGCCGTGATCGGCCATGCGGCCGGGCGGCGATCGCACGAGACACACACAGGATCACAGGTTTTCCAGTCAGGAATCATCGAAGATGCCCAAGCGAGTCGAAACAGGAACGGTCACGAGCGCCGCGGCGAGCAAGACGCGACGCGTCGAGATCCCGCGCATCGTGCGCCATCCGAAGTACGGCAGGATTCTCCACCGCCGCACCGTCTGCCACGTGCACGACGAGCAGGAGACGTCGCAGATCGGCGACCTGGTCGAGATCATCGAGTGCCGGCCGCGGAGCCGGCTGAAGCGGTGGGAACTCGTGCGGGTGGTCTCCAAGAGCACCGCGGTCGACGTCGCCTCCCTGCGGAGCGGCGCGCGGGCGACGCAGTTGCGTGAGTCGGCCGCCAAGGCCGAGGCCGAGGCCGCCACAGGCGCAGCCGGCCAGCGGACGCAGGGCACGGAAGGACGGACATCATGATCCAGATGCAGACGCGGCTCGTTGTGGCCGACAACACCGGCGCCAAGGAAGTCATGTGCTTCAAGGTGCTCGGTGGCAGCAAGAAGCGCACGGCCGGGATCGGCGACATCATCGTGTGCAGCGTGAAGAGCGTGATCGCCGGCAGCGACGTCAAGAAGAAGGCCGTCGTGAAGGCCGTCATCGTCCGCTGCAAGCGGCCGACGCGGCGGGACGACGGCAGCTACGTGCGGTTCGACACGAACGCCTGCGTGATCATCGACAACGACAAGAACCCGAAGGGCACGCGCATCTTCGGGGCGGTGGCCCGGGAACTCCGCGACCGGAATTTCATGAAGATCGTCAGCCTGGCGAGCGAGGTGGTGTGATGCTGATCCGAACGGGCGATCTCGTCGAGGTAACGACGGGCAATGCGAAGGGCACGCGGGCCAAGGTGCTGTCGGTGCGGCCCGCCAAGGCGTCGGCCGCCGGTTCGACTGCCGGCAAGGTGGTCGTCGAGGGCGTGGGCCGCGTTTACCGCCACATCAAGCGTAGCCAGAAGAACCCGCAGGGCGGCCGGCTGAGCAAGGAACTGCCGATCGACATCTCGAACGTCCTGCTCGTGTGCGGCGGGTGTGGCAAGGCCGCCCGCTTCGGCGTGCGGGAATCTGCCGACGGCGGCCGCGTGCGGGTCTGCCGCAAGTGCGGCGCCGAGCAGGGGGTGATCCGCAAGCCGAAGGGGAGCCGCAAGCCGGCCAACAAGCCTGCCTAGCGGCTGATCGGGCGGTCGACGGACCGTCGAACCTCCGCCTGGCAGAAAACGAACGCGACCGAAGCGAACACGACTGAAGTACGACTGAAGAAAGACGACGAAGGGCTGCAACGATGGCAAAGAAGACGAAGGCAGACACGGCGGCCGCCGGCAAGCGGGCCCCGGCCGACGCGACGGCGGCGCCGGGCACGCCGCGCATGCTCGACTTTTACCTCAACACGGTGCGTCCGCAGCTGGCCACGTCGTTGTCGCGGACCAACCCGCACGCCATCCCCAAGCTCGTGAAAATCGTGGTCAACATGGGCGTGGGCGTGGCCGTGACCGAGAAGAAATACCTCGAGGAGGCGATCGGCGCGATGACGCAGGTCACCGGGCAGAAGCCGATCGCCACCATCTCGAAAGCGGCCGTGTCGGGCTTCAAGCTCCGGGAAAACCTGCCGATCGGCTGCAAGGTGACGCTCCGTGGCCGCCGGATGTACGAGTTCTACGACCGGCTCGTTTCCCTGGCGCTGCCGCGGGTCCGCGACTTCCGGGGGCTCTCCAACACGGCCTTCGATGGGCACGGCAACTACAGCCTCGGCCTGTCGGAGCAGATGGTCTTCCCGGAGATCAATCCTGACCGCTACACGCGGCCGCAGGGCATGCACATCACGCTCGTGACGACCGCCCGCACCGACGACGAGGCGCGGCAGTTCCTGCGGGCGATGGGGCTCCCGCTCAAGAAGGACAACGACGATGGCGGTGCCGCGGCGTAGCGGCACCAGGACCGGTTGCGAGGGATTCAAAGAGACCCATGGCTAGCAAATCCAAGATCGCCGCGGCGAAGCGGCCGCCGAAGTTCTCCACCCGCAAAGTGCATCGCTGCATGCTCTGCGGAAGGCCTCGCGCCGTCTACCGGAAGTTCGGCACCTGCCGCATCTGCTTCCGGAAGCTGGCCGACCAGGGGTGCATTCCCGGCGTCCGCAAAGCGAGCTGGTAGGCGAGTTGGTGAGGTGATCTGGTAACGCAACGTGGTACGGCCGGTTCGACGGCCGATTGGTACGAGTCGATCACAGACAGGCACAGCAGAGCGACGACGAGAACGACGACACGGATCGAGTCCGAGGATTTCACAAGAGGGTTCCGCTGACATGATGACTGACCCCATCGCCGACATGCTCACCCGCATCCGCAACGCGGTGCGAGTCGAACGCGCCACCGTCGAACTGCCGAGTTCCAAGGTGAAGCGCGGCGTCGCCGACGTGTTGAAGCGAGAGGGATTCATCTGGGACTGGAAAGAGGTCGAGTCGGAGCCGGTGCCGCAGCTGCACCTTGAGCTCAAGTACGGCCCCAACGGCGAGCGGCTCATCCGGCACATTCGCAGGGTGAGCTCTCCCGGGCGTCGCGTGTACAGCCGGTCGGCGCTGCTCCGGCCGGTGCTCGGCGGTCTCGGCATCTCGATCCTGTCGACCTCCAGCGGGGTCGTGAGCGATCGTGAGGCGCGGCAACGGAAGCTCGGCGGCGAGGTGTTGTGCGAGTTGTGGTAGACCCCGATCGGCCCGCTCGACGTGGCTCGAGCGGCGGACGGGCGGACGATGATCGACGGACGGAAAGACAGGAAGAAGAGAGGCGCAGGCGATGTCCCGCATAGGCAAGTCTCCGGTGACGATTCCGAAGGGCGTGAAGGCGACGGTCTCGGCCGGCGTGATCACGGTTGAAGGCCCGCTCGGCAAGCTCGAGCATCGGCTGCATCCCGCCGTGACCGTCACGGCCGACCAGGCTGCGCTGACGGTCACCCGCGACGGCGACCACCGGCTCGCCAGGAGCGTGCACGGGCTCACCAGGGCGCTGGTCGCCAACATGGTCGAGGGCGTGTCCAAGGGATACGAGAAGAAGCTCGAGATCGTGGGCGTCGGCTACCTCGCGGCCATCCAGAAGAACGTGCTGCAGCTGCGTGTCGGCTTTGCCAACGAACTGCAGGTTCCGATTCCGGCCGGCCTCACCGTCACGTGCCCGGATCAGACGCACATCAGCATCAAGGGAATCGACAAGCAGCTCGTCGGCCAATTCGCCGCGGAGGTCCGTTCCATGCGGAAGCCGGAGCCCTACAAGGGCAAGGGCATCCGCTACGAGTCGGAGCAGGTCCGTCGCAAGGCCGGCAAGGCCGTCACCAAGTAGCCCGTTTCGGGCCGTCGCGAGCGGCGGCCCCTCCAACCGACACGCCCCACCACTCACCAGACACCCCCACCACCGGCACGAGTCATGGACCACGCACGTACGATCCTCCGCCAGCGCATCCGTCGCCGCCATCGCGTCCGGCGTTCCATCCGGGGCACCGCGGAACGGCCGCGGCTCTCCGTGTTTCGGACCCACAAGCACATGTACGCCCAGATCATCGACGATGCCTCGGGCCGCACCTTGGCGTCCGCCAGCACGATGGACAAGCAGATCCGTTCCTCCGTCGGCTTCGGTGGTAACAAGGACGCCGCGGCGGCGATCGGCAAGGCCGTTGCCGAGCGGGCCAAGGCCGCCGGCGTCACGAAGGTCTGCTTCGACCGCGGTGAGTTCAGCTACCACGGCCGTGTCGCCGCGCTGGCCGACGCGGCCCGCGAGGCCGGCCTCGATTTCTGACGAGACGGCGACGATTCGAGATTCGCACGGCATTCCCTCCTCCCAGTCACCCCCAGAGAACCAGACGTGTCCACCAGCGGCAGAGAAGGCGGCAGAGACGGCGGCAGAGACAGGGATTCACGGGGCGGCGATTCCCGCGGCGGTGAATTCGCGGAAAAGGTCGTGAAAGTGCGTCGCTGTGCGACCGTCGTGAAGGGCGGTCGGCGGTTCAGCTTCGCCGGGCTCGTCGTCGTCGGAAACGGTCGGGGCAAGGTCGGCTGCGGTTATGGCAAAGCCAACGAAGTGCCACCCGCCGTCGAGAAGGCGATCAAGGACGGGATGAAGAACCTGATCGAGGTGCCCGTCGAGGCGGGATCGATCCCGCATCGCGTGGAGGGTTTCAGCGGCACGGCCAAGGTGATCATGCTGCCCGCGAGCCCCGGCACCGGCATCATCGCCGGTGCGGCCGTGCGGGCGGTCTGCGAGTCGGCCGGCATCCGTGACGTGCTCACCAAGGCTCACGGCTCGACGAATCCGGTGAATCTCGTCAAGGCGGCCATCGACGCGCTCAAGCAGTTGCGAACCAAGGCGGATGTGGAGCGGCTCCGGGGAGTGTCGCTGTCGTAGCGTCGGTGTAGCGGGCCGGGGCGGCTCGACAGCGGCGGAAATCCAGTGCGGGACATGCGGACGGGAAAACCATGAAACTCAACGATGTGAACAAGGGCGTCCACAAGAATCGCAAGCGGCTGCGGGTCGGTCGCGGGCCCGGGTCGGGCCGGGGCCGCACGGCGGGCCGCGGCAACAAGGGCCAGGGCCAGTTGGCAGGCTGGAGCGCGCCGGCGATTTTCGAGGGCGGTGGCACGCCGCTGATCCGGCGGATTCCGAAGCGTGGATTCCACAACCGCCACGGTCGGATCGTCACCGACGTCAACGTGGAGGATCTGGAGGCGCGGTTTCCCGCCGGCAGCGACGTCTCGCCCGAGACGCTGCGGAAATCCGGGCTCGCGAAGGGCATCTGGCACGAGGTGAAGATCCTCGGCAACGGGGCGATCGCCAAGCCGCTGAAGGTGTCGGCACATCACTTCAGCGCCTCCGCCAAGGAGAAGATCCTGGCCGCGGGCGGCACCGTCACCGAGATTCCCGGACCTACCGCCGTTGCCAAGAACAAGCGGGGCACGAAAAAGGCGTCGCGGAAAAAGCCGGCCGCAGGGTAGGGTGGTGGATCGGCATGCGTCGCGTCGGGGCCGTCAGGAGGACCGCCGGCGTGAGAATCTTTCCGCCCCCTCCAGAGGTTGAGGAGCCAGACCCGTGCTCGAAAAGCTGCGCATCGTCTTCACCATTCCCGAGCTGCGGCAGAAGATCCTGCTGACGCTGGGGCTCCTGGCGATCTACCGCGTGGGCTGGCAGGTACCGCTGCCGATCGTCGATCCGAAGGCGATGTCGGCCTTCGCCGAGGAGGCGGGCGGGATCGGCGACCTGCTCCGCACGGTGGCGGTGTTCTCCGCCAGCCAGCTCTCGCAGGCCACGATCTTCGGCCTGGGCATCATGCCCTACATCTCGGCGTCGATCATCTTCCAGCTCCTCTCCACCGTGTGGCCGCCGCTGGAACGGCTCTCGAAGGAGGGTGAGGCGGGCCGGAAGAAGATCAACGAGTACACCCGGTGGGCCACGATCGTCATCTGCCTGGTCCAAAGCTGGGCCTACGTCGCCTTCCTGTCGTCGGCGCGGGTGGGCGACATGTCACTCATCCAGTCGAGCTTCCTCGTGGACGGCCGCCTGCCGCTGATCTGGCAGTTCGTCGCGGTGATGACGATGACCGCGGGCACGATCTTCCTGATGTGGCTCGGCGAGCAGATCGACGAGTTTGGCATCGGCAACGGCATCAGCCTGCTCATCATGGCCGGCATCCTCGCCGCCATGCCCAGCGCCCTCGTGCAGTTGGGCAGTGACACGAGCTGGGAACTGGGCGGCGGGGGCGGCAAGATGGGCGTGGAGACCCTGCTCGTGCTGGCGGCACTGTTCGTGGGCGTCGTCGCCGGAGTCGTCTTCATGACGCAGGGACAACGGCGGATTCCGACGCAGAGCGCCAAGCACGTGCGCGGACGGCGGGTCTACGGGGGCACCCGGCAGTACCTGCCGCTGCGCGTCAATCAGGCCGGCGTCATGCCGATCATCTTCGCCAGCTCACTGCTGCTGTTTCCGCAGATGTTCTTCCAGTACCTGCACAACGCCTACCCGGGCAATTCCGTGCTGGGTGCGTTGCACGATTCGTTCACGCGGGGACAGTCGTTCCTCTACAACGTGCTCTACGTCCTGCTGATCTACTTCTTCTGCTACTTCTGGACGGCGATCACCTTCAACCCGAAGGAGATGGCCGACAACCTCAAGAACTTCGGCGCGTTCATTCCCGGGTATCGGCCGGGGAAGCGGACGGCCGACTATCTCGAGCGCGTCATGGAACGGATCACCTACGTGGGGGCCGGCTTCCTGGCATTGGTGGCCGTCATCCCGACGATCGTCGGTGGCGCACTGGGCATTCCCGCGCAGATCGCGAGCTTCTACGGCGGCACCGGCCTGTTGATCGCGGTGAGCGTGGCCTTCGATCTCGTGCAGAAGATCGACAGCCATCTCGTCATGCGCAACTACACCGGGCTGCTGGAAAAATCCTGACGCCGGGCCGACCAGGCTTCCCGGCCCGCTTCGGCCCCCGGCTCCACGTGCATGCGGAAGTGCCATGCGGATCATCCTCATCGGTCCCCCGGGGGCGGGAAAAGGCACGCAGTGCCAGCGGCTCGTCGAATTGCTCGGCGTGCCGCACCTGTCAACCGGCGACATGCTGCGGACGGAGGTGCGGGCCGGCACGCCGGAGGGGAGCCAGGCCGCCCGGTACATGGAGCAGGGGCAGCTCGTGCCCGATGCGCTGATCGTCGGGATGGTGACGCGGCGGCTCGAGGCCGCCGACTGCCGCGACGGCTGCCTGCTGGACGGCTTTCCCCGCACGCTGCCCCAGGCCGAGACGCTGGATGAGCTGCTCGAGCGCCGGGCGATGAGCGTGGACGTTGTGATCGAACTGGCGGTGCCGCGCGACGAGCTGGTGCGGCGGATGCTGGCCCGCAAGCGGGCCGACGACGACCCCGCGATCTTCGCCCGGAGGATCACGAGCTTTGAGGTGCAGACGGCGCCGCTGCTGGACTACTATTGCCGCCAGGGAAAGCTGGCCAGCATCGACGGGCTGGGAACCGCTGACGAGATCTTCGCGCGGGTGAAGGCGGCGGTGCGGCGTGTCGAACGGTCGGGAGGCGTGCGGGGCCGGTGACGTGGCCCGCCGGTATACTGCAGCGGCAGGGGTGCCGCGGCGACGGGCGTTGTCGGCGTCGCTGCGGTGGAGATTCGTTTCGGGTGTGCGAGGTTCGGACGACCATGGCGAAGAGGGCGGTCAACCAGTGGTGAATCTGCGTTCTGCGCGTGAGATCGCCCTGATGAGGCGAGCGGGGCTCGTGGTGTGGGGCGCCCACCAGGTGGCGGCCGCGCTCGTGCGGCCGGGCGTGACGACCGGCGAGATCGATCAGGCGGTCGACCGCTTCTTCACCGACCAGGGGGCCGTCGCGCTCTTCAAGGGCGTGCCCGGCAAGGTGCCCTTCCCGGCAGCCTGTTGCATCTCGGTCAACGACGAGGTCGTGCACGGCATCCCCGGCAGCCGCGTGCTCCGCGCCGGCGACGTTGTCAGCATCGACACCGGCTGCAGCGTGGACGGGTGGTGCGGTGATTCGGCCATCACGCATCCGGTGGGCGGGGTGGCGCCCGAGGTCCAGCGGCTGCTCGACTGCACGTCGGGGGTGCTCACGCTGGCGATCAGCCTGATGGCGAGCCGCAGCCGGTGGAGCGACGTGGCCAGCGAAATGGCCACGTACGTCCGCGACCGCGGGTTCTCGGTGGTTGAAAACTTCGTGGGCCACGGCATCGGCCGCAAGATGCACGAGGATCCGCAGGTGCCGAATTTCTGCACCCCGGCGTTCCGCAAGAATCACGATTTCGAGCTCGAGCCCGGGCTGGTGATCGCCGTCGAGCCGATGGTGAACATGGGTTCGAAGAAGGTACGGGTGCTGGCGGACAGTTGGACGCAGTCGACCGTGGACGGCCAGCCCAGCGCCCATTTCGAGCACACCGTCGCCATTACCGACTCCGGGCCGGTGGTCCTGACAGCCCCTCCGAACGGGGGCGAAACGGTCGGGGGCAGCGGGGCCGTGGCGGCCCGGGCCTGAGCCGCCCTGCCGCGGACGAGGGCGGGCAGCGACGTCCCTGGCTGCCTGCGGCAGGCCGTTTTGCAGCCGCACCCAGCCCCCCCCTTGTGAACGCGGTGGTCGGCTTTCTATATTCTGAGGCTCTCCCAAACATCCCATTTCTGTCGAAGGCGTGGTCGGCCGTCGGCCACGGGCTTTTCCATGAAGGTTCGCGCTAGCGTTCGTCGCATGTGTGACAAGTGCAAGATCGTGCGCCGTCGTGGCGTTGTGTTCGTGGTGTGCGCCGACCCGCGGCACAAGCAACGACAGGGATGACGATGCGAAGGAGGGGGCTCGTCCGCGGCCGGCCGTAGGCCTCCGCTGGCGGGCCGTCGTGAGGCGTGAGCGCGCCGGTGTGTCGGTGGTCGGATGGTGCCGGCTGCAACGCGGCAGGCGGTGTCCGCCGGCCTGCCCGATCCCGATCACTTGCCCGCACACCGTCGACCTTTGGCAGCCCTGTTTCCCCTACGTTCCCTCCGGCAAACGTTTCCTTCCCGCACAAGCCAGCACGCCCCACCCGCGAGCCCTCCACTGGATTCTTGACATGCCCCGTCTGCTCGGCGTCGACATCCCGTCTGAAAAGAAGACCGTCTACTCGCTGCAGTACCTTTACGGCGTCGGCCAGCGTGTCGCCCGGGAACTGTGCCACAAGGCAGGAGTGAATCCGCTGGGCAAGGCTCGCGACCTGCACGAGGACGAACTCGCGAGGCTCGCCGCCCTTCTCGACAAGGATTACGTCGTCGAGGGGCAGTTGCGGCGGCAGGTCGCCCAGGACATCTCCAGGCTCAAGGACATCGGCAGCTACCGAGGCTTGCGGCACCGCCGCGGGCTTCCCGTCCGCGGACAGCGGACACGGACGAACGCCCGCACCCGCAAGGGCCCGAAGAAGACTGTCGCGGGCAAGAAGGGCGTGAAGGATCTGAAGTAGTTGCCTGTTCGCTGCGGGGCCGGGCCTCCCTGCAGTGCGACCCCGACGGAACGGCCCCGGCACCACATTCCTGACAGACGATTCGACACCCCACTCCCCCCTGCACACCCGGAATCCAGCGGAACCCATGTCCAAGGTCGCCAAAGCGAAGAAGAAGAGCGTTTCTTCCGGAATCGCCTACATCAACGCCAGCTTCAACAACACCACCGTCACGATCACCGACCCTCGCGGCGACACGCTGTGCTGGGCGAGTGGTGGAACCTGCGGCTTCAAGGGGAGCCGCAAGGGCACGCCTTTCGCGGGCCAGTGTGCCGCCCAGCAGGCGGCCGAGAAGGCGGCGAAGTACGGTGTGAAGGACCTGGAGGTGCGCGTGTGCGGCCCGGGCAGCGGTCGCGAGAGCGCGATCACGGCGCTCCAGGCGGCCGGCATGAACGTCAAGAGCATCGAGGACATCACGCCCCTCCCGCACAACGGCTGCCGGCCTCCGAAGAAGCGGCGGGTGTAGCGGCACGTCCGATTTTCGGCGAGGCCCGGTCTCGCCTGCAGGCAATCGATCACCACGGCCGGATTCAAGCGGCCGCCTCTCCACTCCCGAACAACCAGCCCTCCACGACCACGCAGTCAGCATCCAGAAAGAACCACCATGGGACGCATCACCGGACCGGTCTGCCGCCTGTGCCGTCGCGACGGCCTCAAACTGTTCCTGAAGGGGAGTCGGTGCGACACCCCCAAGTGCGCCTTCGAGCGGCGGGCCACGCCCCCGGGCATGGTGCAGAAGCGTCGGTCGAAGCCCACGGAGTACGGCCTGCATCTGCGGGAGAAGCAGAAGGTCAAGCACTATTACGGCGTGCTTGAGCGGCAGTTCCGCACCTATTTTGCGCGTGCCGAGCGCGGGACGGGCAACACCGGCGAGACGCTCATGTCGCTCCTCGAGAGGCGGCTCGACAACGTTGTCCACAGGCTTGGCTTCTCCGCATCGCGGGCGGGTGCGCGGCAGTTCGTGATGCACGGCCACATCACGGTCAATGGCCGACGCGTCGACATCCCGAGCTACCTCGTCAAGGCGGGTGACATCATCCGCGTGAAGAATCGCAAGGGCAGTCTGCAGTTGGTGCACGCCGCGCTTGCCGATTCGCGACGCGATGTGCCCGACTTCCTGTCGCGAAGCGAGGGGGGCGTGCCCGAGGGGCGCGTCGACCGCCTGCCGGTCTCCGACGACGTGTCGATTCCCGTGCAGGCCAACCTGATCATCGAGTTGTGCTCCAAGTAGCAGAGCGGAGCCGAACCCTGCGTGGCCGGGGCGGGTGAACGGTCCCCGGCGTGGCCATCCAGCCCAGCCAGTCGTCAAGTCCACCAGTCGAGTCGTCAGCGAGCAGCGCCGTCCGTGAGACGGCAAGAGCAACGAAACCAAAGAACAGCAAAATCAAGAACAGCAAAACGCAAGAACAACGAAACAGCACGAGCAACGAAACAAGGAGTTCCGCATGCATATCCGCTGGCGAGGTCTTGAGCTGCCCGGGGCGGTCGTGCCCGATCAAAAGACACTCACGGGCACGTACGGCAAGTTCGTCGCCGAACCCTTCGAGCGCGGCTTCGGCACGACCGTGGGCAACAGCCTGCGGCGGGTGCTCCTCTCCAGTCTCGAGGGCAGTGCCGTCACGCAGATCAAGCTCGGCGGCGCGCTGCACGAATTCACCACCATCAAGGGCGTTCTCGAGGACGTCACCGACATCGTGCTGGCCGTCAAGAGCCTCGTGGTCAAGAATCACAGCGACTCGACCCGGGTCATTCGCGTCGAGCGGAGCACCCGCGGGCCGATCACCGGGGCGGACGTCCAGACCGACGAGGCGGTCGAGGTGATCAACAAGGATCTGCTGCTGGCCACGCTGACCGACGACGTGCCCTTCGAGCTCGAGATGGTGGTCGAGAACGGCCGCGGCTACGTGCCCTCGAGCGAGCAGAGCCAGGTTTCCCAGGAGATCGGCATCATCCCGGTCGACGCGGTGTTCAGCCCCGTCACCCGCGTCAAGTACGACGTGGAGGAGACTCGCGTGGGGCAGAAGACCAACTACGACCGGCTGACTCTCGAGATCTGGACCAACGGCACGGTGACCCCCGAGATGGCGCTGGTGGAGGCCGCCAAGATCCTCCGCAAGCACCTCAACCCGTTCGTGGGCTACACCAAGCCCGGTCCGGCGGTCAGCCTCGCCGCGCCCGGCGGCGTGCTCTCGATCGAGGCGCCGTTGGAGAGCCGCCTCGGCATGCTCGTCTCCGACCTCCGGCTCTCGCTGCGGGCCAGCAACTGCCTGGAGGAGGCCGGCATCTCCACGGTCAGGGAACTCGTGTCGCGCACCCGCGACGACCTGCTCTCGTTGCGGAATCTCGGCGACACCTCGCTCGAGGAGATCGAGGCGAAGCTGCGTGAGCACTCGCTGCAACTCGGCATGCGGCTGCCGGCGGGGGCCGAGGCCTGAGCCAGGCTCGGGCGGGGCGGGGGCGGCGAACGGGCGATCAAACGGAAAGACATCCAGCAGGAACGGCAGAGGACACCATGCGTCACCGTCGAATGGGTCGTGTTTTGGGGCGAAGCCCCTCTCATCAGCGGGCGCTGCTCCGCAACCTCGCTTCTGCGCTGATGCTCACCGAGCGCGAGACCGAGGCCGACGAAGTGGGCGCGCCGAAGGTGTCCGGCCGCATCGTCACGACGCTCGCCAAGGCCAAGGAGGTGCGGCCGCTCGTCGAGCGGTGCATCACGATCGCCAAGCGGGGGCTGGTGGCCGCGGAGCGGGCGAAGCCGTTCGGCACGGACGCAGCCCGTGATTCCGCCGAGTGGAAGAAGTGGCGTGCCAGCGGCCAATGGAGCCAGTGGGCGAAGGCCGTCTCGCCCGCCGTGGTGGCCCGTCGCCGCGTGATCACGCTGCTCGGCGACAAACAGGCGGCCAGGATCTTGTTCGAGCGGATTGCACCCCGGTTCGTCGATCGCCCCGGCGGGTACACCAGGATTCTGAAGCTCGCCACGCCGCGTCTGGGCGATGCCGGGCCGCGGGCCATCCTCGAGTTCGTCGGGGCGGACGCCGCGGGCCGTCCGCAGGCTCCTCGGGTCGAGGCCGCCCGGTCGGGCCGGTAACAGCCGGTCGAGCCCGGGCACGCCAGCCTCGGCTGCCGGTCCTGGCTGTCTGTCTTGGCGGCCGGCTCTGGCTGCCAGTCCCAGACGGCCACGTCAGTCACCGGAACTCAATCGCTGGGACTCCAGGCCGACTGGCGACGAGTCCGGCCGCCCCCCGGGGACCGAGAGAGAGGCTCGAGGGACGCCTGACGCCGTCGGATGGCGGTGAGGGGGCCGTTTTTGGCTCTCGCCGAACGCCCTTCTGCCGATCATAATGCAAGTGTGTGGGACGGAAGGCCGCGGGGCGGCGAGCGCCGCCCGGACTTCCTGCCAGCGACGAGGGGCGTCACGATGCGCTGCGATCCGCTTCCGGCGGTTTTTCTGTCGGTGTCTCCCGTCTGCCGCGGGCTCGCGCCGTGCGTCGCGATCATGTTAGTGCTCGTACTGGTGCTCGCGCCGGGGGCCGTCCGTGGCGACGAGGGGCCGCGCGGCGACCATCACGGCATCCCCCAGGTGAAGTTCATCAACGAGCAGGTGGCCGCCGGATGGGCGGATGCCGGGCTCAAGCCCTCCGACCCTGCCACGGACGGTGAGTGGTGCCGCCGCGTGCACCTCGACATCATCGGGCGGATTCCGAGCGTCGACGAACTGCAGAAGTTCCTCGGCAATCCCTCGTCGACCAAGCGGCTCGAACTGGTCGACAGGCTGCTGGGAGATGAGTGCGTCGACGACTACGCGCGGAACTGGGCCGACATCTGGACGACGGTCCTGATCGGCCGTGACGTCGAGAACGAGATGGTGAGCCGGCCGGGAATGCGGCAGTATCTGCGGCGGGCCTTCTCGAAGAACATCCCGTACGACCGCTTCATGGAGGAACTGGTCACAGCCACGGGCTCCAACTCCAACCGCAAGGACGTCGACGGCTTCAACGGCGCGGCCAATTTCCTCAGCGGCAAGATGCAGGAGAACGGCGTCCAGGCCACGGCCAAGACGGCGCAGGTGTTCCTCGGGCTGCAGGTCCAGTGCACGCAGTGCCACAACCATCCCTTCAACAAGGGGAAGCAGAACCAGTTTTGGGAGTTCAACGCGTTTTTCCGGCAGACGAGATCGCTCCGCAAGTTTGACGGCACCCGGGAGATCCAGTGGGTCGAGCTGGTGGACGAGGACTTCCCGGGCGAGGGAAGGACGCCGAATGCGACCGAGGCCGAGCTCTACTACGAGCTGCGAAACGGTCTCGTGAAGACCGCGTTCCCCGTGTTCGTCGACGGCACCGAGATCTCGCGGAGCGGCTTCCTCCCGGGCAAACTCGACGACGGCACTCCGTTCGGCGTGCATCGCCGCAAGGAACTGGCGGCGCTGATGAAGGCCAGCCCGCTTCTGCCCAAGGCGATCGTCAACCGGATGTGGGCCCATTTTCTCGGCTACGGATTCACTCGGCCCGCGGACGATCTCGGCGAGCACAACGCCCCCTCGCATCCCGAGCTCCTCGACGGGCTGGCTGAGCGGTTCCGCGAGGACAGCTTCGACCTCAAGCGGCTGATCCGTTGGATCGTCCTGTCGCGTCCCTACGCCTTGTCGAGCAAGACGACGAAGGGCAACCAGAAGGACGATCCGACACTCGGCGAGAAGCCGATGTTCTCGCACTTTTACCTGCGGCAGATGCGGGCGGAGGATCTCTATGAGTCGCTTCTCACCGCGACCGAGGCCGACCGTGCCGCGGGGGGCGAGGAGGCCGCCAAGAAGAAGGATCAGTGGCTGTCGCAGTTCATCATCGCCTTCGGCACCGACGAGGGGGACGACGCGACGACTTTCAATGGCTCGATCCCGCAGGTGCTGATGATGTTCAACGGCGAACTCATCAAGCAGGCGACGGCCACCGGCAAGGGCGGCTTCCTCGACCGGGTGGCGTCGAGCGACCGGAAGAATGCGGCCAAGATCGACCTGCTCTATCAGGCCGCCCTGGCCCGCAAGCCGCAGGGAAGGGAGATCGCGGAGGCGAACGCCATGCTCGCGGCCCGCAAGGGCGACGCCGTGGGAGCCCTCCAGGACATCTGGTGGGCCGTCCTCAATTCCAACGAGTTCATCATCAACCACTGACCGAAAAATCTGAGCGACAACCAGACCGCTCCGTCGCGGCCGTGCCGTCCACCGTTCCGAGGAGAAACGCCATGTCCAGCCTGTTCGACATCCCTGCCGGGATGAACCGCCGACATTTCATGAGCCACCTCGCCGGGGCCGCCGCCCTCGCCGGTCCGGCCACGGCCTTCACGAACTCGCTGCTCGCCAACGCGACCGACATGAAGAAGCGGCACAAGTCGGCGATCCTGCTGTGGATGGGGGGCGGCCCAAGCACCATGGACATCTGGGACCTGAAGCCCGGCTCGCCCACGGGAGGGCCATTCAAGCAGATTTCCACGAGTGCAGACGGGATCGCGATCTGCGAGCACATGCCGCTGATTGCGAAGCAGATGCACCACATGTCGATCGTACGATCGATGAGCACGCGTGAGGCCGACCACATGCGCGGCCGCTACTACATGCACACGGGGTACGTTCCGAATCCGAACGTCGAGCATCCCGGCTACGGCTCGGTGATCGCGCACGAGCTGGCGGAGAAGGTGTCGGGGCTCGAGATCCCCCCGTTCGTCTCGGTGGGCAGTGGCAGCGTGGGGCCGGGCTTCCTCGGCATGACCTGGGCCCCCTTCGTCGTCGACTCCAACGGCAACGTGCGGAATCTCGACATGGGCATCGACCCCGCCCGCCTGGCGCAGCGGCTCGAGATGCTGGCGACGATCGAGAACAAGTTCATCGGCGAGAAGCGGGGCGGCTCCGCCGAAGATCACAAGAAGGTGATCGAGAAGACCGTCAGCCTGATGACCAGCAAGCAGATGGACGCCTTCAAGGTGATGAAGGAGCCGAAGGAGGTGCAGGACCGCTACGGGACGACCGGCTTCGGCCGCGGGTGCCTGCTGGCCCGGCGGCTGGTGGAGGCGGGCGTGCCCTTCGTGGAGGTCGACCTCGGCGGCTGGGACAACCATGCCGACATCTTCCCGACGCTGTCCAACCGGAAGCTGCCGGAGCTCGACAAGGCGATGAGCGCCCTGGTGAGCGATCTCGCCGATCGCGGCCTGCTCGACGACACCGCCATCATCTGGATGGGTGAGTTCAGCCGCACGCCGACGATCAATGCCGGCGCCGGCCGTGACCATTGGGCCCGCAGCTGGAGCGTGGTCGTCGGCGGGGCCGGCTTCAAGCGGGGCGTGGTCGTGGGCGAAACGAGCTCCGACGGCAAGGAGGTCGTGGGCGAGGCCTACTCGTCGCAGGACGTCATGGCCAGCGTGCTCAAGTCGCTGGGGATCTCCCTCGAGACGACCTTCACCGCCAAGAACGGACGGCCGATGAAGATCGCCAACGCCGGCAAGGTGATCAAGGAGCTGTTCACCTGAGCGATGCGGCGGGGCGGCCTGCCGGCGGAACTCCCGGTGGCATCGCCGTCGCGCCCGGCACGACGGCCACGGTGCTGCGGCTCGTCGGCCCCGTCCTGATCGAGCAGGTGCTCGGGCTGTCGGTCGGCTTCACCGACAAGTGGCTGGCCGGAAACCTGCTCGAGGGCGCCGAGCCGCTGGCGGCGGTGGGACTGGTCGCCTACTGCCTCGGCTTTCTGCCGGGCCTCTTTGCCGTGCCGGCCGTGGCGGCGACGGCGCTGGTCGCCCGGGGCGTCGGGGCCGGCGACATGGCGGCGGCGCGACGGGCCGCCGCGCAGTCGCTCGTGGTGGGCACGGCCGTGGTCCTCGTCGTGCTTGCGCTGGTGACGGTCGTGGGAGGCAGCTTCGTGCAGTCGCTCGGCCTGCCGCCCGGAAGCACGGCGCTGGCGAGCCGGTATCTGGCGATCGTGCTGCCCGCACTGCCCGCCATGATGCTGATCCACGTGGGCGTCGCGGTGCTGCGCGGCGCGGGCGACATGTGGGCGGGACTGCTCTCCATGTCGGTCGTCAACCTCGTCAATGCGGCAGCCAGCTTCGCCCTGGCCACGGGCTACGGCGGCCTGCCCCGCCTCGGCTGGGAAGGGCTCGCCTGGGGCACGGCCGCGGGCTACTGCCTCGGTGCCGTCTGCGTGGGCGTGCTGCTGGCCCGGCGCCGGCACGGGCTCAGGCCATCGGCCGGGGAGTGGCTGCCCGACCGCGCATGGATCGGCCGGATTCTCCACGTCGGCATTCCGGCCGGCGTCGACGCGGTGGCGAACGCGGCCTGCCACCTCGGCTTCCTCTCGATCGTGAACCGGCTGGGGGATGTTGCCGCCGCCGCCCACTCCGTGGCCATCACGATCGAATCCCTCGCCTTCCTGCCGGGCAGCGCCTTCATGGTGGCGGCCGGCACGATGGCCGGACAGTTCCTGGGGGCGGGTGACGAGCGGCGGGCGCGGAGGAGTGTCTGGCAGGCCGCGCTCGCCTGCCTCGGACTGATGTCGGTTGCGGGCGCGGTGTTCCTGGCGGCGGCCGATCCGCTGGCGGGATGGTTCGTCGGGGGTGTCTCGCGGCAGCCGGACGTGGCGTCCCTGACGGCCCGACTGGTGCGGATCGTGGCGTTTGCCCAGCCCCCGCTGGCGCTCTTGATGGTGCTGTCCGGGGGGCTCCGCGGCGCCGGGGCGACGCGGCTGCCGCTCGCCGTAAACTTTCTGGGCCTGATCCTCGTCCGCCTGCCCCTGGCGGTCCTGCTCTCCCGCCCCGAGGTGCCGCTTCCCGGCGGGCTGGCAGCGGTACCCGGGCTCGGCCTGGGCGTGGTCGGCGCGTGGTACGCGATGGCGGCCGACCTGACCGTCCGGGGCCTGGCGATGCTCGTCATCTTCCGGTGGAGCCGCTGGTCACGGGTCGTGGTGTGAGTCTGCAGGGTCGGCACGCCCGGCAGGACCGGCGCGGTCGAGCGGCCGCGAGGTCGGCGGTGCGGCACCCAGTTGGCATGGCCTGCGCCGTCGCGAACGCTACACTTTGATTCCGGGTGAGGCCGTCATGCTGCCGCCTCCCCGCTCCACACGCTGGGAGATGCCGTGCATGGCAGGTGCTGATCTCGACGTCGAACATTGGAGCCCGGCCGACGCCGCCGATCTCTACGAGGTGGCCCGCTGGGGCAACGGCTACTTCTCCGTCGGGCCGACCGGCCACCTGCTCGTGCATCCCGACAAGGATCCGACCAAGAGCATCGACCTCAAGCAGCTCGTCGACCGGCTGCAGGTCCGCGGCATCGACCTGCCGATCCTCCTGCGGTTCGCCGACATCCTGCAGCACCGCCTTGGCGAGATTCACGGCGCGTTCGCCACCGCGATGAAGGACAGCGGCTACCACGGCGACTACTGCTGCGTCTATCCGGTGAAGGTCAACCAGCAGCGGCAGGTCGTCGAGGAGGTGCTCGCCTTCGGCCGGCAGTACCACTTCGGTCTCGAGGCGGGCAGCAAGCCGGAGCTGCTGGCGGTGATCGCGCTGGCCGACAACCAGACACCGATCATCTGCAACGGCTTCAAGGACGCCGAGTTCATCGAAACCGCCATGCTCGCCCAGAAGATCGGGCGGCACATCATCCCGGTGGTGGAGCGGTTTTCCGAGCTCGACCTCGTGCTCGAATATGCGGAGAAGCTCGGCGTGCGGCCACGGATCGGCATGCGGGTGAAGCTGGCGACCCGCGGGAGCGGCCGCTGGCAGTCCTCCGGCGGCTTCCGCAGCAAGTTCGGCCTGACCGCCAGTGAGCTGGTCAAGGGGCTCGACGTGCTGGCGTCGCGGGGCATGGAGGATTGCCTGCAGCTCCTGCACTTCCACCAGGGCAGCCAGATCACGAACATCCGCCACATCAAGGCGGCGCTCAACGAGGCGTCCAGGATCTACACGGAGCTGGTGAAGCGGGGCGCGGGTCTCAAGTACCTCGACGTGGGTGGCGGCCTCGGCGTGGACTACGACGGCTCGCAGACCAACTTCGAATCGAGCGTGAACTACAGCCTCCAGGAATACGCCAACGACGTCGTCTACCACGTGCAAAACGCGTGCGACGAGGCGGGAGTGCCGCACCCGACGATCGTCTCGGAGAGCGGCCGCGCGGTGGTCGCCTACCACAGCATGCTCATCTTCAGCGTGCTGGGCGTATCGGAGCAGGGGGGCAACGCCGAGCTCGCAGAGCCCGCCGCCGACGCGGAGCAGCCGCTGCACGACCTGCTGGAGACCTACCAGGGCATCAACGTGCGGAACCTGCTGGAGAGCTACCACGACGCCCAGCAGGCGCTCGACACGGCGATGAGCCTCTTCTCCAGCGGCTATCTGCCCCTCGACCAGAGGTCGGCGGTGGAGAACCTCTATTGGGCGATCTGTCGAAAGATCGCCAAGCTCGTGAAGCAGATGGAGTTCGTGCCGGAGGAGCTTGAGGGGCTGGAGGCGTCGCTGTCCGACACCTACTTCTGCAATTTCTCGCTCTTCCAATCGATCCCCGACAGCTGGGCCATCAAGCAGCTGTTTCCAGTCATGCCGATCCACCGGTTGAACGAGCGGCCCACCCGCAACGCCGTGCTCGGCGACGTGACCTGCGACTCCGACGGCAAGATCGACCAGTTCATCGACCGGCGCGACGTCAAGCGGACGCTGCCGCTGCACGTCTGCCACCACAAGGAGCCGTACTACCTCGGGGCGTTCCTCATCGGCGCCTACCAGGAGATCCTCGGCGACCTGCACAACCTCTTCGGCGACACCAACGCCGTGCACGTCAGCATGGACGAGCGGGGCGAGGTCGTCGTCGACGCCGTGATCAAGGGGGACACGGTGCGTGAGGTGCTCGACTACGTCGAATTCGATTCGAACCAGCTGGTGCAACGGCTCCGCGACTCGATCGAGCAGGCTGTCCGCGAGGGCCGGATCTGCGACGGTCAGGCGGGGCGGTTCCTGAAGTTCTACGAGGAAGGGCTCGGCGGCTACACCTACCTTGAGGAGCCGGGCTGACCGGCCCGCGCGGCCGGCTCCAGTTGTCTTCCCGGCTGCCTTCCCGGCTGCCTTCCCAGCGTGGCGGCCGGCAGCCTCAGGCCAGCACCACCGCCTCGAGCGGCTCGCCGCGGTGGAAGTGCATCAGGTTGCGGACCGTCTGCGCCGCGATCGCCTCGAGGGCGTCGCGCGTGAAGAACGCCTGGTGCCCCGTGATGACGACGTTGGGAAAGGTGAGCAGGCGGGCGAACACGTCGTCGTCGATACCTTTGTCGCTGCGATCGTCGAAGAACAGGTCGGCCTCCTCCTCGTAGACGTCGAGGCCGAGATGGCCGATCGTTCCCGACTTCAGGCCGTCGATCACGGCACGGGTGTCCACGAGGCCGCCGCGGCTGGTGTTGATCAGCATCACGCCGCGCTTCATGAGGCCGATCGTCCGGCCGTTGATCATGTGCCGTGTGGCCGGCGTGAGCGGGCAGTGGAGCGTCACGATGTCGGAGGCGGCGAACAGCTCGTCGAGCCGCACGAAGACGACGCCCCGCTCGAGCAGGCCGGGCTCGGGTGTCGGGTCGTGCGCCAGCACCCGGCAGCCGAAGCCGAGGCAGATGTCCACCACGCGCCGTCCGATCCGACCGGTGCCGACCACCCCCACCGTCCGCCCGTGCAGGTCGAAGCCGAGCAGCCCCTCCAGGGAAAAATTGCCCTCGCGCACGCGGTTGTAGGCCTTGTGGATCCGGCGGTCGAGCGTCAGCACGAGGCCGATCGTGTGCTCGGCCACGGCGTGCGGCGAGTACTCGGGCACGCGGACGACGGGCAGCGATAGCCGCGCCGCGGCGGCGAGGTCGACCTGGTTGAAGCCTGCGCATCGCAGCGTGATCAGCCGCACACCCACGCCGGCCAGGATCTCGAGCACGGCCGCATCGAGCAGATCGTTGACGAAGCAGTTGACGGCCACGGCCCCGGCGGCGAGCGGGGCGGTCTGCCGGGTGAGGTGCGCGGAGAACCACGACCACTCCAGTGGCAGCCCGGCCGACGCGGCCGTGAGCGACGCCGTGTCGTAGGGCTTGATGGAAAAGGCGGCGACGTGCATGGAGGCGGTCCGGGGGGCGTGGGGCGGGCCGGGCAGGCGGGTCGGCCGGCGGCCCGGCACGAGAGTCTACGCGGCTGGAGGGAGGGAGGATGATGGCGGCGAAAATGCGGCAGTGGACGCGGCAAACGCGGCGGGAAACGATCTCGCCCGGCGGCGGCGGCCTTGCTATCGTCCCCCAGCTTTCCCGAACCCCCGTCCGGAGCCCGCGCCGTGAGAGTGTCGCAGCCGCTGCTGGTGGCCAGTACCGTTCGTGCCTGCCTGATGACGGTGGGAGTCGCGGTGATCGTGGCCAGCGTGCCCGCGCCCGCCGCGGCGCAGCCACAGCCCGCGGCCGGCGCCGGCGGGCCGACGGCGGCCGGAGCCGCGCAGCCGCAGCAGCGGCCGCCGACGCAGCGGGTGGCCGTGGTGCCCGCGCCCGGCCCGCAGCAGCCTCCGCCACTCTCGCCGGAGCAGCAGGCGGCGCTCGACCGTCTGCTGGCCGCCTGGGAGGCCCGCAATGCCGCGGTCGCCACCTGGTCGTGCACGTTCCACAAGTGGGAATACAACGCGTGGAGCCCGGCCGACGGCGGCGGTGAGCGGCTGGCGTTCTCCGAGAGCACCGGCGAGATTAAGTACGCGCCCCCGACAAGGGCCTGTTCCGGGTGAAGGATTCGACGCAGTGGAATCCGGAGACCAGGCGGTACGAGAAGCGGAGCGGCGAGACCGGCGAGCACTGGGTCTGCAACGGCACGAGCATCTACGAGTTCCGTCACTCGGAGCGGCAGCTGCGGGAAACGCGGCTTCCGCCCGAGATGCGGGGGAAGGCGATCAGTGACGGGCCGCTGCCGTTCGTGTTCGGCGCCAAGGCCGACACGCTCAGGAAACGGTACGTGATGCGGATCGTCACGCCGCCGGGCGTCACCGACCAGGTCTGGCTGGAGTCGCTGCCGCGCTACCAGGCCGACGCCGCCAACTTCTCGAAGGTCGAGCTGATCCTGCAGGCCCGCGACCTGATGCCCTTCGCGATCCAGATCTACAAGCCGGGCGGCCAGGACCGCGACGTGTACCAGTTCGACCCGCGGACGAGCCTGATCGACAAGGGACTCGACATGCTGCGGGATTTCTCCAAGCCGGTGACGCCCCTCGGCTACAAGTTCATCCTCGACGACGCGAGCGCGGCCTCCGCGCCGCAGACGCCGGCCGGCGCCGGACAGCCGCGGCCGCGGCCGGCGGGCTGACGCCGCACTGGTGCGTGCCGCCGCTCGGGCCGCAGTGGTGCGTGCCGCCGCTTGGGCCGCAGTGGTGCGTGCCGCCGCTTGGGCCGCAGTGGTTCAGGCAGCGCCGGCCGCTCAGGCGACGCCGGAGGCCTGCCGTGCCGGACGGCGTCTCCGCGCCGCCGATCCTCCGCCGGGCGGTCCGCTGCTATACTCGGCCTCCCGAGCAGACGCGTGCGGATTCGCCCGCGGTACCGTGCGCTTCCGAGGATGCGATGCCACTCGTCGACCCCGCCCATCCGTTGTCGCAGCTGCTGCAGCGTGACCGCCGCTACAAACTCGATGCCTACCTGTTCGTCCTCGAGTCGCTCTCCTTCGGACAGGAAAGCCTCGGCATGGGGGCGGAGCCGCCGGCCGAGGATATCGAGCCGCGTGCGGAGCAGGCCGAGGGCGGCCGGGCCCGGGGGCGTGGCCGGCGCCGTCAGCCGGAGCGGCATGTGAGCGGGCGGGAACTGTGCGAGGCAGCCCGGCAGTACGCCCTGCAGCAGTACGGCTTCCTGGCCCCGACCGTGCTCGGCTCGTGGGGCGTGCAGCGCACGGCCGACTTTGGCGAGATCGTGTTCAACATGATCGAGATCGGGCAGATGCGCAAGACGAAGCGGGACAAGCGGGAGGACTTCCACGATGTCTACGACTTTCACGACGCCTTCTCCCGCGACCTCGCCTTCGTCGTGCCCGACGCCGTCTGATCCGCGATCCACCGGCCGGCGGTGGCGGTTCGCGGTCGCCGCCGTGGCGGAATCGCTCTGGCTGCTGCTGCTGGTGTGGATGGTGAAGCGATAGCGGCGGCTCCCGTGCCGCCGAGAGGCGTGGAGCAGGGATCATGACAGCATCGTCCGACGCCATCGGCCCGTGGCTCGCCCTCCTGCCGCTGGCCTGCTACCTCTGGCTGCTCGCCTGGGCACACCTCCGACGGCGGCCGCTGGTGGTGGCGGGGGTGCTGGACGCGGCGCTGCTGGCCGCGGCCGTCTCGGGCCTGGCAGCCACGGGGCCGCTCACGCTCCTCGTGCCCGAGGCCGTGGGCTCCCCCTGGAGCTGGACGGTGCTCGTGCTCCTCTTCGCGTTGGGCGTGGCCGTCTGCGTGCTCGTGTCGCGGCCCCGGCTGGTGATCTACAACATCTCCGTGGAGCAGTTTCGGCCGCTCGTGGCGGAGGTGGTGGCGGCGCTCGACGCCGATGCCCGCTGGGCCGGCGAGAGCGCCGCGCTGCCTGGCCGCGGTTTCCAGCTGCACGTCGAGGGCAACGGGCCGCTGCGTGTGGTCAGCGTCGTCAACGTCGGCGAGCGGACGAATCCGGAGGGCTGGGGCGAGTTCGCCCGCCGGCTGCGGCGCGCGGTCCGCGGCGCGCGGGTTCGCCGCAGCCCGTGGGGGGCGGTCTTCGCCGCCGCCGGAACGGCAGCGATCGTCGTCGCGACCTGGCTGTCGGCCGGCGCATGGTGGCAGTCGGCGACCGCCCCCGGCCCCGCCGTCGCCCCCGCTCCGCGCCGGTCGTCCCCCGCCCCGATTCCTGGAGAAACCGATGCCGGTGCACGTCGACTTATCGGCGCATGAGATCACCGTTCCCGTGGTGGTGCGAAACGCGCCGCCTGCCCGGCTCTACGAGGATGCCGTCACCCGCGAGCATGCGGGCATCGTGTCCAGCGGGGCGGTCGCCATTCGCTCGGGCGCCAAGACCGGCCGCAGCCCCCAGGACAAGCACGTCGTGCAGGCGCCCGAGTCGCAGGCCGACGTCTGGTGGGGGCCGGTCAACCACCCGATCGACGACCACACCTTCCTGCTCAACCGCCAGCGCGCCATCGACTACCTCAACACCCGCGACCAGATCTACGTGTGCGACGGGTTCGCGGGATGGGATCCGGCCTGTCGACTCAAGGTGCGGGTGCTGTGCAGCCGTGCCTACCACGCGCTCTACATGCACAACATGCTGATCCGGCCGACGCTCGACGAGCTCGATCGGTTTGGCGTGCCCGACTACGTGATCTACAACGCCGGCCAGTTTCCCGCCAATCCGCTCACCGCCCAGATGACCAGCCGCACGAGCGTCGACCTGTCGCTCGAGCGGCGGGAGCAGGTGATTCTCGGCACCGAATACGCCGGCGAGATGAAGAAGGGCGTGTTCACGATGATGCACTGGATGCTGCCCGGCAGGGGCATGCTCTCCATGCATTGCTCGGCCAACGAGGGCGCGGCGGGTGACGTGACGCTCTTCTTCGGCCTCTCCGGCACCGGCAAGACCACGCTCTCGGCGGATCCGTCCCGACGGCTGATCGGGGACGACGAGCACGGCTGGAGCGACACGGGCATCTTCAACGTCGAGGGGGGCTGCTACGCGAAGTGCATCCACCTCTCGGCGGTGCAGGAGCCGGAAATCCACGCCGCGATCCGGTTCGGCACGGTCCTCGAGAACGTGGTCTACGACCCGGCGACGCGGAGCGTCGACTTCGAGTCGAGCGCGATCACCGAGAACACGCGGGCCGCCTATCCGATCGAGTACATCGCGAACGCGAAGGTGCCCTGCGTGGGCGGGCATCCCCGCAACGTGATCTTTCTCACCTGCGACGCCTCGGGCGTGCTGCCCCCGGTGAGCCGGCTGTCACGGGAGCAGGCGATGTACCACTTCCTCTCCGGCTACACCGCCCGCGTCGCCGGCACGGAGATGGGCGTGGTCGAGCCGCAGGTCGCCTTCTCCGCCTGCTTCAGCGCGGCCTTTCTCGTGCGGCACCCGGCGGTCTACGCTCGGCTGCTGGCCGAGCGGCTCGCCCGGCACGGCGCGCAGGCGTGGCTCGTGAACACGGGCTGGACGGGGGGCGGGTACGGCCAGGGGCGGCGGATCGATCTAGCCGCGACGCGGCGGATCATCGACGGCATCCACTCGGGGGCCCTCCGCACGGCGCCGGTCGTCCGTGACCCGGTGTTCGGGCTCGACGCCGTCACGTCCGTGCCCGGCGTGGAGGAGCGGCTCCTCGTGCCGTGGCGGGCCTGGGGCGACGAGGCCGCCTGGCAGGCCGCGGCCCGCGGGTTGGCGGCGCGGTTTCGGGCGAATTTCGCCGCGTATGCCGAGCAGGCCGGCCCGGACGTGCTCGCCGCCGGGCCGGCGTGAACTCCCGCAGTGTGGCAGGCCGCGGAACCAGCCCGCCCTCCACAGGGCGGGGATGCGATCTACACTGGACGACGTTCAGGGAGGCGTTCCACCGGGAACCGTCTTCAGATGAACGTTCCGCAGAACCGTTGATTCTTCCCCGCCGAGGAGCCGTCCCATGCCGCTGAAACTCTCCGTGCCCCTGCTGTTCATGACGCTCGCCTGCGCGTTGTTCTCGGGGGCCGCTGCGGCCCGTGCCGACTCGCCGCTGGCCGGCTCGGTGAAGAAGATCGACGGCACGCCGGTGGACCTCTCCGCCTACAAGGGGAAGGTCGTGCTGATCGTCAACGTGGCCAGCAGGTGCGGCTACACGGGGCAGTACGCCGGGCTCCAGAAACTCTACGACACCTACAAGGACAAGGGATTCGTCATCCTCGGCTTTCCGGCCAACGAGTTCGGCGCCCAGGAACCGGGCAGCGACGCCGAGATCGCCAGCTTCTGCTCGACGAAGTACGGCGTGACGTTCGACATGTTCTCCAAGATCGTCGTCAAGGGGCCGGACAAGGCGCCGCTGTACAAGGCTCTCACCGAGGGAGCGACGCCGGCCGGCGAGGTCGGCTGGAACTTCGAGAAGTTCCTCATCGGCCGCGACGGCCGGATCGTGGGCCGCTACAAGTCGGGCATCGCCCCGGACGACGGCAAGCTGACCGGCACGATCGAGGCGGAACTCGCCAAGGCGGGTGGCTGAGCGGCGGACTTGCGTGCCCGGCGGTCAGGCCGCCCGGGAGGACCGCCCGGGCGGCGACGCCGCGCCGGACCCGGCGTTGAGCGTGCGTCGGACGACCCACGTGGGCCGTCCCTGCGCCTCCCGGTAGGTCCGGACGACGTACTCGCCGACGATCGCCACTGCCGCGGTCTGCACGGCGCCCACGAGGGCCGCCACCGAGACCACGGCCGCCAGCGACACGCCCGGGGCGGCGGGCCGCGGCCAGGCGGCGATCGCCGTGGCCGCGATGCCCACTGCCGCCAGGCCGGCGCTGCCGAGCCAGGAAAGCCGCACCGGCGCGTCGGACGACATCACGAGGGCGTCGGCGGCCAGCTTCAGGAGCTTGCGGGCGGAATACTTCGTCTCGCCGGCGGCGCGGGGATGGCGGTCGTACCACACCGGCTCGTGCCGGAACCCGGCCCAGGGAACGAGGCTGCGCAGGTAGCGCCGCCTTTCGGGCAACTGGCGGACGGCGTCGACGACCGCGCGGTCGATGAGCTTGAAGTCGCCGGTGTCGACGGGCATCGGATAGGGCACGAGCCGGGCGAAGAGCCGATGGAACAGGCTGGCGGTGACGAGCTTGAACCGTGTCTCCCCGTCCCGCGACCGGCGGCGGCCGTAGGCGACGTCGGCGCCCTCGCGCCAGGCCCGCACCATCTCCGGAATCACCTCCGGGGGATCCTGCAGGTCGGCGTCGATGATCACCACGGCGTCGCCGCGGGCCTGGGCCAGGCCCGCCGACATCGCCGCCTGCTGGCCGAAGTTTCGGGAGAACTCGACGACCACCGCCCGCGGATCACGCGTGGCGATCGCCTCGAGCCGGGCGAGGGTGGCATCGCGGCTGCCGTCGTCGACGTAGATGATTTCGAGGTCCATGCCGCTGCCGGCGACCGCGGCCACGAGCCGCTCGTGGGTCGAGCCGACCACGGCCTCCTCGTTGTGGCACGGCACCACTACGGAGAGAAGGCCGCCGGCCGGCCTGTCCGGGTGGCGGCGCGGCGGCCGCGTGCAGGGGAGGAAGGCGGCCCGAGGATCGTCGGCATGGCTCATCGCGAGGTGCTCCCGAGGCCCGCGGTGCGCGGGGACGTGTGCGAACGTGTGCCCACGAGCAGAAAGTCCTGCTCCCGGAACAGCGGCCGGCCGCGGCCGATCACGCCGATCCCCTCGGGCAGCCCGGCGGTCAGCTCGGCCAGCCGGTCTTCGGGGACGAGGACGACGGCGTCCGGCCCGGAGGAGAGGAAGCGGATGGCCTCCTCGCGCTCGTGCTCCCGCCACGCCGCCACGTGCCCGCGGGCGTAGTAGACGACGTTGGGCGTGATCTGGGGGAAGGCGCCCAGGCGGGCGTGGCCGCCGGCGTGTCGATGCGCCTCCTGCACCAGCCCCGGCAGGGCGTTGGCGCGGGCCACGCGGGCGCCGGCGGGGCCGACCATGAGGCCTGTGTAGACGAGGCCGGTGATGGCCAGGGCCGCGATCGCCCGCAGCGGCTCCCCCCGCCAGTGCCACAGGCATGCAGCTCCGACGAGCGGCACGAGGCCGACGACCGCCGCCGGCGCCGCGCCGTGTGCACCGAGGCGGTCCGCCAGCAGGATCACGCCCGCCGTGGTCGCGCCGCCGAGGGCCAGCGACGCCACGCCGGCCGTCATCCAGCGCGGATGGGACCAGCGGCCGGCCGTCGCGGCGCGGACGCCGACCGCGGCCACGAGCAGGGCGGCGGCCGGGTAGGCCGGCAGCACGTAGTTGGGCAGCTTCGTGGCCGACAGCGAGAACCCGCCGACCCACACGGCGATCCAAAAGAGCACGAGGGCGAGCGGGTCGCGGGAGGCGGACGGCTCGGACCGCTGCCCGACCCGCCAGGCTGCCACCGTGGCGGCCAGCGGCAGGAAGCACGACCAGGGATAGAAGCCGACGAGCATCGCGAGCGGATGGAGCAGCACGCTGCCGCCGTGCTTCTCCATCGGGGCGACGAACCGGCCGACGTTGTGGATGAAGAAGAAGCCGTGCAGCCAGGCACCGTCGGTCCGTAGCGACACGGCGACGTACCAGGGCGCCGCCACGGCCAGTGTCGCGGCGACGAGGACGAGCGGACGGCAGGTGCGGACGGTGTCCCACGCTGCGGGTAGGGCGGTCGCGGCCAGCCTGCGGGCGAGCGTCGGCATGTCGCCAACGCCGCCGGCGGCCGCCAGCCTGCCGCGCACCGCCAGCCACCACGTCCACGGCAGCACCACGGCCAGCGGACCCACGAAGCCGATCGGGCCCTTGCAGAGGACGGCGAGGCCCATGAGCCCGCCCACGACCGCGGCCCGTCGCCACGAGAGCCGCGGGAAGGGGGCGGACTGGCGGGCGATGAGCGGCTCCGCGAAGAGCACCGTCGCCCAGGCCGTGAGGCAGGTGAGGATCGCGTCGGGAGTCGCGGCGTGTGCCTCGACACCCACCAGCAGCGAGCCGACGAACGCCAACGCCGCGACCGTGCCCGTCGTCGCGTCGAACCAGCGGGTGCCGGCCCGCAGCAGGGCCAGCGCCGTCAGGAGCGTCGCCAGCGCGGCGGGCAGTCTGGCAGCGACCTCCGACTCGCCGCACAGCGTGCCGGCGGCCGCCATGGCCCAGTGCATCAGCACCGGCTTGTCGACGGCGAGCTCGTCGTTGTAGACGGGCACGATCCAGTCGCCGGTGGCCATCATCCTGCTGGCGATCGCGGCGAACCGCGGCTCGTCCTCGTCCCAGAAGGGCATGGGGAAGGTGCCCATCGCGAGGCTGGCGAACGAGGCGATCAGGACGATGGCGAGGTGTCGGCGATCCGGCATGGGCTGCTCCGGGGCGTGTGGCTCGGTGGGACGCGTGGCTTGGTGGGACGCGTGGCTCAGTGGGACGCGTGGCTCAGTGGGACGCGTGGCTCAGTGGGACGCGTGGCTCAGTGGGACGCGTGGATTGGTGGGGGTGTCGATGCTGTGGGCGATTCAGTCATTGCAGGCGAGCGGCCCGGCAGCGGCCTGCGTCGGTAGCGGTCCGATCAGCAGGTACTCGGAGACGGACAGCGTGGACATGCGGGAGAGCACGCCGCAGGTCGGCGGCAGGGCCGGCATCACGAGCGATTCCTGGCGGCTGTCGATGACGACGAGCGCCCGCGGGTCGGCCTCCAGATGGGCGGCGACGTCGGCGGCCGTGTCGAGCTTCCGCATGCTGCCGCCTGCATAGAAGACGAGGCTGGGCGGCACGTTCCACAGGTACGCCCAACGGGCGTCGGCAGCCCGGCCGCCGAGTCGGGCGACGACCTGCCGCGGGCCGTGCACGCCGCTAAACCACTCCGCGCCGAGCGAGGCGAGCGAGGCAACGAGCAGGCACGCACCGACGGCGAGTGCGGCCAACGCGCGGGCGGGCCGGCCGGCGGTCTGGCTCCGCCAGGCGATCGCCGCCGTGATGCACGGAATGATGCCGACGAGTCCGAGCCACCATCCCCCGGGAGCAATCCGGGCCGCCGCCACAGGCAGGCCGACGGCGAACGCCAGGCCGGTCGCCGCGAGGATGGACCACGCCACCCGCATGACCCTGCCCGGCAGGAGTTCCGGGCGGCGGCACCAGGCCGGCGCCGACAGCCGGCCGCGGGCCCAGTCGTCGAGGAACAGGCCGGTGGCGATGGCGACCGCCGGATACGCCGGCCAGACGTAGCCCGGCAGCTTCGTGCCGGCGCAGGAGAATCCGCCGATCCACGCCAGGGCCCAGCAGGCGAGGAGGGACAGTTGTGTCCGTCGTCCGTCGTCCGTCGTCGACCGCAGGATCGTCGTCGCGTGCCAGATCGTCGCGGCGAGCACGATCGACCACGGAAAGAGTCCGCAGGCCACCACGACGGGATAGTAGAAGATCGATCCGTCATGCCCTTCCATCGTCGACGTGAACCGGCCGACGTTGTGCACCAGCAGGAATCCGCGGAGCCACGCGCCGTCGGTCCGCACCGTCACCCAGGCGTACCAGGGCGCCGCCACCAGCGCGGCCGCGGCCACGATCGCGAGGGGGCGGATGGCGGCGAGGCCGCCCCAGGCGGCACGCGCGGTCTCGCGCCGGGCCGTCCAGAGAGCGAAGAGGGCGAAGGCGGCGAGCGGCAGAACGAGCCCGACCGGCCCCTTGGCCAGCACCGCCGCGCCGCAGGCCGCGCCGACCGCGGCGGCCGACCGGAGCGACAGGGCCGGAGTCGATGGGTGCAGCGGCGCCGGCAGCCCGTCGCCGCGGACGCACACGCCCTGGGCGCATCCACGTTGGGCGTACACACCGCGGACGAAGAAGAAGAGCGCGAGCGTCGTGCAGAAGAGCAGCGGCGCATCGGGCGTCGAGGCGCGGCCGCCCACCGCAGTCCAGACGCAGGTGGCCATCGCCAGCCCGCCGAGCAGGCCGGCCCCCCGGCCCACGAGCAGGCAGCCGATCCGCCAGGTGAGCAGGCAGGTGCCGATCGTGAGCAGCGCGGAGCCGATCCTGGCCCCGGTCTCGTTGCGGCCGCAGACCGCGAAGCCGGCCATCTGCAGCCAGTTCACCAGTGGCGGCTTCTCGATCCGCAGACGGCCGTTGAAGGTCGGTACCACCCAGTCGCCGCTATCGAGCATGGCCAGCGAGCAGGCAGCGTTCTTGGGCTCGTCGTCGTCCCACAGCGCCGGTCCTCCCAGCCGGACGAGCAGCACGAGCGCAGCCGCGATCGCGACGAACCAGCCGTGGAATCGCGACGATGGCACGGGTGCGGCAGCCCTGTGGGGAACGCGGAAACGGGGGCGGGAGAGTAGGGGGGGCAGACAAGCGGGTCAAGGCGTCACCCGCGGCACGCGCAGGCCGGTTTCTCCCGAGGGACGGGCCGGTTGACCGCCACCGCCTGCCGGGTATGTTCAAGCGTTCCCGCCGGCGAAAACGGGCCGCGGGCAGTCGGGAGAGCACCCCTTTGGCAGACGACGCAGGCAACGGCGGCACTTCCGGCGAGGCGGCCGATGGTCGGGATGGCGGCACGGGCCCCGGCGGCGGCCTGCCGACACCGCCGGAGGGGGGGCTCCGCGATAACTCGGGCGGACGGCTCGTCGAGCAGCCGATCGAGCAGGAACTGAAGGACAGCTACCTGACCTATGCGATGAGCGTGATCGTGTCGCGGGCCCTGCCCGATGTGCGCGACGGGCTCAAGCCATCGCAGCGGCGGATCCTCGTCGCGATGAACGACCTGAACCTGTCGCCCGGCGCCTCCCGCGTGAAGTGCGCCAAGATCTCGGGCGACACCAGCGGCAACTACCACCCGCACGGCGAGAGCGTCATCTACCCCACCCTGGTCCGGATGGCCCAGGAGTGGAACATGCGGCACGTGCTCATCGACAAGCAGGGCAACTTCGGCTCGATCGCCGGGCTGCCCGCCGCCGCCATGCGATACACGGAGGCCCGGCTCTCCCCCATCGCGGCGATGATGCTCGACGACATCGAGCTCGACACCGTCGACTTCGTGCCCACCTACGACGAGCGCAACAGCGAGCCGGTGGTGCTGCCGAGCCGCTTCCCGAACCTCCTCGTCAACGGTGCCGGCGGCATCGCGGTCGGCATGGCGACGAGCATCCCGCCGCACAACCTCGGCGAGGTCTGCCGGGCGCTCGTGCGGCTCATCGACGAGCCCGGCGTGTCGATGGCCGAACTGCTCCAGATCATCCCCGGGCCCGACTTCCCCACGGGGGGCATCGTGATGGGCCGCGAGGCGCTGGCACGAGGCTATCTCACCGGCCGGAGCACGATCACGCTCCGCGCCCGGGCCCACGTCGAGGAATTCGCCAAGAACCGTAGCCGCATCGTCGTCACCGAGATTCCCTACCAGCAGACCCGCGACGCGATCGAGGAGAAGATCGCGGAGCTGGTCAACGAGGATCGCATCAAGGGGATCTCCGCGATCCGCAACGAGAGCGACCTGAAGGAGCCCGTGCGGCTGATCCTGGAGCTGAAGCGGGACGCCGATCCCGAGGTGGTGCTCAACCAGCTCTACCAGTTCTCGCCCCTGCAGACCTCCTTCTCGCTGATCTTCCTGGCGCTCGTCGACGGAAAGCCGCGGATCCTCTCGCTGAAGGTGATGCTGGAGGAGTTCCTCCGGCACCGCACCACCGTGCTCCGCCGGCGCACACAGCACCTGCTGGCGCGGGCCCGCAGTCGCAAGCACACGGTCGAGGGGCTGCTCGTCGCGCTGGCGAACATCGACGAGGTGATCCGCATCATCCGCAGTTCCAAGTCGCAGGCCGAGGCGAAGGAGCGGCTCGTGCAGATCCAGGCGCCCGCGGCGCTCCTGGAGCGGGCGCTCGGGGCCGAGGGCTTCGCGGTGCTCAAGGAAGAGCGGGGCGATGCGGAGACCTACGGGCTCTCGCCCGTGCAGGCCGACGCCATCCTGCGGCTGACGCTCGGACAGCTCGTGAATTTGGAGCAGGAGAAGCTCGGTGGCGAGCACCGCGAGCTGCTGGTGAAGATCGGCGAATTCCGCCGGATTCTTTCGAGCGAGGCCAACATCAGGGCCCTGATCCGCGAGGAGCTCGTCGAGCTCGAGGGCAGGCATGCCGACGAGCGGCGCACCGAGATCAGCGGCGAGGCGGGCGACATCCGCGACATGGCCGAGTTGATCACCGAGGCCACGATGGTGGTCACGATCAGCCGCGCCGGCTACGTGAAGCGGACCCCGGCCGACGTCTACCGGGCGCAGCGGCGCGGCGGCAAGGGGCTCACCGGTGCGCGGACCGACGAGGAGGATCCGATCGAGCACCTCTTCGTCGCGAGCACGCACGACTGGCTGCTGGTGTTCACGACGCTCGGCAAGGTGTTCTCGATGCGGGTCTTCGAATTGCCCGAGCTGGCCCGCGACGCCAAGGGGCGGGCGCTGGTCAACCTGCTCGAATTCGAGCCGGGGGAGAAGGTGGCCGACTGCCGGGCCGTCTCCGGCTTCGAGGATCCCGATCAGTACATGCTGCTCGCCACCCGCAGCGGCGTGGTGAAGAAGACGGCGCTGGAGCAGTACCGTCGCCGGCGCACGAAGGGGCTCATCGCGGTGAAGCTCCGCGAGGGGGACGAGCTGGTCGACGCCGTCGTCACGAGGACGGGCGATGAGCTCGTGCTCGCCACGGCCAAGGGCATGGCGATCCGCTTTCCAGAGTCGGATGCTCGACCCATGGGCCGCGACACCAGCGGTGTCCGCGGCATCAAGCTGGGCTCGGGCGACAGGCTCGTCGGCATGGTCGTGGCCGATCCAGACGCCACGCTGCTGACCGTATGCGAGAACGGCTACGGCAAGCGGACACCGTTCGGGGCGGGCACGCCCGTGGCGGGCCCCGCGCCGGGCGAGGAGGGCGAGGCATCGGAGCCGGAGCCGGCCGAGCCCGCGGGGGACGACGCGGAGGGAGAGGGCGACCCCAGTGGCATGCGGTATCGCACCCAGCACCGTGGCGGCAAGGGAATCCGCGACATCAAGACGACGGCGCGGAACGGGCAGGTGGTGGCCGTCGTGGCGGTGCGCGATGGCGATCAGGTGCTGATGATGACCGCCCGCGGCAAGATCCAGCGGGTGAACGTCCGAGAGATCAAGCCGATCGGCCGCAACACGCAGGGCGTGCGGATCATGCGGCTCGACGAGGGCGACGTGCTCGCGGCCGTCGTGCCGGTCCCGGCCGGCGAGGCGGAAGAGGCGACCGACTCGGTCGACGCCGGCGGCGGCGACCCGGCCGGCGTCTGAACAGGCCGGCGTCTGAGAACAGGTCAGGCCTGCTGAACGCCGCCGCTGTGACCGCCCCCGCGGCGGTAGGGCGGAGCGGAAATGCACGCTCGCCGGCGTGCATTCGAGCGGCCCGTGATCCGGTAGAGCAGGGCCTTTTTTCGGAGGTACACTGGGCTCTCAGTCACGCCGAGCACCCCTTTCGAAGTACCGTCCAGGCAGGGATCGAACCGCATGAGAATCGCAGTCGTCGGCACCGGATACGTCGGCCTCGTCACGGGCACCTGCTTCGCCGACAGTGGCAACACGGTCACCTGCCTCGACATCAACGCCGACAAGATCGCGCGGCTCGGCCGTGGCGAGATCCCGATCTACGAGCCCGGCCTCGAGGAACTGGTGATCCGCAATGCGAAGGCGGGGCGGCTCGTGTTCTCCACCGACTCCGCCGCGGGCGTCCGCTCGGCCGAGGTCGTCTTTCTCGCCGTCGGCACGCCGCCGGCGGCCGACGGCTCCGCCGACCTCTCGGCCCTGTGGAAGGTGGTCGATTCCATCGCGCCGCACCTCGACCCGCAGGCCGTGGTGGTGACCAAGAGCACGGTGCCCGTGGGGACGTGCGCGGGGATCGAGCGACGGCTCAAGGAACGCACCGCCCGGGACTGCCGCGTGGCGAGCAACCCAGAGTTTCTCAAGGAGGGGGCGGCCATCGAGGACTTCCAGAAGCCCGACCGCGTCGTGGTGGGCGTGCGGTCACCCGCCGTGGCGGAGATCCTGCGGACCCTCTACCTTCCCTTCCTGCGGACCGAGCATCCGTTCCTCGTGATGTCGCCGGAAAGCTCCGAGATGACGAAGTACGTGGCCAACGCCCTGCTGGCGACGAAGATCAGCTTCATCAACGAGGTGGCGAATCTGTGTGAGCGGATGGAGGCCGACATCGACGACGTGCGTCGCGGCATCGGCCATGACAGCCGGATCGGCTTCGCCTTCCTGTTTCCGGGCGTGGGGTACGGCGGCAGCTGCTTCCCGAAGGATGTGCAGGCGCTGGCCTCGATGGCACGCGGCAAGGGGATCGACCCGCGGATCCTCTCCGCGGTCCACGACACGAACCTCGCGCAGAAGCAGGTGCTCGGAGAGAAGATCTCCGCCCACTTCGACGGCCGGCTCGCCGGCCGTCGGATCGCCGTGTGGGGGCTGGCCTTCAAGCCCCGGACCGACGACGTTCGCGACGCTCCGGCGATCGATCTCCTCAACCACGTGCTCGCCGACGGCGCGCACGTGACGGTCTACGATCCCGAGGCGATGGCGAACGTGCGTGCCATCTACGGTGATCGGATCAGCTACGCCGACGGGCCGCTCGAGGCGCTCGACGGGGCCGACTGCCTGGCCATCGTCACGGAATGGGGCGACTTCCGCAGGCCCGACTTCGACGAGATGGCGAAGAGGCTGGCGGGCCGCGTGATCTTCGACGGCCGCAACCTCTACTCCCCCTCCGAGATGCGGTCGCGGGGATTCGTCTACCACTCGATCGGCAGGGCGCCGGTCGTCTGACCGCGGCTGCCGCCCGTGCCGCGGCAGGGGGCGAGTCGCCCCGGGGGTGGCGGGGATGGCCGCCCACCGGCGGCTCAGCGTCCGGTGTTTGACCCGTGTTTCGGCGACGATTAGAGTCCTGCTTCTCGACGGGAATCGGCACCGCGGACGGGAACCGTCTGCCGCGGTCACGCCGTGACCGCCCCCGTGCATCGCGTCGGCTCGCATCGCCCCATCTGGAGTCGCGTCTGGCCATGAAACGCTTCCCCCGCCCGCTCGTCATCGCGTCGATCGTCCTGATGACGCTGTTCGTCCACGCCAGCGTGGCGTTGGCCGCCGACGCCGCCCATGCCGAGCAGCGGAAGTGGCTGTTCGGCCCCTACGGCTTCTGGTGGCTCGTCGGTGTGGCCGGGTCGGCGCTGGCACTCCTGCAGGCGTGGCAGTTCTTCACCTGGATGGCGGACCAGCCGGCCGGCACGCAGAAGATGATCGACATCGCCGGCTACGTCCGCACCGGTGCCGACGCCTACCTCAAGCAGCAATACAAGGTGGTGGGCTGGGTGTTCCTCGCCATCTGCGGCCTGCTCATGTGGATGGCCTTCGGCCTCGGCGTGCAGAGCGCGTGGGTGCCGTTCGCCTTCCTCTCCGGCGGGTTCTTCTCGGGCCTGGCGGGCTGGTTCGGCATGCAGACGGCGACGCTGGCGAGCAATCGCACGGCGGCGGGCGCCGAGCGGTCGCTCAACGAGGGGCTGCAGATCGCGTTTCGCTCGGGTGCGGTGATGGGGCTCACGGTGGTGGGCCTCGGCCTGCTCGACATCGCACTGTGGTTCTTCATCCTCTACTGGCTCGTGCCGGGCCTCGGCTTCAAGCCGCTGTCGCTCGAGGAGATCACGGTGACCATGCTCTGCTTCGGAATGGGCGCCAGCACGCAGGCCCTCTTCGCCCGCGTGGGCGGCGGCATCTTCACCAAGGCGGCCGACGTGGGCGCCGATCTCGTCGGCAAGGTGGAGCACGGCATCCCCGAGGACGACGCCCGCAATCCCGCCACGATCGCCGACAACGTGGGCGACAACGTGGGCGACGTGGCCGGCATGGGCGCCGACCTCTACGAGAGCTATTGCGGCAGCATCCTGGCGACCGCGGCCCTCGGCGTGGCCGCGTTCCCGGGCAATTATTCGATGCAGATGGCCGCGCTCTTCCTGCCAATGGCGATCGCCGCGGTGGGCACGCTGCTGTCGATGTGGGGCATCTATCAGGTGCAGACGCAGGAGGATTCCTCGCAAAAGTCGCTGCTGGCGGCACTCGCCAAGGGGATCAACTTCGCCACGGCGGCGATCGTGGTGGCGACCTTCGCGATCACGTTCCTCCTCATGCGCGAGCCGAACGGCACCTGGCTGGGCCGGCCCTACTGGGGCGTCGCCGTGTCGGTCATCATCGGCCTGATCGCTGGCTGGCTGATCGGCAAGTGGACCGAATACTCGACGAGCAACGAATACACGCCGACCAAGGAACTCGCCGACCAGGCGCTCACCGGTCCGGCAACCATCATCATCGGCGGCGTCGCCGAGGGGATGCTGAGCACGTGGGCCCCGGTGCTGATCACTGGCGCCGCAACGCTCCTGTCGTTTGGCTTCGCCAACGGCTTCGACTTCAAGGACCCGAACGCCTTCGCGCTGGGCCTCTACGGCGTCGGCATCGCGGCGGTCGGCATGCTCTCGACGCTCGGCATCACGCTGGCGACCGACGCCTACGGCCCGATCGCCGACAACGCGGGTGGCAACGCCCAGATGGCGGGGCTGCCCGAGATCGTCCGGGAGCGGACCGACGCGCTCGACGCTCTCGGCAACACCACCGCGGCCACCGGCAAGGGCTTCGCGATCGGTTCGGCGGCGCTGACGGCGCTGGCGCTGCTGGCTGCCTACGTCGAGGAGGTGCGGATCGGCTTCGACCGCTGGGGCCGGGCGACCGTCGTCTCCGACGGCGGCGACGGCGTGCAGCGGATCTCAGGCGGCGGTGGGGCGCCGCTCAAGGCCGGTGACTGGGTGAAGCTGGCGGACGGGCTCGCCATCCGGGTCGGCGACGGGCCGGAGTCGAACGCCACCATGATGGTGCTCGACCAGCGGGCGATCCCCGGCTTCACGAAGCTTCGTTCGCGGATGCCGTTCGAGGTCGCGCCCTCCCTGGAGGCGGCCGCATCCTGGGAAAGCGAGCGACGGATGGTGGACGTGAAGAAGGCCACCATGGCCGACTACATGCGATTCTACGACGTCACGCTCATGAACCCGAAGGTGCTTGTCGGCCTGTTCATCGGCGCCATGAGCACGTTCGTGTTCTGCGCCCTGACGATGAAGGCCGTGGGCCGTGCGGCCAAGGGAATGGTGGAGGAGGTCCGCCGCCAGTTCCGCGAGAAGCCGGGAATCATGGCGGGCACAGAAACGCCCGACTACGCGGCGCCGGTGGCGATCAGCACGAAGGCCGCCCAGAGGGAGATGATCCTGCCGTCGCTGCTGGCACTGGCCGTGCCCGTCGTCGTGGGACTGCTCCTGGGCGTCGGCGGCGTCATGGGACTGCTCGTCGGCGGCCTCACGACGGGCTTCTGCGTGGCCGTCTTCATGGCCAACGCCGGCGGGGCCTGGGACAACGCCAAGAAGCACATCGAATCGGGCGTGCACGGCGGCAAGGGGAGCGACGCCCACAAGGCCGCCGTGGTCGGCGACACCGTGGGCGACCCGTTCAAGGACACGAGCGGCCCGAGCCTCAACATCCTCGTGAAGCTCATGAGCATGGTGAGCGTGGTGGTGGCCGGCCTCGTCGTGCGGTACTCGCTCGAGGCCCTGGGGATCTTCTGAGTACGGCGATGCGGGCTTCGAGACAGGTCTCGTTCGTGGGGCGTGGCCGCGACGTCATCCCTGAGATCCAGTGCCTGCGGCGACCCGCATTCGGAGCGGGCGGAGACATGCTCGGAGCCGGCGGATTGTGCGAGTACAGGGCCTGTTCGGGATAGCGGGGCGCAGGGTCCGCACAATTCACCGTCTCCTGCGCGTGCCCCCGACCCGCTCCGCCGAAAGCATCAGGGAGCCCCTCGGAATCCGGTAATCTGCCCCGCATGCAGCCGGGATTCTCGTTCACCGTCGAAGCCACCGCCGGCGCCGCACGCGCGGGCATGCTCGTCACGCCCCACGGCAGCGTCGCCACGCCGCTGTTCATGCCGGTGGCCACCGCGGCGACCGTGAAGGGGGTCGACATCGGGCGGGTGCGCGAGACTGGGGCCGGGATGATCCTGGCCAATGCGTACCACCTGCACCTGCGTCCCGGCGAGGAGATCGTGGGGCAGGGCGGGGGGCTGGCGCGGTTCATGGGCTGGGACGGGCCCACGCTCACCGATTCCGGCGGGTTCCAGGTGTTCAGCCTCGCCAGGCAGGTGAAGGTCGACGAGGAGGGGGCGTTCTTCCGCTCGCACCTCGACGGCAGTCCCGTGGCGTTCACGCCCGAGAACTCGATGCGGATCCAGGAGCGGATCGGCGCCGACATCGCCATGCAGATGGACCACGTCGTGGCGCTGCCCAACGACCGTGCCGTCGTGGCCGACGCGATGCGCCGGTCGCTCCGCTGGGCCGCCCGCTGCCAGGCGGCCCACACGCGGCCCGATCAGGCGCTCTTCGGCATCGTGCAGGGCGGCCTCGATCCCGACCTGCGGCGCGAGAGCGCGGAGGGGCTCCGGGAGATCGGCTTCCCGGGCTACGCGATCGGGGGCCTCTCGGTCGGCGAAGGGCCGGAGGCGATGGACGGGGCCCTGCGGGCGACCGTGCCGCACCTGCCGACCGACCGGCCGCGCTACCTGATGGGGGTGGGGCAGCCCCGGGACATCGTCGCCGCGGTGGCCGCCGGGGTCGACATGTTCGACTGCGTGCTGCCGACCCGGTGCGGCCGCAACTCGCTCGTCTATACGTTTGGGGGAGTGGTGCGGCTGCGGAACGCGCGGCACGCCCGCGACCCGCGGCCGCTGGAGGAGGGCTGCCCCTGCATCGCCTGCCGGCACGGCAGGGACTACATCCGGCACCTTTTCCTGGCGGGCGAGATGCTCGGGCCCGTCCTGGCGTCGATCCACAACCTCACATTCTACCAGCGGCTGGTGGCCCGGCTCCGCGAGGCGACGATCGCCGGCAGGTTCGACGCGGAGGCGAGCGATCTCGCCGCCAGGCTGGAGGCGGGCGGCGCCGAAGCCGGGGACGATGACGAGGCCCGCGGGCTCGGTGCCGGCGGCTGCGCCAGCGAATGACGCGACGGTCTTGTCCGTCCAGCGCGCATCTCCGTACATTTGCGGGTCTTCACGCCGTCCCCCGCCGGGGACGCCCGGGCCGTACGCGGAGTCGCCATGCATCCCCCACCACCATCCCAGCACGCGGTCACCCTGTTCGCGGCCGATGTCCCGGCGGCGCCGGGCGGCCTGGAACTGCTCGTCAGCTACCTGCCGATGGTGATCATCGTGGCGGTGGCGTGGATGCTCCTGTATCGGCCCGAGCGCGAGCGGATGCGCCGGCAGCAGGAACTCCTCGCGGCGCTCAAGAAGAACGACAGGGTCGTCACCACGTCGGGCATCTACGGCACCGTGGCCAATGTGGACCGCGATGCGGACCGCGTGCTCCTGCGGGTCGACGAGGCCGGAAACGTGAAGATCGCGGTGACGCTGTCGAGCATCTCGAGGGTGCTCGGCGACGCCGGGGGCGAACCCGGCGGCGACGGCTGACGGACCGCCCGGCACGCAGCCGGGCGGGCGACGTCCACAGGCTCCCGAACACAGTCCCGAAACACCAGTCCCGAACCGAATCCTGAAACGAGAATGGCATGAACATGCTCGCCGCTGCGATCCCTCTGCTCGCCCAGGCCGCCGCCGTGACCACGGCCGCAACGCCCCCGACCGCCGCCATGCCGTGGTGGCGGGAGCCGTGGGCGATGTGGGCCATCACGCTGCTCACCGTCGCCGTGCCGACCATGCTCGCATGGCTCACGGCGAAGGCGCTGCGGTGCTCGGACCTGTGGGGCAGGCTGGCCACCGTGCTGGTGGCGTTCGCCGCCGGAGCGGTGATCACGTGGCTGGGGTGGCCGCCCCGGCTGGGCATCGACCTCAAGGGCGGCGTCATCCTCGTCTACGAGGTCGACGCGAGCCGGCAGGCCGCCGGCCAGGTCGACGACTGCGCCGGGCGGATCGAACAGCTCCTGGCGCGACAGGACGGGCGGCTCGGCACCGTGTCGCGGACGGCCGACAATCGGCTGCTGGTGCGGCTCGACACCGCCGACGCCGTGGCTCGCGAGTCGTTCCTCAAGGGAGTCGAGCAGCTCGATTTCGGCGACGCCCGCGTGCGGCTCGCCGGCAGGAAGCCCGTCGGCGACTCGCTGGAGCTCGATTTCGAGGTCGCCGGCAGCGCGGCCCCCATCGACATGGACAAACTCGTCGCCGCCGTGAGCCGTCGCGTCAATCCGGGCGGTCAGAAGGAGGTGACGGTCCGTCGTTACGGCCTCGACCAGCTCGAGGTGATCGTGCCCGAGGTCGACCAGTCGGAAGTCGACCTGATCAAGCGGGTGGTCTCGAGCGCCGGCGTGCTCGAGTTCCGGATCACCGCGAATCCGGAGGATCCCCGCCACAAGCAGGTGATCGAGATCGGCACCCGGTCGCCTGGCACGACGGTGAGCGAGGGGGGCCGGCAGATCGGCCGCTGGGTGCAGCTCGACACCGCGAAGATCAATCCGGCGGAGGACCGGGGGCTCGTCACCCGCGCCATGCCCGACGGCCGCACGGAGGTGCTCGTCGTGCTCGACCGCTTCGACGTGACGGGCGGCTTCCTGTCGCGGGCGTCGTCGAGCTACGACAGCAACCTCCAGCCCTGCGTGAACTTCTCGTTCAATTCGTCCGGAGCCGCCCTGTTCGGCGCGCTCACCGGGCAGAACCAGCCCGACCCTGCCAACCGGCTCACCAGCCGGCTGGGCATCCTGCTCGACGACACGCTCCTGTCAGCGCCCACGCTCCGCAGCACGATCTCGGGCGACGGCCAGATCACCGGCAGCTTCAAGCAGTCGGACGTCGATTTCCTCGTCGGCGTGCTCAACGCCGGCAGCCTGCCGGCGGCGCTCGTCAGCGAGCCGATCAGCGAGCAGAAGATCAGCCCCCAGCTCGGGGCCGACACGATCCGCTCGGGCGCCCGCGCGATGCTCTTGGCGACGATCGTGGTGCTGGCGTTCATGCTGGCGTACTACCGCTTCTCGGGGTTCGTCGCCGACCTGGCGGTGCTGCTCAACATCCTGCTCGTGGTGGCGCTGATGATCTCCATCAAGGCGGCCTTCACGCTCGCCGGCCTCGCCGGCCTGGTGCTGTCGGTCGGCATGGCCGTCGACGCGAACGTGCTGATCTACGAGCGGATGCGGGAGGAGACGGAGCGTGGGGCGGCCGTCCGCATGGCGATCCGCAACGGGTTCCAGCGGGCCTTCTCGACGATCGTCGACTCGAACCTCACGACGTTGATCACGGCCGTCGTGCTCTACATGATGGGCACCGACCAGCTGAAGGGCTTCGCCGTCACGCTGATTCTCGGCCTGGTGCTCAACCTGTTCACCGCCGTGTTCTGCGCCCGCGTGGTGTTCGATTTCGCCGAGCGGAACCGGTGGCTGACGAGGATCTCCATGGCGAAGCTCTTCGGGACGACCGATTTCCGGTTCGTCCGCTGGGTGAAGCCGGCGATCGTCGCCTCGCTGGTGTTCATCCTGCTGGGCCTGGCGGCCGCCGCGAAGCGGGGCCAGGGCCTTTTCGACATCGACTTCACGGGCGGCACGAGCGTGCAGGTGGCATTCAATCCCGACAAGCCGCTCGACATCGCCGACGTCCGCAAGGCGGTGGCGGTGCTGCCGGACGTGGCGGTGAGCGCGGTCACGGGGGCCGACATCGCCCCCGGCCTGCGGTACAAGATCGACACGTCGCTGCGCGACGACGACCAGGTGGAGCGGATGCTCCGGGAGGCGTTTCCCGACAGGCTGGCGACCTACTCGATGGGATTCGGCGACGTCGTCTCGGCCGCGGGCGACGGCACGCAGCCGGCCGACCCGGCGGCGCTGTCCACCGCGGTGGAACTCGACTTTCCCGAGACCATCAACCTCCCGACGCTGCGGGCGACCATCAACGACGCCCTGAAGGCGGAGGGGCTGGCCGACGCCCCCTTCGAGCTGGACGTGGCCGGCGGCTCGGGCAAAACAGCCAGCCGCACCAAGCCGTATCGCAACTGGTCGCTGAGCACGTCGCTCGACGTGGAGGCCACGCGCCGGGTCATGAAGCGGGTGGCGACGAAGCTGTCCGAGACTCCCGTCTACCTCTCGGCCAACTCGATCGGCGGCAAGGTGGCCGGCAACACGAAGGTCACGGCGCTCTACGCGCTGCTGGCGAGCCTGCTGATGATCGTGCTCTACGTCTGGGTGCGGTTTCAGAACGTGGCCTTCGGTTTGGCGGCCGTCGTGGCGCTGATCCACGACGTGCTCGTGGCCGTGGCGTGCCTGGCGTTCAGCAGCTTCGTGGCGCCGTTCCTCGGCTGGGCCCTGGTGGATGATTTCAAGATCAGCCTCGATGTCGTCGCCGCGCTCCTGACGATCGTGGGCTTCTCGATCAACGACACGATCGTGATCTTCGACCGGCTGCGCGAGCTACGGGGGAAGAGCCCGTTCGTGACGGCGGAGATGATCGACAAGGCGGTGAACCAGACCCTGAGCCGCACGATCCTCACGTCGGGCACGGCGCTGTTGGCGACGATCATCCTCTACTTTTTCGGTGGCCAGGGGATTCACGCCTTCGCGTTCACGATGCTGGTGGGCATCATCACCGGCACCTACAGCACGATCTACATCGCGGCGCCGATCGTGCTGTGGCTGCAGGAGGGAGCCCAGGCGGCCAGGACGCAGCCCTCCGGCCGGGCCGCCGGCGCGGCGTCGGCCTGACGCCACGCCGTCCGCAGCCGGCCGCCGGCTGCGGTCAGCCGCCGGCCGTGATCGGCCGTGGCGGAGAACCCTGCTGGTGGCGGTGACCCTGCCGACGGCTCCGGTCGCGCCGTCGCCCCGGCTGAGGCGGAGTTCCGGCGGGCCCGCCGCGGCTCGCGGGGTGGCGCATACTTCCTGTGAGACGGCTCGAGTAGGCACCGCGTGCCGCGACCGTCCGTCGCCGCTCGCCGGGAGATGCCTATGTCGTGGTTCGCTCGCGTGCTGCGGCTGGTGGTAGGCGGGGCGTTGGTGGCGGGCGGAGCGGTCCTGGCCCAGCCATTCGTCCAGACCGTGCTCGCGGCGCGGCAGCAGGCCGCCGTGCCCGCCCGCGGGACGGCGCCGCTGGACGTCTGGCGGGCACCGCTGCCCGGCATGCAGACCTCCCCAGCCGAGGGCGGATGCCGTGGACGTCCCTGGCCCGGTGCGTCGCACCCGATGCAGGAGACGCCGGCGGCACCGCTCGGCGGCGGGCCAGCCGGGTTTGCCTCGCAGAGCATCGGCTTCGAGGGGGAGTCGGCCGTGATGCCGTCGTCGCAGCCGCCGCCGGCCCCGCCGACGCCGCTGCCCAGGTCGGCGATGAACGTCGGTCCAGCGGCACCGGCGCTCGACGCCGCATACCGTTCCACGCTCGACATCCCGCCACCGCCCCTGCTCGACACGCAGACGCCGCCACCTCTGGCGGTTGGCTGGTCGACCCATGACGTCCAGAGGCCCGCTGTCGCCGCCGCGGCGGCGGTCGAGGCGCCGTCGACCTACGTCGTCCGCGACGGGGATGACCTCACGGGGATCGCACTTCGGGTCTACGGTTCCGCCGGGGCCGCGACCGCCATCTGGGCGGCGAACCGCGACCGCCTCGCGGACCCCCAGCTCCTGCCGATCGGCATGGTTCTGAGGATGCCGCCGTCGTGGACGCTCCCCTCGGCCCACGCGGGACAGGCCGTGGCCGGCGGCCAGGCGATCGAGCCGGCGTTCGGTGCGGCTGCGCCCACTGCGGCCTCGTGGCGGGCGACCAGGCCGGCGGCCGATCAGCGCGGGGGAAGATCTGCGGCCTGGCTGCAGCAGCCCGACGGTGCGTCTGGAGGGTATGACGCCGGCCGCGCTGCGGCGGTGCAGCCGCCGGAGGCCGCCGGCGCCCTGCCGACGACGGTCCGTGTCGCCGCGGGAGATACGCTCGAGTCGATCGCGGTGAGGGTCTACGGCGATCGCACCGCCGCGGCACACATCTGGCAGGCCAACCGCGATCGGCTTCGCAGCCCCGATCTGCTCGTGCCGGGCACCGACCTGCGGCTGCCCTGATCACCGCGGC
>Ga0209401_1000083_pt1 | contig 65224 bp, 89 predicted proteins | sample M_140807_MF_Meta_FD_187318 | JGI IMG/M metagenome (GOLD analysis project Ga0209401, IMG submission 187318) | Freshwater microbial communities from Lake Montjoie, Canada to study carbon cycling - M_140807_MF_MetaG (SPAdes) (version 2) | ecosystem: Environmental > Aquatic > Freshwater > Lake...
ATATTCCAAGATCACGAAGCGCATATCAAGGTACACACCTCTGCTATGCAAGATCCAACTGTTCAGCAACTCATTGGTCAGAACCCACAGGCTCAAGCAATTATGGGCGCAATGCAAGCACATATTGCCGAGCACGTTGGTTACGCATACAGAAACAAGATCGAGCTGGCATTAGGTGTAGCGTTGCCGAACCCAGAAGACGAATTGCCACCAGAAATGGAAAAAGAGATCAGTCGTCTCATGGCAGAAGCAGCACCACAAGTGCTTGCAGAATCCAAAGCAATGGCTGCCCAGCAACAAGCTCAGCAAAACGCACAAGATCCTGTTCTTCAAATGCAACAGCAAGAATTGCAGATCAAACAGCAAGAGCTCCAGCTCAAGCAACAGAAACTCCAGCAAGATGCTCAGCTACAAGCGCAGAAAATGCAAATTGATGGCGCAGCTAAAGCCGATGAACTTAGCCTTAGAAAACAAGAGCTTGAGTCCAGAATGGAGATGGATATGGTCAAACTTACCGAAGAGACAAAGCGTAAAGATAAAGAAGCGCAAGCCAGAGAGCAGATAGAAGGTACCAAAATTGGCGTTGACATCGCTAAAACAAGGCATCAAATAAACAACACAAAAAACAAGGAGTAGTAAATGGATGTAATAACCATGAACGCATTGCAGGTATTACGCGATAAGTTTCGTGCAGATATGAACAATTTCACTGATGATTTGGCAAATGGTCAGTGCGCTTCCTTTGAGCAGTACAAAGAGCTTTGCGGGGTGATTCGAGGTCTAGCCTATGCAGAGCGCCACTTAATTGACCTTGCTGAAAATATAGAGAAAGACAACGATGAGTGAAACCATCGCATTACCGGAGTCAGCATTAATCCTGCCGCCGGGCGTTAAAAGCCCACAAGTGGACCAAGAGTACGAAGCAGCAACACCAGAAAACAAGGCAAAAGCACTGCCCGACCCTAAAGGTTGGCGTTTGTTATGCGCATTAATTGATCCTGATGATACGTACGAAAGTGGGCTTGCCAAAGCAGATAAAACCAAGGAAATCGAGGAGTTAACCTCGCCAGTGCTGTTTGTTATCAAACTGGGGCCTAGCGCCTATGACGCAGAAAAATTCCCAGAAGGTGCATGGTGTAAAGAAGGCGACTTCATTATTACCCGCCCGTATACAGGAACCCGTCTAAAAATCCACGGAAAAGAGTTTCGCTTGATCAATGACGATCAGGTTGAGGCAACTGTTGAAGACCCACGCGGCATTACACGCGTTTAAAGGAGAAATACATGACAAATGACGATTACAAATTCCCCCACGAAACAGAAGAAGATCAGGGTAAACCCGAAGTTGATTTTGATATAGACATTGACGCCGAAGGTGACGTTGATATTGAAATCGAAGACGATACCCCTGAAAGAGACCGCTTAGCAAAGCCCCTTGATCATGAAGTTGAGGACCCTTCTGACGAAGAAATTGAAAGCTACTCTAGAGATGTTCAGAATAGAATCAAGAAGTTAACTCACGCAAGGCACGATGAAAGACGTGCTAAAGATGCAGTTACTCGTGAAAAAGATGAGCTTGAGCGTATGGCTAAAGCTATCTTGGAAGAGAATCAGCGACTTAAAGAATACGTAAATAACGGACAAGCCACTTACGCACAAACCTTGCAAGCTAAGGCAGAAGCGGAAATGGAGATGGCACGCCGTAAATACAAAGAAGCACAAGAATCTTATGACTCTGATGCAATGTTAGAGGCACAAGAAAACTTGACAGATGCTAAGATGAAGTTAGAGTCCGCAAGAAATTTCCGTCCTACCCCTTTACAAATGGAAAATTCTAGTGTACAAATACAATCATCGTCCCAAGAAGCACCGAGACTTGACGATAAAACCTTGCGCTGGCAAGCAAAAAACCAGTGGTTCGGGTCTCCGGGATATGAAGAAATGACAGCCTTTGCGCTAGGGCTGCACCAAAAACTAGTGGCTACGGGCGTAGATCCCCGCTCTGAAGACTATTTCGCTCGTGTTGATGGGCGCTTAAAGCAGGTGTTCCCTGAGTTATTGGGCATTTCTGAGTCGGCTGACAGAAAGGCTGATCCAGTTAAGAAACCCGCAACTGTAGTGGCCTCTTCTTCTCGCTCTACTGGAGCAAAGAAAGTAGTCAAACTAACTACAACCCAACAAAGGTTGGCAGATAAATTTGGCTTATCCCACAAACAATATGCACAAGAAGTTCTTAAACTGGAGATTTAAAAATGGCTAATAAACGTACACCACGGGATTTAGAAACCCGCGAAAAAACCGAAACTCGTTATGTTTACAAACCACCGAGCTCGTTGCCTGATCCAACACCAGACCCGGATTACAAGTTTCACTGGGTAGCAACAGCGATCGCTGGACAACCGAACGACACTAACGTGTCTCAGAAGTTCCGTGACCACTGGGTGCCATGTAAGGCAGTGGACCATCCTGAATTGCAGATTCAAGCAAATAAAGATGGAAATGTTGAAATTGGTGGCTTGCTTTTATGTAAGAAACCAAGAAAGATGGCTGAAGCTAGAGATGAATATTACGATCAAAAAGCTCGTAATCAAATGGAATCTGTGGACAACAGCTTTTTACGTAATAGTGATGCCCGCATGCCCCTGTTTAGTGATCGCAAAAGCACAACAACTAAAGGTAGTGGGTTTGGTAATGGTAGTAAATAACTTTAATTTTTAGGAGATATAAATGGCTTATCCAACCGTTTCAGCTCCCTACGGCTTAGTTCCAATTAACCGTGTAGATGGTATGCCGTATGCAGGCGCGATTCGTCAATTACCGATCGCATCCACATACAACACAGCTATTTATAACGGAGATATTGTTCGTATAGCCGCAGGTGGTAATATTCAAAAATCAACTGTAACTGTTGACTCTACTACAGCAGCCGCAAACAACACTTATGGTGTGTTTATGGGTGTTCAGTATGTAAACAGCCAAGGTCAACTTATCCAGTCCCAATACTATCCAGGTAATGCCGCTGCTACTAGCGCTGTTGCTTATGTAGTTGACGATCCTATGGCTGCTTTTAAAGTAGCTGTAACTTTCAGCGGTAATGCTACTGTAACTACAGTTAATCAAAGCATCGTTGGTACTAACATGTCTGTACGTCAAGGTACTGGCAGCACTACTACTGGTGACTCTGCTGTTTCTGTGTATGCAACTGATGCACAAGGTAATGCAGCAGCACTGCCAGTTCGTGTAGTTGAAGTAGTTCCAGCAACAGCTACTGGCGCAAATGCCTTCACTGAAGTAGTAGTGAAGTTAAACAACCCACAAATTCTCCGAACCACTGGTTTGGATTACGCAGCTTAAGGAGCTAAGTAAATGGCTATTTCACGCGCACAACTACTAAAAGAGTTGCTCCCGGGCTTAAACGCATTGTTTGGATTAGAGTACAAGCGTTACGGCGAAGAGCATAAAGAGATCTACGAAACAGAGAAATCTGAGCGTAGCTTCGAAGAAGAGACAAAGCTGTCCGGTTTCTCTGCTGCACCAGTCAAGAACGAGGGCTCAGCCATCGCTTACGACAATGCACAAGAGGCATTTACAGCTCGCTACAACCACGAAACAATCGCTTTGGGCTTCTCAGTAACTGAAGAAGCAATCGAAGATAACTTGTATGACTCATTGTCTGCTCGTTATACCAAAGCATTAGCTCGTGCAATGGCGTACACAAAGCAGGTTAAAGCTGCTGCGGTATTGAACAACGGTTTCACCAACTCTGCCCAATATTACGGCGGCGACGGCGTTCCACTTTTCTCTACAGCACACCCATTGGTATCTGGCGGTACTAACAGCAACACGCCTGCAACTCCTGCAGACTTGAATGAAACTTCGTTGGAAAACGCTGTTATTCAAATCGCTGCTTGGACTGACGAGCGTGGTCTGTTAATTGCTGCAATGCCACGTAAATTGGTTATCCCACCAGCACTGCAATTCGTTGCAACCCGCTTGTTGGAAACTAACTTGCGCGTAGGTACAAATGACAACGACATCAACGCATTGAAGAACAACGGTTCAATCCCAGAAGGTTACGCAATTAACCACTACTTGACCGACACAAATGCTTGGTTCTTGACAACTGACGTACCTAACGGCATGAAACACTTTGAGCGTATGCCTTTGGCTAACTCTATGGACGGCGACTTTGATACTGGTAACGTACGTTACAAGTCTCGTGAGCGTTATTCATTCGGCTGGTCTGATCCACTCGGAATGTTTGGTTCCCCAGGCGCTTAATAAGCACCTGTATGTAAAAACCCCGCTCACAAGGCGGGGTTTTTCTTTTCTGTGTAGTGGTGGATTCGGTGGCAGTTTGCACACAATACGATACATTTTTTAACTTCTTTCATTGCCGCAGCAAAGCAACCGTTGCTGACTAGTTTGCTGACTAGGTTTTCTTTTTTACTTGGGTTTGTGTGATGAAAATCTAAAGCTGCTGGATGGTTAAATCCGCATTGTGTACATTTAAGTGTACGTTTAAAAGTGTCCCACTTAGCTTTTCCCAGTGCCCTTTGTGCTTTTACTGCAAGCAGCACCTTATCTTTATTTTCTAGGTAGTGTTTGCGGCTTTTTTCTTTGTGGTACGCCTTGCGTACTTCGGGGTCTTTATACGGCATCGTTTAACTGATACGTCTTAATAGGCTCGCTACTATTCGCATCTACATTACACGCCCATTTAACTGCTTCTTCTGCTGTCAACCCCATTCGCATACAGACTTCTGCTGCCATTGCCCCAGAACCAATTGCCATAAACGTTCGTACACGTTCCCATTCTAGGTCGTCTCCACAGGCAAACAGCCCGTCTTTAGTAAGTTTAAGAAACGAGCTGTCAGATTTTAACTTTGGTTTAGTTTTGTTCTTTTTGCTTAGGTAGTCCAAAACCTTTTCGGCATCGCAGTAGTTACCTGCTACGCCCATCCAACCGCCGTCTATTGGAAACACCTTGTCTTCAAAGTATTTAATACCTGAGTCAGAGTCTGTAAACTGGCTGTCTGCAACCAGTATTTTTCTGTTCCAATCACCAATGATTGTCGTCATTTCTATGGTACCTGTCGTTTGGGTTTTTAAGCATTGATGCTAATAGTTCGTCTATGTTCTTAAACCACTGAATAACTTTCATGCCATCATGCTGCATGATTGTAAAACTCATGGGTTTTCTTGCCCAACAACTTTATATACTTGATTAACTATGTTTAGAACGTGTTTTATGTCTTCTGGGGTTAACTGACCCATTAATTGCAATATTTTTATTACAGCAACATCGTTGTTTAGCGGAACAGGTTTAACTAAGTTTTCAATCATTTTGTAGCCATTAAATAGAGCCCTACGTTTCCAAAAGCGTAGCCTGCATAGCAAATCGCCATGCCTATGTTTCCCTTATAGCCTTGCTCTGCGGCTATGTAGGTATAGATTACACCTGTAAGAATAATAAGCCAAGAACTCATAATTTCCTCTTTTTTACATTCTAACCAAAAAAGTATTACACATTGTTAAAAATGTAGTAAGATAACGGAAACTGGGTGAATGGCTTATCAAACTGCCCCAGCAGACGCATACACGATTGATAAGCTGAACTTTGTATGAAGGACAATTTATCATGGCATTATCTACTACCCAATCAGTATGGCGTTCTGGCGGTGGCGATCAAACTCGTACCGCAATCTGTGGCTCTATGAAAATGGCAGCCCCTTTCTATATCGCTAACTTAGCAGCAACTGCAAACGTAACTAACGTTTCTGGCGGTTCAGCTTTATTCCTACCAGCTGGCGCTGTTGTAACAGACGTTGTTATCTCTGCTGTTGGTACAGGTTCTGTTGACTTAGGGTTTACCCCACTAATCAACGTTGGTCCTGGTCAAACAACAACTTTGGGCACAAACGTTCCACAGGCTTTCTTAGCTAACGCTTCTACAGCTACACGCGTAACTGTTGATGTTGGTTCTACAGGCGGCGGCGCTTCTTTAGGCAACGTAGCTAACGCAACTAACTTAGTTGTTGTTACTTCTAAAGCCAACGGCGTATCTTCTGGTACTGTTACAGGTATTATTGAATACTACGTTTACGATAACGGCGCACAAAACGTCTAATTAATCAGGGGGTTACGGCCCCCGTTTAACCTTATTGGAGATTAATTATGACAATGCAATATGATGTAAAACAAGCGCACTTAAACGCTAGTGGTATTTTTGTGCCGTTTGGTACCCGTATTAAAGCTATCTCACTGACTGGCACGGCTTCTGCTGGCCAATTAACTATGTTTGATACGCTTACAGCCCCAGTAACAACGGCTTCTTATGGTCGCTCTGGAACTACTGTTACTATTAGCTCTACAGCGCACGGTTTGACAACTGGACAAGTTATTGGCATTGACTTTGCTGCAGGTACAGGCGGTACAGCTACTAATGGAAACTATGCAGTTACGGTTACAAACGCAAATACTTTTACTATAACTGATATTAATAGCGGAACTATTAGCGCCTCACCAACGCTTGTATATTCAACTGGTAAATGGTTGATGACATATGATGTAGCTGCTGGAGATTATTTCAATAATGCACCGTTAATTCCTGGCGAAGGTGTAAAAGCCAATGTTGGCGTGTATGGTTATATAACAAACTTAGCCGCAGCAAATATTTACTATGGCTAAGAAAAAAGGTCCTTCTCTAGCCGTTGGTCGTGGTGAAAAGCTGCCTGTATCTAAGGGTGCTGGGCTTACTGCCAAAGGTCGTGCTAAGTACAATGCTGCTACAGGCTCAAAACTAAAGGCTCCACAGCCCGAAGGTGGTGCCCGTAAGCGTTCTTTCTGCGCACGTATGTCTGGTATGCCCGGTCCGATGAAAGATGAAAATGGCAAGCCTACTAGAAAGGCAGCCTCTCTAAAGAGGTGGAAATGTTAGATATGATGGAGCTGTGGACGGGCGGGCTAACAATATTTGTAGCCTTAATCGGATATATGATGCACGAAAAATTCAATGATTTAAAACGCATTGATATTTTGTTAAATAAAACAAGAGAAGAGGTAGCTCGTGATAACGTTACTAAAGCAGAAGTTGATCGCATTATGGAACACATTGACGCAAGGTTTAACAAGCTTGAAAGCAAAATTGACCAACTTATTCAAAAGTGAGAAAAAATGAAACACGATGACATTAAACAAGATATGCCCATGATGAAAAAAGTGGCTAAGCAAGAAGTTAAAGCGCATGAGAAATCAATGCACAAAATGGCTAAGGGCGGTGTAACCCGTGCTGATGGCTGCGTTACTAAAGGTCACACTAAAGGCAAGATGATTGCTATGTGTGGCGGCGGAAAGATGTAATCGTGGCTGATAAGATCTGGGATACGGTTGCTCCAGTATGGCAAAAAGCTTTTGACGAAAAAGCAGCTAAAGAAGCCGCCGAAGAAAAAGCAGCCAAAGAAAGTCGCAAAGAGAGTGGTAAAGCGGCTGTTAAAGGCATGAAAGAAGGTCGTATGGATGCTATGGGCAACGCCTATAAAAAAGGCGGTAAAGTATCGTCCGCCTCAAGCCGTGCAGACGGCTGTTGTGTTAAAGGCAAGACTAAAGGAAAAATGATTGCTATGAAAAACGGCGGAGCCTGCTAGTATGAATAAAGAAGGTTTAAAATACGCAGGCGGTATGGGCGCCGGTTTAGCCACTGTGTTAGGTGCGGGTTATGCAGATTTACAACAATCTAAACGGGCGTTAGAAAAAGAGCGTGAAGATAAAAACGCTGACAAAATTGAAGAGATGAAACGTAAGCAAGAACCGTCTGGTGGCGGTAGCGGTGAAGCAACAGCCCGTCCAAAAGTAATGAAAAAAGGCGGTAAAGTATCATCTGCTTCTTCTCGTGCAGACGGCTGTTGTGTTAAAGGCAAGACTAAAGGAAGATTTGTATAATGAAAGCGTCTCGTGGAATGGGGGCAGTAATGCCAAGTAAGATGCCTAAAGGGGTTAAAAAAGCCCGTAGGGATAATACTGATTTCACGCAGTTTGCTAAAGGCGGTAAGGTAGGTAAAGGTGTTACTGTTACTAAAGGTGGCACTGCTTCTGCTATGGCAAAGAAGTTGCTACAAAGCCCCGGTTCGTTAACAGCCGCTGATATGTACAAAGATGGTGGCAAGGTTAATGCGGCTGGTAATTACACCAAACCAGAGATGCGCAAGCGTATCGTTTCCGCAGTTAAAGCAGCAGCAACACAAGGTACTGGCGCAGGTCAGTGGTCGGCTCGTAAAGCCCAATTAGTAGCTAAAAAATATAAGGCGGCTGGTGGTGGATATAAATGAGTGGATTGGCAAAGTCACAACGTTCTTTAAAAGCTTGGGGCGATCAAAAGTGGACAACCAAGTCGGGCAAGAAGTCGTCCGAGACGGGGGAGCGATACCTGCCAAAGAAAGCAATACAAGCGTTAAGCCCACAAGAGTACGCAGCAACAACACGGGCAAAACGAGCAGGAAAAGCACAGGGACAGCAGTTCGTGCCGCAGCCGCAAAAGGTAAAAGCAAAAGTAAAACCATATCGAAAGGTTAAGTAATGGCTACTAAAAATTGGATTCAAAAAGCTATTAAGAAACCCGGTGCTCTACACAAAGATTTAGGTGTGCCTGCTGGCAAAAAGATTCCGTCAGCAAAATTAGCTGCAGCTGCAAAGAAACCCGGCAAGGTGGGTAAGCGAGCTAGGCTGGCGGAAACCCTAAAAGGGTTTAAAAAATAATGGCTGTTAGCGGAATATCGGACTTTAACCTAGATCTCACAGAGATTATTGAAGAGGCGTTTGAGCGTTGTGGCTCAGAGTCTCGTACGGGTTATGACATAAAAACCGCACGCCGTTCGCTTAATTTGTTGTTTGCGGATTGGGCTAATCGTGGCGTTAACATGTGGACGTTTGAAGAGGGGCAGATACCGCTAATTCAAGGCGTGACTACCTATGCCCTACCTAACGACACAGTTGACCTCCTAGAGCACGTAATCCGTACAAACGCAAACGTACAGAACACACAGGCAGACTTAACAATTACACGTATTAGCGTTTCTACATACGCTACACTCCCCAACAAATTGCAGCAGGCTCGTCCTATTCAGGTCTGGATACAGCGTTTAGATAGCGCAGTATACGTAGTAGCCTCTACTGTAACGGCAACTGTTTCGGCTAATGCTACAACTATTTATCTTAGCAACGTCACGGCTCTTCCAGCGGCGGGCTTTATCCAGCTAGGTAGCGAAGTTATTAGTTATGGGGCTACTGCACAAACAAACCCTAATTCTCCAGCTGGTTCGCTGATTAACTGCGGTCGTGGTCAACAAAACACTTATGCGGCAACTCATGCTATTGGCGATGTGGTTACGAAACTACAACCCCCCTCGGTGACCGTATGGCCTACCCCTGATCAAGGAACAGCAGCTGAGCCGTACTACACGTTTGTGTACTGGAGATTACGTCGCATTAATAACGCTGGTGAAGGTGTAAACACGTTTGATGTGCCGTTCCGCTTCTTGCCTTGCTTAGTAGCTGGTTTGGCTTATTACATGGCACTAAAGATTCCGGGAGCTGATGCTCGCTTGCCAGTACTAAAACAACAGTACGATGAGGCTTGGAATAGCGCAGCTAACGAAGACCAAGATAAAGCCTCAGTTCGATTTGTGCCCCGTCGCATGTTCATTTAAGGACATGTTATGGCTAATAAGTTCTCTTCTGGCAAATTTGCGATTTCACAGTGCGATCGCTGTGGATTTAGGTTTAAGTTAAAGGTTTTAAAGTCAGAGATTATTAAAACCAAGAAGTATGATTTACTGGTTTGCCCTACTTGTTGGGACCCAGATCAGCCGCAGTTGCAGTTAGGTATGTACCCAGTTGATGATCCGCAAGCAGTACGCAACCCAAGACCGGATAATACATACTACCAAGCGGGATATACAGGTTTGCAACTAAACCAGAATGCAGGGGCTACTGTTCAAGGTAACGGTGATCCTACAGGCGGTAGTAGGGTGTTTCAGTGGGGGTGGGCCCCGGTTGGTGGTGCTAGTCAATTTGACAGCGTTTTAACACCAAATTACTTGATTGCAGTAGGACAAGTAGGTACAGTAACAGTATCTACAACATAGGAGAAAAGTATGACATTTAAATCAGGCGCAGACGGAATTACCAAACAAGGTAAAACCAAAGGCAAAAATCTAGGTGACTCAGGTCCAAACATTGGCTTGCAAAAAGGCGGTAAGAAAAGCTCGGGCGTAACTAATGAGTCATTAAAATCAATGGGTCGTAACATGGCTCGTGTGGCTAACCAAGGCACTATGAAAAAATCTGCCGGAAGAGGACGTTAATATGGCTATCGAAAACAAACCAGCAAGCGTATACGCTAAGAACGGCACTTCTGTTGCTAATGGCGAAAGCGCTGTTGTTGATAAAGGCAACAAGATGGATTCATTGCGGATTGCCGTTGGCAGTATTAGTAAAGGTAACGATCGTCCAACTAAAACAGATGGCATTAAGATTCGTGGAACTGGCGCTGCTACTAAGGGCGTTATGGCTAGAGGCCCAATGGCGTGAGTCTTAATTACCTGCAACTTTATCAAGCGATTCAGGATTACTCTGAAAATACAGAGTCGTCGTTTGTAACCAATATTCCCCGCTTTGTTCAAGAAGCTGAGGATAGGATTTACAATTCGGTTCAAATTCCATCGCTTCGTAAAAATGTAACAGGTACGCTAACAGCATCAAACCCTTATTTGTCAACGCCAAATGACTATCTTTCTACTTTTTCTTTGGCGGTAATAAGGGCAAATAATTCGTACGAATATCTTTTAAACAAAGATGTCAACTTTATTAGAGCAGCGTATCCTACCCCAACAAGCACAGGCGAACCCCGCTACTATGCGCTTTTTGGTAATCAGTACTCTGTTCCTAATGAGTTGTCGTTTATTGTTGGACCTACCCCTGATGCCAGCTATAACGTAGAGCTGCATTACTATTACTACCCTGTATCTATTGTTCAAGGCGTAATTGCTACTCTAGCCACCACCTCTCTAGTAGGCGGTATTAACTACACTAATGGGGTTTACCCTAATGTGGCTTTAACTGGCGGCACTGGAAACGGGGCGATTGCAAGTATTGTTGTTTCTGGCAATGCGGTTACAAGCGTTACCATCAAAAACGGTGGCAGCTTTTACGTTGCGGGAGATATTCTTAGCGCAGCGGCGTCAAGTTTAGGTACGGCGGGTACAGGTTCTGGCTTTACTATCCCTGTAGCATCTATTAATAACGCTAGCGGCACATCATGGTTAGGTGATAACTATGACCCAGTCTTGTTTTATGGTGCAATGCGGGAAGCAATGCTCTTTATGAAGGGCGAACAAGATTTAATAAAGTACTACGAAGAGAAGTACATGGAAGCGCTACAACAGCTCAATCGCCTTGGAACTGGTCTTGAGCGTGGTGATGCGTACCGTGACGGGCAAGCTAAGATTAAGGTTAATCCATAATGGCTATTCAGCAAGGGCTTTGCACTGTCTTTAAAAAGAACTGCTTGAGCGGTTTAGAGAACTTTGCTGTTGGTACACCCTATGTCTATAAGATAGCGTTGTACACGTCGTTTGCCACTATTGGACCGAATACCTTGGCTTATACGGCAGATAACGAAGTTTCAGGGACAGGCTACACCGCTACCGGCAAAACGTTAACTGTTATACCACCCGTATCGGACGACCAAACGCTAACAGCATATGTGTCTTTTGCTAATGTAACTTGGAATCCAGCATCCTTTACTGCTAGGGGTGCTTTAATTTACAATAGTACAACCGGTGCGGCAGTTGCAGTACTAGACTTTGGCAGCGATAAAGCAGCATCAAACAGTTTTACAGTAACTTTCCCAACGGCGAACGCAACAAACGCCATTATTCGTTTTAGTTAAGGAGTATTTATGAGCAATGAAAAAACAAAATTTGGTGATAGTTGCGACGCAACCGTTACTCGTGGCGCTGGTCAAACCGAGATTCTTGGTTTAGAAGGCATTTATACAGCTGATTGCTATGACGCTCAAGGCAACTTGAAGTGGTCTGATACTTTCAAAAACCTGACAACTAACGTTGGTCGTGCAAACTTGATGAACTCATACTTTGCTAACACTGGCGGTGGTGCTATTGTTATGGGCTTAAAAGGTACAGGTACAGCGGCTTACGCAGACACACAAGCAAGTCACGCTACATGGTTAGAAGTCGGTGCTGCTAATGCTCCTACATATTCTGGTACACGTAAGACTCCAGCGTTTAGTGCAGCTACAACAGCTAACCCATCAGTTTTATCAACAAGCGCTGCGGTTACGTTTAGCATGACTAGTTCTGGTACTGTTGCCGGTGCGTTTATTAACGTTGGTGGTACATCTGCAATTGATAACACTACAGGCGTTTTATTTAGTGCTGGCGACTTTACTGCTGGTTCAAAGACAGTTGCTTCTGGTGACACAATTAACGTTAGCTATACCTTATCAGCAGCTGGCTAATAGGAGCCTAATATGGCATTAATACTAGCGGATCGCGTCCAACAGAACGGGACGGCAAATACCACAGTTAGCTTTACTTTAACGAGTACGGCTACTGGGTATCAGTCGTTTGCGGCTGTTGGAAACGGGAACACAACTTACTATAGCGCTTTTGATGCCACTGGTAATTGGGAAGTAGGTATTGGTACCTATTCAACAACAGGCCCTACGTTAACTCGCACAACCATTTTATCTTCTAGTAACTCTGGAAGCGCAGTTACTTTCTCTGGTGCAGTAACAGTATTTATTACATATCCATCAGGAAAGTCTATTAATTTAGACGCTGCTGGTAATGTTAATGCTCTTGGTACAGTTACTTCCGCTACGTTAACTAATGCTACTGGACTACCGCTTACTACTGGTGTTACAGGTACGCTGCCTGTTGCTAATGGCGGTACAGGATTAACAACGGTTACTACTGGGTATGTTCCTTACGGCAACGGCACTTCAGCTCTTAGCACTTCTTCTGCACTGGCTTATAACGGAGCAAATTTAACATCGCCAGCGTATGTAGCTACACAGTCTATTAGTCCAAGCGCTTCTTCTGGGGCGTATGCTATTGGGTCTTTACTTTATTCCGACACAAACATAGCTGCTTCTTACGCAACAAATGCAAATAGTTACACTCAAGTAATTATAGAAAACAAAAACTCGGGTACAGCAGCTTCAGCCGACTTTATTGTAAGTAATAACCTAGGTACAGCAACAACGTACTATGGTGACTATGGAATGAACAGTTCCAATTTTACTGGTACAAGTAATTTAAATGCGCCAAACACTGTTTATCTGTACTCCGTTAATACAAAACTAGCTATTGGTACAACATCGTCAAACCCAATTCATATTGTAACTAATAGCAATGCAACTGACGCTATGACAATTGACCCAACTAATGCTATTGCGTTTAATGGCTCTTATGGTTCGTCTGGGCAAGTTTTAACATCGGCTGGCTCAAGTGCTCCTCCAACTTGGTCTACCCCAAGCGGTACTACTAAAGCGGCAGCAATAGCTTACGCAATGACACTCGGCTTTTAGGAAAATTAAAAATGGCAAATCCAAATATTGCAGCACTAACTACTATATATGGCAACACTGCTTATGTAGCACCATCTACAACTAGCGCAACAACTACTTGGACATATAACGGTTCAACGGCACTGACTGGTTTAACCCCAGCTGCGGGTACTGTTAATAAAATTACTGGGTTAGTTGTGTCAAACACAACCGCTTCTGCGGCTTACGCTACAGTTGGTGTAGGTAATAACGCTACGTTTGGTTCTGCAACATTGGTTGGGTACTTAGCCTATCAGATCTCTGTCCCTGCTAACGCAACATTAATTATTACCGATAAGACTACAGACGTTTACATTACTGAAAACCAATCGGTTGGTGTTACATCCGGTACGGCAAGCGCTTTAACATTTACCGCTACATTTGAAGCAATAACTTAAGGACACACAATGTCCCAGCGTTACCTTGGCGGTTTTATATCGGCTTCATATAATGCCCTAAATGCAACCTTTCCGCCTATTTTGGTGGACTACTTAGTAGTTGCTGGTGGTGGTGGTGGACCTTCTGCTTATGGCGGTGGCGGCGGTGCGGGAGGATTGCTTTCTGGGTCTATAACAAATCCATCTGGTGTGTATACGATTACAGTCGGTGGTGGGGGTACGGGTGGAGCTGTAGGGCAACAAAGCATTGGAACTTCAGGAGAAAACTCGGTTCTGTCTGGAACAGGATTAACTACTGTTACTGCTGTTGGTGGTGGTTTTGGTGGTACTGGCGGTCAAAGTGGTGGTACTGGAACTGGCGCTGGCGGTAATGGTGGCTCAGGCGGTGGAGCAACAGTTTACAACAATACTGTTGGTACAGGAACTTCTGGGCAAGGAAACAATGGCGGTACTGGTGCTACTAGCGGTTCTTATGGCGGTGGCGGTGGTGGTGGAGCTGGAGGTACAGGTGCAAATGCAACAATAGTTAATAGTGGTAATGGTGGCGTAGGCGTTCAATCATCTATAACAGGAACTGCAACCTATTATGCTGGCGGTGGTGGTGGTGGTGTTTATTATGGTGGTGGGCCATACACAACTGGAACTGGCGGTCTAGGTGGTGGTGGTAATTCAGGTGCATATAACGTACCAACTGGGTCTGCTGGTAGTGCAGGGACTGCAAATACAGGTGGCGGTGGCGGTGCGGCAATGAGAGGAACCGACTATGCAGAATATTACAAAGCTGGTGGTAATGGTGGTTCTGGTGTAGTTATAATCTCATCCACTATAGCAGCAACATCCACAACAGGCTCTCCAGTCGTAACAACATCAGGCGGTAGAACAATCTACCAATTTAACTCTTCTGGATCTATTACTTTCTAATTATGGCTGTCTCAGGATCATTCACACTACAACAACAGATGCAAGCTAAGGCTGCAGGAACTTGGCCCTCTGCAAGCCCATATATGAATGCGTCTGCAACTGGTGCAACTGTAACTACTAGCGGTGATTACTATATTGCAGTATTTACTGGTTCTGGTTCTTTTACTGTTAATGAAGTTGGTAACGATACAACTTACGGCTCTAAAGTTGAATATTTAGTTGTTGCTGGTGGTGGTTCTGGTTCTGGATCAACTAGCGCCCCAGGTGGTGGTGGAGCTGGAGGAATGAAAACCGCTACTGGATTAACGGTTACAGCTACTGCATACACAGTTACAGTTGGCGCAGGGGGTGCATCAGTTACAAACGTAATTGGACTTTCTGGAAACGACTCATCAATTGGTTCGTTAGTTTCTTGTACTGGTGGCGGTTATGGCGCAAGGGCAAGTTCTACTGGTGGCGATGGTGGGTCTGGTGGTGGTGGTGGCTCTAATACAAATGGTGGAACAGGAATTTCTGGTCAAGGAAAAAATGGGGGACGAGGAATAAGCTATAAGGATTCTGCTGGTGGAGGTGGCGGTGGAGCTGGTACTGCTGGTACGCAAGCATACAATAGCGGATATGTTGGTGGTGATGGAGGAAACGGATTAGCATCTTCAATTACTGGAACATCCGTTTATTATGCGGGTGGTGGTGGTGGATCTGGCTATACTGGTACGGGTGCTGGAGGACTAGGTGGTGGTGGAAACGGAAACGCATTTTCCCCAACTAGCGGAGCAGCGAATAAAGGTGCTGGTGGCGGTGGAACAAAATCTTCTAGTACCGCTAGTGGTGCTGGTGGTTCAGGTATTGTTGTAATTAAATGGAAGTTTCAATAATGGCTTATTTTGCAGAATTGGACTTAAACAATATTGTTATACGGGTTTTGTCCGTAGATAATGCTATGCTAAAGAACGAGCAGGGTAACGAACAAGAGCAACTTGGTATTGACTTCTTAAAATCTTTGTTTGGCGCTAATACCGTTTGGAAACAGACAAGCTATAACGGGAACCTAAGAAAAAACTATGCTGGCATAGGACATACATATGATCACAACCGTGATGCTTTTGTAGCGCCAAAACCAGATGGCGATGGTTGGATTTTTGAAGAAGATAAGTGCATTTGGCGTAATCCCGCACAAGAAGCCACAAAGATTGGAGTAACTCGTGTCTAACCCAACAACAGATTTAAAAATTGTAGATAACGTATTTGTTAAGCTACATTACTTTATGGCATCTGGTGATACACACGAAGGTCATTCTCATGCTTTTGACCACATTACTTTATTGGCTTATGGTTCTGTTAAAATGGTGCACGATAAAGGTGAGGCAGAATACAAAGCTCCACATCTTATTGTTACCCCAAAAGGGGTTACGCATCAATTTACGGCTTTAGAACCCAATACAGTGTTTTGCTGTATTCATGCAATTCGTGATGGTGATGGTGTAGATGACGTGGCTTCTCAGGATATTACCCCAGAGCAAGCTTTTGATTTAATGACTAAATACTCTCTTACGGCAACTTAAATGAGCGAACGTTGGCCTGGCGGCTTAATTAACAAAACAGCACCTGTACCTAGTGGAACGTACCAAGATAGTACGGCTCCTGGCATTTGGACTATGGATCAACAAGCCTATTGGAAACAACAAGGTCTTTGGCCCATTCCAGGTAACATTAACCCAAGCGCATTTATTGAAAACTTGTTTAGCACTTATTTGTATACAGGTACGGGCGCAGCTCAAACAATTACCAACGGCATTCAATTAGGTGATGGTTATGTAAGCGGCGGCACTGGAGGTAGCGGTTTATTTAACGGTACTACGGGTTATTTATCTGTTCCAACGGGGTCGGCTTTAAACTTATCTGGTGATTTTACAGTTGAATGCTATGTGTACCAAACAAATAGCGTAGGCTATCAAGGAATATTTGGTAATGGAGAATACCCAAGCAGTGGACAAGTAGTTATTGGAATAGCAGATGGAAACCCAATATTTTATATGAGTGGCGGGAGTAGCTGGGCAACATTTATTACACCAACTACCATTATCCCAAATTATAGCTGGACCCATATGGCTGTTACTTGTTCTGGTTCAACATTTACTATGTGGATAAATGGAGTAAGTGTAGGAACATCTACCTATTCAGGAACAAGAGCTACCCCTAATTCTACAAGCGTAATTGGTCGTTTATATCCAGTTACTGGTGGTTTTTATATAAATGGGTATCTTTCTAATTTAAGAGTTGTTAAAGGCACGGCTCTATATACCAGCACATTTACACCATCATCTTCTGCCCTAACCGCAGTATCAGGAACACAATTACTTTGCTTGCAGGGTACAACACCGTTTGTAGACAATTCTACTAATGCTTTAACTATTACAGTTAATGGTGGTACTACTGCTAGTACATCTGGTCCTTTCCCTTATTCCTATACAGCGGGTAAAGGTGGTCTTACTTGGATAAAAAGTAGAAGTGGCGCAACAGGGCATCGTCTTACAGATACAGTAAGAGGCGCAACAAAATCACTTGCGTCAAATTCTACAGACGCAGAAGCAACTGAAAGTACAGGTTTGACTGCTTTTGGTTCTACAGGATTTACTATTGGTGCAGATACAGATTACAACACAAGCGCAGCAACATATTGCTCTTGGACATTTCGTGAACAACCTAAGTTCTTTGATGTAGTTACTTATACTGGTAATGGTAGCGGTAGTAATAGAACTATAAGTCATAGCCTTGGCTCTGCGCCAGGTATGATAATTTTAAAAGTTACAAACTTGGCTGGTGATGATTGGTATGTGTACCACAGAAGTATCCCAACTAGAGTATTAGCTTTAAATTCTACAAATATTACAGACCCATCACCAGCGCAATTTGTTTTTGGAAATGGAACAACTGTTGTTGCGCCTACAAGCACAAATTTTACTATTGGTAGCACAGTAAACCCCAACGGTTACACATTTGTAGCCTACCTATTCGCCCATGACGCTGGTGGTTTTGGTACAGCAGGAACAGATAATGTGATTACTTGTGGTAGTTTTACTACTGATGCAAATGGTAATGCAACAGTCAATCTTGGTTATGAACCACAGTATTTAATGTATAAATCTTCATCCGCTGTTGGAAGCTGGACTGTATTAGACACAATGCGTGGATTTTGTGCGACTAACCAATCATCAAATAGATTGGCAGTTCAGTCAACTAGTGCTGAAAGTGCAGGTCTTGGTGGCTCACCTTCTGCTACAGGATTTTATGGGGATGATGCAAACTATTTTGCAGCTTCTAATACAACCTACATCTACATGGCAATCCGTAGACCAATGGCAGTCCCAACTGTTGGTACAAGTGTGTTTATGCCTGTAGCTAGAACTGGAAACGGCTCAAGCAATACAACCGTTACAGCTGGTTTTCCTGTTGATATGATTTGGAACGGTATTCGCAATTTTGCTGGAGAATACCCAGCTTATTATGACCGTCTAAGAGGCAACAATAGAATTTTATACTCTAACGCTACAAATGCAGAATTTTCAACTGCATCTGTAGAAGTTGCGTTTAACCCTAGTAACGCTAACACAGGAATTACGCTTGGGATAAACAATAATCAAATTAATGGTAATGGCTACGGCTATGTAAATCATTTTTTCCGCAGAGCATCAGGATTCTTTGATGAGGTTTGTTATACAGGAACAGGAAGTTCAACTACACAAGCGCACAATCTTGGTGTAATTCCCCAAATGATAATTTATAAGCCAAGAACAACTGACTCAGCAACTGGGGGTCAATGGGCTGCTCTGACTAGTAATAATAGTGGGGTTTATTATTTCCAACTTCTTAACTCAACTCTTGGTAATATCGGCACAGACACAGCAGCTAATTATGGTTTGACTGCTTCAACATTTAATCCTAATATAGTAAACTGGAATACATCTGGGGTATCTTATGTATCCTACTTATTTGCTACTTGTCCTGGCGTATCTAAAGTTGGCTCTTACACAGGCACAGGCGCTACTCAAACTATTGACTGTGGATTCACTGGTGGCGCTAGATATGTATTAATTAAACGCACCGACTCTGCAGGCAATTGGTGGGTTTGGGATACAGCTCGTGGAATGATAAGCGGTACAGACCCTAAATTAGCATTGAACGATACAGCCGCAGAAACCAACGCAAACTGGGTATACACCGCAACTACAGGATTCCAAATCGTTACGACAGATGCTACCGTAAATGTCTCTGGTGGAAGTTACATCTTCTTGGCGATTGCATAAAGGACTAGTATGTTTGGAATAACCGCATTCGCCCAGTCGCCATTTGCCGCATTAGGTGGGGCTGTTTTTGGAGTAGACGTATCCGAGTCGTTTACTTCTACTGATGTGTTTGCGGGGTCTGCTGTGTTTTCTGGTGTTTATGCCGATTCTACTGGAATAACAGACGACGTTCCAAACCAATTTAACTTCTTCTTAAATATTACAGAAAGCTACTCAGCTGAAGAGGCGCTGGGCAATATCAGCGTTTACGACCTGGCCCTTGTTGATGCGTTTACGGCAACAGACTCGCTTTTGTTTGGGTTTGTATATCCATTAAGCCTAGCTGATTCTTTATCATTAACCGATGCACAAAATGTAACGTCGTTGTTTATTACAACCGTAGCGGAAACGATGACCGTAACAGAGGCTTTAACAGGCGGCTTCTTCTACGGCGTGACTAGAGCAGAAACTGCTACGTTTACAGATGCAACTACAGCGCAATACGCTTTTGGGCCAACTGTTGCAGAAGCAATAACTGCCATAGATACATTACCAGCAACCGCTATATACAGACCAACAGTCTCAGACACAATGACGTTAACAGACGCCCCAATTGGACGTGGTTGGTTTAAAATTGTGGATGACCAAACCCCTAACTGGGTTCAAATTAATAACGACCAGGCTTAAAGGACAACCATGCCAACAACGTACTCAAGCAACCTAAAAATTACCTTAATTGGCGATGGTGAACAAACCAACGTCTGGGGCGGCACAACAAACACAAACCTAGGCACTCTTTTAGAGCAAGCTATTACAGGGGTTAGTGGCGTAGGTGCGGGCAATACTGCTATTACTATGACGGGTTCGGCAGACTATGTGCTAACAAATAACGATGGTGCAGTAAACCAAGCACGTAATGCGGTGTTGGTAGTCAATGGCGCTAGTAGTGGAGGGTACGCTGTTGTTACTCCGGCTGGTCAGCAAAAAGTGTATATCGTTAATAACAAGCTAACAACCGGTGCGGTTATTGTTAAGCCAAGCGGTGGTACAGGTGTATCTGTCCCCAACGCCACAACAATGATTCTTTACACAGACGGCACAACTACACAGGCGGTTAACTACGCCCCCCCTGCCAGCACAGCAACAAACTTAGCAGGCGGAACAGCAAACGCTATTCCTTACCAATCAGGCCCCGACAGTACAACGTTTTTAAGTAGCGTTTCTGGCGATGCTGGTAAGGTATTAACAAGTAACGGAACGTCTGCCCCTTCTTGGACTACTGTTTCTGGTGGTGGCGGAACAGCGAACGCTATTGTTGGTGGTAGTGCTGGACAGGTTTTATACCAATCAGGTACAAGCGCAACAAACTTTACTTCAATTGGTTCTAGTGGGGCGCTTTTACAAGCCAACAGCACATCGCCACCAACTTGGACTACTAACCTTTCTTTAACTAGCGCCGCTTTTAGTGGTGCGGTAAGTGCTTCAACTTACTATGTTGGTAACGCAAGTAATTATATTAACCAAACCAGTAACGAAGTTTTTGTTATTGCAGGTGGTACAACAAGCGCTAAGTTTGCTACTAATGGAATAGGCACATCTAATATTGTTGCAACTGGCGGTATTGGTTGCGGTAATGCTTTTTATGGTAATTACAACCTAACAGTAAAAGGCCAACCGTTTCAATCTGCAGCATATGTAGAAAACGGTTCTGGTGGGCAAGGTATAGCTGTCCTTGCTTCTGGTAGCGGGACTATTAACGCAATGGCTTTTTACTACAACAACGTTGCAGTTGGTGTTGGAATTATTGCTGTAACTTCGGGTGGAACAAGCTATAACACATCATCAGATCGTAGACTTAAATCTAATATTGCTGACTTAAAAGATGTTGGGGCAACCATTGACGCGCTGCAACCAAGAACATATACATGGAATTCCACCAAAGAAAGCGCTAAAGGATTTATTGCTGATGAATTGCAAAAAGTAATTCCTAGCGCAGTTCACGGAAAACCAGGTGCAGTAGATAAAGACGGTAAACCAGAATACCAAATGCTTGACGCTTCTACTCCAGAGATGATAGCTTTGTTGGTTTGCGAATTACAGTCTTTACGTAAACGTGTTGCTGCGTTGGAAGCTAAATAATGTTTATATTTACTTGGTTGTTTGATAAGCTAGGTTACATGCCTAAAATTGATATGCAAATAGGTAAAGTCAATCTTAATGTAAAGCCTTGGCCTTTTCCAGAAGTAGAAATTAAATCTTTGGCGGAAGAACCAGTACCTATTAAAAAACCAGCGGCAAAGAAAACTACCCGCACAAAGAAGGTGAAATAAAAGTGTGCTATGTCCGACCCATTTGGTTTATCCGAAGGAGTAAAAACTCTTAGTGGAAGCCTAGATGCAAGTCGGGAGGCTAGTAAAGGGCTATCTAAAAGTATTGAAGATGTACAGCACGATGCAGTAGATGTAGCCCAAAAGCAAGCTAACGAACGTATTAGAGCAAGAAGAGAAGCAGAAGCAAGAAAAGAAATAGCGTTGATTAAAGCGCTTGAGTCCTGGAAGCATAAGAAACAGATCTCTGATGAAGAGGCAAAATTAAAAATTGATTTTGTTAGGAAGTATGGCGCTAAAGAATGGGAAGCGGTGCTTAAAATTAAACTAGATATTGAAAACATGCAAAGAAAAGACAACGAAGAGTATCAGCATGATTTAAAAGCTGTTAGGCGGGTACAGTTGTACTGTTTTGCACTTGCAGCATTAATTGCGTGGTATTTAACTTGGGGTTATAAAGGGTAAATAATATGGATTGGCTTAAACAAATTGCACCTACTATCGCTACTTGCTTGGGCGGCCCTCTTGCGGGTCTTGCTGTCACAGCAATTTCTAAAGTATTGGGAGTTGATGAAAATAAAGTCCAAGATGTTATTGACAGCGGTAAATTAAACGCTGACCAAATCGCTAGTTTGAAACAGGCAGAAATTGAATTAAAAGATCATGCACAACAACTAGGTTTAAATTTTGAACAGTTAGCCGTTCAAGATCGTGCGTCTGCCCGTGACTTACAAAAAGAAACTAAATCAATAGTTCCACCAGTGTTATCTATCTTGGTAACTGTTGGGTTCTTTAGCATTTTGATCGGGTTGATGTCTGGCAAGATTATGACTTCCGATGCCCTAATGTTAATGCTAGGCTCTTTAGGTACAGCATGGACAGGAATTATTGCTTTCTATTTTGGTAGCTCTGCAAGTAGTCAAGCCAAAGACCAAATGATTCATAACAGTACACCAATAAAATGACACAACTATCAGTACACTTTACCCTTGAAGAGCTAACTCACACGGACCACCGTGAGTTTGACAACACCCCAAATTCTGCAGAAACCGCTAACCTTATTCGTTTGGCTGGGCTTTTAGAAGACGTCAAGAGCGTTCTTGGCGGCAAACCAATCATGGTTAACAGCGCCTTTAGATCAAAACAAGTCAATGATGCTGTGGGTTCTAAAGACACTAGTCAGCACCGTATTGGTTGTGCGGCAGATATTCGTGTGCCCGGTATGACGCCAGATGAGGTAGTTAAAGCAGTGATTGCTTCTGGTCTTGGATACGATCAAATCATTCGTGAGTTTGACAGGTGGACGCATATCAGCGTACCTAACACAAAAGACATGACACCACGCCGCCAAGCGCTTATCATTGATAAATTAGGAACACGCGTCTACGCCTAGGGTTAACCCGTATGCCATTACAGAAACTACAATTTAAACCCGGAGTCAACAGAGAGTCTACAAACTACGCTAATGAAGGTGGTTACTACGACTGCGATAAAATTCGTTTCCGTTCTGGTCAGCCAGAAAAACTTGGGGGGTGGACTAGGTTTTCTTCCAATCAGTATTTGGGTATTTGCCGTTCATTGTGGAATTGGTCTACTTTAGGTGGCGCTAACTACTTGGGTTTAGGTACAAGCAAAAAATACTATATTGAATACGGCTCAACGTATTACGATGTTACACCTCATATTTACAGCGATAGCCCCGCATTAACTGGGCCGTTTTCAGCAAGCGTTGCTAACGGAGCTACCATAACTGTTACTGATGGTCAATACACGCCAAACGTAGGCGACTACATTAATATTACTGGGGCTGTTGGGCTGGGCGGAAACATTACAGCTGCTGTCTTAAATAAAGAATACGTAGTTACGCAAGTAGGTTCAGGTACTTATAAAGTTGTAGCTTATTCTTCTCAAGTTAGGGCTGGCTCATTTGTTATTGGTCAGAGCTACACAATTCAGTATTTTGGTACTACAGACTTTACTTTATATGGCGCTGCATCTAATACTTTAGGTTTAACTTTTACTGCTACTGGTGTAGGTGTTGGCTCTGGGATTGCTGGTGTTCCAGTATTGGCTAATGCAAGTGATACTGGTACTGGCGGTTCTGCGGTGGTTGTTAAATATCAATATCCTGTTGGTAACGACTTTTCTACAGTAGGTAATGGTTGGGGTACAGGCCCTTGGAGCCGTGGTGGTTGGGGTTCTGGGTATACGTCAGGTATTGTGCAACAGCTTCGCCTTTGGTCTAACGACAACTACGGGCAAGATTTAGTTATTGCCCCACGAGGTGGCGCTATCGCATACTGGTCAAGCGCCGGTACAGTAAATACTCGAGCTGTTCCACTAACTACGTTGGCTGGGGTTTACGCTCCGTTGGCAACAAATCAAGTTGTAGCTTCGGCTATTCAGCGCTTTGTTATTGCTATGGGGGCAAACCCCTATATACCGGGTACGCCAAACACAACGTTTGATCCGATGCTAGTTCGTTGGTCAGATCAAGAAGACCCGCTTGAGTGGGTTCCGGCAGCAGTAAACCAAGCAGGAGAGTTCCGTCTTAGTAATGGTTCTTTCATCATGCAGTCAATTGCTACCCGCCAAGAAATTTTAATTTGGACGGATTCTGCTTTATATTCAATGCAGTATTTAGGCGCTCCTTATGTGTGGGGCTTTAATATATTGGCAGACAACATTTCCAGCATGTCGCCTAAATCAGCTATTACAGTAAACAACGTAACGTACTGGATGGGTAAAGATAAGTTTTATGTGTATAGCGGGCGTGTTGAAACCTTGCCTTGCACACTGCGCCAGTACGTATTTAACGATATTAATCAAGACCAGGCGTTCCAAGTATTTGCAGGTAGCAACGAAGGATACAACGAAGTATGGTGGTTCTATTGTTCAGCAAATTCAAATGTTGTTGACAAATACGTTATCTACAACTACCTAGACAATGCGTGGTACTACGGCACTATGGGTAGAACAGCATGGTTAGATTCTGGTATTCAACCATATCCAATTGCCGCAAACTATGAAGATCGTCTTCTTAACCACGAGCAAGGTACAGACGACGTATCTGGTACACAACCACTTCCGATTGTTGCCTATGTGCAGTCTTCAGATTTTGATATTGGAGACGGCTATAACTTTGGATTTGTGTGGCGTATTCTGCCAGACGTTAACTTTAACGGTTCTACCGAAAACAACCCCTCTGTAACGATGACAATAAAACCTCGTCAAAACTCAGGCACTCCTTATGGAGCTGCCGATAACCCGCAAGTTATTAGTGATGATGAGTACAAAAATCAAAGAGCATACAACATCCAGCTATTTACTGGGCAGGTATATACCCGTATTAGAGGGCGACAAATGGCTTTTAGGATTGAATCAACTGGCATAGGGGTGGCTTGGCAGTTAGGCAGCCCACGTATTGATATTCGACCAGACGGACGTAGATAATGGCTGTTCAATTAAAAAACACACTGCTGCGTGGAACTAAAGCGCCTAACTTACCTACCTCGCCAACAGGGTACGACTCCCGGTTTCAAGAGCAATTTAGTAATGCCCTGCGCCTTTACTTTACGCAGATAGATAACTTTAGCCAAGCTATGGCTGTACCCCTTTCCGGGACAACCGCAGAAAGACCTGTTCAATCGGTACAAGTTCCCTTACAAATAGGGCAGTATTACTACGACACCACGCTAGACAGACCTATATTTTGGAACGGAACTGTGTGGAAAAAAGCTGACGGAACAACCGTTTAAATGATAAACTTGACACCAAATAACCCCAAGGTACGCTTATGAGCTTACACACCCTAGCTAAACACGTCCAACAAAAAGGACGTGGCAAAGACCAGATGCTTGTACATATGTCCCCTAGAGAGGTACAGGGGTTACAGGCGCTTGCTAAAGCCAGTGGCGGTAGCTTAACAATTAACCCAGAAACAGGGTTAGCAGAAGCAGGGTTTTTAGAACAGGTTCTTCCTATTGTGGCTATGGCTGCGGCAACTTATTTTACGGCTGGTGCTGCTGCCCCTGCTCTTAGCGCTGCTTTGGGTAGTACGATGGCTGGTGGTATTGCCGCGGGTACGCTAGCTGGTGCTGGTGTCGGTGCTATTGGCGCTGCTGCTCAAGACAAAGACGTTGGTCAAGGTGCCCTTTATGGTGGTCTTGGCGGCGCTATTTCAGGTGGTATGGGCGCTTATGGCGACGCCAATGTGTTTTCTGGTGCTGGCGCTACTCCTAGCCCTGATGTAGTTAACAAAGTCGCATTAGATGCTTCTGTTACAGGACAAATCCCCGGTCAAAGTGGAGCTGCATTAACTCCTGTTGAACAAGCGACTATGGATCCAAATGCGGGTTTAGCTGGTACAACACCTGGAATGCCTACTCCACCCCCTCCTCCTACACAAGCAGGGTTAGATGCTGCGGCACAAAGTGGACAAGCTAGAATTGATGCTCTTAATAAGTTAGATCCTTCAGCCAATGCGTTTGGTAGTACTCCTGGTCGTGGTGCTGAGCAGGCTTTGTATCAAGCTGAAAACTTAGCTAGACCAACGGAAGTAGGCAACATCTACCCAGACCTTAAAGCTCCACCAGGAGCAGAGCCAAGCTACTACAGCACAATGAGTACCCCCGGTAAACTATTAACTCAGACTTTGCCGGGCATGACTGCCGATATGGGCATGAACACACCCGAAGGACCTCCTGGACCTGAAGCCTATGTAAGTTCGGCTACGCTATCACCTAATTTTAAAGGCTATACCCCAGAGCCACCAGACCCACGATATAGAGCGCAGTACACACGTTACGCCGCTGATGGTGGTTTGATGGCTTTAGCAGGTGGTGGTATGCCAGAAGATATTAAAAAGAAAAAACAACGCGCTAGCTTAACTTCTGATAGAACTATGGCGGCTATGAATGCTGATCAAGCTGGGTTAGCAATGCTTAACAACGCCCGCTATGGCGCTAATATGACTGGCGCACCCCCAATGTCTTCTATGACTCTTGGTGATTTGCCTACTCCTGTTGGTGCGGCTGGTGGCGGTTTAGCTGATTTAGGCGGTTACTCAGATGGCGGTCGTTTATTGAAAGGTCCTGGCGATGGTATGTCGGATAATATCCCTGCTCAAATCGGTCGTAAGCAGCCAGCACGTTTGGCTGACGGCGAGTTTGTTGTACCTGCTGATGTTGTGTCTCATCTTGGTAATGGTTCCACTGATGCAGGCGCTAAACGTTTATACAGCATGATGGATAAAGTGCGTCAAGCACGTACAGGCAAAAAGAAACAAGCGCCTGCAGTTAACACAAATAGATACTTACCGGTATAGGAGAACAAAATGGCAGGTGGCGGCGGATTTAATAGTAGCGCAGTTCAACAAATTGGAGATCAGATAGGGCAACAGAATCAAGGTCAAGGATTTCCAGTAAATCCGTACAACAGTGGCGGACCAAATTTTGGTGGCGGTTTTGGGTCAGGTTTTGAAAACTATAATGGTGGTAGCGGTGCTCCTGCTCCGGGTGGTCCTGCGCCTTATCCTGGTCCTGCGCCTTACCCTGGTTCTAGCCCTTATCAGCAAAATAATCCGTATCAGCAGCCGCAACAGCAACAGATGCAGCCTCAACAGTTCCAACAAATGTCTAACATAAATGACATGTACACAAACATTTTGGGGCGTCAGGCAGATCAAGGCGGTTTAAAGTATTGGCAAGACCAAGTAGGTAAAGGCATGTCTTTAGCTGATGTGCAAAAAAACATTTTAGGTTCAGATGAATTTAAAAATAAACCACAACAAATGTTACAACAGCAGCAACAAATGCCGCAGCAAATGTCACAGCAACCGCCTAGAGGTTATGGTATGGGTAGTGGGTTAATGGGTTTATTTGGTGGAAGACGTGATCAGTTTGAAAACAACCCTTTTGCAGGTGGTGGGTTAAGCGGTTTAAATCCTTATAGCGGGTCTAGCTATAGACCAGATATGTCAAACCAGTTATCCATGTTAAAAAATATAGCTCCTTTCTATACTCCTCCTGCACCAGAAGCACCGGCTGCACCAGACACTAATAGATTTAGTGGTCCTAGTGGCGATTAAGCATAATGAATTTAACTATTAAAGTCGTCTTTACTGCACAGTTTCATCAAGCATGGCCTGATGTAGAAGGTTTTTTAGCAGACGCTCTTAAATGGGGTGAAGACGACTACACTGCAGAACAGGCTAAGGTTTACCTATCTTCTGGGCAGTGGATGTTAGTAGTAGCAGTAGACGAAGAAAACAAAATTCATGGTGCAGCGGCAATTAATTTTATGAATATGCCTAATGATAGGGTTGCGTTTGTGGTGGCAATTGGTGGCAAATTAATTAGTAACCAAAACACTTATGCACAATTTACGGCTTTACTTAAGGCACATGGCGCCACTAAAATACAAGGTGCCGCAAGAGAATCTATTGCACGGTTGTGGACTAGATACGGGTTTAAAGAACGCTACAGAATTGTAGAGGCAAAAATATGAGATATACGTTAGATTCAATGCTGCCCGAACGGGCTTTTTCTCCACGCTTAGGTCGTGGTTTTGGCGCTGGTGGTATGACGCTTGAAGGTGGTTCAGGTGGTGGCGGTGGTCCAACTAACACTACTACGCAGACATCTAACATTCCAGAATACGCTCGTCCGTATGTGGAAAACATGCTTCAGTCTACACAGAAGCAGATCTACAATGATGACCAAACAGGCTTTCGCCCATATACCCCGTATAGTAAAAACCCTAATGACTACGTAGCGGGGTTCTCTCCACTACAACAGCAAGCGCAAGAAGCGACTGCTAGATTACAAACGCCCGGTCAATATGCGGCAGGTAGTCGTATGGCAAACATGTCTGGTATGGGCTCTTTAAATACGGCAGGGCAAGCTACAGGTGTAGCAAACCAAGCTATGGGTGCAGGAAGTCGTTACGCACAACAAGCCACAGACCCAGGTTCTGTACAAGCGTACATGTCTCCTTACATGCAAAACGTAGTTGACTATCAAAAAGGTCAGGCGCTACGTGATTACAATATTGGACAGCAAACTTTAAAAGGGCAAGCAGCTAGAGCCGGTGCTTTTGGTGGTAGCCGTCAAGCTATTCAAGAGTCAGAAGCCCAGCGTGCTTTAGGCAGTCAGCTACAAGGTATTGCCGCTACAGGTTCACAGAACGCATTCCAAAATGCTCAGCAAGCACAACAGTTTGGCGCTAACCTAGGTTTACAAGGTTACGGCACAGCACTACAAGGTTATGGCACAGCGTTGCAAGGTTATGGACAAGGCACACAAGCGGCTAACGCTTTAGGCCAGTTAGGTAGTCAGCAACTTGCTGCTAATAAAAGCATCATTGACCTTAAGTCTCAAGCAGGCGCACAACAACAAGCGCAAGAACAACAGAAAATTAATCAGTCTATTCAAGACTATGCTACAGCGCAGCAATATCCGTACATGCAGCTTGGTATTATGAACTCTATGATTAGGGGTTTACCACTACAGTCTTCAACAACTCAGATGTATCAGGCACAACCAAGCACTGGTCAGCAGTTAATGGGTTATGGTCTTGGCGCCTTAGGCGCTTACAAAGCATTTGGTTAAGGAATAAATATGACACCATCTATGGGTATGGCTGCTCCAAAAGGTACGACAGCTCCTCAAGCAGGACTCGCCGCTATTGCACAACCGGCTACTGGCGCTAAAGGTATGTCGTCTGGAAATATGGCGCAGGTTATGTCATTGGCTCGCAAGATGAGCGATGCCCAGTTAGCGGAAGTGCTTCAAGGTAAGAGTCTTGACGTTCCACAATACGTTGCTATGACTGAAGCTATGGGTCGTAAACAGTTACGCACTGCTATGCAAGGCCAACAAGCGCAACAACAAGCTCAACAACCTAATCTCAAAAACAAACTTCTTGGTGAATACCAACAAACGCAACAACCACAGATGCCTCCACAGGGTATGCCCCCACAACAGCCCGTAATGGCGGCTGAAGGCGGTTTGATGTATGCAGACGGCGGTTCTATTGATATGAACGAGTCAGCTAATGCTGGCGGTGGTCTTGCTGAATTGCCTGCTCCTAACATGATGCCTATGACTATGGCAGGTGGTGGTATTGTTGCGTTTGATGAAGGTGGTGAAGTACCTCGTTTTAATGAAGGCGGTAATTGGTTTACAGAGTTACGAGACAGTTTATATAGCCCTGAAGAAAGACGTCTTGAAGCAATGAAACGTGGTAGAGCTGCAGACGAACCAACAGATGCGCTTTCGCAAAACCAAATAAATTCAGTTCTTAGAGGTAAGACTCCCGGTCCTGCTGAAGCGCCAATGCCCCCTGCAAGCATGCAAAAAGAAATAGACGATTCTAAAATGCGTTTGTTTAAGCAAGAGATGGCGGATAAAGAAGCTGCAGCTAACGTTAAGCCTGTAAGTGTTGGGCCTACTCAAGCGCAAATAGATGCTTTAAATGCTAGACCTAGAGTTGGTGTCGGTGCGCCTAATGAAAAAGCTGGGCTTGGTGCTACTGACGAGTTTAAGTCGTACATGGACACGGTTAAAAAGAACAAAGAAGAGTTTTTAGGTAAGCTAGAAGGCATGGGCGCTAAACAGCGTGAGGGTCTTGCGGCTCTTAAAAACCAAGGTTTGGGCGATTTTTTAATGAACATATCTCAAGGTTTATTAAGTAAACGCGGATTGGCTGCTGGTACAGCCGCTGGTTTACCCGGAGCAACTGCCGCCGCTGCCGCATCTCGTAAAGAACAACGTGCTGTTGAACAAGGCGCTAATGAGATGGACTTTAATCTTGCTAAGGCTAGAGAAGCTGCTTCTAGGGGCGATATGGAATCTGCGCTTATGTTTAAAAAGATGGCAGACGAATCTAAATATAGAGCAGACGATCTTTCAATAAAGCGTGCAGCATTGGGTCAAGAACCAGACATGCTACGCACTTTAAAAGGTATTGCAGGTAATCCACAGCTTGAAGCGTTATATGGCAAAACAGGTAAAACAAACCAGATGTCGTTAACTGATGCGGCTAAGCAATGGAATGACATGCCAAAAGAGAATAGAAAGTATTACAAAGAGCTACAAAGCATGGGTATTAATAGCGAACAAGATTACTATAAGTTTGTAAATGGTCAGTTATTGTCTGCTACAATTCCCGGACAAGGCGCACAAACAAGACCATACTAGTTCCGCCAGCTAGTTAACTGAATAAAAAATATGCCATATTTGCGCTTACCTGATGGTTCCTACATGGACGTACCCGAAGGGGTATCACAGCGCGAAGCATTAGCGCACGCAAAAGAGAAGTACAAAGATTTATTTCAACCTGTTGAAAAACCCGACACTGGGCTAACTGGCGCAGCTAAAGCAAGCTATCAAACGCTTAAAGGTGACGTTGCCGCTTTAGCTGGGCGTGCTGGTTTGATGGACGTAGGTGAAGCTGAGAAATATCAGAAAGAGCGTCAAGCCGAAGCTCAAAGAGTATTTAAACCAACTGAAGAAGGATGGACAGAAGCTCCATTCTTAAAAGCCCGTGAGCTTATTGGTGGTTCTTTGCCTTATATGGCAGCTCCTATTGCTGTTGGTGGTGCGGCTGCTTTAGGTGGGGCTCCAGTTGCAGCTGGTGCTGGTTTGGCTGGTTTAGCGTCTGGTTTACAGTTTACTGGTTCGAACTTATCCCGTCAGATGAATACGGGCAAAGCCCTTAAAGATACCGACCTTATGGCTGCAGGCGCTGCGGCTATTCCACAGGCTGCGTTAGATGTAGTTGGCTTTAGATTCTTGCCCGGCGTACAAAAGATATTTAAATCTGCCGGTGTTGAGCTTTCAGAACAAGCGGCTAAAAAAGTTATTGAAGCTGGCACACTTAAGACTGCTGGGCAATACGTTGTAGGCGGTGCAAAAATTGGTGGTATTGAAGGCGCTACTGAAGCAGGTCAACAGTTCTTTGAGCGACTACAAGCTGGCTTAAACATTGGTGACGAGCAAGCCCGTAAAGAATACCTTGAAAGTTTTATTGGCGGCGCTGTTCTTGGCGGTATTGCTTCTCCGTTTGGTGTTGCCGGTAAACGTGGCGAAGCTAAAGATGTTATTGCTAAAGAGCAGGCAAAACGTGATTTAGAAGCGTCAAAACTAGCTGAAGAACAACAGCTTGCTGACATACAAGCTAAAAAAGATGCTGAACTTCAAGCCGTACAAGAGCGCAAAACTAAGATTGAGCAGATGGGTCTAGAGCTTTATCAAGCAAAGCCAGACCTTTTAAAGAAACTAGAAGAACTAAATACCCAAGCACAAAGAGTAACAGACTTAGACGAGCTAGCTACACTTAGTCAGCAAGCACAAGATGTGCAAGCACAACTTAACAATTTAGATCCAGAGTTAGTAGGCGCTAACCTCAAAAAGTTAAAGAAAGAAAACGACGCTTTAAAAGGGCAAATTAACAAAGCTGAAAAAGACGGCAACGAAGACTTACGTACTGAGCTTAGCACTAAGTACAACGAAAACGCTGCGGCTATTGAAGAAAAGGCTTTGCGTTTAGAAGCGTTGAAGTACAAGCCAATTGTCCCGCCCGATGTACAAAAAATTCAAGAAAAGTTAAATGCCGCACAAAAGCAATTACAGAAAGCCAAAGAGCAAGGCGACCTTGTGTCTGTTGGTAGGATTGTTGCCAAGATTAAAGAGTATCAATCTATTCCTGAGTATCAAGAGTATGCTGCGGAACAGAAGCGTATAGGAGAAGAAAGAAGCAAACGTGCTGCAACGTCAGCAGACATACTTGCCCAAGAAGAACAAGCCAACCAAGCTAATGAAGAAATTGAGGCCGGTAATGTAGTAACAATGCGCAAGCCGCCAAAGAAAAAGTATGTTGACTTACCTCGTTTACAACAATACTACAACAGCTCTGTTGAACAGTTAAACGCCAAGCTAGCTGAGTCTAGTAAAGCTCCAGCATTAGAAATTCCAGAAGGTCAGTCTGCGCAAGAAACAATTGCAATGGTGCAGCAGAAGTTTCCAGAGGCGTTTATGTCGCCCGAGCAAAGAAAAAATGCAAATATTAATTTGCCGCCTGCAGACCCAGAAGTTCAAAAACTAATTAAGAAAGTACAAGATGCTAAAGATATGTTGGAAGAACATCGTCCAGTTACGTACTCTAGAGAACAAGCAAAGCCTGATCTTGCACAACAACTTGTAGATAAATTTACAGCACCTGAGCAAAAGCTACCTACAGAACTTACGCCAGAACAAAAGAAAGCCGAGAGCGCACGACTAGCTAAGCTAGACGGACTCAAAAAAGATTACTACGATTCGTTTGATGCTTACAAAAAGATCATTGACGAAAGCGAAGCAGCTAGCCAAGGTACAGGAAAAGGTAAGCGCTTATACGGATATAACGGGCGCCCACTACAGGCTAGCGAAAAAGCTATTGAGGCGTTTAATAAATACGTTGAGGCTAAGAATGCCTACTTGCAAGTTATGAGCGAAGGTACACCAACGCCTGCCAATGCTATTAAGGGTTTAGAAGCTGCACAAGACGTTGCCTTGCTAGACCTTACCGACACCATTGACAGCATGCGTAAGGGCGAGTTTTTTGGTGGACCTAACCCAGCAGCAGCCAGCAGTTTCTTAGGTACTTTGGCACAGAAAGCCCGTACAGAATTAGAGAAATACAAAGAAGCAACGCTTAGTCAAATAGATTACGTGCGTCAAGGCAGGGGCATGGATGCCCTAACCGAAGATGCTAAGGCTGAAATTAATGGGCAACTTGAAAGTTTATTGGCTGGAAAAATTGAACGTGCTACAGGTAAACTAGCTCGTGTATTAAAAGCTGGAGAGAAAGCGGCTCCAGAAGATACTGCCATACGTGCCGCGTTTGAAAAGGCTGGCTTTAAATTTGAGCCTATTGCTACTGGCGAAAAAGAAATCCTTACTGGCTTTAGCCGTGAAGAACTTGCCGATGTTAAAGACGCCGTTAACAAAATCAAAGATAAAGCGTTACAAAAAGAACGTAAATTTGGTAAGTTAACTCGTGAATCTACAGGCGATTTGTTTACTGAAGGTCGCATTAAAAATACCAAAAAAGCACGTAAGACTGACGTTGAACTTGACGATGCTGAACAAGCTGTTCGTGGTGTAAATGCAATTCTTGATACAGCTCTTTCTTCTAAAGACCGCACAACATTTGAAGAAGCCAAACGTTTACTAGAAGAAGGCGTTAAAACTCGTGATACTACTGACTACTCAGCCAGCGGTGTTGCTAAAGTTATGCCGGGCTTGGTAGACGCTATTAATGAACAAGCATATAGGGCGTCTTTAGGTAGAGAAATAGAAGCTAAAGAAACTTCACAAGCTATTGCCCGTGTTAAAGATGCGTTTGCTTCTCCAGTACAAACTGGTCCTAAAGGTAAAACCACTACTCAGCTAGAGTTTTTCCCGGGCGAAACAGCTACTATCAGGGCAGATGAAAAGAATTTAAGCCGCCTTGGGCAGCTTCGTAACGCTCGTGGTGCCGATGCTATTTCGTCAGGGCGTAAGTATTTTGCTGAGAAAGCTACTGGTGCGTTTAGACCAGCGGCTATGCTTAAGTATTTTGAAAGCCCTGAATTAGCCCAACTGCTTGACACTGCACAAGAGCTGCAAGCTGAAGGTAAAAAATACGCAAGCAAAGCAAAAGTGCTTAAGCGGCAGTCTACTAAAGATAAATACCGTGCAATGGCAGATGAAGCCTTTGCTATGTACGACGAGACTATGGTAGAAGTTAACGAGTACGTTGACTTTATTGAAGATTACGCACGTAAAGCTATAGAAAAAGCAGACAAGCCAGCTGCTTTTATTGCTGCGTTTGAAACACAAAAACAAACGGTACAAAAAGAACTTAGCAACGCTAAAAAAGTAATAGCTGCGCAAGAAGCTAAAGAGGCTGCTGCCGTAGAAGAAAAACTTACTGTTGCAAGAGCCAAACTTAAAAAAGCTAAAACAAGCGAAGAGCGAAACTTTTTGCTCGATGAAATTTCTGCTTTAGAAAAAACTAAAAGACCTGACATAGTAGACGAATTAGCCGCAGCTGAAAGAAAAGTGCGGGGCGCTAAAACGCTTAAACAAAAAATTGAAGCCCGTGCTGAGGTGCTTAAAATTCAAAGTAACGCTTTAGATAACGTTATTAAAGACACCAAAGAGCGTATTGCTGAAGAACAAGCTAGCGCTGCACAACAAACTGGATTAGGCTTACCGGGTACTAGAACTCAATTTAAAACACTGCCTCGTATGGAGGCAGAACTACCAAACCGTTTTCCAACAATTCAATCTAAATTTGAATTTGCTCGTACGTACTACAAAGAAATGCTTGCTGCTCGCAGCATGACTATGAACACTAAGCAGCGCCAAGCGCTTGTTGAAAAACGTAAAAAGTATGAAGACGCTGTAGTTAGTTTAGATAAAGCGTTTAAGCAGAACAACGTAGACAGCCGGATTGCCACCGTGATGCGCAACATGGTTACGATGGAAGAAGGTACGCCTCAGTACAGAAAAGCTGAGAATTTAATACTAAGTATTGAAGAGCGTATTCAACAAGCTATTGCTGGTCTTAAACCTAAAACAGAAACTATTGCCATAAAAGGCGTAGAAACTAAAGAAGCTGTTGAAAACGAGGCTAAAGTAAAAGAAGTAATTGGAGAGTACTCATACGAAAGCGTTAAACCATCAGGTCCTGAACAAACCGCTGCTGAGAAAGCTGTTGGTCGCATATCTGAAACAGAACTGGCTAAGTTACGTAAAGTAAAACAAACCCGCTTTGACTTTGTTACCAAGCGTTTGGCAGATCAAAAAGCTCCAGTTGCAGATCGTGCTGCTCTTGTTGACGAATTACAGCGCAAAGAAAAAGGACCTAACGGACAAGAAATAACTGTTGGTCTTGAAGCTGAAATTAAAGCTATTGATGAAATTCTTAACGCACGCCGTATTGGTATGGTTGTCGGTCAAGCGCAAGAAGAAAAAGGCTCTAAGAAGTACAAGGCAACTGTTACTGAAAAAGAAATGGAGAAAGCCGGTAAGTTTGATAAAGCCGGTGTGCACCCAGAGTCTTATAGTCTTGTAGCTAAAGCATACAAAGACCGCACTGCTGACAAACAAAAACGAGAAGCAAATAAAACCCCAGCAGCTGTAACAAAACTGATTAAAGAAATTGCAGCGCTTCAAACTGAAATTCAATACGACAACTTACCTGCTCCTAAAATAGTTGAGAAGATGGCGTTAATTTCCGATAAAAGAGCTCAAGTTGAACGTGCTACTTTAGAGTTTACCGAAACGCTAGAAGCCAAAAAAATGGGTATCAGCGTTGAAGAGTACCGTCGTATCTTTAACTTTATGAACGCTGGTGAGTTTGTTTTTGACGCTGATGTCAGTCTTACTAAAGACCAAGTAGAAAAAGAAAACGCTAGAAGACGCAAAGAATCTGATGTTGATTTTCGTGTAGGTAGCGGTAAGTCTGTTGGTTTGCAAATGCTTAGAGCGGACGCTAAAGCTGTTGTTGACAAGATTAAGTTACCTAAAGGGCTTGACATTACTGTTATACAAGAGCTTTCTCCAATGGTTAAAGAGTACATCCGTACTCGAGGCGTTGACCCTGAGAGCGTTAAAGGCTTTGTAACTAACAACGGCTCTGTAGTTATTGTTGCAGGCAAGCACGAAAATGCCAAAGACGTTGAAGCTACTGTTGCCCACGAAGTTATTGGTCACTTGGGCGTTGAGCAAACGCTTGGTCAAGCCGGTATGGAAAAGCTGGTACAGCATATCACCGCACAAAAGGGCGGTGTAATGGGTCTTGCTTCTAAGCTAGGTGTTTGGAAAGAAGCCTATGGCGCATATGCTGCGGCTCTTAACTCAGGCAAAACCAAAGAAGAAGCCCAAGCCGATGCCGTGCATGAAATGATTGCGCACGTTGAAGAAAAACGTCCGGGCAGAAGTGGCTTTGAAGACTTTAAGGTTTTTGTTAAGGCGTTGGTTGGTGTATTGCGTGCGGCTTTGCGTAAGTTCAACATTAACCTTGACATTGATACAAACGACATCTACAAGATTTTGCGTGATGCTCGTAAGAATTTTGACGCTGTGTCTCCCGGTCTTTACAAAAAAGAGAACGGCGAAATGCAATTTAACAGCACGCCTGCTGTGTTTGGTCCGGGTGGAGAGGCTTTCCAGCGTGCGGCTGATGCGCTTATGATTAAACAAAGACCGCTTAAAGATCGTTTTTTTCCAACTAATATTGGCTTAACGATTGAGCAAAAGTTTATTAAAGCGTCTGCTGGTTTAATGCGTGTTTACGAGAACACGGGTCTTTCTAAGACTGCTGATGCACTACAAACTCAATACTACATACAAAACCATAACCAACGATTTGCTTGGACTTCACAAGCTACAGCTCGTGGCGTACCAATTCTACGCAAAGAAGAAGGCGGTAAGGGGTTTGTTCTTGAATCTAAAGAAGGCCCTAGCTTAAAGAAACTTGCTGAAATTTTAGGCAAAGCTAACTGGGGAAATGCAGAAGGCGTACGTAACGCATATAGCCTGTACAGAATAAGTAAGCGTGCTAAACGTGTTGGGCTATCTAAACTTGGCTTTAAGAAAGAAGAAGTCACAGAAAAGATGCTCAAGGATGTGGACGCAGCGGTATCTGCTAACAAACAACTAGCAGACATTTTTAAAGAAGCAGACGCTGTGTACGATCAGTACAACAAAAACTTAATGAACTTGTTGGTACAGACAGGGCGTATGTCTCAGAAAGTAGCTGACGACCTTACCAAACATAACGATTACATTCCGTTTTATAGGCAAGAAGCTAATGGCGATGTATACCTAGAAATTGGCGGTGCGCCTCGTATACAAGTTGGTAACTTAAAAGATCAGCCTTATTTAAATGAGTTGGTTGGTAGCGACGAACGTATCGTAGACATTTACCAAGGCGCTCTACAAAATACCAACATGGTTATGGATATGGCTTTGCGTAACCTAGCCACCCGTAATACCGCTTACTCTTTGGGCAAAATGGGTTTCCTTGAAAAAGGTAAGAACAAAGATGGTATTGGTATTCGCAAGGGTTTTGGAGAAACTAAAAATAATGTAATTCGTTTCTACGTACAGCCTGTTGACGAAAGCGATGATGGCAAACGTCATGTTATTTTGAAAGAAGATGTGGCTGGCGTACCTGCACAGTTTATTATTGAGGGCTTGGCTGGCGTTAATACATCTGTGCCGACGTTGATTAGTATGATGGGCGCTCCGGCAAGATTGTTACGCTCTTGGGTTACAAGAAGCCCTGTGTATGCTGCACGGCAGGTTGTTCGTGACCCGTTCATTGCTGTTATGGCTAACGGTGTTGATGTTGGTGGTGCGTTGAAGGCTTTTAAGATTATGGGTCAAGCCATTACTGGCAAGCCTGTAGAAGATGAGATTGGTCGTCTTGGTTTGATTGGTAGCAACGTGTTTACCGGAACCAATGAAGATGTGCAGAAAATCATGTTACAGATTACCAGCGGTAAAAAAGGCTGGGAATCTTACTTGGCTAAAGCAGATATGCTTGCGTTGCAAGGCGATGCAGCAACTCGTACAGCCGCATTTAATAACTTCCGTAAGCAAGGCTTAAGCGAAATAGAAGCAATTATTGCCACCTACGAACTGATGCCGTTTACTCAGCGTGGTACATCGTCTAGCTTGTATTTGCTTTCTACAATGGTGCCATTTATGAACGCTCAAATACAGGGACTAAATGTCTTGTACAAAGCGTTTACAGGAAAGTCTACTTTCCAAGAGAAGTTGCGTATTAAAGAAAAGCTATGGCAGCGAGGTATGTTGATGTTTGGTATGTCTATGGCATACGCTATATTGATGAGCGAAGACGAAGCATACCAGAACGCTAACGACGATGAAAGACTTAACAACTGGTTTGTATATGTGCCGGGTGTTGATGAGCCAGTACGTGTACCTATTCCATTTGAATTAGGTATTGTGTTTAAAGCGTTGCCTGAGACAATTGTTAACATAGCAAGAGGCGACAGAACTGCTGCCGAAGGTATCAAGGGGTTGGGTAAGATGCTTGCTAACGCTGCGCCTATTGGACCAAGCTCAATACCGCAAGCCGTTAAAGCGCCGTTTGAAGTCATGGTAGATTACTCATTCTTTACACAACGAAGTATTGTTGGCGATCGTTTAAAAGATGTCGACCCTTCCGAGCGTTTTAATGCTAACACTTCTGAAATTGCCAAATTTATTGGTAAAGGCACAGGTCAAATCCCTATCCTTGGTGAGTACCTATCACCTGTTCAGATTGAGTACTTGGTTCGTGGGTACACAGGCAGCTTGCCATTAGCCGTAGCTTCATTAACTAATCCGTTGTTTGGTAGCGAAGCCGGAGAAAAACCTACTTCTCGTGCTAGCGATTTACCTGTTGTTGGTTCTTTATTCCAACCTAAAGATGCCGGTGGTCTTATCAATCGTGCATACAAAGATATGGAAAGCGTTAACAGAGCTAAAGGGACTTACGACAAGCTGCTTGACGAAGGGCGTGAAAAAGAAGCTGACTCTTATGCAGATCGTTTTGCGGACATGCTTGATCTTGCGCCGCTTGCTGGGGACTTCCGTTCACGTATGGGGCAACTTGCTAAAGAAGAACGTGAGATTAAAGCGGATCCAAGTCTGTCAGGTCCCGAGAAACGCCGTCAACTTGATGAGATTCGTCAAGAACGCATTGAACGCGCTAAAGAGTTTATTAGCGAACGCGGGTAAAAAGAACACCGAGTTTGCCCTGTACGGTACCAAACTCGGCTTTACCTATAATGCGGTGGTGAGTGGCGGCGCTTAGCCCCTCACTTTTTGTTTCTTCTAACCGCAACGTTGGTACAAAAAACTTCTGTTTAATCTCTAGCTTTTGCCACGGGTAGTGCACTTTAACTTTCTTCATCGTCAGGTGTTATTGGTCTAGTAATCTGCATCACGTTGACCCGCATGCTAGGACCACGAGTCTTGGTTAACATATCCTTACGCACATACTTAACCTTGTAGTTGGGCATCGCCTCGATAGCTTCTTTAAAATCCTTGTAACCAAAACTCATTGATACACAGTGCTGTTTAAGTAGTTGCTCTTCAATAAAGTAATCAATGTGCCCCGGTGTGAAGCCTTTTTCTACACGCCCTGCAATGTCCGATCGAGTTAGCGACTCATCTACTGCTTCCGTGCCACCCAGACTAGCTATTAGTTTGCCTTCAATAGACAGCTTAACCATAACAAACTTACCATAATACTCACGGGTGTAGGCGTTTAATACATCTTCAGCCGTACGCTCGCTGCTATGGATAATCCCACGGGCGCTGTATACCATCATGCGCAGAACTTCTACAATAGGTTTAACTGGAATGTCGATGATGTTGGCATACTTTTTACCAAGCAGTTGTACAACAGCAATAATGCAACTATTGCCTGCCGTCCAGTAACGCTCATCCTCATTGGACTCAAACTCTACCTTGAGCTTATCTTTGGTTTCAGCCAATACCCGCTTGGCAGTTTCTCTGTTACGCACTATCCAACGGATTAACTCACGCCCTGCTACACCAAAGTTCTTTTTGAGTAAGGACAAGGCTTCTGCTTCTTCGGAAGTCCACTTCAGCTTCTTGTTCATCTGCAACTCAAGGATACGGAACATCTCAGCCTGTGATGCGTGTTTACGAGCGCCTGATAAGAAATCCATGACGTGCGTATTGGATGAAAAGAGCACCAGCAGTTTCCAAGTAGTGTCGTTAATCCGCTCTTCGTTAGAGCCCTGCTTCATACGATCTTTACCCTTACCCTGCGTTAAATCTAGCAGGAACTCAGGCAACCACTCGAAGTCATCACGACTCTTGTTGGTAGTCTCGTCAATAATAAACGGCAAGCTATTCAGTAAACCCTGACGTTGTTGCGATGCAACAATAGATGTACTCTGCGTTACACGATACCGCTCAGGATGCCCAAAGAAACTAGCCGCTAGTTCAAGCGCCAACGACTTACCCATACCTGATTTAGAAGAACCCAAGTGATATACACAGCCGTTGTAGCCTGTAAAGTCCATCAAGACAGAAGCTGGACCAACTAAAGACATAGCCAAGACTTGCCACTCACCCTTGGCAATCAACATGTTAAAGACTTTTTTCCAGTTATCTAAAGAGCCAGTAGGCTTGGTAGACTGATTGATATTGTCTAACGCTGGGGTTGGTACGTATATTTCTGTGCCATCAGGTGCAAATATACGACTGTTATACACAAATGTTTCGTCTTCTTGCCAGCCACAACTGTTTGGTATAGGTATAGCCTTCTTATTGGCACTAATAAACTCCACACAACCACGTACATAGTCAAACAAGTTCTTGTCATTACCAGCGCCAAAGGCGGCAATGATGTTTTGATTGGCTAGTGCCTTAACGGTTTCTTCTTTGCTAACAATGGATTTCTGAGGGATTAAAACATCAATTGCACCATCAGGACGAAAAGCCATTAGGTGAACTATGTGATCTCCTTTATTATTAAGAATATCTACTGCGAACAAATCGTAGGGGAGAAGCATTACCTGCTTGCGTGATTTACCGCCCTGCTCGTCCTCCACCATCCTGTCCATAAACACACCGCCGTTAGTGCCAAAGCCGAATCCTTTGGGTGGAGTTGGGCGTGTAATTTTGACTGGTTCTGTCTCGTCATTGAGATTGGCTGATACTTCTTTCTCTTGTATCCGATCGACTACAACTTCTTTTGGCTCATTATCTACCTTGATTTCCCGACCTAATGCTAGGGGATTAGTAATCTTGCCGTAGTGTGGGCAAGCGATACAGATACCGGGGTTTGCTTCATCCAGCTTGAGGCATTTGTATGGCCCTTTGATCTGATTCCACTTGGTGTTGTGGCGGTCTAAATCATAGGGGTGCATAGCCGATAACGCCAAGCCTTCTTCTACCCCGTCAGTACATGACTTAGCTATGCTGAGGATGCCACGCCACAAGGGTTCCATGCCGTCTTCTGTTGCGTGTTCACGGTAGTAGTTAATCTGACCGCATTTATCCCCGATAGTTTTAAAGTATGTAACGCTGTTTTCCATTAGCTTAACGCTATTGGCATTGGGCGGTAGTTTAGGGCGGTTTCCGGGCAGTTGTAGTGCAGGTAAGCCTTCGTATGCCGCAACCCCAATCTCTTCTTTAAGGTGGCTCGCAAGGGTCTCAAAATCGAACGTAGTGCCTGCTAATTTAATGACTACTTTGCGTGGCTTTTCTTGCTTGTAGTTGTGTGTATCAGGCACACGCAGAATACGTGCGGCATCCCCTGTAACGGAAAAGTCGATGTTGAACTTGAGCTTCTTGCACAACCGCTTTAAGTTCTCTGCAACAGGTTTCCAAGTGGCAATATCTACTTCTTCGGTAAACGGAAAGTAAACGTGCAACCCCCCACCGCTAGAAATAATCCAAGGATTACCTAATTCTTTAAGGCGTGAGTCCTCTAAAAACTGATCCAATGCACGAGCGGCTTCGGCTTTGCTTTCGTAGTCCTTACCTACTGCACAATCAATATCCAAGAACAAAGACTTAATCTTTACCGCATTATCGGCAAGACGTTTCTTCTCGTCATTAAACGTAGCTAGTGCATAGAAAGTGTTGTACTTCTTCTCATCAAACTGTATAGCGGCGCTATACAACTCTTCAATCGTATTTACAAATACGTGTTCTTTTTTAGCTGTGCTAATTTCTACGGCGCAATAAATACCCGAAGTCGGTAGCACAGTCGCTAGGAATTCCTGCGACGTCATGTGAAACCTTTCGAATTAATAACTGCGTGTTTGTACTATTTTGTCAGCAAAGCGGCGAACTAACTCTATTTGAAAATTCTTAGGCAAGCCTTGTGTATATACAAAATCTTCAGCAAAACGTAACAGTTCAAGATCACTAAGGGATGAGGCATGGATTGGGGTTTCTATTGGTGTTTGTTGCATTGTCTTAGTGCCTCTTCTGATGTCTTGCTTGATTGGAGTATGTTCAACAAGGACTGCACACGCATCTTATATGCGTTGGTTACTTCGGTTCCGCTGAACCAGTTGTACACAGTTTGTCTTGTTGCGCCTGTAAATTTTGCTACTTCTATTACTGGGAAATCTAAGCTGATCGCCCACCGCCCCAACTGGTTGCCCAGCGTCTTAGGTGCGTTCTTTGTGGTGTTTCTAATTTCTTCTGAATAAGCCATGATTTTCTCGTTAAGTTGTGGGCGGGGGTACTGGTGCGATGTATGTGAAGCATCGGGTTATTAAACCATCCACGTTCCCCCCAAAACTAATTACTCGTCATCCCACTCATCAACAGTAGCGGCTAGGCTACCGGCTTTCTTCTGTGGTACTGCGCTTGCCTTAACTGCTGGCTTGCGCTTCTCAGGCTCATCAAATGACTCAGCTTCTTCTGCTTTAGCTTTTGGCTTAGCACCTTCTATCTGAAGTGGCTTTTCAGTAGGCTTAGCGACTGACATTGTAATAGCATTTTTAGCTGGAGTAGAAGCGCCTTTCTCTACTGCTACTGCGTACTCATCATCCTCTAACCAACGTAATGGTTGGAAGAACAACTTGGGTACTGCGGCTTTTGTGTCGAAACGTAGGCGTGTAACCAATGTTTCAGGGTTAATGCTTTGTGCCGCAAGGTAACGAGCATAAGCTTGTAGTGGGCGTTTGTCGCCTTCTTCTTTACCAAAGATTGATGTAGCCGCTAGAGTTAATTGCATTACATCGCCTTGAATATCATTGGCTAACACTACAGCAAGACGTTGTGAGAAACGGCAAGCCTTGGAATCGCCCTGACCTGAGCCCTTAACATTCATTGGGCATGATGCGCAATTTGATGCTTGCGGTGTATCAATACTAGCATCAGGTGTTTCGCCGTCAGCAGACCAGCAGTTAGGCGCTGAAGTATTTCCTTCTTCGTATGTGCCAGCGTAGTATGTACGGCTGATCTTTGGTGCGGCATTGACGATAACAACGTCAAGGTGGCGATCATCAATAGAGGTAATCTCTTTGCCGTCAGCCATCAAACGGAATACACCGCCCTTGATAGAAATACGTTTGCCACCGCCACCTACACCGCCCCCTGCGAGGCTTTTGGCTAGTGATGATAATTCCGCTTTGCGTGCGAAAGATGGTGCTTGTGTTGCATTAAAGTTGGCTAGTTCGCCCATGTTACTGCTCCTATTTGGTTGGTTTACGTACTGTTACTGCATACTCGGACATCGAATTGAGACCGGCTGGCACCATGCCGGGGTTCTCATCTAAAAACATAGACATATTCTTCTGCGCTATGCGCTTCTCAAACAGATCTAGTGCGTCATGCTCCACAACAAACGTTTTGAAAGAATCCCAATCGTCTGTGTAGTAGCGTGTCTTTTGCGACAAAATAATAGTGCCTTCATCTGTACGCACAGAGCTACTGCCCAATGCCAACATTTGATCTTTCATAGCGTTCTTAATTTCGTCTTGCTTCGCTTTAAGTTCTTCGATCTGACTCTCATACTCCTTGGTCAATTCTTGAACTTTTGTGTATATCTTGCGATACACCCTTGCTAGTTTATCTAGCGGTATTACTTCATCTTCGTTTGGCATTTTTATGCTCCTTTGTAAAATATTATACATCAGTAAAGCTGATTAGTAACCCGACATAGGGTTTTCCTTACGAATTAATTTCCTCCTTGTATAAGTTCAAGAGTATGTCGTGCCCTGCAACACGTTTCTCTAGTTGCTTAAACATCTTCTTCTCAATTTCACTACCTTGCAAGTGTATCACCGTCACATTGGTGGACGTCTGACCAATACGATCTGCTCGAGCAATACATTGTAAATACGTCTCCACCGACATTACAGGACCATAAAATATCACAGTATCGGCGGCTGTGAGGGTTACACCATGCGATGCGGCTTGCGGTTGCACCACCAGTATGCGAGGCTCAGGCAAAGTTTGAAAGCGCTTAAATATATCGGTTCGTTTATTAACTGATACATCGCCATGAATAACTTCGCTTGCTATGTTGTGCTTTAGTAAATAGGTTTGAATAGTTTCTATGCTATGTCTAAACGGCGCAAACACAATTACCTTACGGCTAGTCTCTTCTAACACCTCAAGTAGCACGTTCAAACGTGGCATACAGTCGAACTCAACAACCTCGTGGTCATCTGTATACGCCGCACCAGCAGAGATTTGTAGCAACTTACTTACACCAGCCGCCGCATTAACTGCGGTGATTGTCTCGCCCGATGCTTGCATAACCATGCGGTCTTTGAGCATGCGGTAGTACTTAACTTGTTGAGGCGTAAGGGGAATTTCTCGTGTTTCTGTAAGTACAGGGGGTAGGTCAGTACACTCTTCTTTTGTATAACGTATTGCTGGTTGAAGAGCATCGTATACCGCTTGCGCCGCACCTGACTTTGGCACCCACTTAAATTTAGTTAGCTTAGCCATTACCTTGTCACGCCATGCAGTAGCAAATTTCGGCACACCTGAAGGATTCACTAGCTTAGCCAAACCATAGGCGTCCACAGGCGATTGTGCGGAAGGCGTACCCGTCATCATCCACAGCATAGTGTCAGGCTTTAAAATTTTGTTGAGTGACTTCCAGCGCTTCGTTGATGGATTCTTGTATGCGTTTGCTTCGTCCACAATAACTAGATCGAACTTGCCGTTGGCAATGACTTCTTCAGCAATTAAATTCAAGCCATCATAGTTCACCACAACGAATTCGTAATTGCCTTGTACCATTTCAACACGTCTTGATGCTTGTACATGGTGCGCCGCAACAACTGAACGATGAATAACACTCTTACCAATACTGCTTACCCAAGCATCGTGCATGATGGATAGCGGACACAGAATTAAACAACGGCGTACATGCCCTAAAGCCATCAAGTAATCAGCCGCCCATAATGCGGAGAAAGTTTTGCCAGTTCCGGGGTCGTTAAATACAAACGCTCTGCGGTTCATTGTCAAGAAAGATGCCGTATCTATCTGATGTGCAAAGGGTTTATGACGACCGGGCCAACTGTATTTAGCTTCAATGGGTGATGGCGTATTCTTAACACCTAGGTTGCGGAGCACACGCACTTCATCTAATCCCCAGTACACCGCTACTTCAAACGTGCCGTTGTCTTCGCTAACAACTTTGCTTCTTGGTATGATGCTGTACTTAGATGGGTTGCGTGTCTTAAACAGCAACGCTTTGTTTTCTATGATCTGCATTATTCAATAATCCTATACACAGCGTCGTATTGATTAGCTAGGTTGTGCTTCTCCAGCCTACTAGCACCCGTTAAGCGAATCAAAGCTAACCGCCAAAAGTCCTCTTCTCTGAATTTGGCTTCGCTAACCCACTCTCCTCCCCAACGCATTGTCCACATGTCAATCAACGCAGATAGCGGAGCCCTCATAGCTTCGTGTTGTAGGTCTTCTTCGTTTAGAGTTTTAATTCCTCTAGCACCTGCCCGTTGTGCTTTTAGCAGTACTTCTTCTAGTGTTTCTTGTTTTGTTTGTGACCCTATCAGCGCTATCTGATGCACTCTTTGGTGCTCTAGTGCGTTAGCGTAGTCCTCGTCTGATATTCCCATTACTTGATTGCCCCCTTGGATGTACGTTTGTACGAGCGGTTCTTGCTAGCTGGTATGGCTTTTAGATTAGAACGTGTTGTTGTACCGCCCTTGCTTAGTGGCTTCTTGTGGTCAACGTCCATGCCGTCACCCTTGTGTACCACACCTTCACGCTCTAACATACGGCGTGCTTTGTTGCGCTGAGCACGTTTCTTCTTTACTTTCTCTGTGCCATCGTATGTTGCGTATTCTTGTGCGTAGTTGCGTTTCGTTGCCATGATTGTCCTTAGTGCTTGGGGTTAAATTCACAACCCTTCACTTGGCACCATCCGCATAGCGGTGTGCTGGTCGGGTTCCAAATGTCATTATCGTAGGATGCTGCCAGTTTTGCTACCCTCTCCCTGTATAGCTGCCAATGGAAATCCTTCTCTTCTACGGTCATCGTTTGCGTGACCATCGTGTTCTTGACAACAAACAGCAGAGCAGAATTAACTTGGCGTATGTGGGGGAAGTGGGCAAACACCATCAAAGACATTAGGGTTAGCTGATCTCGGTCGGGGTACTTGTTGTTGCCTGTCTTGTAGTCCACCACCCTAGCCTTAAACCCATCGTCATCAATGATCAGTAAGTCAGCAATACCACGAACCCATACGTCAGGTGAATCAAAGGCACAGGGTTGTAAGTCTTCAGTCAGCCCCATCTCGTGCTCAGTTAGTTTGCGCCCTGTCTTTTTGAGTAGTGCGTCCAGCGTGGGCTTCATAAATTCGTGCTCGGGGGGTAGGGGTGTGCCGTCCTTGATATAGTGTTCAGCAGACTCGTGCACTTGCTTGCCATATATGGTGTGAACTGTGTCAGTAAACGGGTAGTTCTTCAGCACCTTTACTTCGTGGAAACGTCTTGCACAGCCCTCGTAGTCCTTAAGTCCTGAGTGCGACCATTTAAATTTAGGCATTGTGTTTAGTCCAGTAGTTAAATGCTTTGCGGATTGCTTCGTACTCGGTGTCTGCGGTAAAAAGATGGGATTGTGGATTATCGGGGGCATAAAGGTGAATGCTTGTGTATTCCTTATTGATGTCTTCACCAACCACATACCCATTCAGCTTCATCATATCAATCATGGTCTGCTCTTCAGCACTCCAGCGTGGCTCGTAGTAACCCATTAGAATTTCGCAGTCTTAATAGCTTGGTCTAGGCGATCGGAGAACTCAGTAACAAACTTCTCATTGTGGGTCAGCGTACAGCCCATGTCGTACAAGATTGCGTGAGTAAGCTCGTGCCAAAACGTGTTAGCGCGTTCGTGTGTATCGTACACATAACCCCGAAGTGGGTTGCCCTTGGCTATGGTAATGGTGTGAGTTTCCTCGTCAAAAGACCCATGACATACGGTGTTTCCTACAACTACACTTTTTTTCGTGCATATCTGGTGGGGGGTATTACCTATGACAACTTCTTTTGGTATCTTCATTTAGCTTCTCCATATCGTTTGTTGCATCCTGTTTCGGCATCTAGTGGTATGCCGGGCATGTACGAGGGGTCTTTAACCATCTGCTCCAAAACCCATTGCTCAGCTTCTTTGGCTTCGTCTTCGGGTACTAGGCACACAACCTCATCGTGCACAGTCAATACGCAGGAATACCTCTTCTGTATCCTGAGCATGCCATCCGTCATCACACATCTTGCTATTGCTTGTACTACGTTCTCTACAATCTTACCGCCATACAGCTTGCGCCTAGACTTCTCATCGACGCCATAAACCCACTGAATACGCCCTTTGTTATCGGCTTCTCCAGTCAAAGCAGGGTACTTTAAAGCAAGTCCACTAGGTAATAGTATACGCTCTTTGTCAAAAGTTAGGCATTTATGTACATAGGGTTTACCCTGATACATACTATTTCTCACCAACGAGTTGCACAGCTCCCATAGATCGACCACAGGGCTAGCGGCTTCTCGGTATTTATCAATGATTTTCTTGGCGGCAAGACAATGTATCAGCAATTCTTTCTCCGAACAGGTATGCGGTATGGCACGCATCATTTCCATGTTCTTCTCCCAACCAATGAAATCATTTACATCTTGCGTAGTTACACCCAACTGCTTGGCAAACGCTTTGTCGTACATGGTAGGTGGCGCACCTAGAAAGCCTGTAAGTAGTTGTGCAGAGAAGCTAGCCCAACCCATGCCGTAACCACAACCTAGTAGTGCCGACTTAGCGCTTTGCCTGAGATCGGGGTGGGAATTTTTTGTGAGTGTAGGGATGTCGAACATCTGAGCGCCGAACGACGCATAGGCGTCTTTACCCGATGAGAAGATCTCAAGAAGCGCTTGATAGTCGGCGAGATAAGCCAAGACCCGAGGCTCGATTTGTGAGAGGTCACAGACCACCAAGGTATAACCTTTCGGGGCTTGGATAGCTTTACGTAGGAAAGACCCTCGTTTGAGGTTTTGCAGATTAAGCCCCGAACCCTTTGACGCTGACCAACGACCTGTGTGTGCGCCGTAGTAGTTGAGCGGGACAGGAAGCGTACCTCGTTGTGATATATCAACGAATCTCTGCGCTCTTGTGCGTTCAAGCGTTGATTTAACTTTGAGCCTTGCTTCGCACAGTAGGGCAACATCCTCGTTATCGCTGTTAAGTAACGCTTGGAAGAGTGCGTCGTTTTTAGCAAACGCAAAAGCTTCTTTATTGGTCGTTTTACTGATTTTCTTTGGAGGCACGACCCCAAGTTCAGTAAGTACTCTAGCAAACTGGTCATTACTAGCAAGCGCCGTTTCGTCAACGTTAATTTTTGCAAGTAATGCTTCACGTTTTTGCTTCTCATCTTTAATCGCTTCACTTAACATCTCCTCGTCTAGTTCTAATACAGGGTTAGTAAACATCTTGAGCGTCATGTCAATCAACTTAAGCTCTTTCAACGGAAAGCCACCATCAACTTCCATCATTAGGTTCTCAAAGATACTTTCGCATAGCACAACGTCGTGTGCACAGTAGGCGGCTAACTCTTGCTCGACTTCATACGGCAACTCACTCATACCATTGGTGCTGTGTACTGCGTTGCCCTTTGGTGGTAGCCCATACACCTCAGCTAGTTTCATTAGGCTGTTGCCTACTTCCACACCCCTAAGAGCACGAGCCATAGATAGAGAGTCAAAAATAAAGCAAGGACTCGCCCCATAAACCCAGCTAAGGATTGAAATATCGAACTGCGCATTATGCGCAAGCACCGCCGTCCGGCTCCAATCAACCGAGTTAACCCAGTTTTGTAAGTCATCATGTGATACCCATTGTGGTGGTACATCTACGTCTAGTTGTTTAAAGCACAAGCCAAAGGCTTTGAAGCGAGGATCTCTGACGTACTCTTCTGTCGTCATCTTAGATAGCGTGTACTCCTTGCTATCCCACCTCGTCTCGAAGTCAATGACAAGTATCTTGTCGAATGGTGCGCTCATGTTCTTACCAACTGTCCTGTAAAGCTATACGTGCCGTTGTGTTCTAGTTGTACCCAAGGTGCCGCCCAAACTCTAAAGCCTGCCTTGCGTGCGATCTTACAGAAGTGATAGTCCTCAGATAACAAGCGACCACCTGACTCTTCGTCAATACTTGTTGCAAAGAACTCTTTAATAAACTTTGGCTTGTACTCATCCGTTGCACGCCACATGTCGTTCTTATACTCAGGCACTAGTGGGGCTAACTTCTCAAACACCTCACGTTTAATTAGCATAAAGCCTGTGCCACCGTTTTCAATCTCCATTGGTTCATACAACATACCTTCTTGATGTAGCGCACCGCCTACTAAGTTAACTACAAACGCTCCTGTATGTAAGTGGAGTTCTTGCATAGGCACGCCAGCTTTGACTGCTTCTTCTACCTTGGGCCAATTAATTTCTTTCTTAGGATAGATACCACAGATGATGTCTTTGTCAGCTTCAACCATAGTTGGAACATCCTCGGGGTTAAAGCCAATGTCTGCATCAATAAACATCAAGTGTGTGCAATCAGTATCCAAGAAGTCGTACGCTAAACTGTTGCGCCCTCGTGTGATAAGTGATTCGTTGGTCATGTATGCGTACCTAAATGACATTTGTTTACTGCTCATAGCCGATGCCATTTGAATCATGCCGACTGTGTACGTCCCATTACACACACCACCATACATAGGTGTTGCTACAAGTAAGTTAGCTTTCATTTCTTTTCTTTCTTTGCTGTTAGTTTTTTACGTAGCTTGATACCAGCTTGAGCGTTTTTGTTTTGCTCGATGACCTGCGTAATCACCGCCAGTATTCCCTCTTGTACTAAAAACTCCAAACCTTCTTTATCAAAGTTAACAATAGCGTCTGCTGACCCATTTTTATTTTCTTTAACTACCTTTAATGTAATTTCCATTATTTGCCACTCCCGATAATGCCCGGTGTCCACACGCTTGGTATTTCTCTAAACGCTTCAAGGCGCTTGATGAATGGGTGTGGTGTTGGTACGTATGGTTTGAAGTTGTTGCCTGTGCGTGATTGTGCGATGGCAAACTCGTTTGGTTTTGCTTTGTATGTTTCAAATTTAGCTGGTTTCATTGTAAAGTCCTGTTCTTGATTAGATTTTTAATGCGATCACTTACTTCTGCGGCGGTTTCTAGTAGTAGCATTGGTAACTCCATCTCATCCATATTCAACCCATATACCTTGACGGTTTCTGTTTCGTTGTTGACTATGATTACTGCGGCTGAGTGAATTGCGTTATCTACTGTGCATAGGTTTAACTGCTGTTGCACTTCGTCATATGCTTGCTCCTTGGTTCGGTCTTTAATCATGGCATTAGCCCTTTATCAATGATGTCGAATACTTCTTGTACGTCGGCAATGTTATCTTCGTTTACTACCCTAACAAACCCCTGTGTCTGCCTGATCTTGTCCATCTCTGCCTCTTGTAATGCGGTTGGCTTGTTACTGCCAGCTTTACACTCAATAGCAACGAACATACCCCGATAACAACACACAATATCAGGAACCCCACTACGCCCATAGCCACCAGTAGCAGGGAAAAAATAGTAAGCACCGTTCTTTTTAATAACATCGACAACTTTTTTTTTAACTTTGGCTTCGGGTGTCATAGCGTTTCCTTACCTCGTCAAGACGTTGCAGACAGATTACGATTTTATTTAGTTGTTGGTTAAGAATCTGTTGATCGCCAACTTGATACGACTTGAGCGCAACAATAACCTCAGCTTCAAGGTTACATAGTGCGGCGTTCTCACGCATCATCAATAGAACTTCACCTTCCGACATGGGCATCTTTAATCTCCTTTAAAAACGATTGACCTTTAGCGCCGACAAAAAGATCTACACCCCGTCTGTCGTCTCTGTCTTGTTTCTCAAGCACAAACTTCTTGGCAATGAGTTTGTGTAAGTACTTGTGCGTGGTGGCTGGTGACATAACTGCTTGTGCTTCAGCTATCTTCAGTACTGACATTGTACCTAGCGGTGCTTCTGCATTAACCATGCCTAGTACATACTCTTCTTGCCACGATATTTTGTGGCGGTTTCGTACTACTTGTGTATCGTATGCGTTACTCATCTTCTTGCTCCTTTGGTTCTTCATCACACCTTTCAATTAGTGCGGCATAGCCACACATATCTACTAAGTTATCTCTATGGTCGGGGTCGTTGGCAAACCTAGCCACCTTAACTAACACCATCATTGCGGCAACATCTTTTGGTGTGATGGTTGAGTCTAAGTGCTTACGTGCATTTAAATACGCATCCCACATCACAGCTATGGTTTGCAAGTTCTTAGCTGGATGACCATACGTCTTCTCTCTGTCGCCATAGATAAGAGCATTAGCTTCTTTTAATACGCTCATACTACTTCTCCAAAAAAGGTATGCTTGGTGTTTGCTTTGTCAGTGCGTAGTAATCTAATTGCACCTTAGCGGAGTTAATCATCTTGCCTGCGATGTTGGCTAACTCAGCCGCATCTGTGTGCTTGACGGTACCACCACGTAGATCACTAAACACTTGTGACAACTGCTCTCTTAACTCAGTTACATTTTTCATTTCTCTAACTCCCTTTTAATCATTAGTTGTAAACGTTTTGCTTCAATCAGTTCTTTTGGTATGGCACTTGCGTGCAACCTAAACCCTGTACTCTTTGATAACAGATATGCAACATAGTTATCTCTTACTTCTGTTACTAACTTGCCGTTTGACTTGCGTATGTACTCTCTACGCTTTTGCAAATATCCTTCGGGGTCTTTTACCAGTAGCCTTTGTTTTGCTTCTTGGCGTTGCGCCCTTACCTTCTCAGGATTCTCGGCAAACCTACGCTGTGCCGCTTTTTTTGCTGTTTGCCTTACGTGTTCTTTGTTGTTATCTCTATACTTTTTCTGTAACTCCTTCCATCTCTCAGGGTTTGCCTTTCGCCACGCTTTAGAGCGCGCACGCATGCGCTCTTTGTTGTAGTTCTCTTGGTGCCACTCCTTACTATAAGCGTTGCTCTTTTCTTTATTGGCTTGGTAATATGCACGCCGATACTCTCGTTTATATTCTTCCGTCCATTTTGTTTTCTTAGGTTGAGGTGGGTGCGCTTGGGCATATCGCTCTCTAGCTTTGGCTCGCATTTCCTCCAAGTTCTTTTCACGATACACTTTGTTTTTCTTTCTGTTGCACTCACGTCGTTTCTCAGGATCTTTGTAAGGCATGTTACCCCCTTAGAAATTAAACTTAGATAAGATGTCATCGACCTGAGTCTTAACATCGGTACGTGCACCCACATCCTTGCGTAAGTCTTTCACATCAATACCACCGATGGCTTTCTTTAGCGCCTTGCGTGCGTCATCTAGCTGTGGATCGTTGATTATATTCAAACTGCTAGCCAAGTCGCACAAATCATGAGCACCATCTAGCAACGAGTCGTGGAACTTGCGGGGCTTAGCCTCACCACTAACATAGTCAATAGACAGGCGATCAGACATACGCTTGAGGTGCTCAAGTAATCTACCCTTGATGTCCTTCATCGCATACTCAACTCGCTCGTCAGCAAGGCTTGACAACTTCTTGCGGAGTTCTTCTTGCGCATCATTGCCGATGTCCACCCTAAAGTCACCCGATGCAGGCACAGGCATGTAGTTCACATTGAAGTTGAACCGATGCTCGATGTCGTTAGGGTTAGGGTAGTCGTTGCGGTTGAACATATCACCGAGAGCCATAGCTTGTGCAGTAATCAGCGATGGGTACACAGTAACGAACTCAGTAACCAGCCCATGAAATCTATCCTCTGCTTGTTGTAGCTTAGTATTAAATTCCATAAACTTAGCGCTTGGCAATAGTCGTATACCCGAGTCACTCCAAGGCAACGTATTGTCATACACATAGCTACGTGTTTCTGTAACGTGCTGACCTACTACTTCCAACTCGCTACGCCCTGCGAATAGGTTCTTGTTAACTCGAGCCGCACCCTTAGCCTGTGCATGCTTGTTACTAACCAACTCGTCAGTAGTCGAGCGATCTAGCTTGCGTGCAGTCCATTGTGATACGTTGAGTTCTACTAGTAATGCGCATGTGTCAATGTTATAGCGTGTCATACATCCCCCTTAGTTAATGCCTAGTTGTTTGAATAAATCATCAAGGTCATCCATCTTCTCGGTGCGTGTGATGAGTACAAAGCGCTTGTCATCTGATGCACCTACCTTATGACATTGCTTACCCCACAACACAGTAGCCGTTGATGACGCTGAACCATACACAGTTTCTAAATCGTATGGTGATACCGGTATGCGTGCCGTCTGATTAACCGCTATGTGATCAAGGTAAGGCTTGATGTGCTTACGAATGACGCCGTACGGATACTTCGCTGGTCTGCGTTTGGATTTGGAAACGACTTCCAACTCGCCGTACTTCTTAAGATCAACGTCGATGATGGCATACTTAGCGCCGATTGCGTTTAACAATTTAACTGCGTTGGTCAATGCTTTTGTATGAACAGTATTCATAGTTGTAGTGCTCCTTAGTTTGAGTAGATACGAACTGCTTTGCCTTGCGGTGGTTTGAAGTGGTCGTTGTCAACTACGCCCCATAATGCAGGCACATCGACGCACGCATTGCTACCATCTAAATACCCATCGGTTAACCACACAACACCTTTGGGTTTGTACTTCTTGTCACGAATGTATTGCACAACGCACTCAGGGGAAGTGCCACCGCCACCCTGTGGGGAAAGAAGATGACCGATGTTCACAAACTGCTCGGGCTTGAACAACTGCTCACCGCACACAGCACTATCCCACCACACGACACGCACAGAGTCAGGTCGTACATTCTCTGCAATGCGGGCGATCTCACCAAACACAGTAGGCAAGATACCGCCCATAGAGCCTGATGTATCACACGCAACGATGAGCTCACCAGTAGCCTCAGAGAAGTGAGACGGCATGACAATGCCAAGAGGTAGCAAGCGCTTGTTGGGTGGCGCAAAGCGAGAGTACTCATCACCCTCACATAGTGCAGTAACCCACTCACGCAAGTGCTCACGCCAGTTGGTGTCACGCTTCTGTGTAGCACGATCGAGTGGGCTATTGCGAGAACCCTGACCAGCTAACTTGTCAGCTAACAACTTACCCTGACGACCGGCATCATCTAGCTGACGACCTAGCTCGTTGGCTTCCTTACTGCCTAGCTCAACTGCCTTGTCGAACATATGCGTATCCATAGCACCGCCGTTTTGTTGCTGTTGCTGTTGTGGTGGGGGGTTACGCAACAAGTCTTGCAACACCTCGATGAAAGACCAACCTTGATACTTGACGTCGATCAATGGCGCAGGATCTACTATGCGCTCGACAAACGTGAAGTTGGGGTCGATCTCCTCGATGGTTGCATTGACTACATAGTCCATAGCCATGTTGCATAACTGTGGATACTTCTTGGATAGCTCCTTGTAGTTAGTGCAGTGCATCAACGCCTTGTGCAACGACTCGTGCGCAACAAGATAACGCAACTGCTTGCGGTTAAGACCACCGACAAACGCAGGGTCATACCATACATCACGACCATCTGTACCTGCTGTGCCGATGTCCTCAAACTTGACGTCGCCGATATACACATAGCCTGATAGACCAGCGAAGTCCTTGTTGTTGCTGAAGTCAACGTGTACTGCAATCACCCGATTGGGTGGGGTTAGTTTGTCCCATGTCTTAGACATTTGCTTTCTCCTTATTTGGTTGAGAAGTAAATCTTGTTGTCATTCATCAATGCTTGGAACGGCTTGACTGTGACGAACAATGCGGCACGAGTAGAGTTAGCAATGTTGTTAGCGAACATAGACTGCAACTCCTTGCGGTTACGCATGACGTACTCGGTGCATGCCTCGGCTTCCTCTCGTGTGCTTGTATCCGTAACACACTTGAGCACAGTAATGATCTGCGCCACAGGATTGCTAGGGATAGGGCAAGTAGATGGTGAGCTAACTATTCTGCTAAACGCAGGCGTCTCGTCACCGAAGCGAATGAACGCACCCAATTCCTCAGCACCAGCACGACCGATCGTACCCTCGAGTAGACCCTGCAACGTATCGGTATCCATGAACTCACGCTCTTTGACAATGTCTGACGCAGAGTGTAGTGAGCGAGGTGTGATGTAAGCCTGCTGAGATAACAACGGATTGAAGATAACGTCATTCTCCTTAGACTGATCACGACCTGCATACTTACCGCCATCTTGATAGTCAAGGAAGCTATCGAACCATTTCGTGTGTCGCTCGGTGCATGCCAAGATGATAGAGTCGATGCCGTTGTCGATACCCCAGTTGTACCACTCAGGTTGCGTAGGCTTACGCATAGTCAAGAACACAAGACGATTACGCAAGTGCGCCTGTATCGAATCACCCAAGCCCTCGACCGCAAGGTTAGTACCAGCGAACACGACTGAACCCTCAGCCATCTGATAGTTACCAACGGCACGCTCGTACACAATCGGAGCAAGTACGTCTTTGATGTACTGCTTAGCCTTAGCCAACTCATCGAGGAACACAAGCGATGGGCGAGCACCATTGATACCCCTTTGATTAGCCTTGCTGACACCGAAGCGCTCGTTGGGTAGCTCACGAGATACGCCTGCATCACGATCAATGTCAGGCATCCACACAGAACCATCAGACATCTGAGTACAGTCGAGCTTGACCGCAACGTGATTGGCGAAGTGTGGGTCACGCTCAAGGGTGTGATAAATACCAGTCTTACCGATACCATTCTCACCTTGAACAATGATGGTGCGCTTGTGACCAATCATCTTGATTGCGTTTGCTACTTGTAATGAATTAAGTAATTTCATGGTGTTTATATCCTCGTTTGATTAGTACTACTGTTTTTTAGAAATTGTAACATACTACTTTATAGAAACAACAACTACTTAACCTCCTTTCTTGTTGGCACGGGTGTAATAAGTTCTCGGCAACGTCTTGTCAAACTGTGGCAGGGCTATTGAATCTGTACCCTTGGATAGCCCAGCAAACGACATCAGCCTAGCTACCAATGACTTCTTGAACTCGTCAGCGGTAATGGCTTGTACTATGTCATCAGCCTTTTCCTGCGCATCGTCAGCCTCGGCAGGGTTGCGTGACCTAGCCCAACCACTCATCTTGTGGAACAGATTGCCGCTATGCTCGTTGTACACCTTCTTACTAGCTAGCATGTCGAAGCAATCCTGCGCTACCTCGTCAAAGGTCTGCATAAAAGCCGTTGACTCAAGGGGTAGGGGTAGGTTAAACAGCGCATCCATCATGGTTGACTGAAGGGCATACCCTAGGCGTGACTCACCAAACGGCTTGCCCATGTTAGACGATAGGTTGACACACTCCTTAAGCGTGGGTAGCTTGAACATCTGAAGCGTGACGTAGGCATCGAGTTCTTTCTTGATGTCCTTGCGCTTTTGCTTGTCACCCTCGTTTGAGGCAAGGCGGTATATATCTGCATGCCATGACTTCTCCGCAATGAGTTGGTGAGAGCTGTTGTAGGTAAGCAAAGCCGAGAAGTCTTTGCCCTGCTCCTTGTAGTGTGGGTTGAGTGGCAAGCGAACTGCATCGCCTGTGGTAGTGCGTAAGCCAATGCCGTTGTAGTAGCCTGTGAACTTGTACTGTAGTTGTATGTCATAAGTACCATACAAGCCAATGACTGCTACCTCGTACTCACCCTGATCATTTGGTTCATACACCCTGACGACATCTACGCCGTTGACCTTGTACACATAGCTGTGTGCGTCCTTCTGAAGCATGAGGTTGTACTCGGATACCCTGCGTAGGGGTCGTTGGAACTCGTTGTACCGCTTACTGCGTGGTGGCTTCTTGGTCTTGTTGAATTGATCTTGTGCTGATTGGTAGGTTACTGTTGTGTACATATTGATTCTCCTTTGGTTTACTTGCTGATTGAAATAGTTGCATTGCTTAGGTACGAGTCAACCGCACCATCGATCTTGTCGCTGACCACATCATCAATGCGATCGCCAACTGCATCACTCACCGCATCATCGAAGTCGAAGTGGTAGCTTGGGTCAAAGTTATTCTCGAAGTAAGACTCAACCTCACTCTCCACAACTTCTTGCACAGCGTCTTTGGCTAGGTCTTCGATGCCTGCCCCGATCAACTCATGTCGCACCAAGTCTTTGAACCAGTCTGCTTGTTGTAGTGTGAGTGATACGCATTCTTGGAGAGAATTCTCTCCAGCCTCGGGTTGGGCTTTAGATTGGCTGATGACCGAAGTAAGAAGCTGAAGCTGGGTACAGATGTTGTTGATGATGTCGGCTAGGGTTGGGGTAGCCTGTGGTTCGGGTGCGCCGAGTGTACCCCCGTGTGTGTACTGAATTGCATCAGGGTTTGGTAGGCGTATGTTGTCTACTATGTCCTGCATTGTTGGTTCGGGTATAGCCCTGTTCTCCACAAGTGAGTGCAATACTTCCTTGGTTTCTCTCGGCACTTCGGGTGCGTTAAGGTGGTCGAGTAATAGTTCTTTCAATCCGATATTTTCCATCTGCTTAAACTCCTCGTCTTGTTCGTGGGTTGTAGGTACTGCGTTGTTAAGGTCTTGCATTGTGAATGTGGTCATGCTGTTTCTCCTTGTGGTAATGGTTCGATTGATTTCATCTACTTCGGCGATAACCCACTCATCTGTGGGCTCAAAGATTTCCATAGCTATTTCGCAGGCATCTTCGGGACTCTCTGCCTCAACTAACTCAACGGAATAGCTAGCTACTACAACTCGGTACTCTTTCATACGCTTTCTCCTATCGCTTGGTTGAACTGCTCGGATACACCTACTTCTACTTCTTCGCTACTATGCTTACTTCTAATCGTTACATACGCACCACCATCTGTGATGGCTATTTCCTGATGTCCTATACCACCCCACCCATTTTCTATATCACAGTCAATACCTAAATGAAACACGATTGATTGCGCCCCTTGAAGGGACTTGACTAGCCCTCGTGCCATCTTGTACTCCAATATGTAGTCGTCTTTGATCGTGACATCAATCCATACAGGCAGGTCGGTGTACTCGCTGTTGGTGTACATATCCTCGGTAAACTCGATGGGGTGTGAGCAGTCTTTCTTTAGCTCAGCCCATGCTTGCGCCCAATCTTCTTGCGTATCAGGGTCTGTTGGTGGTTCGCTAAGCCACTCGTTGTCCCCACTATGTAAGTACATGTATCGTCTGCTGTTACTCATCTCTATTTCCTTTCTCCTAGTTCGCATAGTTTGGCTATGCACCATAACAACCCAGCAAATAACCCAAAGGTAAGACCAACGGATATAAGCCAAGCACCTATCTCCAACAACCAATACGCCCAATCAATTGCTTCCATGACTAAACTCCGAGTAGCCACAGTTCTCAACTAAATGGCGTGCCATATCACTAATGAGGGTTTCAATCTCATCTAGCACTTCGCCACCATACTTAAACTCCCACTCAGTCAACGCACTACTTACTTCGTTAATGCGTTCCCACTCAGCTACGCTATCGTCTCGTGCTGGTGGTGCGGTAAGGCAATGAATGATGTTAGGTAAGTCTTCTTCTAATGCGGTTTCATACTCTGTGTAGTAACTCATACCAACTCCTCCTCTCGTGCTAATACGCCTTCAATAAACCCATTAACAAAGCTAGGCAAGCCATCATCAACGGGGTCGTGATCTTTTAGGTATAGCTTTGTAGCGTGTGCCTCTAACTCTTGTATGTACTCATCGTCATACACCCAGTCGTATGTCTCAACAGGGCGAATGATGTACAGGTAGTTTGTGGTATCAACGCCATCTTTTGCGAACTTGAACTTCATGCGGTCGATCTCCGCTTTCGCTTCTTCTACATACAGATAGCCATACTTGGCATACACACATTTGCCAGCCAACCCACCATCGAATACATCTACTGTGTACGACTCGCCTTTCGGCACTTGCTTTAGTCTGCCTCTCATAATGATTCTCCTTGTCTAATAGATTGTGCTAGTTGTTGGAGAGAATTCTCTCCGTCTCTTTTAAAACCACACCCACAACATAAAGGCACGAAACATCTGTGCGATAAAGAAAAGTGCAACTAAAGCTAGCACCGCCCATATAAACCGATCTTCGTCCATCCATTTCATAATGCACCTACCTTTCTTCGTTTGATTAACTCGTTGATTTTGATGCTTGGAGAGATTTCTCTCCCGTCCTTTGCTTGCTCAAGCAAGTCTTGTCTTATTCGTTTAGCCTCTGCGTAGTTGTAGCTATGTTGATCTAGCAAAGCGTGTTGTAGGGGTGTTGCGTCTTCGGGCATTTGATTCTTGTATGAGTAGTAGCGGCTAGCATACGCCGTGACCTGTTTTTGTAGGTTTGTTTTAAGTTCATCTTGCCACAGGGTTCGCTTCTTCTGCCAATACTCTTTCATTACCTTTGCCCTTTTCTTGGGCAGGGCTTCACGCTTCTCGGCTATCAGGGCTTCGCCTATCGTGGGGTTCATGTCCCCGCTACTTATTTTATTTCTTATCTCTTTGATGCTTAGCGGTGTTCTGCGTTTGCGTTGGTTTCTACAGTCTTTGCACAATGAGCTGTACAGCGTGTGCCGTGTGGTTAGGTTCGGTTTGCGTAGCAACGCTTTGCTCTGTGCAAGGGTGAGCACCCGATGGAAATCTTTTTTGGGTTTGGTTTCACCGCAAGTTTTGCACAGAAGAGTGATGACCGAAGTTGGGAGAGAATTCTCTCCGAGTTGTGTGTTGACGGATTTTCCCTTGTGCTGGTGCATGATGTTCTCCTTAAAAATCTGCCAATAGTCTACCAATTCACTGCAGGTGGACGCAGTACTAGACGCCACGAGAAGTATACATTATAAGGCTTGAGAGATATAGTGACCAAGATATATACGAGTCACAGAGTTTTATTAAAGTAACTAAGTTTTTCAACAAGATTACTCTGTCCACTTTTTTCTCTCTTATTATTATGTATTCTATTCTCTTTTATATATATATAGGTAGGTTGCCAAGTTGACGCAATCATATTCTATATACCTTTGGGGGTGTCCACTATGTGTCCACTAGTGCTCAAATGGTAGACTATTGGCAGAAAAGGGGGTAAAAGGTGTTCTCCACAATAGCTTGCAGAGAACCTATGTGATGGAGAGAATTCTCTCCGAGTCATGCCCACTTAGAGCGAGCCAATGCGACTGTTGTCACAATGAACCAACCATCTTGAAAGCCATCATTAGCACCTAACTTCTTGAGTGCATTGAGTGCTGTCTTGTAGTGGTCGTGGCATTTCATTGTGCCGTCAGTATCTCGTTGGAATGAACAGATAAGCCCGTCCTCTTTGTAGATAACATGATAGCCCGTTGGGTTGAGTTTCTTTTTCATGGTGTTACTCCTTATGTTGTTTGTAAATGGTGATGCTGAACTGATTGAACGCTGACTGCATGGATACTTCTACCTCTACTTCTTTGGGTTTTGTGCAGGGTTTCTGCACAACTTGTTGCTTAGCCTGAGCCTTAAGTAAGGCGCATTGTTGCTTGGTTAACATGGTGATTCTCCTTTGTAGTGCTTCTGTAATATGGTTTCGATCTTTAGTACTGTGGTGCGTAGGTGCTTGGCAATGTATTCGGGAGATCGACCCTTGTGATACATCAAGCAGACGATAAAGCTAGAGAACATAGTCATACTTGCTCCTCGTATGTTCTGAACCAAAAGGCTAGGCTTTCGTGTGTGCCAGACCTATTATCAGACGGCTCGTTACTAAACCGCAGTACATACTGATGGTCGCACTTGTACATATCCGCAGGCTCATACTTTTGAATAGGCACAAACACAGTACCCAAGAACTGACAGGCAGGACAATCGTGTTCGTACAAAGGTGTTGCTAAGTGTTTCATTGATGACATGGTGTTTCTCCTTCGTTGGTTGGGAGAGAATTCTCTCCGAGGTTAACCCCACACAGAGATGTGTGAAGTGAGTTCATACGACAAGCGATCGTGGAGATCGTCCCAATCATATGTGGTGAGCCTGTGCTTTTGATCTCTAGCCAACTCAATGAGTTTGGCAAGGTCTTGCGGAGACATGGACAATACAACGCTGTTCCGCTTGAACTCTTTGTAGTCAATGGCTATTGGCTTAGCCTTCTTTGGGATTGGTTTTGCTGGTGCTTTTTGCATGATTAACTCCTGTGTTGTGGTACTTGTTGGTGGGAAAGGGCAAGACTTGACACGAAACTAAACAGCCTTGAAGCCTCGCCCTCTCGGTTACTTGCGTGAAACACGCTTGAAAAACTTCTCCTGCTGAGCTTTAGTCATTGACTCAACCAAAGCCAAAGCCTGCTCCACAACATCTACCTGAGCTGATACTGTTGCTGAGTCCTTCTTAGTCTCAGGGCGAATGATGTGATACCTAAAGTCAGAATAGGCTCTTGAATAGGCGTTGTTGTGCTCCTTGTTGCGTTGTGTACGGCTCTTGGAGAGAATTCTCTCCGCAACTTGTTGCGTAACATCTAACTGACCCATCAAGTGTTGCGTGACCCACTCCTTGAGCCTGTCGGCTCGTGTTGTGCTGTCGGCTTTCTTGTACTCCAAATGCCACACAAGAGATGACTCACGCAACAAGCGGGCTTGAGTGCCTAGACCAAAGGCGAATTGTGAATAAGATACAACGATTGAGTTTTGTTTCATGGTATTACTCCTTGATTAAGATAAAAAAAATCGGCTGAAAACTTCTCAACCGATACCTCTATTATAAAGATTGGGGTATTTTTTAAACGATTTGAACCCCACCCGATACCCACCAACCTGTTTGGTCGTCAAGCCTGCTTGTCCCCCAGATCACTGTTCCTCAGCCATTCCGTTGAATTTTGTCAAATCTTGTATAAAAGCGATTTACCGGGGGGTATAAATTTTATAAAAAATGCTAGGGGTTATGTCAAACTTTATACAGAAAAGTGCATGAAATTTCAATAAAAAAACATGCAAAACTAAATGATGCAGCGCAACAAAATGTGTAATATAATACACAAACTAATAACCTAAAGGAGAAAACCATGTTTGATTTCACTAAACAAACCAAGCAGTTCGAGCAGTTGGCAGAGCGCATCAAGGAAGTAAACGATTTTTGGATCGACGCTTTTATTTCAAGCATCAAGCAGTTCACTAAGTAATAAAAAACCCCCACGTCTTAGGTGGGGGTTCAAAAAATGCCCTACTAATCAACACCAACGCCCAAACGAAGGAGGAAAAGCGCTGGTAAACAAATTATACACAAAAACTAAAAAACAATATATACTCCAGCCATACGTGAGCACCACACGCAACCAAAGGGGAATAGCATTTGTTTTTAGAACACCTAGTCACAGCATCTGCAGCAGACTTTGTACCGGACATCCTGCCCGACAAGACCCCTTTCACTGAATTAAATACCACCACACCAGCGCAAACGCTAAACGCCCAGAAGAAAACATCTGACTGGTTAGCCCAGTTTGACGACGATGACGAAGCAACGCTTACTAAAACCCAAGAAGAAAAAGTAACCGACACTTTCAACGCTTTAACCCGTGCAGACCCCAACGCAAAAAACAAATTACTACAGCTCGACCTGCCAGAAGAGATAAAAGCAGCTATTGGAATGGTGACGGCCTACCAGTGGAAGTTTGTTGAGCAGGCAGAAAACTTAAGAAGCCTTGCGGTATCGAAAATAGTAAAAGAAATTGAGCACCCCGACGCCCGTATCAGGCTTAAAGCATTGGAAATGCTAGGAAAAGTTACAGAAGTGGCGTTGTTCACCGACAGAGTCCAAGTAAAAACAGAAGAAATCAGTGACGAAGAGTTAGATAAACAGATCAAAGACAAACTTGAGCGGTACATGGGCGCTGTTGATGTAGTAGATGCCGATGTTAAGGATGTAGAGTAGTCGTGGATTTAGATTTTTTAACTCCCGAAGAAGCCTTGGCAGCACAAAAGGCACTCAAAGACATGAATAAAGCGCAAAAGATTGCATATCTGAATCTTTTGGAGAAGAAAGAAGAGCGCGGTAATTTAAAACTAGCGCAGACAAGCCCGATAGAGTTCGCAAAACGCGTATATCCTGGGTTTAAAGTAGGCCCGCACCATAGAAGGTTAGCTAAAATCTTCCAAGACGTAGTCGATGGTAAGAAAAAGCGGGTTATTATTAATATTGCACCACGTATGGGTAAGTCGGAGTTCAGCTCTTACTTATTCCCCGCCTATTTTTTAGGCAACTTCCCCCATAAGAAGATCATCATGGGAACCCATACGGCGTCTCTCTCCGAAGACTTTGGTCGACGGGTAAGGAACTTAATTGACTCAGAAGAATACAGAGAAATCTTCCCAGATACCGTTGTTGCGGCGGACCAGAAAGCGGCTGGGAAATGGAGTACAGGTGCTGGTGGTCAGTATTATGCTGCTGGTGTCGGAGGCGCTCTTGCCGGACGGGGTGCTGACTTATTTGTTATTGATGATCCACATTCCGAACAAGATATGAAGGCTAACAGCCGCCTAGCGTTTGACAATGCGTGGTCTTGGTTTCAAACAGGTCCGTTGCAACGTTTAATGCCAGGTGGTGCGATCATTGTGATCATGACTCGGTGGAGTTTGTTAGATTTGACTGGGCGTTTGCTTGACTACCAGACCAAAAACCCAGAAACCATACCTTGGGAGATAGTTGAGCTACCAGCTATCATGGATGCCGGTACGGAAAATGAGAAATCTTTGTGGCCTGCGCAGTGGAGCCTAGAAGCGTTAAAAAATACCCAGCAGTCCATTGACCCACGGTACTGGAACGCCCAGTACATGCAAAATCCCACTAGTGACATGAGCGCATTAGTTGGAAGAAAAGATTGGAAGATATGGGAAGACGATGATCCACCCAAGTGTGAGTACGTAATCCAGTCTTGGGATACGGCGTTCGAGACAAAGAACAACTCAGACTATTCTGCTTGCACAACCTGGGGTGTTTTCTACGATAACGAGGATAAACGCAACCCCAACATCATCTTGCTAGACGCTTTTAAAGACCGCATGACCTTTCCAGAGCTAAAGCAAATTGCACTCAAACACTACAAAGAGTGGACGCCAGATGCTTTCATTGTGGAGAAAAAGGCGGCGGGTGCGCCGTTGATACAAGAGCTGCGGTTGATTGGAATACCTGTACAAGAATTTTCTCCATCCAGAGGCAACGACAAGATGGTCAGATTGAACGCTGTAGCTGATCTGTTTACAAGTGGTAAAGTATGGGCACCAGATACCCGCTGGGCAAGAGAAGTGATTGAAGAAATTGCATCGTTTCCAGTTGGCGAACACGATGACTTCGTGGATACTTGCACACAGGCGCTACTGCGTTATCGGCAGGGGGGCTTTATTAGCCTTGAAACAGATGAACAAGAAGATTTAACTTACAAATACCGCAGACGTGCGGCATATTACTAGGACCAAAAATGAGCATAGAAAAAAGTTTATACGCCGCCCCACAGGGTTTAGCAAGCATAGAACAAGAGCCAGACATTGAAATTGAGATCGAAGATCCAGAATCAGTAAAACTTAGCCTTGACGGTGAAGAAATCCT
>Ga0209401_1000084_pt1 | contig 64385 bp, 110 predicted proteins | sample M_140807_MF_Meta_FD_187318 | JGI IMG/M metagenome (GOLD analysis project Ga0209401, IMG submission 187318) | Freshwater microbial communities from Lake Montjoie, Canada to study carbon cycling - M_140807_MF_MetaG (SPAdes) (version 2) | ecosystem: Environmental > Aquatic > Freshwater > Lake...
GTATACGGATAATAATCGTGTGTAGCGTGTAGTGTAATACGTTAGTGTAACTTCGTATAAGCATATACGTTAGTCGCAGGAAAATTTTGGTAAAAATTGATAAGACAAGTTTCTAAATGAAAAAGGAGAAAGGAAGGAGAAACGGAATGATTATTATGTATGCCGTAGTGAATGAGGAACGAATGAATGGGGTTATCCGTATGTCGAGGTACGAACGTGGTAGCGAAGTAGTAGGGTGGAGTACCGAACGGAGTGAGGTACGGGGTTATCATACTACGTTAAGGTAGCAAGGATAATACTGATACCTATGCTAAAAGAGGTAACCTATGCTAAAAGGGTTAAGGGTACGAAGGTGTGGTGCAACGTACCAACGATACTTCAAAGTAGTACAAGGTAGTACCGAACGAAGTGAGGTACGGGAATAAGGTAAGGATATAAGGGTAAATAGTATAATACTTTAATATCTTCAAAATTTCGATTTTTCAAAAATTCGATTTTTTTATTTTTTATATCTTTTTTGTCAGTTTTGAGGTGGCGTTGGGGATATGGGATGTATGTTGTGGGTGGGAATAGTCCTGTGAGGGCAGGAAAGGGGGTAAAATTCGAGGATAGTTGAAGGGTGGGGGGATTGGAAGGGTGGGAAGGAGAAAAGGGAAGGAAAGGGGATTAAAATAATTAATAAATAGTCAGTATGTTAATGGATAGTTAATACTAAAAATAATTAGTTTGTTTTTAAAAATAAATTTGTTTAATAAAATAAACATTCGTAGGTTTGCTCTATCAAATCAAAAATAAAACTAAAAACTAAAAAAAATGACAAACTTATTAGAAATGACTCACGAACAATTATTAATTGCAGATTCAGAAATTAGATTACAATATCGTATAGAATTAAAGAACGCTTTTTATAACATAGTAAAAAATTATTTTGATGCAGGTAACAAGCATGTACAAATAGATTCTATCAGTTGTATAAAATTCAAATCTAACAAAAACGGGTTTTATTATGCAACGAGAAATGGAAAAGGGTTTGGTAATAATACGGGTGAATATATTGATTTAAAAGACGCAACTGATTCATTATTAGATTGTGGACATTACAACAGAAAATATACAATTATAACTGCTAAATAAAAAATTAAGGGGTGCGACTTCAACGCACATTTTTAAAACCTCAATCAAATCAAAACAAAAACTAAAAACATGAAACAGAAAACAATTTGGCTTGTAATTGAACAAGGAGCAGGAATTATTCACAAAGCATTTAACTATTATGAAGAAGCAAATTTATTTGTGCAATCATTAAAAAATGAAACGGGGTTTGACTGTTACGAAATTCAAGAACTTGATATTTGTTAATCTTATAGGGGTGCAGTATCCTTTAAACTGCATATTTTAAAATCAGAACTAAAACTAAAAAAAAATGAAAAATTACAAATTTAGAATTGGTACAAAAGAATTAGAACTTATTGCTCCAAGTGTTGAATCTGCATACCATAATGCAGAATGTTATAAGATTCAATTTGGGTGGAAGGGTATTGTGAAACTAATTGAAATATCATAATTCCTATGGGGTGCAATTTTACTGCACCCATTTTTAATTTTAAAAAATCAAAACTTGGAAAAACTACAAATTAAAGAACTTAAAAAAGGGTATGGTATTTACCTTAAAAAGTATGGCTACTTACAATATGAAGGGTTGGTTAAAAAAAATGAATTTACTGATGAACCAAAAGTGCCTTATCAATATTTGTTTAATCAAGGTGTAGATGAAAATGGAAACGAACAATTAGACATTATATTTACTGATGGAGAACTTTTAGTTGAAGTGCAACACCCATACGATTACGAACAGGAATAAAAATAAATAACTTATTTTTAAAAATAAATTTGTTTAATAAAATAAACCTTCGTAGGTTTGCTATATCAATCAAAAACTAAAACTAAAAAACATGAACAAAAGTAAAATTCACATTTGGGATTTAAAAAAGCATTGGAGTAACCGATTAGCGAAACTTCAAAGAATTAATCAACAAAACGAAAATCTTAATATCGGGTGTAACCATTGCGATAACAGATTTAGATTAACCCAATTAGCAATCAAATTCAAATTGTAATCACATGAACGATTTAAATTCAAAACAAGCAACCTTAGTAGTAATCTTAGCAATTGTGTTATCCTTATTGGGTGATGCTATTTTTAACCTTTTATAATCAAAATCAAACTAAAAATCAAAACATGAAAAAAGCAATCAAAATTGACGTAGAAAAACAAACATTGGAGTACATCACTATCGAAGATGGTTTAAACCCTATTTACGATGCCATTGGTAACGAATGCAGTTGTTTTTGTTGTCCTGTATCATTTGACAACGAAGATACCATTTATGCTGATGATGAAATTCTACTTGATACCGATAAAATCAAAGGTGGGTTTATTATGGAAGATTGGCAAGTACCATTGTGTGGTAATGCTATTATCTTGGGTACTGATATGGAAGGCGATTCAGTTGACGTAAAATCAGATATTGAACTATTAAAAAAGCAAATACACTTTATAAGCGAATTTAAGGCGAAATCTTACGCTAACTTAGTTATGGGGTAACTTATCATTAAAATAAATTTAAAATCAAATAAAACCAAAATTATGCAGTTAACAATCAAATCAATATCAGAAGAGGTAATTACAATTGAAACCCCACAATATTTTGAAAAGTATGGTACTATTATGAAACTTTGCGAAAAGGGTTTAACAAAGGTGGGTTCAGATATGATAATTCATTTTCCCGTAAATGAAAGTATATATTTTACTGATGAAGTAAATGACCTATTGAAAAGAGGGGAAAAAGCCACCGAGCAGGAATTTTTAGAAAAACTTGAAACAACATTATTAACATTACAAAATATTATTCATGGACTTTAGTTTTGACGTATTGACCGATTTGGATATAATCGAAGTACATCTACTTGATACCGATAAGTTTATTGACCTACCCATCCCAAAGTTTTGGGATTGGGTGGTTAAAAACGAATATAACCATTATTGCCTTGATTTCCATGACCCATCAAAAGCAGATGGGCATGGACAAGACGTTGGGGTATTTGACAAGGAAAGGTATTTTATGCTCAATTACAACGATTTAAAAAAAGATATAGAAAAGTACTTGCATGAAAAGAAAATATAAATTAACTGTTCCACGTACTGAAACGCACCCACAAAATAGGGTTAAAAGTTTTTCAGAACGTAAAGTGCAATTGTTCTTTTCAGTTAAAGGGCAATATGTAAAAGAAGCAAATAACATTATTCAAGAATTGATAAACCAAAAACAATGGAAGTAGAAAGCAAAGTTTATAATGAAGATTGTATGATTGGTATGCAACGATATCCCGATAATTATTTTGATTTAGCTATTGTTGACCCACCGTATGGAATTAGTAGAAGTGGTCAAATAGAAACATTTACAAAAAATCCTAAGCATAAAAGAAAACATTTTGAAGATAAAGGGTGGGATGACAAAATTCCAACTAAAGAATATTTTGATGAATTATTTAGAGTTTCAAAAAATCAAATAATTTGGGGAGCAAACTATTTTAGTAAATATTTACCAAGTTCAATGGGTTGGATATTTTGGGATAAAGGTCAAGATTTATCAATGAGTGATGTTGAATTAGCTTTTACTTCATTTCAAGTAGCAATGCGTAGAAAAATAATAAATAGAGGTCAATTAATGATTGAAGGTGGAACACAACACCCAACTCAAAAACCTATAAAACTTTACAAATGGCTACTTGATAAATATGCAAAGCAAGGCGATAAGATAATTGATACACATTTAGGTAGTGGCAGTAGCAGAATAGCTTGTTACGATTATAAATTTGAGTTTGTCGGCTTTGAATTAGATACAGATTATTTTAACGCACAAGAAAAAAGATTTAATAACCACATACAACAATTAACACTATTTTAAAACCAAAAATCAAAAACAATGGAAAATTTAAAAAATCAAAAAATGGAAAATCCAAAAGAAACAAAGTACAAAAAATTAAAAGCGTATTTAAAAAAGAAAAAAGACATTGACACTTGGAGAGCAATTGAATTATTTGGCGAAACAAGATTATCGGCAAGAATATTTACTTTGAAAAAAGAAAAATGGGAGTTTACCCATACCGATGTAAATAAAAAAGATAGATACGGTAATACTGTTCATTACAGATTATATAAATTAGTTTCGTTTCCTAAATAATTAATTTAAAATCCAATATCCTTAATTAAATAATTAATAAATAAATAAAAATGACTAAGTTACAACAATTACTGATTGACAAAGAAATGACACAAAGGGATTTGCAACGTGCTATCCTCGATAAACAAAATGTCTTCATAGGCGATGATAGAATTTCAAAATTGGTAAATGGCGTTCAAAAAAACGTAACCATGAAAACTGCAAAATTGGTATCTGATACATTAGGTGTAAAAATTGACGATATTGTCGGTTAATTAATTAAACTATCATTTATGGAAGAAATTAAATTAAAATGCTACGAATGGGTTAAAGATGCCATTGAAAGCAGTAATAATACTTTTCACATCGAATGTTGTAAAAAGCTAATTGAATTATTTGTTGCTAAATTTGATGATTCAGTAAAAGAAGCAGAATTATTAATAATACTTTACAGAAGGATTGACATTATTAACTACGTTTAATGAAAAATATATTAATACCCATTGAATTTTTAAAAGCCATTGGAGAAAAGCACCATCACATTCGTATATATTGGATAAAATGGTTGGCAGATTATACTGACCATTTATTTAAACCCGATTTTGTAGATTTATTTATGTTGGATATGAAGGGTAAAAATGTTGATTTAGAAACGATTAAAGAAGCATACGAATTTGGGATGGTGTTTTTCAAAGATGGTTTTAAATTTACCGATGATAAAAAAGAAAAAAAATATTCAGATAGCGATATTGAATTAATTGCCAATGTTATTGAATATCTTAATTCTAAGTCTAATTCATCTTATACCCTTTCCGAAACTAATAAAGCGTGTATTTTGGCACGAATTAAAGAAGGTTATACAATATCTGATTTTAAGCGAGTAATTGATTTAAAGTGTTCACAATGGCTTGGAACATCACAACAAAAATACCTGCGACCAATTACTTTATTCCAAACAAGCAAATTTGAAAATTATCTTAACGAACCTATTAACGAAATAAAAGAAAATGGAACAGTCAAAAAACCAACTAATCTTGAAAAACTCTCAAATGCTTCAAGAAAAGCAAGAGAATACTTTGATTAAATATGTACAGAATCAAGAAGAATATAATTTTAATTTAGCATTCCATAATAAATCAATAAAACAATATTCCAATAATGAGCATATTGATAATATAATTGGGTTATTGGCAAAATGGCGTTGGATGTCGGGTGTTAGTGCCTTAAATCAAAACGAAGATGAAATAGCACAAGAATTAGCATTAATATCCAAATTCGTAATTTCCAATTATCCTTATTTAACATTAGAGGAAATTTCATTAGCAATAGATTTAAGTCTTACTGATAAATTAGATGTAGATGTAAAAACCTATAATACGTTTACACCAATGTACGTTAGCAGGATATTAAATGCTTATAAACAATATAGACTTGATGTATTTAATAAATTAAAAGTCAAAGAAATTATTGCAAAAGAAAAAATTGAAAAAGAAAAAAAATTGAATCCACAAGAAAAAATGGATGCCACAATTGATTTAATTAATTATTTTTATGAGCAGTATAATACAAGTGGTGAAGTAAACGATTTATTTAATACTGTTTACAATTTTCTTAAAAGAACAAATAATATAGAAATTGATAAACAATTAATTGATGAAGCAATGGTTTACGGAACTGAAAAAGCTAATGCTTTATTTAATAAACAATACGATGTATTATTTAATAAAGATAAATTCGATTCTGATTATTGGCAAAAACATCACGCAAGGAATTATTGTGTTGGTAAATTATTCAGTAAAATAAAAATTGAAGAATTAATTGCAAAAATTAAATTAGAAGATTTTGTTTGAGATAAAAGGTAAAATATTTTTAATTAATAAAGTTTCTGATAAATCAGCACAAATTGTATTGTGTAAAAATATTAGAGGAAAAAATGTTTTAATTATTATTTCTATTTTTGGAATTTGGAAAAAGAAATTTGAAGAAAAGGGAATTAAAAAAAACGATACAATAAGTGGAACTGTATATTCTGATGGTAAATTGTATAATGGTAAATGGTACAATGATTTATATTTTAATGAAGTAATTAAAAAACAACCAAGAAATAGAAATAGAAAAATGAATGTACAAGATTTATTTTCAGATGGTGGAATTGGTAATAGTTATATCGTAGATGAAGAAACGGGAGAAATACTTTTATAATATGGAATCAATAGACAAACTACCTTTAGGAATTTACAAATCAATAATGGCAAAAGCATATAGGTCATTAAATAATCCTATTCAATATCCATACCATAATGAATTAAATTATTACGATTATATTAATAGACATATATCAAATAGTCCAATAACAATAACCAATTATTCAAAAACAAATAATAAAGAAAAAATAATTGCAAAGGATAATTTTTTTAAAGATTATTTAAAAGATAAATTATGAACGATAATAAATTTAAAGTAAATATTAAAGATGTAGAATTAATTGGTATCAGTAAATATTTAAAATTAGATACCGATATTGATTTAATTATTGAAAATACTGATGCAGTAATTAATTACAGTTTAAATATTGAACGCAGGGAATGGGGAATAAAAAAAATAGATTGTGTAATTGATGAATTATTATTTGAATTAAATTGGAGTATTGATAAAGAATTAATTACCGAAAATAAATTAATAGAATTAATTAAAATGGAAAATGTAATTATTGATTCTTACAATAATGTTATTGGTACAATATTTATTAATTCAAATAAAAAGTTTAATAATAGTTTTTGGGATATTGAAGTTGAAACACCATTTAAAAAAGATGGTGGATTTATTATTAATGATGTAATAATAAATTTGGGAAATAATATGATTATTATTTGTTAATGCCTTATCTTTGCCACAAATTTACACATGGAGATTATATCAATAAAATTCGGATTTAAAATTGGCGATACTTTTTTTGGTTGGTGCGATGGTAAATTGTATCAGTTGCCATATACTTACAATGGCAGGTATTACGGACTTCGTGAAATCAAACGCAAAGCACTCAAAAACGGGTGGGTATATTATCGTATAAAACGAGTTAAGGTTGGAGTAGAAAAGCTAAGGGCAATGTTAGAAGCAGTTGAATGGGATGTAACAAAGCCACAAGAATTAAATTAAAACCGATTAAAATGGAGCAACAGTTAGCAGTCGAATGGTTTATTAATCAATTAGAAGAGAAAGGGAATGTATCAGAGCATACTAAGTCAAGAGTATTAGAATTTAAAATTGATGTAAGTGATTATCTTGATTTAAAAAGACAAGCAAAAAAAATGGAAAAGGAAAATGAAAAAAATGCTTGTCTTTGGACAATATCTAAATATTTGTATAAACAAGCAGTTCAAGAAAGCGAAAAAAATAAAATAGCAGAAGATAGGAATTAAGATAAAAAAAAATAAAACCGATTATGAAAGTTATACATGGCGATAATATAGAAATATTAAAACAATATCCCGATAATTACTTTGATGCAATAGTAACTGATGCACCATACGGATTGGGCAAAGAACCTAATGCTACTGAATTAATGAAGGATTGGATTGATAAAGGTTATCATGAAGTCGGTTGTAGTGGTTTTATGGGCAAGGAATGGGATGCGTTTATACCTCAACCTATTTTTTGGAAAGAGATATTTAGGGTTTTAAAGCATGGTGGTCATGTATTGGCTTTCTATGGAACACGAACATACGATTGGGGTGTTATGGCTATGCGTTTTGCAGGTTTTGAAATTAGGGATTGTATTCAATGGCTATATGGTAGTGGATTTCCAAAGTCGTATAATGTTGCAAAAGGTATTGAAGGTAAAATAATCAATGGTAGTTCAAACACTACTGATTTTAAAAAACTTAAAGGAGAAAGGGAAGTAATTAAATCGGGTTATACTAAAATGCAATTTGAACAAGGTAACAGACCTGCAAACTATAACGATGAAAATGCAGGTAATAGTGTTGTAAATGTTGAATACGAATCCGACCAAGCGAAAGAATGGGATGGTTGGGGTAGTGCCTTAAAACCTGCAAATGAGCCAATAGTATTAGCGAGAAAGCCATTAGAAAAAGGTCTATCTATTGCTGATAATGTATTGAAGTGGGGAACGGGTGCAATTAACATTGATGGGTGTAGAGTAACTCATAATGAACCTATCAAAATTATGAAAGCACAACAAGGGGGAAATAAAGTTTTTGGACAAGGTGGTAGATATGAAGAAACGACTGAATTAAAACAAAATGGTCGTTTCCCTGCCAACCTAATTTTAACCCACCACCCCGAATGTGAGTGCGTTGGAACGAAAAAAGTAAAAAGTCAAAATGGTGGTAATAATGGTACAATATCTAACAATGTTTATGGGAAATTTAATGGAGAAAAAAATAATGACGGATGTGGATTTGCTGATGAAAATGGCGAAGAAACGATAGAGAATTGGAATTGCCACCAAGATTGCCCTATTAAAATACTTGACCAACAAAGTGGAGAAAGTCAATCAAGTCAATCAATGAGAGGCGAAGGTGGTGGTGGAGATAAAGTTCAACAATTAAATTACCGAGAAAATAGTTTACGAGGACATACAGACAAAGGTGGTGCAAGTCGCTTCTTTTACATAGCCAAAGCGTCAAAAAGTGAAAGGAACAAAGGATTGGATTTAGAAAAATGGTTTTACAATTTGGAACTCATTACAGAAAGTTGTAGTTTTACAGAACAAAACTTATTTATATGGGAACAAGAGGAACAAAATCAAAGTATGGACTTGAATTTGGAAGTCCAACCAAAAAAGGATATATTAGAGGGTACTGCATTATTAGTAAGCGACAAAGAATGTTGCACAACCTTGAATGGGAAAAGCATTACGGCATTATTCCCAATGGCTATCAAATTCACCACAAAAACGGGATTAAGTCAGACAATAGAATTGAAAACCTTGAATTATTATCAGCACTTGAACACAAGCGATTGCATAGTGGATGTTTTAGAAACGAACAAGGCGAATGGATTAAACCTTGCAGAAAATGTGGGATTAAAAAACCTATTGAAACTAATTTTTACAAAAGACAAGATGGAATTTCCCCTTGGTGTAAAGATTGTTGCAAAGAAAACGCAACAATTAATAAACGTAAAAGACGCTTGGCAAAAAAGTAATATTCATAGTACTGTTAAGCCGATTAAATTAATGCAATACCTTGTTAGATTAGTTACACCCCCTAATGGAATAGTCCTTGACCCTTTTTGTGGTTCGGGTACTACGGGAATTGCGTGTAAATTAGAAGGGTTTGAATTTGTGGGGTTGGAGCAAGATGCTGAATATTGTAAGATAGCACAAGCGAGAATTGATAATTATGTTGAAGATAAAAAAGAAAGTAAAAAATCAATAAAGCCAAAAGAAGATACCGATTTAAAACAACAAACTTTATTTTAAAAAATAAATATGCAAAACAAATTTGCCATTGGCATACCAACTATTAACAGACTTGACTTATTGCACCCTGCATTACTATTTTATCTGCGTGATTTTCCAACAACTAAGATTTATGTAGTTGATAATGGTAAGCAAAACATATCAGCTAAAGTTAAGCACCCGAACATCATTGTAATTGAAAATGAAAAGAATATGGGGGTTGCTTCATCGTGGAATATGTTATGCGATTTAATTTACAAAGAAAATGACTACGCAATTATACTTAATGATGATATTTATTGGGGTAAGAAAGATTGGGAAATAGATAATGTTTTATCAAATTATAAAAAAGATTTTTACGTTACTACAAAAGATTGGTGTGCCTTTATACTCCCAAAAAAAACATTTAAAGAAGTAGGTAAGTTTGATGAATCATTTTATCCTGCATATTATGAGGATAACGATTATGCGTATAGAATGAGTTTAATTGGTAAAAGGCAATTTTCTATACCTATTATTAATCCGTATGTATATCAAGCATCTCAAAGTGTTGAAAAGGATAGTTCGTTACGTGAATATGTTGAACAGAACAAAGAATACTATATTAGCAAGTGGGGGGGAATACCTAAAAAAGAAACATTTAAAAAACCATTTAATAAATAATCATGGATTCTTTTATTGATTTATTACTAATATTCGCTTCATCATTTATTGCTTCAATAATATTCACACTTTTTATTTACTTTATTTTAAAAAACAAAGATTAAAACATGGAACAATTTATCGTAGATTATGTCGTAGAACATTTTAAAAAGAACACTTCAAAAAGAAAGTTGATTAATAATCAACAATTAGATGTGCTGATGCAAACTGATTTAAACACTACTCCCTTTCACGATTCGGGTATTAGAGCATTAATTCATTATCTACGGGTAAATGTAGATATTACAAACGAAAGTGGAGAAAAGGGGTGGATATGTGCTACTACTGATGGTTATTATTTAAGTTACAATGCAAACGATATATTGATTCACCTTACTTCATTTGAAGGTAAGATAGCTAAAATGCGTAGGGTACACAATAAAGGGTTGCAGGTATTGATGGATAAAATTTATTATAAACAACAAGAATTAAACTTTTAAATTATGCAAACTATTAAAACATTTTTATTATTTATTTACTGTTTACCAACCACAATTTATATTTTTATCAAGGTTTTTTTTGATGTACAAAAAGTGTTTAAAAAAGCAAAAGAGAATAATGAACCAACAGTAGATTTTATTGAAATATTAACCAATTTTTTGAGTAAAATTGATGAAAACAGAAATAAGATAATTCATATTAATGGTATTATTTGGATTTTAATTGTATTACTAATCTTTAAATAAAAAATTATGCACCAAACTGCTGAAAATAACGCAAAAAGGTTTTTTGAAAATTATGTTTATGAAGAAAATACGCCAATAAAAATAATTGAAATTGGTTCTTACATCGGGGGTTTTAATATAAGGTCATTAAACCCAATTAACTCACAATATGTAGGTGTTGATTTATGTAGTGGTCATGGGGTTGATGTAGTTTTAACCGACCCTTACAAATTGCCATTTGAAGATAATTCATTTGATTATGCAATAAGTTCAAGTTGTTTTGAACATAGTGAGTTTTTTTGGTTATCCTATTTGGAAACTATAAGAGTTTTAAAACCACATGGCTTGTTTTATTTAAACGCACCTTCTAATGGTGATTTTCATAGATTCCCTGTTGATTGTTGGAGATTTTTTCCCGATAGTGCAGGAGCATTAATTAATTGGGGCAAACATAATGGGTATAATAATGCCTTAATTGAGCAATATACGAGTGATAAAGAACACGATATATGGAGTGATTATGTAGCCATATTTTTAAAAGACGCTAATTTCATAGATAAATATAAAAATAGAATAATTAATAATTTCAACAATTATACAAATGGTTCTGTTTTTCCTCATAACAATATTATTAACGAAAAAAAATGGTAAGAAATGTCAACAAAAAGAAATGAATTATACAAAATGCGTGATTATAGCAATACATTAGGTTTGAATGAATTAATTAATTACTTGAATGAACAAAAACCAACCTTAGAAATGAAAATGGTTGAAATTGGTTCGTATGCAGGAGAATCTACAACCATGTTTGGAAATAATTTTAATAAAGTAATTTCTATTGACCCATTTTTAAACGATTATGATTTAAGCGATATTACTTGCCATTATATGTATTTAACTGATGTATATAATACATTTTTGAATAATATTGAAAGTTATGATAACATAGTACATATCAGAAAAACATCTGACGAAGCAGTATTTGAAATTCCAAATGATTTTGTTGATTTTGTTTACATAGATGGTTTGCATACCTACGAGCAGGTAAAAAAAGATATTGCTAATTATCTACCAAAGATTAAAAATGGTGGTTTTATTGGGGGGCATGATTATCATTCTAACCATCAAGGCGTCATGGATGCTATAAATGAAAAATTTAAAATTGATGCTTTATTTTCTGATACAAGTTGGATTGTTAAAATAAATAAATAATAAAAATGAAACTATTAAATATTATAACTCCATGTTCAAGACCCGAAAATTTGCATATTATTTCGAAAAGCATAAATATTCCAAAAGATAATTATAGATGGATAGTTATTTATGATGGTATAAGTTTGCCAAATGCTGATTTAATACCCGAAAATTGCGAAATAGATATTCATTACGATGTAGATAGTTGTTATGGTCATTATCAAAGAAATTATGCTATGGACTTAATTAAAGAAGGGCATATTTATTTTAATGATGATGATACCATAATACACCCCGAATTATGGGATTACATTAAAGATTTAGAAAATGATTTTATTACATTTAATCAAAATGATAAAAATGGTAATGTAAGATTAGAAAATAGGGGGGTTGCCGTTGGTCATATTGATAGCCATAACTTTATTTTTTCAAAAGAATTATCAAATGGGTTAAAATTTGTAAATGATTATGTTGCAGATGGTATATTTGCAGAACAATTGTTTTCAAAATCAAAATCGCATATACACATTTCAAAAGTATTATCGATTTATAACTCGTTAAGATAAATGAATAAACCATCGTATGAATTATTAAAAGCATTTTATCAAAGACATAAACATTATAGCGAAAGAGGGAAATGGCATAGGTTAAGCATTTGCTATCATTTATTTTATGGTAAAAAAAATATAGAAGAATACTTTGAATTTTTATCTAAAAACAAAAAAAATATAAAATGAAATTAATTAAAATCGAAGGCGTTGATTTAATAGCCGAAAATGAATTTTCAAAAACATTTAAGTACAACGATATAGATGTATTTGTTGCTAAAGCAATTGATGATGAAATAAGTAAACATTATTTAGTTATCAGCATTCCTACAATACCCGAAACAGGTAGCCATGAAATACAATATCCATTGGAATACGATACAATGGAATTAAGAGATGAAGACTTTAAAAAGTTTGATGTGGAGTATTGTAAACAATTTACTGATGAATTAATTAAGTTTATGAAGGAGCAAAAGAAATTGCAGGAAGAAAAATTATTAGAAGATGAAAAAGCAGAAGAAATAAAAATATCAAACAATGAATAAATTAAATTTCAATAGATTAATGTTTGCAATACTTACAATAATAATAATAATGTTATTATGGAAAGGTTGCGAAATGAAAAAAGATTACAATAATTTATTGGATAGTTCAAGCAGTATTGTAACCCTTCAAAATAGCTTTGAAAAAAAAAGTTTAAAAGATAGTAGTACAATGGCTACCCAAAATCAAATGTTGTTATCGCAAGTTGAAGCATTAAAATTGGGAATGCTAAAATTAAATGGAGATATTAAAATAGTACAAAGTCAAGTTTCTCAAAAGCAGGAAATAAAAATTGATAGTGTATTAATTCCATTTGTACCAAAAAATTATGCTGATACTTTGTATTGGATAGCAAGGTTAAGGAAAGGCGATAGTTCAAGGTATTTAATTGATAGTTTATTGAATAATAGTGTAATTGTACCACAACCATTTAAAGTGGATGAAAAATGGTTTAAAATGTTTGGTAAGGTGCAAAAGAAAGGTTTGCTATTAGATAGCTTTTCATTAGTCAATGAATCAACTGTAACACTTGGCTATAAAAAAAGTGGTTTTTTGAATTTAAAAAGAGAAGCAGTGGTAGAAGTAAATAATACTAATCCATATATTGATGTAACCAAATTAAAAAATGTGGTTATTAAAGAAAAAAAATCTATTTTGCAGTCGAAATTATTTTGGTTTGGTGTTGGAATATTAGGTGGCGTAGTATTAAAAGCATTGTAAATTATTTATTTTATAAAATAAAACGATTAAATGGAAAAGAATTACAAAGTATTATTTTTAGGCGATTATAATTGCCATACGGGGTTTGCCACAGTATCACACAATATAAAGAAGGAATTAAAAAATAGTTTTGGTAAGAATCTTCAATTAGATATAATTGCTATTAATTATTTTGGTGAACCATACAACGAAGAAGACGGTACTTACGTTATATCGGCAGTAAAGTCTGCATCAAAGAAAGATGATTTTGGTAGGTTTAGTTTCCTTAAAATTTTAAAAGAAAGTGATGAATACGATGGTATTTTTATCATTCAAGACTTAGGGGTTATTTTGCCAATTACCTCAATTTTGAAAACAATAATAGATGAAAAAATTGCCAATAATAAAAAGCAGTTTAAGTCTATATTTTATTTTCCCGTAGATGCTCCACTTGTTGAAAAACTTACAGACGGATTAGAATTTTTTGATTCTATTGTTGCATATACTGAATATGGTAGAAAGGAAGTATTGAAACATAAACCCGAATTAAAAACTAAATTAAAGGTTATACCACATGGCAACGATTCTAAAAAGTTTTTCCCTTTGCCTGAAAAAGAAGTATTAGAATTTAGAAAAGAGTATTTTGGTAGAAACGCTGATAAGTTTATAATTACGAACATTAATAGAAATCAACCCCGAAAGGATATACCTACAACGATATTTTCTTTTATTGAAGCAAAAAAGCAATGGGAAGAATACCAAATTGAAAAACAACCATTTTTATATTTGCACATGCACCCAAAAGACCCAATGGGTTGGGATATTCGATGTATTCTTGCACAAACAGATTTAATTGAATCAAAAGATTTTAAGATATTGGATATTGATTTAGCTAACAATGGTGCAAGTATTGAAATGCTTAATAAGATTTATAATGCTTCTGACGTTTATTTGACCACAACACTTGGCGAAGGATGGGGTCTTACGGTAACCGAAAGTATGGCTACTAAAACCCCCGTAATTTGCCCTAAATCAACTTCATTTATAGAAATGACTGATAATGGCAAAAGAGCATATACAATTGATGATTTAATACCTACATCAACTACTTTTGACAATACTGTAAGACAACAATGTGATTATGTTGAAGTTGCTGATATGATTTTATATGTTGCTAAAGGAATGCAGGGTGATTATGAAGATATAAATTTCTCAGAAAACTATAAAAAGAGAATTGAAAGTGCTTATAAATGGATGCAAGGTCTTGATTGGAAAATAATATCAAAGGTTTGGGTTGATTTATTCAAAAAAACATTATAAATTTAGTTTAGTTTTGTTCACTCGTGTTTTAGATTTGATTATTACCCCTTATTTCTATAAGGGGTTTTTCTTTAAAATAAAAATGCCTTCTACGAAATAGAAGGCAAATTTAATCGGCAATTATGCCATCGCTTACTTTTTGATGATGATATACGTCAACATACCTATAATGATAAGGTTGTGAACGTTTTGACCACCTAAAAAAGTGTTTGGGTCTTTAATGTTGAACATGGTTAAATGTTTTGGTTAATAAAATAATAGCACAAATATAAGTTTTTATCGAAAAATTCAATTATTTTATTCAAATTTGCTTATAATAAAAAAAATCTTATGTTTTTAGCACCCAATGGTAAGAAAAGCAACCTAACTCCTGAACAATATAAGTTAGTACGCACCCCTGAATTTAAGACGTGGTTTGGCGATTGGGAAAATGACCCTTTAAACGCAAGTAAAGTAGTTGATGAAAATGGAGAACCTTTGGTTGTTTATAGAGGGATGCCTAAAAAAAGAAAGGTAGGTAATATATTTAGAACAAATGTAAACTTATTCGGTTCTACGGGTGTAGGTGGAAGAGCAACTAACTATTTTGCTTTTTATTTTACCGATATAAAAGAGGTTGCTGAAGCGTATGGTAAAAATCTAACTGAAGAAGAAGAAGACTATATAGTAAAGTCTTATTTTTTAAATGTAAGAAATTTATTTGATGCTTTTAAATACAAAAATCAATATGAAATTGATTTCAAAACATTGTATGATTTAGCAAATAAAACGGGAGAAAAAATATATTTAAGAAACTATCGTGGGGATTTAGAGTATGGATGGAATATTGAAAAACGTAAAGATGAACCAAAAGAGTATTATCAGTATAACAATTCTTTTGAACACAAATACAAATATTTAGGGCAAGTGCCAAATACTGAACCAACATATTCATTTTTTGTTGATTGGAATAAAAAATATGATAGCAACCAATTTTTTTGGAGAAATTATTTACAACAAAATTTAAAATACGATGGTTTAGTATTTTACGAAATTACCCATAACATAAGTTGGAATAGTGATTATACTCAATCAAGTCCAATGTATGGAGATGAATTTTCAAAAACTTATGGTGTATTTGAACCAAACAACATCAAACTTGCCGATGGCAGTAACACAACATTTGATGCGAATAACCCCGATATAAGATTTGATGATGGTGGTGATGTAGGTCAAGAAATAAAGTGCAGAAGGTGTGGGTGGAATTGGAATACCAAAGATTCAGAAGAGTACGAAAAATACGTTTGTCATAATTGTGGGTTTGATAATAGAACATTTTACGATGTTGACCCAATTGGTTATGCTGATGGTGGTAATGTAAAGTCTTTTTATGATTGGTACACAGATTGGTACAAAAGAAATAAAAATGAAATTACTTTAATGATTTCATTACCAAATGAGTTAAGACCATTTAAAGAAGATAATGTTGTTATTTTTGACAAGTTTGAAAAAAGTAATAAATCCGTAAAAGCATATAAGTATTTGCAACAAATAATTGATAAAGCCGATGAATATGGAGTTACAATTTATTTAGAACCAACACCCATAGGTAATGTTAAAACAAAATCAGAATTAATTGATTATTTTAAAAAATTTGGTTTTGAACTAACTCCCAATAATAAATTCATGAAAAGGTTACCAAAATACAAAGATGGTGGCAAAATAAAATCAATAGTAGAAGATTCAAAAGAAACGGGTTTTTTAAAATTTAGAAAAAATGCACAATTTATTCAAAAGCATCCTGAATTGTTCCTTGCCGATGGTGGCGAAGTAGATGATAAAAAAAAAATTTACGCAAAGTGGAAGTCGCTTGTGAATATGAGTTATGGGAAAATTAAAAAGTTTTACGATTCAAAGGAAGGGAAAGATGCAGGACTTTCATCAAGCGAAGCAAGTAAACAAGGCATTAGTAGTGGTAGAGAAAGTGCAAGGATGCTTATGAAGATGAAAACAACCCCAAAAGATAAGTGGACAGATGAAATGTGGAAGTGGGCAAATAAGCAAATATCATTTATTAGCCGTATGAGTGGTATGCAAGGCGAATTGTACGATGATAACGGCAATAAGACAAGAAAACATACATCATTATTAATATGGGGGCATAACCCTAAAAAAAATACAAGCATGAAATACGAAGACGGGGGTGTTGCAGATGTACGCATGGAAGATACAGTACAACGCATGGATAACCCAAATTTCGCTGATATATCTTATTACGATAATGGTGGTGCAACAGATTTTGGTAAAGTAATTACATCAAGCAGTAGATTTAAGCCAAGAGAAACAATAGTTTTTGACCCACCATTAATAGGAACGAATGGCAATAAATTAATTTCTTATACATGGTCTTACGAATGGACAGAAGATTTTAATAAATTTAAAGGAGAAACAGTTAGTAAAAGAATAAGCGATTGGACACAAGCAGAAACTAATGCAGAAACGGGAAGACAAATAGTACATCAATACGGCATACAATTAGCAGATGGAAGTTATAAAACGGTAAGTAGCGAAACAGTACCTATTATTTTAGGGTTTATAGATAAAAAGCAGTCAAGCACATTACCAAATCTTGTTACGGCTTCAAAAACACTTGCAAAACAAAAAATGCAGTTGGCTATATTAGAAGCAAAGAAAATAGAAGAGGAAAATGCTATAAAGGAAATTATGAGCAAACCCTTTCCACCAATAACAAAAAGTATTGCGTTTGGTGATTCTATAAGATATACGATGGGTAAAGTATCTGTAATTGACCATAATATTGATATTGATTCTGAAATTAGTAAAGAAAGAAAAGAAGTATTAATTGATGGTTATGTAAGAGAACAATTAAAAGAAATTGGTATTAACGCAAACGATTATTATAAAACATACGAATTAAAAAATAGAATACAAAGGCAGGAAAGAAAAATACAAAACATTCTTGAAAATAAAATGGAAGACGGTGGCGAATTAGAAGGTTTAACCCAAAGTGAGATTGACACAAATGTACACAATATAGCAAGAAAGTTTAAAATGCCTTTAGAATACATAAATTCTCAATTAAAGTTGGGAATAAAATTTGAAATGGAACATACAGATGATAAATCTATTGCAAGTAAAATAGCATTAGACCATTTAAACGAAAGTCCTTATTATTACCAAAAATTAACCGAAATGGAAAAAGAATTAGATACAATGAAAATGGATGCAGATAGCTATTTACCAAAAGTAATGTCGGCTTATGCAAATGGTGGCGAAGTTGATATGATTTTCAAATTAAATACACCAACTAAGCAACCAACAAAACTGAATTATATTCAACAAGTTTTAGTGCGTACAACTGAATTTAAAAAATGGTTTGGCGATTGGGAAAAATGTGCTGAATCTTTTTTACAAGATAAGAAAAACAACTTTTTAACGCATTACAAAAACTGTTCTATTGTTATTGACTTAACTACATTAGAACCACAAGTAGTTTATCATGGTACTAACTTTAAAGAAGAATTTTATACTTTTGATGTAACTAAAAAAGAAGGAGTAGGAAGACCTTATGGATATTTCGCTGATAACATTGAATATAGCCAAAATTTCACTACTAATTCACAAAGAGGGCAACATGGCTTAGAATTGATGTACAAATGTTTTTTAAACATTAGAAAGCCATTCATGGCTATTGGAAATGATTTTTACAACGAAAAAAAAGATGAAGTAGGTTGGAGTTTGATAATTGCAAAACAAATAGCAATTGATAAATATGGGGAAGCTAATTTAATTGAAAAAATAAACGATGTTTTAAAAGTTGTTATGGAGCAAACATTCCCTTATCTGTTGGCTACATTTGAAGGTATAAATAAACCATTTTGGCTATTAATGGCAAGAGATACGAAAAAAGAATTTAAGTATTTTTTAATGTCGCATGGTTATGATGGAGTTAGATATGCAGAAGAATTTAAAGGAGTGTACGATGTAGATAACCCTGCTGAATTTACAAAAGCATGGACTATCTTTGATGCTAATCAAGTAAAACTTGCAGACGGCAGAAACATTAACTTTGACCCTTTCAAAGAAGATATTAGATATAAAGAGGGTGGTTCATTAACTGAATTAAATCAAGAAGATATGCAACAAGATAATATGTCAAAAGCACAAATGCTTAGAAACACTATTGGTGTAAATAAATTTGCAGAAGGTGGTACAGTTAAAGGCGATGGCAAACATACCAACGATGCTAAAAAAGGTGGGTTCTTTGATGGTAGAAGCCATGCAGAAGGTGGAATTAAGGCAGTTAATAAAGATACGGGGCAACTTTTAGAAGTAGAAGGTAACGAAGTTATTATCAATAAGCGTTCTGTTGCTGATGATACAAAAAGGGAATTTGAAGGTAAAATGATGACAAATAGAGAAATACTTTCTACTATAAATGAAATGGGTGGTGGTGTTTCTTTTAAGGAAGGTGGAGAAATTAATGAAAAATCTTGTAAATGTATGGGAAAAAAATATAAATTTGGGGGGAATTTGATTTCTGACTATGATATTGTAAAGGAATTGACAACTTCTTACAACGATGTAATTAAAAAACCGATTAGCGATTCTATTAATTATGTTGAAAATTTAATAAATAAAATAAATGGCAACTACTAAAAAAAATATTGATTTTACATACGATGGTGTAAAGTATAAAGGTATTGAAGCATACGCTTATAGTGATACCAATATTTCAGTTACCGTAACGGGTACTTCTAAAATGATTAGGCAATGGGTTGATAGTAAATATCCAAAATTTGCAGGTAGAGGTATTTGTTGGGTTAAAAGTAGAAAATTTGCAGGTGGAGATGCTATTGACGTTTATTTTAATAGAATACCCGATGAATACATAAATAAAATTATCAAAGAATTAGATATTTTTGAATATTACGATGGACATAATTATAAACGTGGTTCAATAGATACATCATTAGGCACAATATCAGTAGGTACTAAATATCTTCATGTAAGTAATTCCCCACCATACGATAGTAAAGAAAAAAACGAACCTGCTCCCGATTGGGAAAAAATACTTAAAAATGCAACTCCTACTACAAGTAGTGGCAGAAGTAATTTTGAATGGGGTGAATTGATTAAGGAATGTGCAGGTTGGAAATTGTATGTAAAGCCGTATCAAGATACCTACGTTTACAATTTAGTAAAGGATAAAGAAACACCTCAAAACAGACAAAATTGGGGAGAAATACAAGGCGAAATTACTACTCAAACGGGTTTTAAATGGACTAAAAAAACACAAACTTTTAGTAAGTGGGGTCTTATTACTGATATACCTGAATTGACTAAAAAATTGTGTGATATACTTTTAAAATATTACACACCTCAAAATACACCAACACCACAAACAAATACAAAAGATAAATTTGAAGTTGGCGATAGATTTAATTTTTTAAGTGTAGATACTAATGCTCAAAATGTAGTGTTCGTTGTGGATAGAATTGAAGATGAAAATGTATATATTTATCGTGAAGGTCAAGAAAGGTCTTCTTCTTTTAATTGGACACCTATACAAACGGGTAAAGAATTTATAAAAGATGGAATGGTAAGGTTTTTAGAACCTGCTTCATCAACACCAACTCCCGAACCAACACCTACATCAAATAGGAAATTTAAAGTAGGCGATAAATTTATAATTGATATTGACAAAGAAATTGTTTTTGAAGTAAGCAGTATAAAAGATAGCAATATTTATTTGAATTGGACAACAAGAGGTGGCGATAAAATTAAAGATTTTTTATGGGTAAGTGAAATAAATGCAAAAAATGAATTTTTAGACAAGGGTAGAGTAGAATTTATAGATGAACCTTCACAAACAACACCTACAACTGATAAAGCATCAATTGAAAAGAAAATAAACGCAATTACTTTAGTTTTAAAATATGCTAAAACTGATGAAGAAAGGAAAATTGCTCAAAATAAAATAAACGCATTAAACATTACATTAAAATACAAAAAATGACAAGACAAGAAGAAATAACAAGCGAATTAGTAACATTAAGGGAAGCACTATCAACAGACCTTGATACTGATTCAAAAATTTCAATACAAGAAACGATAAATATGTTGGAAAATGAATTGTCGCAAATTCAATCAACATCAACGTCTGTACCTAACCAACCTGCAACACCTACAAGTTTATCCCAAACTGCGTTAGCTACTTTAAGAGCAACCATGATGGGTGGGCAAGGTAGTGGTGTAGATAGTGTTCAAGTTAGAAAAATTATTGAAGATTATTTAATTACTGATAAGGTTAATTTAGCTGAATTAGATAATGATGTGATGGAGTTTATTAAAGCAAATCAAAAGATTATTCTTGAAATTCCCGATTTCGGTGGTTTTAAAATAGAAATAAGTAAAAGGGATTCTCAAATTCCATATTTCTTTGAAGTAATTGATGATGTATTGGCAGGTAATAATGTTTATTTAATTGGAGAAGCAGGGGGTGGTAAAACATTTACGGCAGAACAAGTTGCTAAAAAATTAAAAAGAGAATTTTTAGTAATTAACTGTTCTCAATACACTTCTCCAACTGAAATTTTAGGTGGACAAACAATTGAAGGTTATAAAGAAGGTAAATTAATCAATGCGTGGAGAGATGGTAAAATTTTGATTCTTGATGAAATGCCTCGTCTTGACCCTAATACGGCAGGTTTATTTAACGATGCACTTGCAAAGTCTTCTAAAACAATGGAATCTAAAAATGCTATGATTAGCAGTACCAATCCCGAAGAACCACCAATACCAAGAAACGATAATTTTGCTTTAATTGGTACGGGTAACATTTATCCAAATACTGCACCACCTAAAAAGTATAAGGCGAATAATCAACAAGATTTATCTTTATTAGATAGATTTTCGGGTAGCGTTTATAAAGTGGAGTATAGTAATTCAGTTGATGAAATGATGTCAAGGTTTAAATTTCTTTATGAAATGTTAGTAGGTAACTATTACGATTATACAGAAGCTATAAAAAATAATAAAACAAAACCCGAACCTAAAGGACTTAGAACAATTTTAAAAGATTTAAGTCTTGATGACCTTGCAGTTGTATCTTATAGAACACTTACATCATTTAGGGTTGCATTTGAAATTGAATTAGTAAGGGCAATAGCACAAAGCGAAGGCAAAGATGTTGGAATAAATAAAGGTAAAACTTTACAAAAAGCATTTGATAGCTTTATGGTGGCTTTTGATAAAACAACGGTTGATATAATTATTACCAAAACTAAATTCACACCTGCATTTATAAAATCAAAGGTTGATGAGGCAATAAAAGAAATTATTAGTGGCGATATGGTATCAACATTAAATAATAGTGTTGCTAAAAGCGTTTCTTCAATATTTAAAAAGTATTCTGATTTCTTTGTTGCTGAAAAAATAGAACCATAATAAATGGCTGATAAAAAATTACAATTAGCACCCAATAAAACTGTCTTTTATTTTGATTCAATAAGAGATGTAGAGGAATTTACCGATGAAGTAGTTAGCAAAGTGCCTACAACTTCAACTCAATATAATACTGCAAGAGGGTATTGGGATAAATCACGTTTACAACAAACGGTACAAAGGTCAATTGATAATGATGGTGAAGAAAAATATGGAACGTTGTCTTCTGATTTTGTTAATCAAAATTTAGATAGATATACTAAAATAAACGATGTTGAATCAGAAGCAACAAAACTTACTACAAGAGCAAGTAAATACGATTTTAATGATATAGACCAAGTTAAGAAAATTGAGTTTACAGAAAGGGAAATTGGTATTTTTTCATTTGATTTAGCTTCGTTAGGTTTAATTCGTGTTTATGAATATTATTCGCCTTTATTAGATGAATTGGTTTCTCCAAATCTTGTAAAAAGCGAAACGATATCTGATGGTAAAAAGATTTATTATTATGTAGGCAATCCATACATACCAAAACATGAAGTTAATTATGTTGCAAAAGAAGAGGGGTATTTTAGCACTATATTAAAAAGAAATGTTGACAAGAACGAATTAATACAAGAAGAAGGTGAAGACAAAATAATTGTTTTGTATTACCCCGAAAAATTGGAAATTAAAAGACACGAAGTAGAAAGGAAACAAGCAAAAGATAAAAATGGAAAAGATAAGTTTGCAACTACTTTTAAAAAGTGTTTTATAAATATTCCAAAAATAGAAAGTTCTTTACCAAGAGTTGATATTATAATACCCGTTTCTTATTCATGGGGTGAAACAAGTAATGAATCTTTTTGGAACAGTATTGCAATGGCTTCAATATGTGAAAGATTAACACAAGCCAATGTTGATTATAGAGTAATTGCTTGTTATGGTTTAAAGGTTAATGGTAAATTTATTTATAATTTTGTAAACATTAAAAATGAAAATCAACCATTAGATAAAAATCAACTTTCTTTATTGGTAAGTGATATGCGATTTTTTAGAGTACAAATGTTTAGAACATTTTATGCAAGTTTGTATGATGCAGGTTACACAAGTTCAAATGATTTTACAGGTAGTATAGGTAGTGTAAATACTAATACTGCTGATATTAAAAGCACTTACATAGAATATCTTTCTAAACAAAGTAGTGAAAGCGATAGATTGGCTTCGCAAATATCAAATAGTAAAATAGTTTTGCCACCTGCAATGACAGAAGCAGAAGCATTAGATAGTTATAATACGGTTATCAATCAAATATCTACTTTATGACAAACGAACAATTACAAATTATTAAATCATTTTTTGAGCAAAATAAAAAGAATTGCGAAGATTTTGCAACTGATGATTATTGCGAATTTATTGTACTTAGAAATGAGAATAATAGCGAAGATAAAAACATAGTTATTGTATCAACTACAATTAGTGGGTATAATGACAATTTCGTTCCCGTTACTGATACAAAAAACTTTTTTGTTGAACCTAATGGAAACTTTTATGAAATGGACATGATGAAAGAGGTGTTTCAAAACAACAATGAAATATTAACGTACATACAAGGACTAACTAAATTTAATTGGAATGGAAGATAAGATAAATAGGATATTACAAGACAAAATAAACTTGCTTTCTATACAAGAGTTAGAGGCATTAGGTCAATCTTATATTGGCAAGTACGCTTTAGTGCTTAAAAATCAAATGTTGATTGTTTCTAAAATAATTATTTATTCAACCTTTGTATATTCTAATGGAATTGATTTGAACGATGAAGAAAGAGATATAAGAATAGGAGATAAAACTTTATACTTTACATTAGAGAAAGGAGAAATGTTTAAGTTAATTGATTTAGCAGTTGAGGGAGATTTGATAAATGTTAGACAAAGCGATGGGTATTATAGCAATCTTACAATAAAAGAATTAGATGAAACTCACATTCTTTTAACTGATGAATATGGGGTTATTCCCGACAAATTAATGAACTTTCCTATAAGTAGAAAGAGAATGATTAATCCTATGCTTATGGGTATAGGTTGGTTGAAGAATAGGGGGTTACCACAAATGCCCACACAACAAGCACCTGCACCAACATTTACGGGTAATAGCAGTAAGATTTTAAATTACTTACAAGTACCACAAGAGGTATCTGATAATTTTCCCGAAGATATAAAGGAGTTTGTGGCAATTATAGAAGGTTCGCAAGAAATTTATAGTGAAAGTGTTGATTCAAACCAAAAAGAAAAATTGGCTGAATTAATAGTAACGTGGATGCGACAATTGATGGAGTTTTTGCAAACGCAAAATTTAGGTATTTATGGTAAAATGAATGTTAAATTGGAGCAACAAACGTTGCCAAAAAATGATATTCACGCATTACCACCAACACCACAACCACCAACGCAAACACCACCACCTGCACCACCACAACCCAAACAACGTACACCAAAACCAAAACCCGAACCACCTGCACCACCAACACCACCCGAACCACCAACGCCTTCACAACATGAACACAAACCACCTTTTACAAAAGAGGAATTAGAAGACGCAATCGCTTCGGCAGAAATTATGGCTGAAATAGGTGATGAAGACGGCATAAAAGATTTAAAAGATTTACGTTCACTTTATAATAGATATTATTCGTAATTTTAACAATAAAAACAAAAAAAAATGGCAACAATTAAAGAATTGCAAGAAAAAATAGCCAAGTTAGAAAAAGGCATTAATAGTAAAGCTACAAGCACTACTGCTAAAGCAAAAATGCGTACACAAGTTAAAAACTTTAAAAACGATATTGCTGAATTAAAAGCAAAATCAAAACCAACTTCATCAAAGGTTTCAAAAGCTAAAGAAATTTCTAAGGAAATGAAAAGAAAGTATAGCAAGTCAAGACCATTTGGTAAATCTGATATTTATCAAGATGCAGTAAGACCTGCAAAACCAATTGGCAGACGTACTTCGGCAGAAGGTAACACTTACTACGAATATCGTGAAAACCGTACCGATAGAAAACAACCACCAAAAAAATACCCAAGACTTGCTGATGGTGGCATGACAGATTATTCAAAAATAGTTTTAAAGTACGATTTCCCAAAATTTAAAAGAAGACCACAATTTACTCAATATTTTGTAGTTGATGTATCTAAAGAGGTTTTGGTAGGGGGAATGAATGAAAAAGGTTTTAATTTAAAATTTAAAGAAAATAATAACCCTTCGAATTTAGTAATTACAGAAAGAGAACTACAAAACTTAATGGATGGTAATAACATACAATCAAGTGGTGCTAATGTTACAATTTATAGCAAATTTGCTGATGGTGGTATGTTAAATTTACTTGCAGACACAAGTGGTGCAGGTTTACAAAACGTAGGTGGTACTTCATTTTCTGATGTTGATTTAACTTCACACATGGATTTGACAAACCCAATGTTTGCTAATGGTGGCGAATTGCATAGAAGCCAAGAAGGTATGTATGCGAAAGGTGGTCAAACTTCAAAATACAAGTACAAAGTAATACTTGTAATAAAAAATAGTAATAGCGATTCTTATGAAAACGTATTACCAATTGATGTTGCATTATTTATGTCTAAAGGTGATGCCTTAATGTGTGTACGTTCATTACAAGAAAAAGCACCAAGCAACTATCAATATAGATTACAAGATAATTAAAATAATATAAATGCGTCAAAAGTTATTTACGAAGCAAATAGATGATATGTTATTCAAGCAATATGCTATGGGTAACGATTTATCAAAACAAAAAGTTGTAGCAAAGATATTCAACCCTTACGGCAGGGGAACTTATTACTTGCTTAATTCAGACCCAAGCGACCCCGATTATATTTGGGCAATTGTGGACTTGTTTGAAGTAGAAGTAGGTTCTGTTAGCAGGGAAAGTTTGGAAACAATGAAAGTACCCCCATTTGGTTTAAATCTTGAAAGGGATATTTATTTTCAACCTATTAATGCAAGTGAGTTATTGAGTAGATTATATCAAGGGGAAACTTTTGCTAATGGTGGTAAGGTTAATGGGTATAAAATATACCATGATACACTTGCACAAGCATTAGAAGAAGTAGAAGATTTTTTTCACAATGAAGGTTATTTATTTACTTCTGATAATTATTTTCCTGATGTAACTGTTGGTGGTATTGGATATGGAGAAACTGCAAGAATTACAAGACCAATACAATTGCAAGGTAAAAGTAAAGGGGGCGTTGCGAATATTCAAATATACAGAATGGATAGTGGTAAATATGAATTGAATATGTACCCTTCGTATGCTGATGGTGGTGAAATGGATAGTATGTCTTATGCAAGAACTAAAGGCAAAGAAAGTATTGATTGGGATAAAGAGTTAAGGGAATATGCAGGTAGTAACTATTCTAAATTATCAGAAAGGGAAAAAGAAGAAATAATTTCTGATATGCAAAAAGATTATGATAGAAATTATTTTGCCGATGGTGGGGAGTTGGAAATTATAAAAAATGAAAGTGGCGAAAATTATTTAACAAGTGTTAATAGCACACCTAATGAAATGGCAGTAAAACTTGCTAAAGGTGGTGGTATTCCAAATAACTATCGTGGAAGGACAACAGAAGACATTTGGAACAGTTTAACTGAAGACCAAAGGGTACACTTCATGTTTGACCATTTTGATGAATTAGGGGTTAAAGAAAGCGAAATAGTAAGAATTGCTAATAAAGAGTTTCAAGATTTGAACGAAGATGTGAAAGGTGCTTTTAAAACGCATACAATGATGGGACAATATGCTGATGGTGGCATGAGTGATGAAAAGCTATATAAAGTTGTAGGTAAAAAAAATGGTCAATTGGTTGAAATAAGTGAAATGCCAATGACTTATGAAGATTCTAAAAAGTTTATTAAAGAACAAGGGGTTCAAAATTACTATCAAAATGTAGATATTGTTTCATATCATGGGAACAAACCAAGATACAAATATGCTGATGGTGGCGAAATTAAATTTGACAAAGAGTTCACAAACCAACAACTATGGGATTTTACTGAAAAGTATGGAAATTCTATTTATTCAATTAATGGAAAAATCGTTAGCGATAAAAATAAAGGTTGGTCAGATACCGAATATAGTCCAAGAGATTTTTTTGACTTACTAAAAAATTCGGGTGTTTTAGTTGGCTTTATTGATAAAAAACCAATTAAATACTACAAAGTAAGTATGCCGTCAAACCCAAATGTTACATTTAACATTGCTGATTATTCAAATTTTAAAAAATCAGATTTTTTGGCTTCAATAAAAAAAGCATACGAAAAGAAAGCAATAGATTATTCTGAATATATCAAGTATGAAAATTTGATAGAAAATAATGATTTTAAATTCTTGCCAATTAGTGATTTTATAAATAAAAAAATGGCTGATGGTGGTGGAGTTAATGCTTTTAAAAAGGGTGATAAAGTTGTTTTAAAATTCGACATTGAAAATAGAAAAGGTAATGAAGAAGTTTTAGAAGTTGTTGGTTTTGATAATGATAAATTAATTTTAGAAAATCGCAATAAAGTTGGCAAATCTCGTAAGGTACAAATGCGTTCTTATGTTTACCCTAACGATGTAGTTTTACAAAGTAAGATGGGTATGGGTGGCAAAACAGAAAACATTGAAGTTATACTTGAAAAAGTAAATAGCGATGAATTAAAACAATTCCCTGCAACAAGAAATAGATTAATGGATATAGTTGGCAAGTTAAGAAAGTGTCAGATTCTATCTGAAAATGACATTGAAACATTAAAAATGAACAATGTATATTATAAAATGGCGAAGGGTGGAAAAACCACTTTTAACGATAAAGCAAAAGCTATTTCTAAAAGTTTATTAAAACGTAAAAAAGTTGCTCCAAGCGTTCAAAAAGATTATGGAAAAACATACGATAAAAAAGAAGCCGTAGAATCAGCAAAAAGAATTGTTGGTGCAATGAGAAAGAAAACAAAAATGAGTAAGGGTGGCAGGACTGAAACGCAAGAACATAAAGGTATAACTTATAATTTAGGGGATAAATTTACATTAGGATATAATACAAGTAGCAGACCAAGTATTGAAGTATCTATTGTTGAAATTTTGCCTTCGGGATTGTTTTTTAAAGTTGATAAGTCAACAAAAGTATTTAGTATTAAAACATTAAATTCAAAAGGTTCAACTGTTACACATGGAGAATATCTTATACCTAAAAAAAAAAGTTAGTTAGGGGTGGTAAAACAAAAATGGATTCTCCAAACTTTGACATAACTGATTTCGATAAAGATGGCGATATGATTGTAGATAATGCTTAAATTTGTAAAAACTTTTAAAAACTTATAATTATGAAATGGAAACAAACACTTGATGGATTTGGGTTAACAGAAGAAACTGTATCACAAGGCATCAGAAATAAAATTAAAGATTATTACACCATTGTTGATGGTATTGATGAACTTGAAAAATCAATTGAAAATCCTACGTTAAACGATGATGTAGAGGAATTGCAAAATGATTTAGAAGAGTTACAAGAAGCGTTAGAAGAACAAGAGAAAGTGTTGGATAAAGCAATTAGAATGTTTGATAAAAACAAAGAACACTATGCTAACCTTTCTAAAAACTTAGTTGGTAGAGGAAGACCGAAAAAAGACGCACAACAACAAACACAACCGAATGTTGCACAAACTACAACACAAACAAAAGCACAACCAAATGTGCAAAATGTTGCAGGTAATGTAACACAAGAAGAAAAACCTAAAAAAACAAATATAGGTTTGTGGATTGTTGGAATAGTAATTGGTGGGTTAATAGGAGTAAATATATTAAAGAATAGAGAATAATACACAATAATTTTTAAATTATAATGATTATTGCAATTATTTTTTATCTTTACTATAAATTTTTTAAAATTAAAACATAAAAAATGGAAAAGAAAGGTTTAATAGGTGGTGCAATAGGAATTGCAATATCACTTGGAGTATTATTTGGTACTGTATGGGTTATTGGTAAAGCATGGCAAACAAGTCAAAAAAAATCATAATTATGGCAAAGGGAAATAAAATTACTTTAATATCAGCAAGGGCAAAAAAGATATACAAAAAAGGTACTGAAAAGTGGTCTGATGCTATATCTCGTGCAACAAAAGAATTGAAAAAAGAAGGTAAAATATAAAATAATAGCAATGAGAGTTAAAAAAAGGGAAGTAGTAATACCATTTGATGGTGAGGAAAACTTTGTTGTTCCTAAACGTGGTGGATTTGGTCAACCCGATAATGAAAATTATGCGATGGCAGTTGGAATTAATACACCAATAAAAGATATTCCTAATGACCCTACTAATACGGGTATTTCGGGTACTACAAATACAAACACAACCATAAATACAACCCCACCAACATCTGATGAAACTACACCATCACCTGCACCACTAACTCCACAACAATTATGTGTTGCAAATGGTGATACATGGGTTAATGGAGTTTGTCAACCAAAAGCAGTTGTTGATGAACCATCACCTGCTCAAACTACTTGTATTGCAAATGGTGGTGAATGGGTTAATGGTGCTTGTGTAACAACTACAAATCCAAAAATACTTGCTACAACAACAACACCAACAACAACAACCGTAGCCGATGCTCCCGTAGTTGATACTTTGCCTAATTTTCCCGTTTGGTCTTCACTTGATTGTACAACACTTCGTGATAAGATTACTGAATACAATGCAATACTTTCTACTTCAAGATTTACACAAGAAATAATAAATGCCTACAATACCGAAATTGCAAAAGCACAATTTTTATATAATACTAAATGTAATGTAACACCCCCTGCTCCTGCACCTTCACCTGCACCTGCTCCAATAACAATATTACCCGTTGGTGGTGGTAGTAGTATCGGTGGTGCTATCGGTGGTGGTAGTGGTGGTAGTCGTGGTGGTGGTAGTGGATTTGGAAAACCCCCAAGCGATGATGAATCAAAAACAACTACTACAAAAATTGAAGGAAAGAAAAAAAACTATTGGGGTATTATTTTAATTATAGGTGGTATAGGATTATTATATTTACTAACAAGAAAAAAGAAACAATAGTGAGAAAGATAATACTAAAAGATAGCGAAGGTAATACTACAACTGCTTATGCTCCCGAAACAAATGAAGAGTTAGAAAGAGATATTATAGCCAATAAAAAGCAAAATATCAAAGAACATTTGTACATGGGTTATTTAATTGTAGGTACACTTGCATTTACACTTGGTATTTTAATTTCTTTAAAAAGACTTAACGGAAAACCATAATGGAAACAATAGCAACACCAACAACGCCAATAGCACCTGCAACTGCACCAACACCTGCTCCTGCACCAATCCCAACTGCACCAACCCCTACGCCAATGCCTAATGTAGTTATGGGTGAAGGTGGTAGTACAGATGGTGGAGATAGTGGTGGTAAATCATTTTGGAAAAATTTAAACTTATTTGAAATAGGTTTTTCTATTTTAGGAGTGGCAAGTTTGTCTTACGTTATATACTACTATCAGTTTAAGTTAAAGCAAGATAAACTTATCAATAATGAATTGCAAAGACAAATTGATGAAATGAAAATGAATATGCAAACGACCATGAAGGGTAAGTACAAGACTATGTAATAAAATAATAAGAACGATTAAATTAATGCTATGAATATAGATGATATTAGCTATGGCAACCCCAACCTTGAACAATTAAAATACCTATCTACTAATAACTACCTTGACGTATTATTAGAAGATTTATATACATACACATTTCCTAAAAATTCATCAGAAGCAACGCAAGAGGAATTAAACGAAATCGTTACCTACATCAATACATTAAAAGGTAAACAAGATTATATTGATAGGTACATGATTTACGATAAACACCTTAAAAATTATTTTACTGATGGTTTAATTAAAGGTGGAGAAAATGAAGAAGAAGTAAAAAAACTTATCATTGACATTTACGAAGATACCAAGCCGTTGCTACTTAAATTGAAATTCAAATTTCAAAGACCAAGACCAAATCAACTTGCACAATACTATAAACTTAAATTGTTTCCATTTAAAAGTGTAAGTGCAGATTCTCCTTCGTTCCCAAGTGGACACGCATTTCAAACAAGACTACTCACAGAAGTAATAGGCAACTTATATCCTAAGACGTATTCGTTTATGCAAGATGTTTTTAAAGATATTTGCTATTCAAGAATTTATTTAGGACTACATTATCAAAGCGATATTGATGTAGGTATATTTTGTGCTGATAAGGTTTTAAAAAATAAGGAGTTCAAAGAAAAGTATAATCTATAATGGAAAAACAAGTAATTCATGGTGCTTGTCCTTCCAAATCAAATAGTTACAAGATTATAAAGATTGGTAACATTTATTCGTTGGGTAAAACACCTGCATTGAAAAAATATGAGAAAGATTTTTACATACAATGCAATGTGTATAGGGATAAGGAAATAGATGGTTACTTTGAATTTTATATGGATGTCTATTACCCTAATCAGCGTAGCGACCTTGATAATTCAGCAAAGGTAGTGTTGGACTGTTTGCAAAAATCTAAAGCAATTATAAACGATAACAAGTGCGTAAAATTGGTTCTTAGAAAGTTTTTGGATAAAGAAAAACCAAGAATAGAATTTGTAATAAAAAAAGTTGAAGGTTTGTAAAAAAAGTGTTTACTTTGTTGACTATTATAAGGCATGATAAAGAAAAATGAAACTGATTTAATTCAAGAGTTACTCAAATCCGTAGAGGTTTTGGGGGTTGATGCTACTACTAATGCTTTGAAAATTGCAAGAAGTAATACATTGAGTTTACAAGATAAAAGAGTTGAGTTTGTATTAAAAATGACTGCCAACCATTATACACAAACTATTGAGGATATTATCAATTCGCATAACAAGTCTTATAAAAGAATGTTAGCGTTAAAGTTTTCAATTTACTATTTGTACGAAGTATTTGATTTTAGTTTTGGTGATTTAAAAATGCTATTCAAAAGGGATAAGTCTTTGTTAAGCAGGTCAACAAAAGAAATAAAACAAATGATTGAAAACAACCCAAACATAAAAACTACTAAGAACAATTTTGATTTACTGATAACCGATTTTAAACTTAAAAATAATTTTTAAAAATGAGTAATAAAGAATTTCAAGAACCCGAAGAAAAAGAAATGAACGATGATTTAGTGTTTGATGATTTTGACCCGTTGGGTGAACCCGTTTTAGAAAAAGAATACACTAAGCACAATGTAAAGGTTGATGCAAAAGATTTTGCAAACGATATTCCCGAACCTTCATTTATACCACCACCTATGGGTGGGCAAATGAGTGCTGATGAAAAAGTAAAAAAGCCACAAGAACAACCATTTAATCCTAAAATGGATAGTTTGCCAAAAAAGGATAAACACGATGCTTCTGAAAAGGTTGCAGACATGATTTTATCTACATACAAGTTTGGTAAGAATTGGGCAGATACGCAACTTTTATTTAGTCAAAAGCAATTAAATAAAATGCAGGATAAAGGAGAAATTGATTTGAATGTAGAAATTCAAGTTTCTCCAACTGTATCAATGACGGCAGGTGAATTTATCGAAGATTATAACGAACAATCAAAAGGTACTTTAGTAGTTACAGAAGAGTTTGAAACAGAAATTAAACCCGTTCTTGTTCGTGTTCTTGAAAAGAAGGGTATTGGTATGACCGATGAACAATTACTTTTGTATTTGGCAGGTAAAGAGTTATTGGTAACGGGTTTTATGTTCAATCAAGGTTACAATGTAAAAAAAGAAATACTAAAAACTTTAAAAGAAGCAGTACAAGTAACAAAGATGCAGAATGTTGCACCACAACCAATTGCACAACCACAACCAACATACGAAGCACCCCCACAACCACAACCAAAACAACAAACGTATAGCAAACCATTTAACCCCGATACAAACGTAAATGATTTTGTTAATCAAATGTCGGGTGGTATTATTGATGAACCAATGTATGAAGAAGAAATTGTTGCTGATGAAAGTATAGAACCAACGCCTAAACTAACTATCATTTCAGAAGGTACAAAAAAACCTATCAGTAGTGGTAAAAGAGGCAGACCAAAAAAGAAATAATTTGAAAAAATACACCGTATATGATAATGCAAGTGGTGGGTACACTGTTTGGTATCAATTTTATGATTATTCAGTAAAGGACTATGTGATGAAAGATTTTAACGCATACGATAAAACACAAATGTTGAAGTTTACAAAACAACTTGAATTAAACGGTTATAAATTCGTAGGTAAATTATAATACAATGAGTAGAGAATGTAGAATTATAATAGCTTGTGGCAAGAGGGGTGTTGGTAAATCCGTTGAAACAATACGAATGATTGATGATTATATTGCAGGTAATCCTGCAAAGGGCGTACCACCAAGAAAAGCATTGATTTTTGATGTTAATGATGAATTTAGTTCGTTTTGGTTTTTTGGTCAACAAAGAAGTATTAAAGCTATTTCTATAAAGGATATAATGAAGTTTTCTATACACCCAAAAGTAGAAGTTAGAAGGGTTAGACCATTTTGGGATGATGGTAGAAAAATGACTATCAATGATATGGCAGAAGTGTTAGGTATTATACTTGACAACTATCGTAATGGCTTATTATTGGTAGAGGATATTAATAAATATTTGTCTGATGCGATGCCATCTGATTTAATTGGTTCACTTGCTACATCAAGGCATATTGGTCTTGATATAGTTAGCCATTTCCAAAACATAGGTAGAGCAGGAAATCCAAAACTATTGGGTAATTTGAACATGATACGTTTGCATAAAACAAACGATACAGTAGAACGCCACAAAAATAAATTTGAAGAAAAAACTGAATTGCTACAAATAGCCGAATACATGATAAACAAAAGGTATTTTGATGGAGATACAAGATTTTTTGTTTACGTTGACGTAGAGAACATGAAGATTAGAGGTAAATTCACAAAAGAAGAAGTTGATAACGCAGTACACCAATATATTACTGAAAGATACGCCCGTATCGTTTCCCCAATGCTACAATTAAGGGATAAGCAAGGTAAAAAAATACATAACGAAGAATCTGCTTTAAAGTCTGCAAACGAAAGTTTAACCAAAAACTATTTCGTATTTTAATTAATTTTTTATTGTAACATCAACGAAGAAACGTATAGGTTTAATGATTATTAAACTGATAATCAACCATATCTTGTTGACTTGATATTTCTTTAAATAATATATCGTAATACTTTACTTAATACATTTGATATGTAAATGTTTGTTATGGCTCGTGCTTATCAAACAGATACAATAAATCATTAGTCAAAAAATAAAATTTAAAGAAATGGAAAATTGGAAAGGATTAGCAGTTCAACTACTTATTGTAACGGCAGGTGTTCTTGTAGCATTAAAAGTTAAAGAACAAATGGATAAAGCAAAAGTATCTGCTCCAACAACAAAATAAAAATTAATTATTCAAACATAAATTTAAACAAAATGTCATACATTAGACAGTACATGGAAAATGCGAGAAACTTCGCAAACGAAAATTATTTAAACGCAGATGGTTTTATCGATGATGACCAAATGTATTTTACAGGTGGAGATGATTTCTTCAATGCTGACGGTGGAATGCCTATGGCACAACCACAAATGCAGTCTGCACCAACTTCACAACCTTACATCATTACAGTTTCTAACGCTTCTTCAACAAGTGTTTCTAACTTTGACGTATTAGGTGCATACCAATACATTAATGCAGGTACAATGGCTTCAACTCCACAGGGAACAACTACATATTCAAATGGTAGTTTAGTTTCTACGGGTACAGGTTACGTTGTAACTATATCAAGTGGTATTTCAAACGTTACTTACCAACAATTTTTGTATCAATCAATGAACAGTCCATTTAGTGTAGGTTTAACTTACATTCAATCATTGGGTGGTTCAACTGCTCAAATTACACAACCTATCACCTTGAACACTCAGGATGCTAATGGTAATCAAGCGTTGAAAACATTGGTTATTACAATTGACCCATATCAACAACAAACTTCAGTTGTTGCCGTTAAGCAATTGTACAGAATTGATGGTTACACAAAATTAACTATCTCTACTTTGTTGCCAAATGCAGTAGTACAATTCCAATTCTACCCTGCTGATAACATTAACATTGCTCGTGGACTTGCAGGTCGTTCTGCCTCACGTCAATTTGGTTCTCCAAATGTTGTTAAGAGTTCAGTAGCAGTAGTTGGTGGAGATACAGTTAGAACTCGTTTAGGTTAATATTATAACCCGACATATATAACAAAAAGGGGTGGGGAATTTAAACCCTACCCCTTTTTAAATTTAAACAACATGGATATATACACTTACGTTGCATTAAGCAACCCTTATCAAGCGAAATCTATTATTCATAAATATGGATATTCTACAAAGAATGTAAAAAATGAAAGCGATTTAGGTGTTTGCTTAAAAAAAATAGTTGCTTACGAAGGAGAAAATGCTTTTAATGATGTTTTGGATAGCCACCCTGATAAAAATGTTTTAATAGAGAAGTTTAGTTCTGAAAATAAAAAAGAAGCAAATTTCAGTAATGCAAATGGTAGTGGTTGTGGTTGTAAAGGAAACCATGATATGCAGTACATGAATTTTGTTGGGAACGAAAATCAAAATAAAAACACTACAAAAGAAATAGGTATTATTATTATAGCATCTGCTTTATTATTAGCAAGTGCAATCATTGTTAAAAAATAAAAAACAAAAATTATGATGTTTAGTAAAGGAAGTTTAAACGCAATATCAACAGGTTATCTTAATAAAAAAAGAGCAGGACAACAAGTTGATAATCTAATAAATCAAGGTACACCTCGTTCTATGGATTTAGGACAAAGTGAAACACTTGATTTAGGTCAAAGAACAAGTGGGGATTCAGAAAGCGTAGCAGTCGACCCACAATTTGTAATAAATCATGCAGTAGGAGTTCTTGCAGAAGATAATAAACCTGAATTGGTAAAATTATTACAAAATACGGGTTCATTCGTAACACCATTATCATCTAAAAATTCTATTATTGATGCTACTTTTCAATCAATAAGAGATAATGATATTTTTAGAAAAAAATTGCAAGATTATATTGTTGAAGAAGCTACTAATCCAAAGCCAAGAAGTCAAAAAGAAGGTTCATTAATTAGAATAGCACAAGGTTCTTTTCCAAAATTAGGGATACGTGGGCGTTCAAAAGCCGAAGTTTTAAGTTCAAATTTTTCAAGTTTTTCTGATTTTGATAGTAATTTTTCTAATACTGATGGTGCAGGTAAAGAAAAAGCAAAAAAACTATTGGGTTCATTAGCATCAGAAGAAAATTTACAAAAACTTGTTGGACTTGGTATGTCTTATGCTTCTACAAGACTTAATGCAAACGCACAAAAAAGTACTAATCAACAAGCTATTGAATTTGAGAAAGCACAAACGGAAAAAGCATTAGCACAAGCTAAATTAGAAGAAGCGAAAAAAAGTGTGCAATCAAATATGCCCACAACAACTGAATCTGAAAGTGGGAAAGGTGGAAAGAAATGGGTTATGCCCGTAGCGATAGGTGGTGGAGTATTGTTGTTAGGTACTATCATTTATTTTGTAATGAAAAAGAAAAAATAATATTATGGCAGGATTAATTCGTGGTCTTCAAGATATTCAAAGACAAGCAATAAAAGAAAGTGCAAATAATAATGCACCAAATGTTGGAACACCAACACCTGCACCTGCACCAACAACTGATACACCTGCACCTACTGAGCAACCAAAGAAAAAAAAGTGGGTAATGCCCGTTGTAATAGGTGGGGGTGTTTTAGTAGTCGGAATATTGGCTTATGTATTGTTGAAAAGAAAAAAGTAATTTATGAGTTACGGTAGCGATATGTTGGATAAAATAAAATCTAACAAAAGTAAAAGTGGCAATAAAGTTATACTTGAACAAACAGAAGGTGCTTTAACGAGTAGTGCAATAGGTTTGTTTGTAGGTGTTTACATAGCACATTCAAGGCAATTAAGTTTGATTGGTGGGGGTTTGATTGGTGCATTAACGGGTGCATTTTTATTTAAAGTCATTAAACCAAAAGATTAAATTATGGAAAAAAATTCAAAATTAGCAAATACATTAGGAAGCGTAGGTGTTTTAGGTGGTATTGTTTATTCGATGAAAAAGAATAAAGGGTTTGGAGCAACTGCATTTTATGTTATTGCATTTGGTGTAGCAGGTATATTAATTGGAAATTCTGTTACTAAATTTTACGAATAATCCAAAAATATAATTAATTTTATAGCATGGAAAAAAGTTTAAATCAAAAATGGAAAGAAAGTGGTACTACACTATCTTACAAAGAGTGGCGAATAAGAGAAGATGAAAAGATGGCAAGTTTTGATGGAGCATTACCACCACCTTCTACTGATAACATTCAAAATTCTTTAAAAGATTTACAAAAAAAAGGTGGTTATAAGACAGAAATAAGTAATAAAACTGTTTTTGGTATTAATAAATACGTCTTAATTTTTGGTGGTATTATTATCGTTGGTGCAATTGGTTACACAATTTATAAAAAAAGTAAAAAATGAAATTAGAAAATTTATTGTTAATAGCAGGGGTTGGATTTATTGCATATTGGTTAGTTAAAAAGCCAATTAAAGTAATTGATATTGACCCACCGATGGAAGCAGAAATAATAAAGGAAGAACCTAAAACTATTGTTTTGGATTTAAACAAAACAAGAAGAAATGAGGGATTATTTCCTGAAAGAATGGCTAAAGACTTTAACATATCTTCGTATAAAACAGTATCACCACCAAGATATTCAATAAAAGAATTTAGATAAATGATATATAAACTGCCAACACGATATGAGGAATTTACTTTATTAATTAAAGTAAAAACGGATAAACCCGAAAAAATACATTTAAAGGTTAGCGATGCAGACCAAAGAAATACAGTATTTACTGATAGGTGGAAAACGGTTAATGGTGATTGTTCTTTTTATGTTCGTATGCCTGTAAGTGGTAAAGTTTCTTTGATAAATATTTATAACGAAAATGTAGGCGAGTACAAAGAAGACAATAGTTTTGAAGTGGTAGATATTAAAAAAATACCATTGGAAAAAAGATTAGATGTTGTTGATTTTACAAATAACGATTTAAGAAGTTTCATCAATTTTTGCACAAAGTTTTGTTTTAATGCAGGGGTTTTGTCTTCGGGTACTTATAGGTCTTCTGATAATAGATTTAGAATAGAATATTTGCCTACGATAATAAGTAGTAAGTCGGGAAAGGAATTACAAACACCTGCAAGAATTAGCAAGGATAATGGAGTGATACAAGTAAGTCAAAAGAAATTTACACCCGATACGGTTGCAATGAGAATGGCAATATTATTACATGAGTATAGCCATTTTTACGTTAATAAAGATATTGATAATGAAAGTGAAGCAGATTTGAACGGCTTATTGATTTATTTAGGTTTGGGTTATCCAAGATTTGAAGGGCATGAAGCGTATTTAAAAACATTTATCAGTACACCAACTGAAATGAATAAGCATCGTTACGATAAGATAAAATCTTTTATTGACAATTTTGAAAATAATAATTATATAATTTATGAATAAGAATACTAAAGGGGCGATAGCAGTTGGGGTAGTATTGTTATTGGGTTTTATAGTGTATAAGAAATTCGGAAAACCCGATTCAAGAAAAGTAATTATTAATTATTTGAATGCTACTTTTGGTTTCAAAAAAGAAAATGCTGATTTTGTAAATTCAGCCGATAAAGGTTATATTGATAATTGGTCGATAGCTATAATGAATGGAAAAGACACTTTTGAGTTTAACGGCAAAACATACATCACAAAAGGTGGAACTGCAAAACAATAAAAATTAATATATGGCAAACAAAGTATTTGATTATTATAAAGAATTACCAAGTTGGGCAAAAGGTGTTGTTGTTATTGGTGGAATAGCTATTGTGTATTTTACTTCAAAGCAATTTATTGCAAGAATAAAAAAGCAAGGAGAAATTAAAAAGCAAACTGAAACACTTGACCAAGAGAAAAAAGATTTGGAAAACCTTAGCCAACAAGGTGCAAAAGCTACTTTTAGTGATAGTCAATATAGAATTTGGGCAGATGCAATTCAAAGTCAATTTAAAGGGTGTGATTTAATTCCAAAAGTACCACTTGCACCAACTACAACATTTTGGTTATCAAATTGGTCGGGTAGTGGAGCATCGTTTGTAAATATTATTTATAAATTTAAAAACAATGTTGATTTTTTAAAATTAAATCAAGCATGGGGCATTAGAAGTTACCCTGATTGTGGATGGGGTACTGTAACAGGAACACTCCCTATGGCACTTAGAGATGAATTAGATGACAACGAAATAACTACAATAAATAAAGCATTAGCAAAACAAGGAATTACTTATCAATATTAAAAATTAAAACATACAACTATGGGATATGACATGCTTGAAGGTAGCGAAATGAGTGCATTATCAGAAAGTCGTTTGGGTAACAAATGCTTTGTTGATGAAGACAATTATAGCAATTTTTCTATCGGAAAGGGTAAAAAAGCAATACGTTGGAATCCAACATTGGCTGATGCCGTTTGGTTTCCCCTTACAGTTACTAACGCAATAGGGGTAACGAATGTAACTGTTTTAACAGAAAGGCAAAAAAGACAAAGGGCAGAATTTGAAAAAGAAAAGATACAAGGTACTTGGAAAATTGACCCTGCTAAAATTGATGATTGTGAATTTCTAACAACAAAGTTAGCACAATTACAAAATACTATTGTTTCAGAATCAGAAGTTTATGCAAAAGATAAAGTAGCACAAGAAAGAATTGTAACTCCATTAAAACAAATGGAAGTAGAATATAAAAATGCAATTACACAAGCTAAATGCGAAGAAAAAAAAGCAAAAGCAGAAGAAGAAGCAAGTAAAAAAGAAACACTTGATTTGCTAACTTCTGCAACTGCAACACCACCACCAAGTGATGCAAAAGAAGAAAAATCATCTAAAACAAACAAATACATTTTATATGGTGTTGGTGGTTTAATTTTAATTTTAGGTGTAGCAGTTATCTTGAAAAAAAATAGTTAATGAAAAAAGTATTATTGGCAGTAGGTGGTTTGTCTTTATTGGGTTTTGGGTTATATAGATACTTCAAAACACAAGCAGATTTGCTATCAAAATTTACATGGAAAATTCAAGGGTTTAAAATCCGTAAGTTTTCATTTGAAGAATTGTCTATTGATTTAACATTTTTATTTACGAGTGTTGCAGACTTAGAAGCAAAAGTAGAAAAGATATATTTGGATTTATTTTTAGAGGGTAAGAACGTGGGTTATATAATGGAAGTAAAAGAATTTATAATTCCTGCACATGGTTCAAGTTCTATCCCTATTTTTGTATCAATAAACCCACAAGCGATTTTTAAAAATATAATTGAATTTACTTTAAATGTTGCAAAGAATAAAGACGTTAAATTTAAAATAGATGGGTTTGCAAGTGTAAAAAGTGGTTTTGTAAAAACTACATTGCCAATTAAATACGAAACATCATTAAAAGAGTATCTTAAAGGTTTAACACCAACAGTATAAAAAACAATAAAACTATTAAAAATGATTGATTACATTTTAGAAAAATTTAATGGTATTGCTTCTAAATGCTTAGAAGAAAATGCAAAAGAATTAAAAGTTAAGAAACAAGATTTACAACTTGTGTTTAAATTAGATGAAGAAAATGACGATGTTAAATACGTTATTTACAACAATTGGCTTAAGCATAAGGAAATTACATTTTTGCAAGTATTGAGGGCAAAGATTGATTTTAAAGGGTATAGTTTGTTTGTACCAAAATTTATAAAGGGTGCGTTAAACAGATTTTGTGAAGAGGATAAAATAGAAAAAGATGTAGTAAGCGTAGTTCTATTTTTTAATGAGCAAAACAAAATGGTTATGTATTTATACAATAACATTACCCATGTTAAGCAAATTGAATTAGAAGATTTGTTTGATACAAAAGATATAATTAACGAATAAAATTTAAAATTATGAGGGTATTTACATACACATTAACTTCGGGTTCAATAACAATAAGTCAAACTGATGGCGTAATGTTTTTGTCTGTTCAATGTGCTACATCAAGTAGTTGCACTGTATTAGGCAATTTGCCTTTTAAAAATTTAACTCCTGCAACGGTTACATTAGATGCAGGTCAAGGCATGAATTTAAGTGCAATAACCCCCGTTTCTCCTTTAGATGGTATCACTATTACATGGGCAAGTGGTAGTGTTGATGTTTTAATAGGTTTTTAAACTTTAAGATATGGCAGATTTTGGTAGTAGAAATATGGGGTTCTTTGGTGGTAGTGGTGGTGGTTCAAGTCCAATAACACTACCATTAGCAGTATCCGATGGTGGAACGGGTGTTACTACTTCAAGTGGTGCAAATAGTGTAGTATTGAGGGATGCGAATGGAAATATTACTACAAATGCTATTATTGATGGGTTTTCAAATACGGTTGCTTCGGGTACTCCAATAGTATTAACGGTATCATCTGTAAATAGTTATAATGTTACGGGTTCGGGGGGTCAAACAATTAAATTGCCCGATGCTACAACATTGGCTAATGGTGTGATATATCTATTTAATAATAATCAGTCAAGTGGTGCTATTTTAGTAAATAACAATAGCAATTCATTAATAGTATCAGTTCCTTCGGGGGGGTTTGTAACATTAACTTTGTTAAGTAATTCAATTTCAGCAGGTAGTTGGGATAGACATGACCAAGCACCTGCAAACGTAAGTTGGTCAACGAATACATTAGATTATGCAGGTTCGATAACAAGTGCAACTTGGAATGGTACTACGGTTGCAATAAATAGAGGTGGTACAAATTCTAATACTGCCTTAAATAACAATTGTGTTATAATTAGTTCGGGTGGAAAAATAATAGAAGGTGATACTACGACTTACCCTTCTACAACTGAATTAAGTTATGTAAAAGGTGTAACAAGTGCTATACAAACGCAAATAAATGGTAAGCAACCGACTATTGGTACATTGCCTATTGCGAATGGTGGTACAAATTCTAATACTGCTTTAAACAACAATTGTGTTATAATTAGTTCGGGTGGAAAAATAATAGAAGGTGATACTACAACATATCCTTCTACAACTGAATTAAGTTACGTTAAAGGGGTAACAAGTGCTATTCAAACTCAAATAAACAATAAGCCGAGCAATACTGAAATTATTTCGGGTTATCAAGGTTTAGGTAGTACGGTAAAGGCAGTACCAATTGGAATAAATTTACTTTTGAATGTTGCTACTACAACAGGATTAGTACTATCAAGATTATTATTAACTCCCGTTTATTTATCTGCACCTGCAACGATTACGGGTGTAAAATGGCATCAATCTAATATAGGTAGTTATACTGCTAATAATTATAATGGCGTTGGACTTTATTCGGTATCGGGTGGTGTTGCAACATTAATTGCAAGTTCTACCAACGATGGTACAATATGGCAAACATTTGCATCGGGTACTTGGGGTAATAAAGCATTTAGTAGTCCTTTATCAAATCAAGTTGCAGGTACTTATTATATTGGTGCTTTATACAATTATTCAGCACAAGTAACTGTACCTCAATTAATATCAATAAATTCATCACCTGCAATAGTTCAAGCATTTGATTTTACTTCGGGTAAGTTAAATTGTACTTTAGCAGGGCAAACAACACTACCAACGCCTTTAACATTAAGTACAACAACGGGAGCAGTTGTTACACATTGGTTTTCATTATATTAAAATAAAAAAATGGCAAATACAAGACAAATAGAACCAACATTAGTATGGTCGCCAACGGGAAATAGCGAAGCAACATTTTTAGGGTTGATTAATTTTTTTGATTATCATTTTGATGGTGGTGGTGGTACTGCTACATATACACTAATTGGTATGGTAGATAATGGAGATGGCGTACCTACTGCAACAGAATTGTATGTTGCTAATATTGGAATCCCTTCTGAAATAGTGCAACAATGGGGTGCTTCTGATGAAGTTGTGTTTATATATGTTGCAAATCAATTAGGATTAACTTTGGTAAATCAATTGGCTAATAGAAATATTTAATTATGTCAGACTTTGGTAGCAGAAATATGGGTTTTTTTGGTGGTAGCACTACGGGTGGTGGTGGTAGTTCTACGGGTGTAAATGGTCTTAATGGTACTACAAACATTGGTTTGGGTGGTACATTAACGAGTAGCACTACAATATTGGGAAATAGTGGAAATTATAGTTTGGCATTTACTGATTTATTAGGATTTAGTGTAGTTACTAAACAAGGTTGGGTTTTACAAAATAATGATACTAATAGGCAAATAACTGCTTATTCAAATATTGGATTTAATAGTTTAGATTTATATAATAATAATTTAATTACAAATAGGGCAAGTACATTTAGAATTTTATATAATTCTATAAAATCATTATTTTATCCCGACCCAAATGGAGTTGATACCAATTTTGGTATTAATATAGATTTCGATTTGAGAACAACGTCTTTAGGTGATATTGATAATGTTTATAATCAAACTAAACTTATTTTATATGATACAAGTGAAAATATTATAACTTATGGGTCAGATGGTATAAATGGATTTTGGGTAAGTCCATCTTTTACACTATTTGGAAGTTATAACAATACAACAAAATTGTATATTAGTATTGACTATGGTTTAAATAGTTTAGCATTTAGGACAACTAATGATGTTATTGATGGGATAGAATTGCAAGTGGCTTCAAAAATTTATAAGTTTGGGTCATTTAATTCAGGTACTACTTGGATTGAAGTTGATGATAATGCCACAAAAATGACTTTTAATACTGAATCTTTGGTTTTTACGGGTGCAAATTTAGAAGGTACTGCACCAATTGGTTTAGGAGTAACATGGTTGAAAATAACTTTGAATGGAGTTGAATATTCAATAGAATGTAAAGAAACAAACTTATAAAAACAAAATAAACATGACACAAAAAGAAGCATTTAACACGATTAAAAAAGTAATTGACCTTGCACTTCAAAGTGGAGTAATTAAAAGTATTGAGGAATCAAAAGTAGTTTTTGATTCAGTAGAAACTATATTTAAAGGCATTCAAGAACAAGAAAAAAGCAAACAGTTAGAAAAGGAAAACGAAACAAAAGTTGATAATAGCGTTGATAATTTGTTGCATAAATAATTAAATTATTGAATTGATAAGCATATTTTAAAGACTATAAGGTATCGGTATATTACAAACTTGTATTACTTTTGAAATAGGTTATGTTTTGAAAAAATAATTTTTATTAATACATGAATGGATATGGAAGAAAATAACGTAGAAAGTATTAAGTCTATGCTATCGCAGATGATTAATAAACAAAATGATATGGATGGGATGTTGCGTGAAATGGATAAAACATTAACGCAATTAAATCAAACTGTTATTGGAAATCCCGTTTATGGTCAAAAAGGTTTGGTTAATGAATTAAATGATATTAAGGCATACGTTGATAATGATAAGTTGGTTAAAAGCAAAATATTAGGTGGACTGACTATTATAGGAATAGGTTGGTCTTTCATTATTCAATACGTTATGTACTTGTTTAAAAAATAAAAAATAAAAAATGAAAAACAAAAAATTTTTACCGTATGTAATATTTGGAGTACCTGTCATAATAGGTCTTTACTTTGTTTACAAAGCAATTAAAAATTCAAACAAGAAAGGTCAAGATGCACCACCTAACTATAATCCAAACGATAATAGCAAAACAGAAACAACGGCTAATGGTACTGTTACTCCAAGTGTAGCAAAACTATTCCCATTAAAAAAGGGTAGTAAAGGTGGCAAGGTTATAGAATTGCAAAGGGCAATGTTGGGATATGATGATACAATATTAGGGAAATATCGTGATGATGGTGATTTTGGTAGCACTACTGAAAAAGCATTACAAACAATTTTAGGTAAAACAACTGCTGATTCACAAGATGATATTGATGCAATTGTAAATAAAACTGCAACAAAAAAAGTAGATGATAAAGCAAAATCTGATAAAAAAACGTCTGATGATAGCAGACTTAATCTTGCAAATAAATTAATTGCAGAATACAAAAAAAGTCCTTCAAGTAAAGATTTTTCTGCAATAGTTGATACGGCAGTATATACGGCTAAAAAAACATCTGATGGCAGACTTAAAGACGGTAAAAGTGTTATATATAGGAAAAATGAAAAAATACCATTGTCAAGTGATGCCGTATTAACTACGGGAACTACTACGGGGGGATTAGTTGGATTTATAATAGCTAATGACCCACATAATGACAACTATTTTAGTTTTAGTCCTTATGCGTTTGAAGTAAAATAAAAAATTAAAAATAAAATAAAATAAAATAAAATGAAAAATAAAAAAGGAACAATTATAGTAGGAATAGTATCATTACTTTTTGTAGGTACTGCTATTTACTTTGTAATAAAAGGTATTAATGCAAAACCAAAACCACAAGGGAGTGATAAAGGTAAAGATGGAAACAAAGATGAAACGAAATCTGCAACCGAAACACCTGCAACTGAAACACCTGTAACTGAAACACCTTCAACGTCTGTAAAAACACAAGAAACACAAAGTGAATTTACATTCCCAATTAGAAGAAGTCAAAGTGGTGATAATGTAAAAAAATTACAAGAATTACTTTTGAAATTAGACCCTAAATCATTACCTAAATTTGGTGCTGATAAATTTTTTGGTACTGAAACGGAAAACGCTTTGATTAAATATATAGGTAAAAATTCGATAAGTAGTCAAGCAGATATTGACGCAATAAAACAAAAAATTATGGGGAAAATGGCAGGTTTGTACACAACAAATATGGCACTTTCACCATTAGGAATAACCGTAAAATATTAATAAACATGGCATATTCAAATGTAACAGGGGTAGATGATGCAATTATAGCAGGTGTTGGAGTAGGTACGCAAGTAGCCGAAACTGTTGCTAAGATTTCCGACATGAAAAAACGTAGGGAATTTGAACAAGCATTTGCATTGCTTGATAATAGGCAAAAATTAGCATTAGAAAAATCTTTAGCAAGTACAAACAATAGCAATAGAAAACTTGAATTATTATTTAATGCAGTAACTCAATTAAAGTCAGCACAAAGTGTAGCATCAATACAAGCAAAAGAGTTAGCTAAGACACAAAGAGAAAGAACAACTGCAATTATAATATTAGGTGGTGCTGTTGTTTTATTAGTTGGACTTTATTTTGTAACAAAAAAATAGTATGGAAACAACAACAAATAATCAACTCAGTATTGTTGATGAATTAAAAAACAAACTTGGGGATATAAAAGACAAGATAAAAGAAGGTGGTTTATCCAATACTGTATTTAGCGAATTAACGAGTAACGCAAAATTGTTACAAGACAAAATAGATACTTTGCTAAATAAAGTTGGTGCGTTAACACAATCAGATATAAACGATGCTTATTTAGTTTTACAAAAAGCTAAAAGAAGTGAGTTAGAAGCGTTAAAGAATAAGGATATGAAACGTATTAACGTTTATGCGATAGTTGGCGTTGCTTTATTGATAGCAGTTTTTTTATACAAGAAAAACAAAGTATAATGACAGACGAACAAAAAAAAGCATTACTTGTGTTTGGGGGTGGCATATTGTTATTTTTCATTTTTAAACCAAAATTGAAAAAGCCAAATGCTTCTACCAATATCAAAGTAACAGATGAAGAGGAAGACCCTAAAGACAGAAAAAAAATGTCAACACCAACTTTAACTGCAAAAGATATGGGTAAAGACCCTAAAGTTAAAAATGGTTTTGCTTGTTTAAAGGCATACATAAGTGCTTACAATAATGGAGAACCTCAAAGTGTGCTTGATGAATTAAATCGTGAATTTGCAAAGGAGTTTAAGTGTAAAGTGTATAGAAGAAAAAGCGATAACAAATTAGTTGTGTGCGACCTTGAAGGAAAAGAAATTATGGTAAATAATTAATAATAAAATTTTATGTACGGAAAAGCAACTTACAAAAGAATTGGAGATTTTACTGATAAATATGGTTCGGGTATTGCTAAAGCGATTTCAAATACGGGTTTATTTTTCCCTGCTATTATTGGTCAATCTGCTTGGGAAAGTGGTTATGGAGATAGAATACCACCAAATTCAAATAATTTTGGGGGTATTAAATACACCCCAAATTTAGCAGGTGTTGTAGGTTACGTAGAATCAGATACTACTGAATACGTTGGTGGAGTAAAAAAATACGTAAAACAAAAATTCGCAAAATTTAAAGACGTAGAAAGTGGGTTTAAAGCACACATACAATTATTGATGGGAGAAAGGTATAAAAATGCAAGATTAAATGCAAAATCACCTGAAGAACAAATATTAATGATTGCTAAAAGTGGATATAGTACAACACCACCACAAAAATATCTTAATGATATGAAAAGTCTTATTGAAGCGTCAAGAGATTATTCAAAACTTGGTAGAATAGCATAAATAAATAAAAATCATGAAAGGGAAAACATTATTAATTATAACATCAACAATTGCGATAGCATCAATAGGATATTATTTTTATGAAAAACGTAGGGTTGACCAACTGAATAAAAAAGTAGATAGTTTAGAAGACGCTTTAAAAATGTTAGAAGACGCAAAAAATAAAAATCAAAAATAAAAGTAATGAATAAGAAATCAATAATACTACTTACAAGTACGTTAGCAATAGCTTCATTAGGTTTTTATTTTTACAAAAAAAGACAAACCCGTATTGTATATCAAAAATCAGTAGAAAATATAACTAAAGACTATCAAGTATTTAACTAATAAAACTTTAAAATTATGCCCGATATTACAAACCCCTTATTAACTTCATTTAATCCATTTTTATCAAGCAAAGGTTTTCGTGGTCAAATGGAAAGAATTGTTAAAGGTGCAGAAAATGTAGGTTTTGTAGATGCAAGTTTTCAAGCCATGATGAAATCAGTTGGTTGGAAAGGTGGTGAAGCATGGTGTATGTATTTTTGTAAGTTAGTTTATATGCAATTTTATTCATTTGATAGAGAATTTTTAGCAAAACATTTTAATGGTAGTACGGGTGGTACATTACAAAATGTAATTAATCTAAATGCTAAAGGAGATAAAAGATACATATTTATTCCTCAAAATACCCCACAAGTAGGTGATATTATTTGTATGCAAGGTCATGTGGCATTAGTAAAAGAAATAATTGATAACACTCATGTTAAAACAATTGAAGGGAATACAAATTTAAAAGGTGATAGAGAAGGACAAGGTGTTGAAGAATTAAAAAGAACATTAGTTGTTGGTAAAGCAAGTACAGGTAGCAGTAAAGTTTTTAAAGGTTATATACGTAGGAACTTCTCAGAAGATGAATTAAGTAGATTATATTTTGATGAAACTGAAAAAACATTAAAATTTAGGTAATGGATATAGACCAAAGCATATATAATACTGCCATAGAAGAAGGGTTTTCGCCTACGTCTGCTAAATTAATTGTAGCACAAGCAAGGTTAGAAAGTTCTCATTATTCTTCTTCCGTATTTAAGGCAAACAATAATATGTATGGGATGAAGTTTATTGGACAACCATTAGCAACAAAAGGTACTTTAGCACCTTTAAATGAAAGGTCAGCATCTTGTAGGAGTGGGGGTGCTTGTGTAAATGGAGATTATTATGCAAAGTATTCATCGGTAGAAGATAGTGCAAAAGATACAATACAACGTCTTTTTAAAATAACAAGAAAAGGAATTGGATTTGACCAATTAAAAGATGTTAAAGATGCTACTGAATATGCTACTAAATTAAAGACAAGAGATTATTTTGGTTTTCATAGCATAGATACAGAAGCAGGAAAACAAGAAGCAAGGGAATATGCAAGAATATTGGATAGCATATTATTAAGAATTAAAGTGCTTAATTTTTATAAAGAAAATAAAAAAAAAATTGATTATACAACCTTAGCAATTGTTGTTTTAGGTTTAACGGGATTAGGTTATTGGTATTATAAAAAAAAGTATAAATAATGGCTTCGTTTGGTGTTACAGTTACTGCAAATACAACTCCTGCCATTGGTATTACCGTACAAGGAAATACTACCTATACTCAATTTAAAAATAGTTTAGGTCAATTTGTTTACAATATTTTTTTCGTTTATTTATTTTCATCAATACTTAATCAAATAAAGGGGTTATTCAAGTATTCTAAATACGATAGTAGTGGCAATCAAAATTTGCAATCAATTATAAGTGCAATAAGTCCATATCAATTTCAACCTTCAATATACATTGATACAAAAGAAAAAAATCTTGTTATAGATGGTAGAGATTTTGTACGATTCAATATGTTACCCAATTCAAATTTATTAATAAGACTTTATTGCGATAGGATAGCGACAGTAGATACACTTGATTTACAAGGCATTAATAATTTTGTAGCAGTTGAAAGGAATATGAACGATACGAATTATTTTGACCAATACGTTGATATTCTTTAATTTTAATTATGCAAGAAATTATATCGTTTAACATAACCAATAATACCAATGGTACAGTACCAATTAGCATATTAGGTAATAATGCTGATGCAATGGACACATCCAACGCAACAACACAATATCAATGGAATTTAACGGGGTTTACGATTACAAATGAAAACATAATACTATTACAATATAGAACAAGTGGCATATTATATACAATTGCACAATTAAGTTTTAGTGGTACAACAATTCAATCTATTTGTGATACCTTAAATACTTTAAACTTAGGTTATTTTTTTATTACAACAAGTGGGGGTTCTACATTCATAAATAACTATAATAATAATGTTCAATTTTCTACTTTGCAAATTTTTAATCCTGCAAGTACAACTGCATTAAATTATCAATTTAATTATGTTGGCGTTGCTTCACAAATAAAAATATATGTAAACGCAGTAGTACAATATGCTAATGGCACACCTAATACTGATAGTGGTAACATACCCGTAGTCGCAGGTAACACGATTCTATTTCAAGGTGATACAACTGCTACACCAACGGGTACTAACATATACATTTACAATATAACTACTTCATCATACATTTATAATAATACAACAACTTCGGCAATTACTTTTAATCAAACATTTAATATTTCGGCAAATAATTCTTATTTAGTTGGAATGAATAACTAAAAAAAAAGTGGCAATTAAGCCACCATTTTTTATTCTGCATCTTCTATTAACAAATCATCTTTATCGGGTTCGGGTGTTGTAGGAGCATTTAAAGTACCATAAATACTTCTAAACTTTGAAGGTTTACTTGTAGTCGATTCTACAATTTTAATCTGATTATTTTCATCTAAAGTAAGCATAGCACCACTTTCTACCATGTTATCCATCGAAATTGCTTTTTTGGAATAATAATCTTTAGGCAACATCTTTGCAAGTTGGGTTAATACTACTTTTCTTTCCATCCAACGGTTTATACCCATTTTGTCATTGAAGTACAAATCGTTTTCATATTTACTCATACCCCTTACTGCTTCAATTTCTTTTCTTGTCATAACGGCAAATTGATATTCACCATTTTTCATTTTGGCTACTGCATAAGCATGGGTTATGTTTTTTGCAGTCCTTTCGCTATCAAAGTTAGGTTTATGAATGATGTTAGGTTCTAATCCGTATATGGCATTAAATTCATCATTTGCATAAACAACCTCAGTATGTATCTTGGCTACATCGCCACTACGCAAAAGAACGTTAATTAACCCCTTATAACCGATTAATGGTGTTACACTCATTTTGTACTTACCATCGCTTTGTTTTACGTTACGGGGTATTAAATAGAACTCCCCAAGCATATCAGATGGAATAAGACCAACTTCTGCACCTGCAAGAATAGATGCAAACATACTTGAAGGGTTTTCCATAAACGCTTGTAATAGCTTTTCATTCTTTTTAATTTCAGATAAAACTACCTGTACGAATTGTGAAGGGGCAATGTTGTGTTTTTCCAACAAGTTTGGTAGTACCTTTTTTTCGTAATTGGTTAGGTAACTTTCAAAATTTTGGATAGCTTCTTTTGATTTAGAAACTACAATTGGGTTTGTTTCAGTTTTGCTCATTTTGATTTTTTTAAAAGTTTTTTGTGTTTAATTTTTCTTTTTCGGCAGAAAATAATTGAGAATTAGTTGGGTTTTCATAATTCAATTCAACTTGTTTAAACTTTGAAATATTAATCCAAACTTCATCCCAAAATGCACTATAACTACATTTTTCAACTGCTACGGCAGTCATTTCATACCCATCGCCTTCTTCATAAGGATAACTAAAAGAAGAATAAGAACTACTTGGTTCACCATACTTTTTAACAAATAAATCGTAAAACTTTTGGTATGAACTTTTTAAATCGTACCAATTATTTTGTTCGGGTAAATAAACGGCTATTTTCCATACTTTTTTTGTAATAGGTGTATTACATACAACTACATCGTATTTAACCCCATCAACATAACCTTCTAACGAAGTAGCAGTTGCACTTGGTGTAATAGGTATTTTAAACCCTTTTGCTTTAAATTTGTTTACTACATCGGTTTTGTTTCCATCAACTTCTACTCCAAATACTGATTGAGAATAGGTAACAATAGACAATAAACATATTGCCAAAAACATTGATAATTTTTTCATTTTTTTTTTAGTTTTTAATTATTAATAAAATATTTCATCTACAAGTGGGTAATCAACTGCACTATCGCATTTGTGTGCAATTGGACATTTAGAACATTTAACCATTGAAGGCAAAGGGTTAAAGCCGTATTGTATGTTGTCGGTTAATTTTTGTGATATGTTTTGAATAGCTACAATATGTGAAGCCATTTTAGATTCATCAACTTCTTGCTTAATGATTTTGACATTGGTAGGGTCGGTTGTTGAAAATACAAAATAGTAGAATGGAATATCTGTAATACCCATACATTTTTCAGCAAGTAGTTTGTAGTGTACCCCTTGTATCATTAAACTATCTTTCATGTGTAACGATTCTAAGTCCCATCCCATGTCTGACCACTTATCATCAATCAATCCACTATACTTTAAATCAATAAATACATCTTTGCCACCCCATTCAGCGTGAATATCAATTATACCATTAACGCCTTCGTGTTCAAGTTTTAAGCCAATCTGTTTTATATTAATTTTGTAGTGAGTAATAATTCTTTTGAAAACTGATGCAGATTCAATCGCCTTTTCGTATGCAGATGAAGGTTTTTCATTTGGTTTTCCCTTATAAACCATTTCGGGTTCGGGTACTACACCATTACGAGGTAATGCTCCCGTACATAGATATTCAAAGTAAATACCAATTTTCATGGCATCCGATGGTTCTCTTTGTGCTTCGGGGTCTTTGTCAATGTAATTTGCTTTAAAAAATAAACCACACTCCTTACCATTTAGGTAATCAACGTAGTTCTTCATTAAAGACTGTGAAATCTTTGGTAACTTCATTTTAATCGGTTTTAAAATTATAAAATAAAAACTATCTCCTTTTACTCATGGCAACTGCCCTTGTATATTGTTCTTCTGTTAGCCAACCATTCCTCGATTTTTCTTCTCCAACCCAAATGTATTTAACTCCCTTAACAACCTTTTCTGATACACCCTTTAAAGGTATTACTATCGTTTCTCCAACTATTTTACTTTGTCTATATTTTTCAGATAGTGTCGGCAAAATGTTTTGCATGATAACTCTTGCATCTGTTTTGGTATATGCTTCAATACTAATTGGTTTTTCTATTTGATAGAAGTAATAGTTGTAAAAACGTATTCCATCTTTTTCTACGGGATAATTAAGCATTCGTTTGTTTTATGTGTATGAATTACATTTTTTAGTTTGAATATTTGTTTTCAAAGAAAATATCAAACCCCATTTCCTTAGCCATCTTAAAAATAAAAATAATTTCAAATTCAATTTCAACTTCGGTTAATAAAGAAACAACTTCATTAGGTTTTGTGCGTTCTACTAACTTAAAGTGCATCTTTTCTGTATCAACGATAAATAAACCAACAATCGATTGAAGTTTAAATCTTTTCAACATTTTCTTTGAAAATATATAGTCCTTAAAAGCATCGTATTCTTTCATATCTAATTTCAACCCCAATAATGATAAGTGAGTAAAAATTAAACGGTCATCAAATTCTACCATAATGCGAAGTTAAGTAATGAGCAACAATAAGCAAAATAAATTATTGTTTTTTATTTGCATTTCTTTGCATTAAAAAATCAATTAAATCAACTTCTTCGCTTTCTCGTTTTAATATTTCTTCATTTAAAAAATTATGGTTAGTACACAAATAGAAATCTTTAACTATTGCGTAAACACTTTTTTCATGGGTAAAGGCAAATAGCAATTGATTTTTAATGCAATAACCTGCATTATTGCTATCTTCTATTGTTTTGTAGCTGATGCAATTGCCACACTTTCTTATAATAGGAGTGCCATTTTTATTTTTGTATGTCTTTATCATTTTTAGTTAGTTTTTTTATTATCAAATCTACAATAAAAATTAAAGTAAATACTGATACTAAATTAATTGATAATGATAACCAAAAATTAATTTTTAAATACACCACTTGCAATAAAACGCAAATAGAATAAATAATAACATAAGAAAGAAAAAACCAAATAATATTTAATAACTTTTTTTTCATAGATTTGTAACTCTAATTTTATATTTTTAAAATTTTACTTTTTTGATTTAGAAAAACCCTGCTCGTGTAGGGTTTTTTTATTTACATATAATTGTTTAAAACTCATTTTCATATTTTTAAAGAAATCCCTAACTAACTTTTTGTTTTCTTTGGTATCAACATAATAAACGCAATCAGTTCTATAACACACAAAATCATCTTTGAGCATTTCTTTTATTACATTCATGTATTCATAACAAGTGTATCTTATTACTTTATACATTGCGTCCATTTGTTCATCAACACCAATCTTTACAACTTCATTAGTTATTTTTCCATCCTTAATAACGTAGTAATCTTTGCCCTTACCAAGTGTAGAAAGTGCTGATAATCTTACTGTTTTGAAATCATCATCTAAACCTTTAATGTAGGTTTCATTTCTAATTATACCCAAATTAAAAGCTATTCGCCAATAAGCATGGTTAAGGTCTGTACCCGTTATTTTTTGCTCAAATTTATTAAATTTTTCATTATAATCATTTACAGGATTTATGGTAGGCATTTCAAGTTCTTCATAAGTTTTTAAAAAACTTTTTGCATCTTTTCTTACCATACCAAATAGAAACAACCCTTTCTTAAAACCTACATCGTTTTTTGCTTTGGTGCTGAATAGATACGATTTACCATCCCAAACTATTTCGTTTGAAAAATTACCTTGTCGCAAATATCCATTACCTGCATTCTTTTGAATTAGGTTTAATAGATATTTTTCTTTGTGTTTTGGCAGAAATTCTTGACTTTTAATAATGCAACCTACCCTTTTAATCGTTTTGTTTTTCATCTTTAATCTATTATACCACCTTCTTTTTTTACTTGAATTATAAGTTGGTTAATTTCGTTTATGAATCTATTGTATTGGTCTTCGGTTAAATTACCTTTGTTATAAGCATTTTGAATTTGCTTAATTGCCCTATTGTATTCTTTGATTTTTTTGTAAGCTAATTTCCTCTTATAATCAACACTTTTAGCGTTGACTTGTCTTTTTGCTAACTTTCTTACGTTGCTGATATTTTTAATAGCAGTTCTTCTTGCCCTTTTCCTTCTTTTCTTTTTATTGCCAAGTTCTTTAACCCTTGATAGAATAGCATTTTTAACCGTTGTAACTTGTTTCTTTTGCGACTTTGGAACATTATATAAAATGGGGTTAATGTCCTTAATTGGTTCACTATTAACAACCAATATAAATTCTATGTAATAGTTTTCGGGAGTACCATCATTTGTTTTTCCTTTGCGTAATCTTTTTTCACCCGTAAAGGTTACATCAACACCCGAATCATTATTTACGAAATCTCTTATATTATCTACTATCTTTTTTACACCATTTTTAGTGTAGTTGTAGTTTAGAGTATTGAATATTTTTGTTTTACCAAAATCACCTGCATCAATGCTGATATAGATACACGCAGGTAATACATCACGAATAAAATCATCAAGTTCAAACCAACCTACGTTTGCAACTATTGAAGGACTTATAAAGTTTACATCGCAACCTTCTTTTGGTACAATGGTATCTAATACACCAACAATTTCTTTATTAATATCCTTTACTGATACCCTTGTTGGAGCAGTACCTTTAAATTGTGGGTATATTTTTTCTTTAATATACTTTCTTCTATCGCTTAAAGACAACTTTCTTTCTTCGGGTAACGAATTGTTTACTTTCGTAAATTCCTTTAGAATTTTATTGTATAGCGTAACGCCACGAGGTTTGATATTTTTCTTTTTTTGTGGCACTAATTAGCTGATACACTTTTAGATTTTAACCAATTGTTTATTTCACTTTTATCAAACAAAATCTTTTTACCAAGCAGTTTAATGTGAGGTATCTTTTTGGTTGAAGTTAAAGAATAGATGTGTGATGTACTCATTTTTAAAAGTTTTGAAAGTTCTAAAACATTCATGTACTCAGGTACATCAATATCATTTTTTTTAATTAATGGTTTAATGGTTTTGGTCATTATTATCAGGATTTTAAAGTGGGAAAACAAATTTAAGTAAACATGAACAATTAAAAAGTAAAAATTAATATTGTATGCAATTACTTTTTATTGACAATTGTATATATTTGCAATGGGATTCATTAATCATATTTTTTTTATCAAGGGGTTGTTTCTACAATCCCTTCTTTTTTATATATTTGCATTGGATGTATCATATAGAATTTTAGTGTATCAAGGGGTTGTTTCTACTGCCCCTTCTTTATATTTACCATTTACTTTTGAATTTGCAATAAGAACAATTTGATAACTCTTATTCTTGCATGGGTACATTGATTTAATGTATTGAAATTTGTTAAACAATGAAATATCATTGTTAACTAAATAACTTACTTCAACCACCCATCCTTGCTCCCTTAAAATTTCTAATTCTATTCGTGCAGGGTACATTGTAGCTTTCATATTAATTACTTTAAAGACTGTAATACTAAATCTATATTTAGATTAACGTAAATAGGGTTTAAAACTCCGAAAAAAGCATTTATTACATTGAAGTCTAAATATTCATCGGCTTCAATCTCTTCAAATTTATCCCTTTGTACTAAAATCTTTTTCATCAGACCAATATCGTAAACTAATCTGCCATCATGCGTAGTACCAATTAAGGCATCATCAAACCCATCTAATAAAATTGCATCATGGTCTGCGTTGTGTTTGAGCATTTTAATTTTATAATCTTTAAAATTGCTATCTGCCATTTCTTCTAAAATGTTTGGTTCGCCTTCTAAATCAAGAATTTCCTCTAATGTTTTTGATTTTACTTTTTTCATTTTAATCGGTTTTAAATTTTAATAATTGTTGTTATAAAGTAATATTTATGTAATAGATATATCCTAATGAATCTTTAACCCTAAATGTGTGTACTACGTTTCTTTGAAGTCCATTCCAATAAATTTTATTTAAAGTATAGCTTGTAGTAGAATTTCTGCTAAAATAGTAAGGGGGTTTGCCACCAATCCCTTGTAATTTAACAGATACAAAAGTATTGTTAGTAGAAGAAATATATTGTTCTGCATTTACATACCTTGTACCATCCCAAATAAATAATTTCATAGTAACATTGTTGTACAAAGTACATACTGACGTTTTAAAGCAGTTTTTTGAATCTTTGGTAACAATGGTATGTTGACCTGCTAAAACATTAAAAAAGGTATCTTTCATTTGATAAGGACTGTTATCTAATGAATAAGTATATGGGGGTGTGCCACCCGTACCACTAACCTTTATAAAATCACCTTCAAATTCTTGTGAAAAGCATTTCGTTGACATTAACAATATGGTTGCGATTATTAATTTTTTCATTTTAAATATTTTAATTATCAACAATTTTGTTCCAAATTTTATAGAAAACATATTTTGATAGTTCCCAAACAATTATTACAGAAAGTATTTTCATTTTATTTGTCAGTATTTAATTTTACTATTTTTTTGGATATAACGTCTTTTGTATTCTGTCAAATAATTCTTGAAGTTCCTCTACATTATCAAAACTCCAACCTTCTGTTTTAAGTACATAAAAACATCTTTCTGCCCTATCTATACCTAAATCGGAAAGGCATTTAATCTCTAAAAATTCAGCACCATCATTTTCAGACATACAATTTGCTTCTTGACTAAAATTAAATGTAGCTTCTTCTAATAATGGTTTATTTATTTCTTCTGTTATTTTAATCATATAGTTTTCTTTTTGTGGTGCAATTACTTGTTCGTAAAATTTAGCATCCATTAAACTTGATGTGTTTGTTTTCATGATTAATCGTTTTTATTTCTTAGTTGTTCACGATAAATTTTCATTCCTTGAATAAAAGTTTTTTCCAAATCATGTAAAGAAAAATGGTGAGAAGAAAATAATTTTTTTGATTGAGCATATTTTTCAGTAGCAAACTTCTCTATTTCTTCATCTGATATTTCTATTGAGTAAGATGTCTTTGCTATTTTTTCTCTAATTGCTTCTACAATAAATTTACCTACTTCATCTTGAAATTGTTCAGATTCTTCTTTTGTTTTAAATAAGTGTTGTATAGCACCCCAACCTCTTATTTCAGCAATTATTTGACTTGAACCATCTGTTTCTTTATTATAAATATTCTTTCCCATCCAAGTATCTTGGTAAACGTCTGATAACCATTTTTCTATTGTCATAATTAATCGTTTTTTGGTACTATTAGTAATGTTGTGTTTACTTTTTTAAATTGTTTACGTTTACGTAAAATATATTATCTTTGTAGTAACATACCCACTCGCCTTCCCATAAGAATAGGTCGCTTAGAGTGGGTTTTCTCTTTTAAAAAAAATACCCAAATGCAGTTCTTATGGTATGCAGATGGGTACATTTTTAAATAAACTTATTTTTTATCTTCTGAATCAATTTTAAATATTTAGTTTTTAACTTATTTACCCAATAGTCTTCAAAGAATTTTTCAGATGTTTTGACCAATTTAACCAAATCTTTTAAATTTTCAAGGGTTAATGTTATGTATTCTAAATCTTTGGTATCTATTACAACAATTTCATCGTAATGAAATTCTAAATTCAGTTCATCAAGTTCGGCATCAGTAATGCTTGAAGTAACTTTAATTTCTGTTTCATTTGTTGTAATTTCGTGAGTTTCGGTGATGGTTAAACCATCAATCATTGTTTTTTTCATGTTTTAATCGTTTTTAATTTTAAGTAATGAGCAAATATAAGCAACAGAATTGAAATAAAAAATAATTGGGAAAAAAATATTAAATTTGTAAAAAATAGCAATATGCAATTTTATGAATAATCAAAAATATTTAAAAGATAGTTTTGCAGACATAATAAAAAATTCTCAAAATATAACTGAAGCTATAATTAAGTTAGGTTTAAAGCCAAGAGGAAGTAACTACCTTACAATTAAAAAGTACATTAAATTATATAGTTTAGATACATCACATTTTTTATCATTAACACCAAAAGTATTAGAAAATTTAAAAAAAAGTAGAGATAGTAGAAAATTAAATTTAGATGAAATATTAGTTGAAAATAGAACTTATAATACTTCATTACTAAAAAAAAGATTATTTGAAAAAGGGTTAAAAAAAAATGAATGTGAAATTTGTGGTCAAAATGATATTTGGCATGGAAAAAAAATAGCATTAATAATTGACCATATTGATGGTAAACATGATAATAATACAATTCAAAATTTAAGAATACTTTGTCCTAATTGCAACGCTACTTTAGATACGCATTGTGGCAAAAACAAAAAAAAATTAAATTACATTTGTAAATGTGGCAACAAAATAATTAAGACATCAGATACTTGTAGAAAATGTTATCATATTTCAAAAAGAAAAGTGAAAAAAAGACCAAGTATTGATGTATTAAAATTAAATGTTAATGATTTAGGATATTTAAGAACAGGATTGAAATATAATGTTTCGGGTAACACAATAAAAAAATGGATTAATTCAGCGATATGATGTAATGGTAGCATACCTCTCTTTGACAGAGTTTGTATAGGTTCAAATCCTATTGTCGCTTCAAATATAAATTTATGCAAATTAAAACATGGCACAAAGTATTGTTTTTTGGTTCAATTACTGCATTTGTAGTGTATTTGAATAGGGAAAAACTATTTAGTGGTGCAAGGTATATTAAAAACAAATTTGGTGATTTAGTTACTTCATTTGCAGGTAAATGGGTAGGTGTAAAAGAAATTGGAGATAATCAAGCATTTGGTAACGATGTATTCCAAGCCATGATGAAAAAAGTAGGTTGGACTTCAAGTGAGCAATGGTGTATGTATTTTGCAAAAGCCGTTCATACCGAAGTATTTAAAGATAACCCTACTGAATTAGCTAAAATTAATAAAATACTAAATGGTAGCACTCAATTATCTTATGTACAAGCACAAAATGATAAAAGTGGTACTTATACCGTTAGTGATACACCTAAAAAGGGCGATATTCAAATTTATAGAAATACACTAACAGGCAAAGGTCATGCAGGTATAGTAGCCAATGTAAATAGTAACAATACCGTATCAACAATAGAAGGTAATACTTCTGATGATAATATCGCTAATGGTCAATATGTTGCAAATAAAACAAGACCAAGTAAAGTCGGTACTAAATTACCTAATAGCAATCTTGTTGTTAGGGGTTATATTAGAAAATTAAATGCTTAACAAATTGAAACTACAAACTAAATTATTAATAGGGTTACCAATATTCTTTGGTAGTATTTATTTGTTTTATAAAAATTACAAAAAAAACAATGCTACAATTACAAATGTAAATAACGATGTTATTTTCATGGGTGGACTCGATATTAGAGAAGGTGATTTAAACTTAAATAAACAAGTAGAAATATTAAAAACCAATATAAAGGGTAAAAAAATAAAAGGGTTTAGATATAATGATATTTCGGGAGTATTAGATGCAGTAAAAGATTCTCCGAATGATATTGTAATTGTATTTAGTGCAGGTTGTTTTTATTCTGACAAAATATCTGAAATAACAAACAACAAAAAAAATATGTTTATAGTTGAACCATACGCTACTTCATCTTCAGTAAAGAAATCTGTTAATGATGCAGTTAGTAATGGCGTACCTAACAAAAATGTTATTACGGGTAGTTTGGTTAGTAGGGGGTATAGCATTGTAAAAAACGCAACACCAACACCATCTGATTTAAACCATTGGAACGCTTTAAAATTTGTAGGCACACTAATTAAATAACTATGAAAAAAATATCTATAAAGGGTTATTTCTTACCCACTCCAAAGAGATTTAGGGTACTTGGCGACTCATTAGCATCGGCATCGGTATTTGTATCAACCTACGCTATTGTAAACGAACATGAAACATTAGGTATAATAGTTTTAATTTCGGGGTGGGCAGGTAAATTCTTAACCAATTTCTTTTCAGAAGAAACTAAAAATCAATAATATGGCATTAGGTAAATCAGCATTAGAAGTAGCAAAAACACAAATAGGTAAATGCGAAAACCCACTTGGTAGCAATTGGGGTACTCCCGTTAAAGATTATCTTAAATCAGTTGGTATAAACTTTCCTGCATCATGGTGTATGGCTTTTGTTTATTGGTGCTTTAATCAAAATGGTATAAACCCTTTAATAAAAAGTGGTGGTGTATTACATTGTTGGAATAACGCAGATAAAAAACATAGGGTAGTTGGCGAACCACAAACGGGTGATATATTTATAATCGATTTCGGTAAGGGATTAGGGCATACAGGTATAGTAGAAAAAGTAGATGCAAACTTCATATACACCATAGAAGGTAACACCAACGATTCGGGGTCAAGAGAAGGAATTATGGTTTGTTGCAAACAAAGACCTAAAACTAAAATAAAAGGGTATTTAAGATATTAATAAAAAAACATTATTTTTGTTAAAATAAAACTTAAAAATATGGCAGATTGTCAATGTGCTGAAACGCAAAAATGTAAATGCGAAGATGCAAAAGAAAAAGAAAAAATGAGCAATACACATAAATGGTTTGCTATTATTGGTTTAACATTAGTTGCTTACATTATTATTTTAAAAGTAAATAAACAATAAAATGACAAAGAAAACAAAAATATTATTAAGCGTAGGTGTAATAGCACTCGCTTTGTATTTATATAACAGAAGCAAATCATCTAATATGGTTGCTGATTCGGAAGCATTAAATAATTGGAAAAAAAATTTTGATTCAAAAAATCTTGATGGAATAGTAAACTCATATTCTCCAAATGCAATTTTGGTTTCTACTTTTGGCGATATATTACAAGGCAGAATAAAAATTCAAGACTATTTTAAAGGATTGTTTGACAAAGATAATCTAATGGTTACTTACCTGCAAAATCCGATTGTAACAAAAGTAGATGGTAGCACAATGTTTACGGGTATCTATGAATTTTCATACACCGAAAATGGTAAGAAGCAAAGTGTAAAAGCAAGATATTCATTCATAGTTAAAGACGGCTTAATAACAAAACAACATTCATCAGAAGTACCAAATTAACATGACAAAGCAAGATAAAGAAGATATTATAGGTGGCGTACTAATATTTGGTGGCATATTTATACTATTCAGATATTTAATGAAATCGTTACCCGATTATTCAAAATAATTATAACAAATAAAAATGACAAAGAAAACGAAAATAATCATAGGCGTAGGTAGTGTAGTTGCACTTGTTGGTGGATATTTTATCTATAAAGCATTAAGACCTAAAAAACCTTCATTAGATGGTACGAAAGAAAATAAAGATGTTGCTACAACAACAACAACAACTACACCAATAACATCAACTGATAGTGATAATATATGTAAAATGTACACTGTTACTGTTAGTAAAGGAAATCTAAACAAAAGACAAGAAACAAACGATAAATCAAAAATTATAGGTTCAATTCCAAAAGGAAAAGAAATATATGCTAAAAAATCCAATACAGAAGGTTGGATGGAATTATGCGAAGATGGTGGTGGGTTTGTTAGTTCAAAATATTTAAAAGAAAAAATTTAAAATAAAATAAAAATGAAAATCACAAAGAAAACAAAAATAATTATAGGTGTGGGTGTATTAGCACTTGCATATTGGCTTTATATGAAAAATAAAAGCAAAAAATTAGCTAATCAGCAAACATCAACACCAACATCGTCAACAACACCTTCTACAACATCGTCAACAACAACACAAACAACAACACAAACTCCGATAACACCAACACCAACAACAACACCAATAATACCTTCACCTTCTATACCTAATCAACAAACTCCATTACCAAATTTCCCTGAGGGTTATAGGTTACAAATAACAGAAAACTTTACTGCTGAATATTTTAATCCATCAACGGGTAATAACAAAATTGCTACTTTTACAAAAAATCAAATAGTTAATGCAAAAACTGTTCAAACACCTAATGGTGGAGCATTTGCAACAACACCCGAAGGAAAATATCCTTCAAATGCAATTGGTACACTTTTTGTCGTTTTACCTCAAAATAAAATAAATAGCATATAATAAATACCATAATGCTAATTAATAACAAAGCAATTAAGGGGATAGGTATAGCAGTATTAATAGCAATACCCATAATCATAATACTTAATAAAGCATTAGGTAAATATAATTCAAATAACCTGCCAAAAGATTTAAACCTTAACGGCAGGAAACTTGTAATTGGTGATAGTCATTCAGTAGGCATTGGTAAAGCAACGAGTGGAGTAGAAGTAGATAAAAGAATAGCAGTAGGTGGTTGGACTTTAGCCAATTTAATGAGTGCTTTAAATAACTATCCAATTACCAAAGATGTTACAGTAATTTTTATATCAATAGGTACTAATGGTCAATTTTCAAGTGCAGATAAAATTGAAGACTTAATTAAGTTAATAAAACAAAAATTCCCCAACGCAACTATATTCATATACAAAGGTTCTTATGGTTGGAGTGGTAGCAGAACAAAAGAACAACTTGTAGAAAGAATGAATAGCTACTACAAAAGATTTGCAGATAATGGAGTAACAGTTTTAAAAAATGGTTTAGGATATTTTGCCGATGGTGGTGAAGCACATGGTATAAACACACCACAAGCCAAAGCAATAATAAACGAAATAGAAGATATTATCAAAGTTTAACCCTAACCCCCCACCCTTCAACTATCTTCGAATTTTACCCCCTTTCCTGCCCTCACAGGACTATTCCCACCCACAACATACATCCCATATCCCCAACGCCACCTCAAAACTG